>JGI2924J29684_1078702_pt1 | contig 118300 bp, 101 predicted proteins | sample BenlonsequencITS_FD_29684 | JGI IMG/M metagenome (IMG submission 29684)
AAAGATGATGTTGTACTTTAGCACCTAAAATTATGGATGATTTCCACTATAGGTGTTGCATTTAATATTGCAATTTACAATTTTTTTATAAAAAAAATTTATAAAGAAAAAGTGGGTTTTTCCCACTTATTCATTCTCATCTTCTTTTGAACTTTTAGCACATGACTCACCGTTACCGGGCTTTATTTCTTTTTTCACTTTGAGATTTTTCTTTACAGAATCCTTCGTCTTTTCAATAATCTCCGGAATCAAATCCAGTATCTTCTCCAAAGAGGAATTGATATTTACAGGCAGCAGTTTAATCTGTCCCTGGCCTACCACCATGAATGCCACCGGGTTTATACTCACTCCGGCGCCGCTACCCCCTGCAAAGGGAAATTTGATTTCGGGTTTGCTGCTGTCGTCTGAGCTGTCTTCGCCTTTTTCGTCCACACTGCAGCATGAAGCAAATTCTCCGCCGCCTGCCGCAAAACCAAAGGTTACTTTTGAAATAGGTATAATTACCGTTCCGTCCGGAGCCTGAACTGCATCTCCTACTATGGTATTTACATCAACCATTTCTTTAATGCTTTCCATTGCCGTTTCCATTAGACCTTGAATAGGATGTTCTGCCATTATTTGTCACCACCTGGTATATTATTTTTACGAAGACTTTATTCTATTTGTACACTGCAATACTTCTTTTTACATTTGTAAAACCGACTTTTGCTTTTATTAAGTGCTTGAGTATCATCAAACCTATAACAATAATATAAACAATTTTAACCTTAAATATGCAATACAGTTCAACATTAAACTTCTTTCCTGTAAAGTCCGGCCTTATTTCCACCTTTTTATTTTTCACATTTGTGAAACTGTGAAGTATGGAAAACAAAATTCCCGCAAGGCTCCATGCAACACCCGCCAGTATAGCGGCGGAAGACGCATCTCCTGTTCCGATTACTGCCTTAAATTCCAGTCTCTCAACATATATTCGGCATTTAATATAGTTTAGAATTTTCATTATTATTTCTTTATTTTTTTGATAAAAATTTCTACTTTTTTCTATATTTTTTATAAGTTTTTTATAATCGGTAAGTATTCCGTCCTTTTCTTCAGTTGATTTGTTTTTTTTGTATCCAAACCTTTTTTTTAACACAAAAAAAGCTACTTCAAAGTGGTCATTTTGCCCGCCTTTTCTGTATTCAATCACAATTTTGATTTTTACAAAAAACACCATAATTATTAGTATAAGAATAATCAATACAAAAATGATTCTATAAAACATTGCCGCACCTCATTTACTTATTTTTGCCTATAAAAACAAAAAATACACATAAATTGTGTATTTTTCCGCAGCAATTAAATTATAAAGTTTTGCTTTTACAAATTTTACAGCCCATGAGCTTTTATTGAATACAAAAGGGCATTCACAAAAATCAGTGCAAAATACATGACACTGAGTCCAATGACTGTTAAAACCACTGCTATTCGTCTGTTTTCACTTATTTTTTCGTATTGTACCGTGCATTCACTGATTCTGTCCCAGGGCGTAATGCCTTTCCTGGTTAACTCATAATAGCCAAAAATATAGGATATAGTTGTGAAAATTCCAAAGCCCATACCTAGCATCCAAACAAGTATGCTTCTTTTAAGGGCTGTTTTAAAATCAAGTATTTGGGAATTATTGGACCTCACCTTTATTTTCAGCAGCCACTTCCCGGGAGTGGTTCCCCAGGTTGAAATTAATTTTGCCTCGGCAAGAGCCCAAATAAAATATGTTCCTACAGTAAGCAATACGGGCTCGAACGTACTGCCCGGGAAAAAAAGCAACTGAGTTATTCTCACAATGGTGTCAATAATAAAAGTGTCAATAACTCTGGCCCAAAATCTCACCCACGGTTGAACGGTAAATATGTTGTAAAACCCTTGAGGGTCAGTTTTCCTATCGTATTCACTCATTTAAACCACCCTAGATTATTGCTGTTCGTTTTATGCCTTTTCCTGCTTCTCCAATTCTGTATCTGCTTTTTCCTGTTCACTGTTTTGATTGATTTCAACAGTCTCATGTATATCATTTAGTTCGAATATAGGTAGATCCGCATCGGACTTAAAACCAAAACTCCTGAAAAATTCATCAGTGGTTTCATACAATACCGGTTTTCCGGGGGCATCCAGCCTTCCTGCTTCTCTGATTAAATTTTTTTCAAGAAGTTTTGTAATCGCACTGTCAGAGTTTACACCTCTTATTTGCTCAATTTTTGCTTTGGTTATAGGTCTGTTATAGGCAATAATTGCCAAGGTTTCAAGGGCTGCCTGGGACAGACCACTGCGTTGTTTAGGTTCAAAAAGCTGTTTTATATAATCATAATATTCCGGCTTTGAACAAAGCTGATAACCATTGTTTATTTCCCTTATGGTAATTCCCCGGGAGGGATCATTGTTGTACTTTACTATCATATTGTTTATAACAAGCTTTACTGTCTTTTTGTCAATGCCTGTTATGCTGCTTAATTTTTCAATCGAAACTTTGTCGCCTGAAGCAAAAAGCATACCTTCGAATATTCCTTCGAGTTTCTTTAGATCCATTTGTATCACTCCACTGCTGTCAGTTTTCCGCTGCCACATTTTCATCGTCAATATCCTCAAGATTGGTATCTTCGCATTTGCAGACAGTAATATCCGCAAACGGTTTTGGCTGTATCAGGGTTATTTTTTTCAGTTTTGCCAGCTCAAGTATCGCGAGAAAGCCTGTAACAATTTCAAGTCTGGATCTGGTTTTTGGAGAAAAAAGCTCCGAAAACTTGAAAATCGGCTTTTTAAGAAGAGTCCTGATGATATCTCTGATTTTACTGCGCAGTGTGACTTTTTCATGCTGCACTATCTGGGTCATTTTTCCGGTATTTTTGTTCATTTTTCTTTCATTTCTTTCTATCAACTCAACGTAGACCCTCTTTAGCTCATCATAAGACAATTCCAAAGGTTCATCCTCACATTTGATGTCAATATCCTCAGGACCTCTGTAAAAATATTTCTCGCATTCTTTTTCTCTTGTTTTCAAAATTTCAGTAAATCTCTTGTATTTTTTGTATTCAATAAGCTTTAAAACCAGCTCTTCCCTGGGGTCAGGCTCGTCCTCCTCTTTTTCCCGTTTAGGACTTGGAAGTAGGAGCTTCGATTTTATGTGAAGAAGTGTTGCTGCCATTACCAGAAATTCACTGGCTATCTCCAAATCAAGCTCCTGCATTGCAAAAAGGTAATCCATGTATTGGTCCGTTATTTCGTGTATAGGTATGTCATAGATATTTATCTGATTCTTTTCGATAAGGTGAAACAGCAGGTCAAACGGTCCTTCAAAGTTTTGTATTTTTATAGTGCATGCTTTTGACAACACACTTTCCAAAAAAGTTCACCACCTTTTAAGACCCCGCAGGAAAAAGGCTAAATAAAATCTATTTTCATGGCTTTTCGTACTTCTTCAAGAGTCTTTTGCGCAACCTTTCTGGCTTTTTCATTTCCGTCTGCGAGAATTTCTTTGACTATGGACGGATTTTCAACTATCTTTTGCCTTTTTTCATATATGGGCTCCAAATGCTCCACCATTTTGTCAGCAAGGTTCTTTTTACATTGCACACACCCAATTTTTCCGCCTCTGCAGTGCTGCTCAATTTCAGGCACTTCATTTTCATTAAATACTTTGTGGAAGGAAAATACCGTACACACCTCGGGATGACCGGGATCGTCCTTTCTGATTCTTGCAGGGTCGGTTATCATTGAGCTGACTTTCTTTCTGATTGTATCGGGACTGTCGGACAGAGCTATGGTATTGCCATAGCTTTTGCTCATCTTTCTGCCGTCGGTTCCGGGCAATACTTTTGCCTTGGTCAAAATTGCCTGCGGCTCAGGGAATACCTCGCCAAACAAATAATTAAATCTTCTTGCAATTTCCCTCGTCAACTCAAGGTGCGGAAGCTGGTCTTCTCCCACAGGTACAAAACCGGCTTTGTAAATTAATATGTCGGCTGCCTGAAGACACGGATATCCTAAAAATCCGTAGGTCGTAATATTCTTGTCCTTCAATTGATTAATCTGATCCTTGTATGTCGGACAGCGAAGCAGCCAGGAAAGAGGCGTTGTCATGGAAAACAACAGATGAAGCTCTGCATGTTCTTTTATACTTGACTGCAAAAATATGACGCATTTTTCAGGGTCAAGTCCTGCACTTAGCCAATCTATAACAAGGTCATTTATATTATTTTTGATTTGAGATGTATCTTCATATCCTGTTGTAAGGGCATGCCAATCAGCCACAAAAAAATAACACTCGTATTCATCCTGAAGTTTTACCCAGTTTTCCAGAGCTCCGAAATAATTGCCAAGATGCAAAGCTCCGGTAGGTCTCATGCCGCTCAAAATAGTACCTTTCTTCACTAAGACTTCACACTCCCGTATAATAAATCTTATCATTTGATTCTACAATAATTAATTATATCTTTTTTTTCTGTTAAAGTCTAATCATATTTTTATACAATGAGTTTTATTATGGGTACAATTACAGATAAAATGGCACTTTGCACTCCGCCAATTACCGGAGTTATTATTTTGTTCAGCCACCCGGTATACAACAGTAATATTAGTATAATGAAAGTTACATTGTGATATTGCATAATCTTAAAGTAATATTTTGAGGGCAAAACTGCCGTAAATATTTTTGAACCGTCAAGAGGCGGCAGCGGAAGAAAATTAAACACCGCAAGCGATATATTCATAACAAAGCCATAGAGGGCAAAGTTATAAACAATTACCGCGGGATTTAGCGGATTATTTTCCAAAGGATAATATTTTAAAGTCACATAAGCAAAAGGAACGGCAAAAAGCACCGCCAAAATCAAATTGGAAAGCGGACCTGCCAGACTTACCAAAATGGTGCCTGCTTTTTTGTTTTTAAAATTGGACGGATTTATAGGCACAGGTTTTGCCCATCCTATAAAGCTGATTAACATCATCAATGTCCCAAACAAATCAAGGTGCTTTAATGGGTCAATTGTAATTCTTCCCTGCTCTTTAGCCGTCGGATCCCCCAAAAGATAGGCTGCGTAAGCATGAGCCGACTCATGGACTGATATGGAAAAGGCAAAAACCATAAACCAGTAAATTATTAATTCCGGATTGTCACCAAATTGCTGTAACAACATTTTCTTCTCCTTATAATGTTATTTTATTCTTATAATGTCAATTATTTTCCAAAGCTTCTATTCTTCATTAATCATTTCTTTATTTTTTTATTTTTTCAATTATTTCTATATTTTTTTCGGAATTATTTTTTTCAGGAACTCAAGCTCATCATTATAAGTTTGCAGATTGCCGTTGAGTTTCTCTGCAAGTACCTTGTCAAGAAGAACCGCATATTCGGGCCCCGGTTTTACGCCCAGTTCCTTTAAATCCTTGCCTGTTACACATGTTTTAATATTTTTGAGGTTGTTTATGTAAAGGATTACTCTGTCAATGAATTTTTTTTCATTACTCAGCATGCATAATACAAATAAAATTTCCATAGATAATCCCTTTAACTCATTATAAACATCATAATTGGATATATCAATATTTCCGGACAAATTTGAAAGAATTATGTCATTTGCTTCAATAAACTTCAGTATTTCGCTTTTGTATTCCTTCGAAAGCCTCATTTTTTCCGATAATTTTACCGCTTTTTCAAAGCTCATGTTTGAATAAAGAATTAGTAAATACAAAAGGGTTCTGTCCAAAGATTCCTGGACACTTACCTTTTCTTTCAAACAAGCAAGGTTTTCCTCTGCATTTTTCAGAAGCTTCTTTAAGTCCTCAGAAAGCACAACTTCAGGATAAACATTTTTTAATATACGCAAGTCTTCCATTCTTTTTAAAATTGCCCAAATATTATTTTCTTTCAGCATTGCAAAAAACTCAAAGTTTATCCTCTCATGGCTCACTTTGCCCAAAATGCCGGATTCTATTGCCTTTATCGCAAATTCCTCGGTTTTTTCCTCCATTTTAAAGTCATACCTTTGTTCGAATCTTATTGCCCGGAATATTCTTGTAGGATCTTCCACAAAGCTTAGGTTGTAAAGTATTCTTATAAGCCCCATCTGAAGATCCCTTCTGCCTCCGTAAAAATCCACTATATTGCCAAAGCCGGATTTGTTCAGCTTTATTGCCATACTGTTTATGGTAAAATCCCTTCTGAAAAGGTCGTCCTTGATGGTTCCCCCCTCAACTACGGGAAGGGATGCAGGATATTCATAATACTCTTTTCGGGCTGTCACCACATCTATTTTAAAATCATCTTCCAGCACCACCACCGCAGTGCCAAATCTGTCGTGCTTTGTAAGGTGTGCCTGATAATGCTGTGCAAGTTTTTCAGAAAACATCAGGGCGTCTCCCTCTACCACGATATCGATGTCAAAGTTCTCCACTCCAAGTATGAGATCGCGCACAAACCCTCCGACCACATATGCGTTCAAACCCACATCATCTGCTATTTTGCCGGCTTCAATAAGAATGTTTTTAACCCTTTCGGGAAGAGCATTTATTTTGTCGGCCAGATTGTGATTTCTCAAGGCGGAATCCTGGCTGTCAATATAGTTCTTTTTATACCACCTGGGAGAATTTTCCCCAAAGAGAGTGGAAATAACATCCGACCTTGTAACAATTCCCAAAAGCTTGTTTCCGGCTACCACCGGAAGCCTTCCGATATTATGCTCAACAAGAAGGTTTTCAATGGTTTTAAGCGGAGTTTCCGGATCTATCGTGATTACATTTTTTGTCATATATGCTTTGACCGGCGAGTTTCCAAAGCCGTGTATGCGTGCTTTTTCAACGTCCCTTCGGGATATAATTCCGCAGAGAATACCGTCTTTTACCACGGGAAGTCCGGAATGCCCGTATCTTAACATTATTTTATTGGCTTCATCTATTGTGGAATCCAAAGAAATCGTTTTCACCGGTGAGCTCATTATATCTTTTGCCCGTTCCACGGGTCGGATATTTTTCTTAAGAGTTTTTTCGAGCAAATCCACCACCTTGGCAAGATCTGCCTCATCGGATTTTCCCGAGCCCGCACCGGGATGTCCTCCACCGTTGAAGAAAGTCATTATATGCCCTACATCAATTTCATCTTCAAGGCTTCTTCCGATTATATATGTTTTATTGTCCATTCTGAGAACAGAGAAGAAAGCGTCATAATCTCTTTCCTCGAGCAGTTTTCTTGTCAGAAAAGCCGCATTGTCCACATAATCTTCAACTTCCACTGCGGAAAAAGCGACTTTAAAACCGTTTATATCAACAACCCTGATATTTCTGCCCATCTTTTCCAAAAGAGCCTGCTGGTTCAAATTCAAAGGATTTGTCATATAGTCATCTATAACCTGCAAATTAGCTCTCCTGGATAAAAGAAAAGCAAGGGCGTAAGCATCCTTTGAAGAGGTTTTCGGCAATGTAAGACAGTTGGTGTCAGCATATATCCCAAGAGCCATAACCGTTGCTTCCAAAGGAGTAATATCAATATCAAGCTTTTGTATTTCATCAACAAGCAAAGCAGTACATGACCCAATATCTTCGATAACGGCTTTTCGAGCTTCAATCATGTTTTCGCTTGGCGGATGATGGTCATATACAACGATGTCAACGCCCGGCTTTTCAAATAATTTGCCTAAAGGTTTTTCAAGCCTTGATTTTGAGTTTGTATCCACGACAATTATTTTGTCAACTTGTTCTATGTCTATATCCTTTACAGACAAAAAATTAAATGAGTCCCTGTAAAGGTTTAAAAACTTTCTCACATCTTTTCCTATTATTCCGGGAATTACCATGACGGCGTGGGGATAAAGCTTGTTTGCCGCTATCATGGATGCAAGACAATCAAAATCGCTGTTTACATGGCCCGTTATAATCTCCATTTTCATCTCCCCGATAAATTCTCTTTTTTAATTTTTAATTTATAGATTATTTTGGCAAATTTTTAATAATTTATAAATTCATAATTACAAATCTAATCAAAAACATTGTACAATTTTATAAATTCATTATAACAGAATATATAAAAAAAGAGCACAAAATTTGAAATGTGCTCTCGTTTTATAATTTTATCAACATAAGTCGATTTTACAGATCTTCAGGGATAATATCGTTTCTTATTATATCGTTATAGTCTTCCCTTTTAACAATAACCCGCGCTTTACCGTCTTTTACAAGAACCACCGCAGGTCTTGGAATACGGTTGTAGTTACTGGACATGGAATAGTTGTATGCACCGGTAGCAAGTATTGCCAAAATATCCCCTTCCTCCGCTTCGGGAAGCAATACGTCCTTGCCAAGCAGGTCCCCGGATTCACAGCACTTGCCCGCAATTGTAACCTTTTCTGTTTTTGCCGCATCAGCTTTATTGGCAATAACACCTTCATATTTTGACTGATAGAGGGCATATCTTGGGTTGTCGGTCATTCCGCCGTCAACGGCGATATATTTTCTGACACCCTTGATATCTTTTATAGTGCCAATTCTGTAGAGCGTTATTCCCGCAGATGCAACAATGGACCTTCCCGGCTCTATAACTATAAACGGAAGCTTTATTCCCTTGTCTTCGCACACACTTTTCACAACTTCCGATACTGATTTTATATAACGGTCATACTCTATCGGGTCGTCATCCTGGGTATATTTTATCCCAAAGCCTCCTCCAAGGTTCAGCTCCTCAATTTCTATACCCAGCTCTTCCTTTATTTTTGCAATAAAGGTAAGCATCACCCTTGCAGCTTCCTCAAAAGGAGCAAGCTCGAAAATTTGAGAGCCTATGTGGCAATGAAGTCCAACCACCTTCACATTGCTCAGTTTCACCGCTTCGCCTATTATTTCCATTGCCTCACCGTTTTCAAGGGCAACACCAAATTTTGAGTCAATCTGACCTGTCCGGATAAAGTCATGAGTATGAGCATCAATTCCGGGTTTTATTCTGAAAGAAATGTTTACTGTCTTGCCTTTTTCTGCTGCAATTCTGTTTACATGCAAAAGTTCCTGCCTATTATCCACTACTATTCTTCTTACATTGTTGTCAATCGCCAGCTCCAGTTCGTCAATGGTTTTATTGTTTCCGTGAAAATACACCTTTTCCATGGGAAATCCCGCTTTAATCGCGGTGTACAGCTCTCCGCCCGATACCACGTCAAGACCCAGGCCTTCCTGCTGGACAATTTTGCACATTGCCATTGTACAGAAAGCCTTGCTGGCGTAAAGTACCAGTCCGTTTCCGTTATAATACTTGTCCAGTGCATTTTTATATATACGGCAATTTTCCCTTATAAGACTTTCATCCATTACATACAAGGGAGTACCGAAATTGTTTACAAGATCAACGCAATCACATCCGCCGATTTCCAGGTGATTTTTACTGTTAACCTTTAAAGCTTTTGAAACAAACATATTTTCCACCTTCCGCATTAACATTAATCAATAAATCCAATTTGAATAAAAATTATGCAAACAAAATAAATATAGATAATCGTAACATTAATATTTGCAAGAGTCAAGATAAAATCCTGCAAAAATTCTATCTGTTGCTTATTTATGCCAATTCTGTCCCTGAAAGGTTTGTACAAATAAATTGTAATAATTTTCTATTATACATAATATATTATACCAAGACAAGTTTTACGGAGATGATATGTTGTGGTTAAAAGGCTTAGGATAATTTCTCTGATTTCGCTTATACTTGGAACGACATTAATAATGTCCGCTTCTTATTTTGAGTTGTTCTTTCCTCCAAAGAATGCCTTTTATTTAGGTATATTCGGGGATATTATTCTTACGGCAATAAGAAGTGTGGGAGTGTCACTTATTACATCCACTTTCATAAACCTTATAAAATTTTGGGTGGAATCTACGGAAACACTGGTCAAGTACGATTTTGTCAACAGGCTGACGAAGAAAGAAATGAAGGATTTGAAGGCAAAAATTGAAACAGAACTTTATTTTAGAGACAATGACCATGACAAGGACAATTTTTATAATTTTTTTGAAAGGGAACTTTCTTCACTTTTAAACGAATGTTATTATAAAAGCTACAGAACCAGAATAGAATGTCACATCGGAGAAAACTACATAACCAAAACCATAAGAAAAAAGTTTGAGATTGTAAACCCGTCAAAAAAAGAATGTACCATAAAAATTCCATTTGGCGCGGAAATGCAAAAAGTCCGACAGGTGGAAAACAATAAGCTCTATCAAATCAAAAAATTTGCTGTTGATTCCGTGGATTTTACCAAAGAAATTAATGAAAGAATCGATATTTCGGACAATTGCCTTGAAAACAGCGATGCATACTGCATTAAAGTACATACCTTCTGGGATGTAAAAGTAAAAAAGAAATGTACCATAGACATGGTTATTGAAACAATTGTGCCTTTAAATGACGTTTGCTTTTCCAACAAGATAACCCGTCCCTGCAAAGAATACAGCGTTATTTTCATATTAAACGACCCTTCTTATCAATTATCGTGGCATAGTTTCGGATTTATGGGAAATCATAAAGACAGAATTATTGAAGAACCAATGGACAACGGTATTGAAATCGGCTTTAAAGATTGGATTCTGCCCGGAGACGGTGTTGTAATTTCCATAACAAAATGTGAAAAAAAGCATGTTTAAAATCCGAAAATTTGTGCCACAATAAAGAAGTATAAAGAAACTTAAGACAAGCACTCAAAACTTAAAAAAAAAATATACTGATAATGAAGGGAGTTGTTTGATAATGTCTGAAAGAACGGTAAATTTATTGATTGAAAGGACTGTTAACTAAAATGATAATACATAAAGATCTCCTTTTATGGAGATTTTTATTTTGCAAAATAGTTTCTGTCAAAAATAATCAGGAATAATTTCTATTGTATAAAAATGTGCCCCGCACAGGTTTTACTCTTCTAAAACCCGTGGGAGGCACAAGCTAAAAAGCGGCAATTAATAATCCTTGTCCTTTAATATAACGTCGTGAGCCCCGCCTTCTATTATGCTTGTGGAAGATACCACAGTCAGCCTTGCGGTTTTCTGAAGCTCGCTTATGGAAGCTGCGCCGCAGCTTGACATTGTAGCTTTTATTTTGCTCAGTGTAATTTCAAGGTTGTCTCTCAGTTTACCCGCATAAGGTACGTAGCTGTCAACACCTTCTTCAAATTTCAGATTGGTACTTTCCCCTCCATGGTCGTAACGCTGCCAGTTCCTGGCTCTGTTTGAGCCTTCCCCCCAATATTCTTTAACATAACCGTTTCCGCTCTTAACTTTCTTCGTGGGACTTTCATCGAATCTTGCAAAATATCTTCCCATCATTACGAAATCAGCACCCATTGCCAGGGCCAGAACAATGTGATAGTCGTGAACAATACCGCCGTCTGAGCAAATCGGAATGTAAACGCCGGTTTTCTCAAAATATTCATCTCTGGCTTTTGCCACTTCAATAACGGCCGTGGCTTGTCCTCTTCCGATTCCTTTTTGTTCACGGGTTATACAAATGGAGCCTCCACCGATTCCAACCTTTACAAAGTCGGCTCCGGCCTCGGCAAGGTACAAGAAACCTTCCCTGTCAACCACATTTCCCGCACCGACTTTTATATTGTAATTTGATTTTATATAATCCAGGGTATATTTCTGCCATACGGAAAATCCATCGGACGAATCAATACACAGGACGTCAACTCCCGCATCTACCAGCGCCGGCACTCTTTCTTTGTAGTCTCTTGTGTTTATTCCTGCTCCGACTCTAAGTCTTTTGTTGCTGTCAAGCAGTTCATAAGGGTTCTGCTTATGGTCGTCATAGTCTTTTCTGAAAACTAAATAGTGAAGCCTTTGCTCATCGTCAACAATAGGAAGACAATTAAGCTTGTTTTCCCATATTATGTCATTTGCTTCGCTTAAGCTGATACCCAATTTACCTACAACGAGTTTTGAGAAGGGTGTCATGAAATCCTTTACTTTTTTATCCAAAGGATCCCTGCTTATTCTATAGTCCCTTGTAGTGACCAATCCAAGAAGCTTTCCGGAAGCTGTACCGTCGTCCGTTATTGCGATAGTGGAATGGCCGGTTCTGTTCTTTAACTCGATGACATCCTTCAATGTGCTGTCGATGGTGAGATTGGAGTCGCTGACAACAAATCCCGACTTGTACTTTTTTACTCTTTTAACCATTTCAGCCTGGCTTTCAATTGGCTGAGAAGCATATATAAAAGATAATCCTCCGCATCTGGCAAGAGCTATTGCCAGTGTGTCGTTGGACACCGACTGCATAATGGCGGATACTATAGGAATATTGAGTTTTAAACTACACTCTTCATCTTTTTTGAATTTTACCAAAGGAGTGCTAAGGTCTATATTATCCGGAGTACATTTTTCCGTTGTAAGATTTGGTATTAGTAAGTATTCGCTGAAAGTTCTTGACACCTCTTCATAGATATACGCCATGCTTTCTTTCCTCCTCATATAAATTTAAAATATTTTATATCATTTTTTGCCTAATGTCAAAGATTTTTTTTACAGCACTGCAATTTGCAATCAGTTTTTCTTTATTATATTTCCTATTGTATTTCATTAATTATGATAGCAGATTTCTTATTTATAATTCGATACATTGACAGTCCAAAAAATGTTGAAAATGCTTAAAAAGACATATAGAAAGCATTCACATCACGCCGTTTAATAACATTTTACATCCACTGCCTATAAAATAGAATGAAAAAGCTATAATAAATATTCCCAGCAGCAGCACAATCCTGGAGTATACAGCGTCACTTACAAGCTTCTTTCCTCTTGAAACGGCTACAGATATCAAAGTGTACCATGCAAAATCCGATAAAATATGTCCGACATAAAAAAACAAAACCCCAAGCAATCCTATCTCATAAGCCCGGCGTATTGACTCCATTCCTGTTGAAGCCCACCAAATAATAAAGTAAGGATTGGTTGCACTCACATATATGCCTGTAAATACAAGATTTCTCAAATATGAGTTATTCCCTGTTCTCTGGCCGTTTAAAGAGACTGATTTTCCTACAGCGGACTTTATCATACCATAGCCCATCCAGGCAAGAAAAAGACCGCCAAATAATCCGATAAATCCGGCAACCGTTAAATTGGAAAAGAAATCTTTAAGACCAAAGGTCATTACGGCAATTAACAAAAGTTCCAGTATTCCGTGTCCCAGCACTATCAACGGTCCCGCCATCCAGCTCTTTTTCAGGCTTCCGTCTATTGTGACTCCCAACATTGGCCCCGGCATTATTGCTCCCGAAAAACCTATAATAAAAGCGCTAATAAAAATTCCCCATAAAGCCATGTCTATCAATCCTTTTGGTATATTCCCTGTTTTTAATGCTGATTTTATACTTGTATATAATTATATCTAAATCCTTGCGCATTTCAAAACGATTTTTCAAACTTGTTTAAAATTAACCGGTTTCAATAAAATAAAAAACCGTGCCCCTTTAAGCCTCATAAGAACTTTTGGGGTGGCACGGTAAGTTGCCGCCGGATTATTTCGGGCTTTCATTTAACTTCTTCCCAGACTGAACCAGCTTGAAAGCATGTTTATAAACAATTTTCCAAAAGAAGCCTTCTCTACATCCCTGTCGGAAACAAGATCCACTTTTGCAATCTCCTTTTCACCTATTTTATATACCACTTCGCCCACTTTCTCGCCTTTTGCCACCGGGGCTGTAAGAAAGCTTTTCAATCGTACTTCTCTTACTACCTTGCCTTTGTCACTTCTTGCAAAAAGGAGTTTTACATCATCGCCGTAAAGGGCCTTTATTTTGGGAATCAATGCTCTTTTTACTTCAATTTCGTTGACCACTTCACCTTTTTTGTTTACCTGTTTTGATTCATAATTGGCAAATCCGTAGTCTAAAAGTTTTCTCGTTTCTGCAAATCTGGTGTTTGAATCCGGCTCACCCAACACCACGGAAATAAGTCTCATGTCATTTCTTTTGGCGGTTGCCGAAAGACAGTGACCTGCTGCACGGGTAAACCCTGTTTTCAGTCCGTCACATCCTTCATAGAAATGAACAAGTTTGTTGGTGTTTACCAACTGAAATTCTCCGTTTCTGAAGGTATCCATCCAGATGGAGGTAAACTCAAGAATTTTCGGGTGTTTTACAATAAGCTCTCTCGACATAAGCGCAACATCATATGCGGTGCTGTAATGGCCTTCATCCGTAAGCCCGGTACAATCAAGGAAGTTTGTGTTGTTCATGCCAAGTTCTTTTGCCTTTTCGTTCATAAGCACCACAAACACCTGTTCGCTTCCGGCCACAAGTTCGGCCAGGGAAACGGTTACGTCATTGGATGAGTGGGTTGCAACTGCTTTTAGAGCATCTCTTACCGTATACTGTTCGCCCGGCTCAATATAAGCCTGGGAACCTCCCATGCTTGCGGCATACTCTGAAGCCGTCACTATATCATCCATGTTGATTTTCCCCGAATCAATTGCTTCCATTACCAACAACATGGACATGATTTTTGTTATACTTGCTATGGGCAATCTTTCGTGGCTTCTGTTTTCCAAAAGAATCTGACCGGTTTCGGCATCCATCAAAACATAGCTCTTTGCCTGCAATTCAAATACATTGGTATTTGCCATTATATCAGCAACGGTTTCGACATCGTATACCGGCTCGCCGACAGCTGGAGCTGAAAGAACGGATATTGCCATTATGTTCAGCAAAAATACCGCCGCTGTAAAACAGATTATAACCTTTCTCAACACTTAAAGACCCCTCCAAGCATTTATCATCAATAGATTTTTATGCTTGAAAAGGCATATATATACTTAATTTAAAAAAGTTTGTACGTTTTTTTCAGTCAATAACACAGTGAACATATTTAATCGGTTCAGGTTTCGTGTTTTTTATGACAAAAGCATTTTTGGAAAGCCTTTCTGCCTCTTGAAAGTCGGACTTGTTTGTGTGAAGTATGCACAAAGTATCACCTTCATCAACCCAATCCCCAATCTTTTTTACCATTGTGATGCCCGCTGAAAAATCTATGCTGTCGTTTTTGGTCTTTCTTCCTGCTCCAAGAAGCATTGCCGAAACTCCTATGTCCTCGGCATTGACAGAATTTATATAACCTGCCGTTGAGGATTTAACTTCTATGTGTTTTTCGGCCTGGGGTAAAAGATTTGGGTTGTCCACCACATCGGTATTTCCCCCCTGTATTCTGATTAATTCCTTTAATTTTTCCACTGCCTTGCCGGATTCTATCAATTTGCGCATATGGTTGTAAGCCGATTCATAATCTGAAAAAGCACCGCCCAATACCGCCATATGGGATGCAATTGTGAGTGCCACCGTTGTCTCGTCCTCGGCACCGTGGCCCTTCAATATTTCTATTGCTTCTTTAACTTCGTTGGCGTTTCCCACTTCATATCCCAAAGGCTGGCTCATGTCTGTTACAACCGCAACAGTTCTTCTTCCCAAAGCTTTGCCTATTTCCACCATGGTTTTTGCCAAAATCACGGCTTCGTCCACGGACTTCATGAAGGCTCCGGATCCCACCTTGACATCCAGGACAATGCAATCGCACCCGGAGGCGATTTTTTTACTCATTATTGAGCTTGCTATAAGCGGTATGCTGTCCACCGTACCGGTAACATCTCTCAGAGCATATATTTTTTTGTCCGCAGGAGTGAGATTTGGCGATTGGCCTACTATGGCCATTTTATATTTGTTTACGTTGTTCACAAACTCCTCTTTCGTAAGCTCGGTTCTAAATCCTTCTATGGATTCCAGCTTATCAATTGTTCCGCCGGTGTGCCCAAGCCCTCTTCCGGACATTTTTGCAACCGGTATCCCAACACAGGCACAAAGCGGAACTATTACAAGACTGATTTTGTCTCCAACGCCACCGGAAGAATGCTTGTCAACCTTTATTCCTTCAATCATCGAAAGGTCAACCGTTTCACCGGAATTGACCATGGATAAAGTAAGGTTTGCCGTCTCTTCTCTGTTCATTCCTTTGAAATATACAGCCATCAAAAATGCCGACATCTGATAGTCCGGTATTTCGCCCTTTGTATAGCCTTGGACAATATAATCAATTTCAGCGGCGGACAGAGCTTCTCCCCGCTTTTTTTTGTTTATAAGATCAACCATTCTCATAGTTTTAACCTCCGAAAATAATCATTATGCTTTACAGTATGCTTCCAAGAAAGCTTTCTCCCTCTAAATTGCTGCTGATTCCAAGATAGTGGGCCACAGTTTTTGCAACATCCGCAAAGGTGCTTCTCGTACCTAAGTTTACATTGCTTTTAAACTTCTTTCCGTATACAAGTAAAGGCACATATTCTCTTGAATGATCGGTACTTTCCGTGGATGGGTCACAGCCGTGATCTGCAGTTATAACAAGAAGGTCATCTTCCCGCAAATTTGCCAATATTTCCGGAATCCTTCGGTCAAACTCTTTCAAAGCATTGGCATAACCGGCAATATCGTTGCGATGCCCGTAAAGCATGTCAAAGTCCACAAGATTTGTAAAAAGAATACCTTCAAAATCATCCCTCATATACTCAAGGGTCCTGTCCACTCCATCCATGTTGTCGTGAATGTGGACTGACTCGGTAATACCTCTTCCGCCAAATATATCCTCAATCTTTCCGACTGCCTTGACTTTGTAACCATTTTCAACTGCATAGTCCAAAAGTGTTTTTCCTACAGGAGCAAGAGAAAAATCTTTCCTTCTGTCGGTTCTTTTGTAGTTTCCCGACTCGCCGATGAAAGGCCTTGCAATTACCCGTCCGACCGCATGTTCTCCGGTAAGAATGTTTCGTGCCGTCCGGCACATGTCATAGAGCCTCTCCACGGGTATTACATTCTCATGGGCTGCTATTTGAAACACACTGTCGGCCGATGTGTACACGATTGGATAGCCTGTCTTTACATGCTCATCTCCTAACAGCTTGATTATCTCTGTCCCCGATGCCGGAACATTTCCCAATGTCTTTGTTCCTATACTGTCTTCGAATCTTTTTATTATATCTTCGGGAAATCCGTTTGGATATACCGGAAAAGGCTTATCCAATATCAGGCCGGCAATCTCCCAATGACCTGTTGTTGTGTCCTTGCCCGCGGATTTTTCCGCCATTCTTCCGTAAGAGCCTAAAGGATTTTTTGAAGGCTCATAGCCTGTCATACCGTCAATATTTCCCAATCCCAAAGACTCAAGATTTGGCAGACTAAAATCAGGTAAATTCTTTGCAATATTTCCTAATGTGTTGCTGCCTTCGTCACCGTATTTTGCCGCATCGGGAAGCTCTCCCATGCCAACACTGTCCAAAACGATTATTATAGCTCTTTTCATGGCCTATTTCTCCTTTGTTCAAAATAGAAGTGGTCCTTTCTTTTATTAAAAGAGGATAAATAAGAAAGGCAGGATGTCTTCATCCCACCTTTTTATTATATTACAAATCTCAAATTTAATGAATCATTCTTTTTTTGGTTAAATTTGTTTAATTATGCTCTTGGATGCGTTTTCTTATAAATCTCCTTTATCCTGTTTTTGGCAAGTTGAGCATAAATTTGTGTCGACGATATATCGGAATGCCCGAGCATTTCCTGTATTGATCTGAGATCCGCACCGTTTTCAAGAAGATGTGCGGCAAAGGAGTGTCTTAAGGTATGGGGAGTAATGTCTTTATTGATCTTTGCCTGATTTTTGTACTGTTTTATTATTTTCCAGAATCCCTGCCTGGTCAGCCTTTTTCCGTTTACATTAACAAACAGGGCCTTTTCATCAGGTCTTTGTATTAAAAGGTTTCGAGACTTCGTCAAATATTCCTGCAACGCATTTACGGATACTGAACCAATCGGAACAATTCTTTCCCTTGCTCCCTTGTTGCACCTTATATATTGCATTTCAAGGTTTACATCATCCAAATCAAGGGAAATGAGCTCAGACACTCTTATTCCTGTTGCGTAAAGAAGCTCAAGCATTGCCTTGTCCCTGTATCCTTTTAAGTCATCACACTTTGGCTGTTCTAAAAGAAGCTCCACTTCTTTCGTTGAGAGAATCTGTGGAAGTTTCTTTTCTACTTTCGGTGACTCCAGATTTTCCGTAGGATCCTGAGATATTATCCCTTTTTTGGTTAAGTATTGATAGAACGACCTTATTGATGCAAGGTTGCGGGATATGGTGGAAGTCGCCCTGCCCTTTTTCTGCAAGTGCAAAAGATATGCTATAACAGTTGTTTTATTCGTATTTGCAATATTTTGAATCTTCATATCCTTCAAATATGTAATGTACTGTTCTATGTCTCTTTTATATGATTGCAAAGTATTGAGAGACAATCGCTTGTCATTTTTCAAAAAATCCAGAAAATGCAATACCAACTCTTCCATTAGCATTCTACTCCTTTTTATTCGCAAAATTTATTTTAAATATAAAGTTTTTACATATTCACAATACATTAAATGATATTAATTTTCAATATTTAACAGTGCCATTATCGAAACATTGAAGTTGAGGACATATTTATTCATCCTTTACATTATATAAAAATTTCTAGTTACAATGCAATATTTTCCCATGTTATGTAGAATAATTTGGTATATTGAATAATTTTCTTAATTTTTTTTGTGCATAACTTACAATAAAATAGTATTAATGCAATTATACCCATGATTTATATCAAATTATTCATTAAATACCATTATATGCATGAAATATATTTTATCAGTCTGCTGCGATTTAGCTTTCAGGAAATCATCATTCTCATAAAAACCGGCGAAATGTAAGCTTCTACCAGTATCCCGACAAGTAAAAAGCAGGAAAAAAACAAAGTTACAAAACAGTATGCAAAAAAGTTTGTTTTCAGACTGTTCTTTGACATTTGTTTAGCTGATTTGTCTTTAACAATGTTAAGTGAAAATTTAATGCCGTTTACGCCAAGGGCAATAATACACGGAACCATAATTATTTCTTTTGGAAGAATAGTTAAAAATGTAAACAATACACCTTTAAAGCCCATAATGTAAATTATAAATCCCGACGTGAAGCCGGTAATAAATCCCCTTATACCAACAAGAAGATATATAAAGGGTATGCCGATGATAGTTACTCCCAGGACCCATAAGGCAATTACAAGTCTTGCGTTGTCTATTATTGAGATTCTTAATATTTCATTGCTGTCAACCCATTGATGCTCAAAAAGTTCCAAAAATCCTTGAAAGTAGTTTATCAGTTCATTCCTTTGAAGTGAGCTTAATCCATTGACGGTAAAAGCTCCTGCGGATATTCCTCCTATGTACATCAGGAAAAGGAAAAAGTAAGTGTTTATATTGTTTTTTATATGTGAAATAAGAACCTCGTGTATTTTTTTTATCATTTTATCCCCTCTTAGTATTATTTCCATTAAAGCTTCGTGCAAAGACTTCCAGGCAATTGCCTTTTACATTAAAGATTCTATGCTTGAAAATAAAAAAAAATTACAATACATCAAAATGTATTGTAAACTTTACTTAAAATAACAGCCTGGCCGTTGGTTTGGATTTTGACAAACCTATATTTTTGCAGTTTTATAATCTTGTGCGTTTTATATTTTTATTTTTTATACTTTTATTTTTTTATATTTTTATTTCTCCTTTTACTATTTTCTCTGCCAAAAGTATGCCTATTATAGATTTGGCGTCGGTTATTTCATTATTTAGTACCATTTCCACCAGCTTGTTTATCGGAAACTTTTTTGTGGAAATAAATTCGTCTTCGTCGGCGCAAGCTTCTCCCTCATGAAGTCCGACGGCGGCATATACATGCAATATTTCATTGGTAAAGCCAGGTCCGGAGTAGAAACTTAAAATATGCTTTATTTTATCGGCTTCAAGACCCGTTTCCTCTTTTAATTCTCTTCTTGCGCAAACTTCGGGATCTTCACCTTTGTCAAGCTTTCCGGCAGGCAATTCAAGCAGTTCCTTTTCAACAGGCTTTCTGTATTGCCTTACCATATAAATTTCATTATTGTCATTTATGGGTATGACGACCGATGCTCCCGGGTGCAGAACTACATCACGGGAGGCTTCTTTTCCGTTGGGAAGCAAAACATTGACGCATTCCACGCTTATTATGTTCCCGCTGTAAATATGCTTTTTTGACACGGTTTTTTCTTCATAGTTCATTAAAACGTCTCCTCCTGAAATTATTTTTTGCTGTTTTTTTTGATCTCATCTGTGGCCAGCTTGTCGCACCTGTTATTGTATTCATTGTCACTGTGGCCTTTTACTTTAATCCACCTGATTTTGTGAATATTGCTCAGCCTGTCAAGTTCCTGCCACAGTTCCATATTTTTCACCTCTTCTTTGTTGGAAGTCTTCCAGCCGTTTTTCTTCCACTTTTCAACCCAGTTTTGCAAAAAGCCGTTTACAAGATAGGCACTGTCACTGTAAAGGTCCACTTCACACGGTTCCTTTAACATCTTTAGAGCGTTAATGGCAGCAACAAGCTCCATCCTGTTGTTTGTAGTGTCTTTTTCAAATCCGGACACTTCTTTTTCATGATTTCCGTATATCAGTATCGCTCCCCATCCTCCGTCCCCCGGATTTCCGGAACAAGCACCGTCAGTATAGATACTTACTTTTTTCATGGCAGCTCCTTATGTACTTTTGTATTTCCGCTTTTAAAAAAAAATTATAGTATTGATTACAGTATTAATCATAAATCATATAATATTCAACTGTATTTCACATCATACATACATTAATCATACATCTTGCCTATTTCCAAAGCTTTTTTCGTGCATTCACTCATTGCTTCAATTATGGCATATCTGAAGCGGTTTTTTTCAAGTGAACGTACGGCTTCAATGGTGGTTCCCGCAGGAGAGCACACCTGGTCTTTCAACTCTCCCGGATGCTTACCGGTCTCAAGAACCATTTTTGCAGCCCCCAGAACAGCCTGGGCAGAAAGTTTGTACGCCAGATTCCTTGGTATGCCTGAAAGAACTGCGGCATCTGCCATTGCTTCAATAAACATAAAGACATATGCAGGGCTGCTGCTGGTAACTGCAGTTACCTCACTCATAAGCTTTTCTTCCAAAAATTCTACTTTGCCGAAACATTCAAATATTTTCTTTACTTGTTCAGCCTCTTTTTCATCAACATTTTTGTCACAACACATTAAAGTCATTCCTTCTCCCACCAGTGCAGGAGTGTTGGGCATTGTTCTTATAAACTTTATATTTTCTCCGAGCATTTCTTTGTAGAATTTAATCGGTATTCCCACAGCAACAGAAACCAAAATTTTATTATTGTCAACAGCCGGCTTTATATCATTAAGAACTGCTTTAACCATGTTTGGTTTTACCGCAAGGATAATTATATCCGATTTTCGGACAGTCTCAAGCGCACTGTCCGTTATGGTTATTCCTGTTTTTTCCCTTAGTACGGAAAGCTTGTCCCTGTCGACATCAAAAACCAAAATGTTTTCCGCCGGAATAATGCCTGATTGTGCTATGCTGGTTATCATAGCACCGCCCATATTGCCTGCACCTATAAAACCAATTCTATTACTCATTGTTCTCCTCCTTCAGAAACTCAGGTAAGTTTATCCTTTTCTATCTTACCACAAACAAGAGCAAAAATTACACAAAAATTTAAAAAAACCATTGACATAAGAGAAAAGCTGTTGTATACTAAAAAAGCGTCGAAGGGGTATAGCTCAATTGGTAGAGTAGCGGTCTCCAAAACCGTTGGTTGCGGGTTCGATTCCTGCTGCCCCTGCCACAAACCTGTTTCAGAAATGAAACAGGTTTTTTTAATGCTTCATTTCAAAGTTCCTTTATTATCATATCACATTTTCATCATATCACATTTTCGCAAAACAATATAAATAAAGTAATATTTAAAAATATGCATATAAATAAGGTGCATATTTAATGCACCTTATTTAAGGGGGCAAATCTTGTATTTTTTACATGTGAGGCAAATTGTTAATAACATAAAACAGTATATGATCCTAAGACATCATATACGCTTTTGTTTTTGCCAAACTAAGATTATAACCAATTGCGCTTTTTGTCAATAGTTGTAACATAATTGTAATATAAATTATTATATTAAGTAATAAAAATTTAATAAAATTTCCAAGGGTATTTTATTACTAAAAAAGCCTTATATTATTAACCGGCCTGGGCAAACTAATCTTTATACAATGTCTCTGTCTGTTCAAATTTAACTTTGCCATGGAGGATAAAAATGCTTGCGGAAACTATAATTGAAATATCTTCTTTGTTTGTTTCTGCCGCTTTGCTGTTAATTTTCGTTCCAAAAAACAAAATACGTGAAGCAAGTGTCATTTTTTGTTTTAAACAGCTGATAACATGGCTTCTTGGCCTTTTTGTGGCAGAATTCAATCTGATCGAATACCCTGTCAGGCTGTTTGCAAATGCCACAAAGGCCAGCTTTACATTTGAATATTTTGTATATCCCTCAATCTGCGTTATTTTTAATCTTTACTATCCTGAAAGAAAAAGTTTGTTTAAAAGAATACTGTATTACTTCATTTACACTGCAGCAATTACTGTTTTTGAAGTGATACTGGAAAAATATACTCAAAATATCAAATATATAAACTGGACATGGTATTACACCTTTTTGTCAGTTTATCTTACTTTCTTTTTGTCAAGAGCTTACTTCAAATGGTTTTTTAAAATAAGCAACAACGCTCCTTGCTGATTTAAGGAGAGTTGCTGCTTTTTTTATTGTTTAAAGCCCGGGCAACAATCAAAAGTAAAAGAGGTATCGCGAAGGCTATTATCCATATGTAGTTCCTGAAAACTTCAGCCTCCAGCAGAATGGAATCCATTAATCTTTTCGGTAAAAGACTTAAACTCATAATCACCAGAGCCATTGGCAGTATAAGCGGCTGATAATAACAAAGGTCAAAGGTTTTTTTAAATATATGCAGTAAGAAATAAAACGCAGTGCTCAAATACATAAAAGCAATGGTTGCCCAGGTAATGACCAAAATGCTTTCCGCCCTTTCAAAAAATCGTCCGAATTTTATGATGCGGGCAAGTTCATATGTCGGCAGCAGATCATCTGTAGAAACCGGATACGGAAATATGCTCACAAACGTGAATGTAATGCTTGTGAGCACTATTGCGCAAATTGCAAGGCCGATGAATCCCACCCTGTTAAAAATATCCCATTTTTTTATAAAAGGCGGGAGCAAGAACAAAAAAATTAATTCCGCAAAATCCCCTATACGAACAGCTCCTTTCACAAAGATGTTATACGGGCCCAAACCTAAAATGGGCTTGACATTGTCAATGTTCATGGACGGTGCCAAAGCAATAATAAACAATGTAAAGCTGATTACACTAATGGGAACCATTATTGACTGAAATCTTATCAAAGCTTCAAATCCTATATAAGCGCTTATGATCATGCCCAATACAAAAAACAACATAATAAATCCTATCGGAGACATCGTAAAACTCATGGTTTTCATTTCTTCGCTGAAGCTTCTAAGATAAAATGCAGACAAAGCAACAAGAAAAACTATTATTAAAATACCCAGTGGGATTTTCAAGGCTTTTCCGCCCAAAATTTCACCTATGTCAATAATATCCTTGCCTTCAAAGTTGGAATACAGCTTACTTGTTATATAAAAGACTATAATTGCAAGAATTGATATATATATTGCCACAATCCATGCTGCAGAACCTCCAATTTTTGCCATAATATTTGGAAAGCTTAGTATGGCTTTTGTGGAAATCATGGTAATCATAAGGCATATGGCTTCATGGCTTCCAAAAGTATTGTTGTTCATACTTCAAACCACCTTTAATATCTTATATAGAATGCAAATATGGGAAGAATGACAGCGGCCAATGCAATGAGAAAAATCATAACGGCACCAAGCCTGTTTTTTTTATCCCAGGTCCACTTTCCGTAGCTTATTGTTTTTATGAACACCCATAACAGAATTATTGCCAGAATAACTCTCAATATAAAAATCATAATTTATTCTTCACCCACCTCTGTACCGGCTGCCGGATATGTCCTTAACATAAGTCCGGGCCTTCTTATTTTTAAATCAACGTCCACTTCAAATTCAGAATCCGGATATTTTTCTATCCAGTTGAAATTTGTCCACTCATCCCAGGTTAAAAATTTGCCTTTCATTTCTTTTCCAAATCCTGCGATATCGCTTTTAAACTCTTTTGCGGTTTTTTTCAGCATTCTGAGAAATCCTTTTTCAAAAAATTTCTCTGCAGCATCTTCAAGTATCTTCACTTTTTCAAGGCTTTCGTAATTAACTCCGCTTTGTATTGAAAGTATATCCGCTTCAAGATAAATATTTACTTTTATATGGGGTTTTTCATCTACTATTTCTACTTTTCTCTTGGGTTTTCTGTTCTGCTTTATATTAAGCAGAACCACATAATCTTCCGCCTCGGGGTCAGGTATTGTAACATACGAATAACCGAAATTTCCCTCCAGCATCAATTGAAGCTGTGTTTCTTCACCGTCAAGCTCTCCCACCATTTTTGAACCGTTGAAAACGGCAAGCCCCATTACTTCCGATTTTATCGTACCTACTTTGGGCATATCTCCGGCCTTGAAGTCTCCCTCCAACGGAAATTCCCTTCCTTTTTCCTGGTATGATGAATTGTCCATGTTTATGTCATCGGATTTTTCAAATTTGCTTATATCAGCCAGAACCGCCAAAGGTTGGGTGGATTCACTTACCATATTTTTGTAAAAATTCGTAAGGGAAGTATTGGCTGTAAAACCTGTGTAGGTGTATGCACTCAGCAGCATTTCATAGTATTTGGCGGGATTTGATTCAAGTTCCGGCTCCACTGCCCTCAAATATCTCTCTGCAGCATTTCCGGTACCTCTTGCCACTATTACATAGGAATGAGGTCTGAATTCTCTTCCCCGCATAAGAGCATTTATATATTTTTCAATGCCTTCCCTCGCCAGTTCTTCAGAAAAAACAAGTACTTTTATCTGCGACATATTAAGCTGTTTACTTACATAAGAATTTATCATATTCAGTCCGGAGTAAATTGACGGTGCTTCAACGGTTGTATAGGACACGGATTCTTCACCTCCGCCCCCTCCGCCGCCTTCTCCTCCGCCTGCAACTTTAGTTGGAATTGCAATCTGCAAAGTCATTCGAACAGAATGGTTTGAACCTTTGTCAAATCCAATGGCTATAGGATTAACCAGGTCGTCAATCTCTCTTTTGTCAAAACATCCTGTCACGGAAAAACTCATAATAAATGCCAAAAGCACCGTGAAACTTTTCTTGGTTTTACTTCCCATTTTTTGCCATACCCCTCCTTTTTCTTTTAACAAGCCTCGCAATTGACAAAAGGACAAACGGCAAACCAAAAGCAACTATCCAGGCATAATACCTGATTACTTTGTTGTCAAGATACATTATCTCCATCAGACTTTCAGGTATGAGGCTTAAAGAAAATATTATCAAGGTAAAAGGAATTATAAGCGGTCTGTAGTATTTAAGCTTGAAGGTTTTTGAAAATACATATATTACAAAATACAATCCCGAGCTAAGATACAACAGGCCTGCCAATGACCACGTAAGAAGAAAAACTGACTCAATCCTTTGAAAAAATCTGCCATATTCCAAAACTCTTGACAGTTCAAAAAAGGCAAGAACATTATTTGAAGAAACAGGGTATGGGAATACAAGCAAATAAGCAAGGACTCCCACGGTTAAAACTATGCCGGATATGGTAATTACCAACACGCCGATTTTTTTTATATTTTTGTAACCTCCCATGAAAGGAGGTATAAAAAAAAGCGAAATAATCCCTGAAAATATTGACAATCTTGGCAGGCCTCCTACAAAAATATCATAAGGCCCTGTGCCAAGAATCGGCATTATATTTGAAAGTTCGAAATTTTTGACAGAACCTGCAACGACTATTACAACTCCGATTGCCACAATCGGAAGAACAATTGTCGTACTTCTTACCAAAGGTTCTATGCCAAAATGGACACTGATAATCATTCCTAAAGCAAAAAACAGCATTATAAAACTGACAGGAGATTGGGTAAAGCTTATTATTTTTATATGTTCGGTATACTCTCTTAATTTGACTGAAATTATAAGAACCGAATCTATTACAACTATCAAGCCGACGATAATTCTTGCAATATTTCCGCCGGCGAATTCACTTATATCCAATAAATCTTTTCCTTCAAAAGCGGAATAAAGTTTTGATATTATCAGAAAAAGGCATAATGCAAGTATGGATACATAGATTGACAAAATCCATCCTGCACTTCCCACACTATTCGACATAATACTTGGAAATCCTAAAATTAACTGATTGCATATAAGTATTATCAGAAGTGATATTGCTTCTCTCTTTCCAAAAATTATCTTACCTTCCACAGAAGTCCTCCTATCGTAATGTCTCAGTATTTTTTATTGCTTACCTTTCTTCTTTTCGCTTTTTCTCCATTGCCGCGATATCTTAGGCTGCTTTTGAGTATCTTTGGTATTTAAAAAATCCGGCCTTTTTTCCTGCTTCCAAATAGGCGACCTGAAGAACTGATCCTGGAAACGGCTCTTGGTTTTCGGTCCAAAAGGCGCCATAAAAGGTACTCCAAAAGATTTTGCATTGCACAAAATAATGCTTTGCACAAACAAACCAAAAGTAATGCCCAAAAAGCCAGCCATAGCAGCTAGAAAAACGTAGGCAAATCTTAAAATCCTGAAAGAAAATCCCAACGAAAAGTTTGGTATTGCAAAAGACCCAATACCGGTAACCGCAACTACAATTATAAGAATCGGGCTTACAATATTTGCCGCAACTGCCGCCTGCCCGAGTATCAGAGCCCCAATTATGCCAAGGGTGGGACCTATGGGGCTTGGAACTCTGAGACCCGCTTCACGAATAAGCTCGAAGGCAAATTCCATTATGATTATTTCCACAACCGATGGAAACGGTACTCTTTCCCTGGAAGCTTCTATGGCAAAAAGAAGGTCTGTTGGAATCATTTCGTGATGATAATTTGTTATTGCCACATACAGCCCAGGTAAAAGCAGTGACATAAATATGGCTATAACCCTCATTATCCGAAGCAGGTTTGCATATGGAAACCTTACATAAGCATCTTCCGCCGATTGAAGGAAATCATTGTTGGTAGTAGGCATTACCAGAGCAAATGGGCTTCCCGACATAATCACAGCCACTTTCCCCTCAGCAAGCATGGATGCCACTCTGTCGGGTCTTTCCGTGGCCACTATTTGCGGAGTGGACATTAGGGTATTGTCCTCTATATACTGCTCCAGCTCACCGGTGTCAAATATGTAATCCGTTTTTATGTTTTGAAGCCTTCTTCTTACTTCATTTACCAAAGACTCGTTTGCAATATCCTTTATATACAAAAGTGAACAAGGAGTTTTACTTCTTTTTCCTATTTCTATGCTTTCCGCCACAAGATCTTCATCTTTTAAGATTTTCCTTACAAGGGCGGTGTTTACCCTGAGTATCTCATTGAAGCTTTCCTGCGGACCTCTTATAACAATCTCGTTGTTTGGCCTGTCCACTCCCCTGTGCTGCCATCCCTTTACATCACAGGCATAGGCAACATCTATTCCGTCGATGAAAACCCCGCAACCGCCAAAATTAATCTCTCCAACAATTTCATCAAACTCATGGGATACTTTTACCTGATTGTGAGTAACCAGACTTTTGTGAATATACTCGGCAATGTCTTTTTCCCCGTTCTTGCCCTTTACATCCAAATTGGAAAGAAGCATAAGGGGCTGCAGAATATTAAGATTTATGAGCATGCCGTTAACCATTCCGTCATAAAATATAAGGCATGCGGGAATTTTCCTGTCTTTTATTACAATATCAAACTCTCTTAAAACAACATCTCCATTAATAGGAATTGAAAACCTTTTCTTTAAATACTCGACATTTTCTTTAAGATTTTTGCTTACACATGTCATATTTTCCGTGTTGTTGCTTTCTTTGCCGGACTCGCTGTCTTTCTTTTCACTATTGGCTGATTTTGAAAAAAGGTTTCTTAACGAACCTTTTTTCTTTTTTTCCGAAGTTTCATCATGTGCGTCCGTAACATTAACAATTTTTTCAGACTCTTTTTCCTCCAATATGAATTCTTCCCGAGGTTCGGGCTCTTTGAAAACAAACATGTCTTTAATCAGTTTTTTTAAGTCCGCCATATATTTACACTCCTTAAGGAAACTAAGTCATAATTCAAATATATATTGCTTTCGGTGCCATATCTAATCATATTATTGTTCGCAAAACTTCTAAATATACAAAAAAAGAGCACTGCTTTGTTATTAAATTGGGCAGCACTCCTTTTGCTTTTCGTATACTTTTGTTTCCTTATCTTTAAAAGAGTTCTAATTATCAATATTCCTAAAATATTTTGTTATAGGTGAATCTATGGGAAGTATCAGCGTCTTTTCGCCTTTAAGAGATGCTTTCATTGCTTCAAGGGTTTTTACGTATTCATAAAACTCTTTCTTCTCACCTGAATATGCCTCGGAAAGAATCCTGATATATTCGGCTTCTCCTTCACCGATTAGCTCCTGGGCGCTGGCTTTAGCTTCTGATATAATAATGTTTACCTGTTTATCCACTTCATTTTTTATTTTGTTTGCCTCATATTCACCTTCAGCCTTGTATTGCTCTGCTATTTTTTCTCTTTCGGATATCATTCTCTCATATACGGTTTCTTCATTCTCAACAGGCAAATCCAGCTTCTTTATTTTTACATCATACACTGTAATGCCATAACCACTAAGCTGCCTTGCGACCTCATCGGTTACAATTTTATCGAATTTTCCTCTGCCGGAAAGTTTTTCGTTGATAATACTGTTTTGCTCAAGAGTGCCCATTGTATTTTTTACGGTATTGTAAACCGCTGCGTCAATCCGTCTTTCCGCTTCCGATATATAACCTATTGACTTGACAAATTCCACTGGGTCGGATATCTGCCAGATAACATAGTTGTCAATAACCATGTCTTTTTTGTCCTTTGTCAATACGTTTGACGCCGGAAGGTTGTAAAGTATTTTTTTATTGGGAAGGGTTAACTTGCTGTCAATAAACGGCATCTTGAAGTATAACCCGGCAGAGTCTTTTGTATCAATAATTTTTCCAAACCTTCTTATGCATACATATTCACCTTCCGTGACAATAAAGATGCCGGAAAACAATATAATCAGCGCAAATATCAAGGTACAAACCAAAACTGCCTTTTTTATCATTCTATTCGCCCCCCTCTGAATCAAACGGCTTTAGCGGAACAAGCTTTTGAACACCGGAAGAATTATCTTCAATATAAACCGTAATACCCGGAAGTATCTCTTCCATTGCCTCAAGATAAAGCCTTGTCTTTGTGACATCTTTATAATTCTTGTATTCCTCATACATTTTTAAAAACTTGGCCACTTCTCCCCTGGCCTCATTTATCTTTGTCTGCTTTTGAGATTCTGCATTGCGCAATATACGGTCGGCTTCCGCCTGGGCCTTTGGAATCTCTGTGTTTCTGTATTTGTTTGCCTCATTCATGGCCGTCTCCTTGCTCTGCTTTGCATTTTCCACGTTCTTGAATGCCTGCTTCACTTCTTCCGTGGGCGGTTCCGAATCCTGTATTTTTACATCCAGCACCTGAATTCCGATATCATAGGCATCAAGGCTTGCTATCAGCTTTTCCTTAATCTCGTTCTCAATTGCAATTTTTCCGCTGGTAAGCACATCATCAATGGTTGATGAACCTACGACAGAACGTGCGGCACTTAGACTTGAGTCTCTGAGTATGTTTTTGGGATCCTCTGAATTAAAAAGATACTTTTTCGGATCGGAAACCTTCCATTCGATAAAGAAGTCAATCTTTACTATATTAAAATCTCCCGTAATCATTTTTGACTCTTCATCCACAGTTACATACCTGCCGTCACCTTGGTCTCTGTAGCCCAGTTCCAGCTTTTGGGTCATTTGTACCGGTACTTTTATAACCGACTGTATCGGATATGGCAATTTAAAATGAATTCCCGCGCTTTCTATGCTTGTAACCTTGCCAAAAGTAAGCACCACAGCCTGTTCCTGATCGGTTACGGTGTAAAATGAGTTAAAAAAAAGAATTGCAAAGATTACTAATACAATTGCTCCAATAATCAGTTTCACTGGAAGCTTTGCAGCTTTTCTAAAATTGCCTCCCACGTTTATTGCTTCCATTTCATTCCCCCCTTGTTAGATAAAAGTTATACGCTTGTGTTTGTGCCACCTTAGTCCTATTCTACCTTTAAGGCATGAATTCCTTTAAATTAATAATATTTAATAAAAATAATAAAAAGTCGCAAATTAAAAAGTCATAAAAAAAGAAGTGCCAATACGCACTTCTTTTTGGAGCTTTTTTATAGAGAGATGTCTTCAACTTTCCCGTTGCCCATTTTTACCAGATAGACATCCCAGTAATTTGCTCCCAATTTGTTTGCGAAGTTTTTGTCGAATACTGCAAAGTCGAATCTATATTTACCTTTGATTGCACTGCCTGTATCCATGGCCACCGCATACCCCAATCCTTTAATATAAAATACAGTTCCAAAAGGCCAGTAATTTTTGTCAACTGCAACAGATATTCCGGGAATTATAGGTTTGCCGGAATTGGTTATTCCGTTATCATTGCCGCATTCTTCTTTAGACGGGGTATACGCCGTTCCTAAAAATTTTCCGATGTATTCACCTCTGTCAATTGAGCTTCTTGAGCTCAGTCCTTTAAATTCTGTATAGTTTTGAGGCTTTATTCCTGCTGCTGCAGCCATTTTTAATGTATTTTGAAGTTCTATATTGTCTTCTACCAATTCTTTGTTTATTCTCTCAATATCAGCGTTTCTTTTCTTAAGTTCTTCAAACTCCTTTTTTATACTTTCATTTTCATTCAATAGCCTGTCATAGTCTTCCTTCAGCAAAGCATACTCATTTTTCAAAGTTTCATTTAAGGTTTCCAAATTCATATTTTCCTCAGACATGGTTTGGACTCTGAGAAAAGTATCCTTAAACCGTTTTTTTGTATCATTGTACCAATTGTATATTATAATGTTGTTGACTATCAGACTGATTATAGCAACAGATAAAAAATATATTATTATTCCGTATATTCTGTTTGCCTTGTTAATTTTATTGCACTTCTGAGGCTCAGTTGATGACGTCACATCATCGCTAAGCATATATTTGTCCTCCTTAAAAAATTTGGTTATTTTTATTTTAATTATCATCACATTTTGCAATTTTTATACATAAAAAAATATCTAAATTAGTATTTACATTTTAAAAAGAGTATGCTATAATAACAAAGCGTATCGGGGTGTAGCTCAGCTTGGTTAGAGTGCTTGCTTGGGGTGCAAGAGGTCGCTGGTTCAAATCCAGTCACTCCGACCACTAAAAACAGCGTCTTACATAGATTGCAGTAAGGCGCTGTTTTTATATTCCTTACTTTGCTGTACCTTTATTTTCATTTGATTTAAAAATACTTTGTCGCTATAATTTAAAGCTGTACAAGCTTAACAAAGGTCTTTTCCGTACAAATCTCCCTTGAAAATTATATATTTAAAACCAAAAGTAAACCAGGAGTGGTAACATGAAAAAGTTTGCAGCATTGCTGATTTTTACGGTCGTTTTTCTGCTTGTCGGATGCGGCGGTTTTGTTCCTCAAAATGCAGGAAAAGATACAGCACTGCCAACCGGCACCGGTGTCAATAAACCTGATACAGCAGCAAAAACAGCTGAGCCCATGACTCCTGCTGTTTCGGAGGAAAGCAGGATAAAATCATATAATCTGGGTGATATTGTTGAGCTAAACAACATAATATTTATTGTGAATGGTACAAGAGAAGTTCCTGAAAACAGGTTTCTTTCCCCCGAAAACGGCAACATCTGGTATGCAATTGATGTTAGTATTGAGAACAAGAGCAATGAAACCTTTAATTTTAGTTCAATGCTGATGTTTACGTTGATTGACGGAGAAAAATTAACTTATGACACGGCACTTGTGCCCGATTTAAAAGGAAATGTTGACGGTGAAATAACACCGGGAAACAGTGTCAGAGGTGAAGTGGCTTTTGAAATACCTGAAGATGCAAAAGACCTTATGTTGGAAATAGACCCTATACTCTACGGAGAAAAAGTTGTAGTAAAACTCGACCGTTAATATGGATTATTAATATGAGAATCCTGTTAATGTGAAAAATCTTGCTAATATGAAAAATCTTGCTAATATGAAAAATCCCCAGGATTGGACCTGAGGATTTATTTTTTTATATTTTTGATTATTCAGATTATTCAGAACAGAGTCATTTGTTCGTGTTTTACTTTGCAAGAGGCTGTACATCACATCAAACTGCATGTAGATATCCACCTGCATATGACCAGTAAGGCATATCAACTGGGTGTTTGCCGTCCTGGCCAGTTCAAAGATGTATGACAAAAGATAGCTTGTTACTATTTGTAATTTTTGCATGTAAATTTACAAATCCACTTCCATAAGCAAGTATCTTTTCAGCATTGTAAGATCCGAAGAGTTTATTCTGCCGTCTCCGTTCAAATCGGCAGCCTGTTTTCCGTTTTCTGTCGGAAAATTGTCAATGGTTTTAAGTAAATATCTTCTTAACATGGAAAAATCCGTTGAATTTACTTTCAAGTCGCCGTTTACATCTCCTTTAACCACTTGGGGAGAAGGTGATGGTGAAGGCTCGGGACTTGATACAAGCACCAGCTTCCAATGCTGATTTGTTCCTCCGGCATCGGACCACTGCTGAATTATTCCGCCGTCTTCCGTTGACCATTTTCGCACATCTATAAGTTTTCCGCAGTGGCGGCTGGAAATCTTGTAATACCCGTCACCTATGTCTGTGAATTTCCAGTGCTGATTATATCCGCCGTTGCTGGTATATTGTATTAATACTCCACCGTCTTCCTTGGATTCGTCTTTTACATCCAAGGCTCTTCCGCTCTTTACATTTACAATCTTTTTATAACCACCGCCCACGTCCACAAGGTACCACTGTTGACTCAAAGACCCGTTATCGGTCCATTGGACTATCTGGGCTGCATTATCGACAGAACCGTCAAGAACATCCAGGACTTTTCCGCTGTTTTTGTTTACCAGCTTGTAGCGTGTAGTGTCCGGTATGTACTCGGAAATTATTCCTGAAGAAGCATCAATCTTTACAGAGTCATAATAGGGCAGTTCAAGTGTTGTATCGGATATGAAGTTTAAGGGAAGCCATACATATTGGGAGTCATTAACCTTTCCTCCCCAGGCACCGGCCCAACGGTCACCCATATAAAGATAACTGGTTCCCGAGCTTCCCTGAACGGGAATGATAAAAGTCGGCTGTGACCTGTAGGTGGTTGAATTACCAAGATTGTAAAGCTGGGACCAGCCACTGGCCAAATCTTTGGAATATGCGTATTTAGCCTGATTCGGGTTCCAACCTGTACAACCGGAAGTAATAAGGTAATAGTAGCCGTTTCTCTTTATAAGGCATGGTGCTTCCCTCTGCTGTCCGACAAACAGCTTTGCCTTAAGGGATGCAATATTTTTATAGTCAGGTGTCAGCTCATAAAGGTGCAGGTCCATGTTCTCATTGGCTGCGGATATAAAATATCCCTTGCCGTCAGTGTCCACAAATACATTGCAGTCCCTTGACATATATCCCGGAAGGCCATGATCCATAACGCCGGTATCCTGCATGGGACGAAAGCTTCGAATGTATGTGAATTTGCCGTCGGGCGTTTTGGAATACGCAACAGCTGCTCTTGCCTGACCGTAGTTTATGCCGTTCTCCCAGTGCATCCACATGACAAATTCACCGGTTGATGCGTTGTACATGACTTTCGGTCTTTCAATATTGCAGTGATTCAGTTCAGGAGCGGAATTTCGGCTCAGCACTTCTCCTCTGTATTCCCAGTTTACAAGATCTTTTGACCTGTAGCAACTTACACCCAAAAACAAGTTGGAGTCGTCCCGGTATTCACCGTACCAGTAATAATAGTCACCATGCTTTAACATGCCTCCCCCATGGGCATGTATCACATTTCCCGATGTGTCTTTAAACTGAGTTCCGTTGACTATAACCCCTTCTGCCGCCGCCACATTAAAACTTTGGACATTTCCAATGAGAAGTGCCATAAGAATCAGGATTGAAAGAAACCTCAATCCGACATTCTTTTTTACCACTTTCCTTCCCCCCTATAAATGACGCTATACTTAAAAACAGCATTCCCATGCCGTTTATTGGTATAACAAATGCACATTATTACAAACCAGCACAAAACAAATAAGCTAATCTGTTTAAGTAAAATTTGGAATATTCTTTATGCTTTTGATATTATCTTTATTACTTCATTATATATTTTCTCATATTGCACCTGTAACTTCAACTTAAAGCGGATAATTTCTCAATATCACTCTTTTTAGAATCGACATGTCGGTTGAATTAACTTTGCCGTCTTTGTTTATGTCTGCAGCTTTAATATCATCTTCCACCGGCAGGTCTACAATTTGCTTTAAAAGGTATCTCTTCATAAGGCTTATGTCTGTGGAGTTTATTTTGCCGTCACCGTTTAAATCTCCGGCCAAAACCTCACTTTCACTGCCGGTTGAAACTGCCATGGAATGAGGCCCCACCGTCATTACTTTTCCGTCGGAAAAAGTAACCTTTTTTGCAGACGATGAAGCATTGTAAACAACATAGGTTCTGATGTTGTTTTTATTAAATACCGAGTAGAGGGGTGTGTCTGCAGTAACACTGAAATCAGGAAGCCCCAAACTGTCAAGGTTGCAAATCCAGTGATAAGTATGGGCTTTGCTTTCTCCGTCTTCCGGAACAATGCTTTCGTTCCACATATTTTTAGCCGCCGCAGGATCATAAAGGGCATAATACATATACTGTATATCCTTCCAATTGGGAGGCTGTGACGTTCCGCACTCTCTTAACATCTCCTCATAGTTTTGCTTTATATAATTCGGGTCTTTTCCAAGATACAATGAAGCGGCTGTGATTGGCAAAAAGTTTATGCCATGCTTTTCGGAATTTGTACCGTTCCACCAGATTTCATGGCAGTATTTGCCTCCCCACACCATGGAAGCGTAATTATGTCCATAGGAAGGTGAAAATATGTCTTTGTACAAATCAAACCAGTAATTGCAGACAGCTTCAACTTCAGTGGTATAAAGATAAATTCCAAGGTCTCTTATCGTTTTGTTTCCTGTTGCTTCTCCCCATAAAATTATTGCCTGCCATGCGTTGATGGCCTCCGATGATGACTCTTGATTGTTGCCGTCGGCAAATCCGGCATGACCCGAAGCCCAGGAATGGCCCTCGTAGGGGTCAAAATTTCTTAGGAAAGGAAACCTTGTGTCATTTCTGTCCCAGTTTGCAATATCCTTGATTAAGAGCTCAACCATTGCTCCCCAATTGTCACGGGATGCCCATTGCGGGTCTCTTAACGCTATTTGGGCCGCGGCGTGAAGAAAATAACCGTAATGAAAATGATGGTCATTTAACTCTTCATCACTTCCGTAGCTTGAAGGGTAACCTATCAAAGTTCCCCAGTTACTGTCGTAATAGAATAGTTTTGCCGTTTCTCCTTCTTTTGCGGTAAACCAGTCTTCCAAAGATGATTTCATAAAGCTTATAAAGCGGTCTTTTGCAGAAATATTTCCAAGCTGCTCCGCAATGGGAAGGGCGCATGAAAGCTTGCCAAGATGCTTTCCAAACCAATAGGTGTCAACGGCAACAGGAGCGTCTGCCTGCAAAGCCAGTTCATTGATATATCTGTTCAATGCTTCCCTGTCGTAGGTTCCTTTGTCAGGGAGATTGGGCAAAATTCCATGGTAGCGGTATACAGTTTTAAAGCTTGTACCTTGAATTGTTTTCATTATGCCTCTCAGTGTCGAATAAGTATATGGAAGAGGCAAAATATGCGGATTGTTTCGCCATTGATGAGGGTAAAGGGCAAGAATTGTGCCTTTGTTTGTCCCTTCCTTTACGGAAACTTCTGCCGTAAAAGTGGTGGTAAGAGTGCTTTCTGTCTCATTGTAGCTCCATTCCACTTTTGTATCTGTCACAAAGCAGTAGGCGTAATCTTTATAATATGTAAGAGTGGAAACTGTGTTGTCAGGTAAAACCGCAATTGAAAAATAGTTTTTTCCCGCCGGAAGTATGCAAGTTATCGTACCTGTTCCAATTCCCTGCCATTTTGAGCCAGACGGAGCAAAAAGCCCGTAATTTACACCGTTTATTGTAACGCCAAGGCATTGGCTGCCGGAATCCCCGTAAAACACTGTAGGAGTACCGGAAAAATCAATTCTGGGATTTCCGCCTGTAAAAACAAAATAAGCATAAGGACTTCCCTTCATCAATGTAGCCTTGATACTGCCTGAACCTGAAGCCATAACCGCATCGACGGCAAAATCGGATATTTTATCCGCCCTTGCATCAGGAAAAGTGTAGACAGATGAGTGTCCAACGGTAAAGTCATTTTTATGGGCGCCAAAATAAGCTATTCCCGAGCCTCCCAATGCAGGCTTTCCTACTTCAATACCTTCGGCTTTAAATTTAAATGTCAAAGGATGAGCATATATCGGAAGTGAATATTGATTCCATAAAATTGAGCTTTCCCAGCTGTTGGTCGGAACTGCCCCCTGTAAATTGGATGTCTTGTAAATCTCTGCCTGAGGTACCTTAGCACCCGGTGGCAAAACTACGGTATAACTTCCCGTTCCCTCACGGTAATACTGAGCATTGGCAATTTCAAAAGGCTGAATAATACTCCCCAGAATTATTGCTGCCAGTACAAGAGATATTATTGTTTTTTCTTTAACATATGTTTTCTCTCCTTGGTAAGCAGTTTCTATATTTATAATTTACATTAGCCGCTTTCCTTCAGGCAATCAATACATTTGACCATTGTAAAATCCATAAAATATAAAATAATCCATATGTATATATATCATACCATGGATAAATACTAATTGTACAAATAAATTTTTTATTTTATTTAAATAGAAAATTTATAAAAATACAATGGAGTATACTTAGTTATGAAAATAAATGATAAAATTGAAAAAATGATGTGGAGTATAGCTTTTCCGGGTCTTGGACAACTTCTGAACGGTCAAATAGTTAAAGGTATTTTTTTTTGATTCTCGAACTGTTAATAAATCATTACTCCAATTTAAACAGTATCATAATATACAGTTTTACAGGAAATATAGCTGAGGCTGTCAATAATGCCAATTATCAATGGCTGATGTTTTATCCGTCATTATATCTTTATGTAATCTGGGATGCTTACAAATACGCAAAAGGAGATAATTCGCCTATGGCTTTTCTTCCTTATGTGTTTGCAGCATACTTAGGAACGGTTGGCACCGTATATTCCCCATCCTTTAATATTAACGGTGTGCTTTTCGGTCCGGTGTGGCTTCCTTTAATTTGCATGGCAATAGGAATATTTGCCGGTTACATTATACAAAAACAAATTTGCAAAAAGATTAACTTAAAATTAGACCATAAAGCCAAAAAATAAATTACGACAATTCTTTTATATTTTGTACGGATCTTCATCAAGAAGGTAGGAGAGCATTTCGTTCTTTTTTTCCTGTTTGTATATCCATTCCCTCATTTCTTTCAACCTTTCATAATCCCAACGTCCAAACTTCTTTATATATTTGTCTTGAAGGTTTTCCCTGGCTGCTTCCTCCCGAATTCTTTTTTGCCAAGGTTTTGTAAAAAAGTGGTGTATCTGTCCGTGCAGATTGTTTAGCTTAATATTATCCCACTCGTTTTTATCAAACCATATTCCATTACAATTGCCGCAATGCTCCACATAAAAATCCAACCTGTTGTCAACTCTGTATTTTATGAGTATTCTACCTCAATCCGGACATATTTTGGCCTGGATGATGTCATTCACCGGCAAATGAGTTTTTATATCAAGGGGTTTGTTTGCCGGATTAGGGTTGCTTTCATGCCATTTCCAATAATCTTCATATCTCATCCAGTTTCCGCCGCAGGACTTACAGGAATATGCATACAACTCGTCAAGCAAACTCGTTTTTTCAAGAAATATGTTTTTACAGACAGGACATTTCATATAATTTCACACCTCCCTAATACTAATTTTATTTGTACTTTTACATAAATATTCTAATATTCAGACAACCAAATTAAAAACTAAATATATAATTTGGAAACAAAATATGATATTATAATACTGCAAATTTTTTATAAAGGTCGATAAGCAAAAACTCAAGTATGGCCTCAAAGTCAGGCAAGCTTTGAGTAAACGGAGGGATTGATTCTAAAATGAAAAGGTATATTACAAAAGAAGATCTTGCACAACTTACCGATGCTCAAAAAATGCATTTGAATGAAATGTGGTATCCCCAAAAATATGATCTTGCCGTTGCCAACATATGTACCAATGCGGAAACAGAAGAATACCAGCAAATCGAATTTGTTGTAGGAGATGTCTCGGTCTATCACAACCGCTTTGTTCTCCATGATTTAGCGTTTTTAAACAATACGAATAGTGATAATTTTTCCGGACAAGAAGCTTCAGAAGATTTTGATTTTGAAGAATTGGATTCGGATTTCGACGACAATTACGACAGCGAATATGATATTAACGAAGATTCAACCGAAAATGAAAACTTTGACAGTTTATATATCCGTCCAACTACCTTTTCGAAAGAAGATTGCCTTCCTCTGTTAAGTATCGCTCAGATGATTGAAATTTTAGACAAACACAAGTCCAAGTTGTACGATTTTTACCTGTTGGCTGACAACGGCCAATTTGCCGTGGAAATGGGAAGCAAAGACTACAATCTTTCCGGCTATGGAAGCGACTTTGAATCAAAGGAGCTATGCGATGTTCTTTGGGAATGTATAAAGCTCATTCTTTAAACGTTCAAATTCGTTTTATAAATTTTGGAAATCAAAGTATATACCCGGTATTGGAAAACTTGGATAATACCGGGTATAATATATGTTTAATTTTTCCTTGATGTGACAACTTTGTATACTATGTATGCCGCAATTATAACTATAGCTATGGGTAAAAGCTTGTAAACAGCCCATGAAACCAATTTAACGACTATAACCAGCAATATTATGGCAACAATTATCGTTATTATTGATTTAACCATAGTGTTTTCCTTTTCCATTAAAATCACCTCTATTAACTTTTTTAATTTATTATACGATAAATTTTAATTTTTGTCTAATAAAAAATTAATTTATTTTATTTATATGTTAATTTGTTTAATTTGATGCAAAAACAAAATATGATAATAAAAATAAAAACTCCAGTGAACAAAAACTGGAGTTTGCTGTAAACTTCATTTACTTAATGATTTTACCTTTGAATTAAGTAGACAAAAATAAAAAAACAATTTTCACCTTTCTAAAAATTAAAGGAATTAAAGGGATATTCCCACAGCATTTATCAGGTAATTGAGTTTATCTTTGTCAAGATTTTTCTTAAGCTCAACTCCTTTGAGATTCAAAAGTCCTACGGGATAAACCGGGACATTGAACGTTGAAAACAAATATTGATTAAGTCCGCTAAGCTGTGAACCTCCACCTATAATAAAAATCTTTGAAATCGGAGTACCATAACACCTTTCAAGATAAAATTCAAAACACTTTGCTATCTGCCGGGTAAGCCTTTCAATAAAATTGCTGACTTTTCCGTAAGTTATTACATGTTCTCTTTTTGAAAGATTGTTGGGGGGAGTCATTCCATATGTTTTCTTAAGTCTTTCAGCTTCCTGAAGACTTATATTGAGTTCCCTTGCAATATGCTCGTCAATATTGGAACTTCCGGAAAGAATAACTTTGTTAAATTCAAGCACTCTGTCTTTAAGAAAATTAACAATTGTCGTCTCAGATCCAAAGTCCAATACTGCAAAAGTGTCACTTTCCACTTTTTTATACTTCCTCTTGGAATAATATTCATCCATATCTCTTGTGAGAATTTCCCTGTTAAAAAATTTTGCAGTACTATTTGCCGGTATGTCAACAGCCAGAGGCTTTAAATCCAAACCTTGCAACACGTCAACATAACTTTGAAGGATGTTTTTAGGTACTGCCGTCACAAAAACTTTGTATTTTTCACTGCCTTTTTCCTTTATTGTCTGAAGAATTTTATAGTCAACTCTGTAATTATCTATATCAATGGGGAGAAATTGAGGCATACTGTTCTTTACGGTGAAATCTTCGCTTTCTCCCTGTACTTTGTCAATTAAGTAAATTCTTGTTATTATGTTTGTTCCGGACATTATAATTTTTGCATTTTTAGCTTTCATGTTTTGCTCTCTTATAACGCTTTTAATCACGCTCAATACCCTGTCAACGTCATATATTGCACCGTTCTTAATGCAATCAGGCGGGGTCGGAACAATACCGTAATTTTCAATAAAAATATTATTATTCTTCTTTACGGCGACTTCAACAACTTTTATATTTCGATACCCGACATCTATACATACCATTGAAGTCTTTTTCATAAACAAATCCAGCAGCATTTAAACATCTATCCCCCTTAAAAGTGCACACTTTATAACTTTATATATTACACTTTATAACTTTCCATATATTTAAAAATAAAACATATATTTAAAAATAAAATAAGACATTGTTATCTTGTCAATAAAATGGGGTACAATACCAGTCATCAAAACTCATCAATTTACATAATACACCTTTAATATATATACATGATAAATAATTATAGCATAATAGTTTTTAGATTTCCACCATATAAAAATTAATTCATTTTATTTTTCTATATTTCCCTTTTGTTTGAACTATGAAAATAAAAAGTCAGTTTTTTATAATCCCTGGGAAATTTCTCTTAATGCTTCAATTGTAGTATCTATTTCCTCAATGGTATTAAAACATCCCACACTTAGCCTCACTGTACCGGTTGCTTTTGTCCCAATGGTTTCATGGGCCAAAGGCGCACAGTGAAGGCCGGACCTGGAAGCAATGCCGTATATTCTGTCAAGCATAAAACTCACTTTTGTAGAATCCACACCTATAAAATTGAAGGAAATAATTCCGGAGTTTTTATCCATGTCTTTCAGGCTGTAAAGCTTTATTCCGTTTAAATTTTCAATGCCTTCATATAATCTTTTTATAAGCATATGCTTGTAAATTCTGATATTGTCAACTCCGAAACTTTCTATAAATTTAATCCCAAATCCCAAACCGACTATGCCTGGAGCATTCAAGGTTCCGCTTTCCAGCATATCGGGGAATATTTCCGGTTGATAAAAACTTTCAGAACGACTGCCTGTACCCCCCTGCATTATCGGCGTTATTTCCACATTTTCGTTCACATAAAGTGCACCTACTCCCTGGGGACCAAGTAAATCCTTATGGCCCGGAACGGCAAACAAATCTGCATTTATTTCCTGGACATCCAGCTTTATAGAACCTGCCCCTTGGGATGCGTCAACAAGAAATAAAATTCCCCTTTCCCTGGTTATTTTCCCTATTTCTTTTACGGGCATTATTATACCATTAACGTTGGAGGAAAGGGAACATATAATCATTTTTGTGTTCTTTTTTATACTTCTTTCTATATCCGCCACATCAATTTCACCGAAATAATTTCCCCATACTATGGTAAGCTCTATAATATTGTTTCTCTCCAGCGTTTTTAAAGGTCTTAAAACAGAGTTGTGCTCCATGCTTGTAGTAATTACATGTTCCCCTTCTTTCAATACTCCGTTAATGGCAAGGTTCAAAGCTTCTGTTGCATTTTTGGTAAATACGACCCTCATAGGATTTTCGATATTGAAAAATCTTGACACAATTTCCCGGGTTTCATACACCGCCCTTCCCGTTTTTATTGCCAGTTCATGCCCTGACCTTCCGGGATTTGCACAGTATTCCTTCATACATAAAAGCATTTCATCATAAACTCTGTCAGGCTTCGGATATGAAGTTGCCGCATTGTCAAGATAAATCATTTTATTCCATCCTTACAATTTTTATAAATATCCAAGGAGTTTGCCAACTGTTCTATATTCTGTAATAAAATGTCCGGGTATCGAAAACAAATTCCGGAAAACAAATTGTATTTATGTTTCTAAATCTTTTTTCATATACATATATATTCAGTTTATTGCTTCTAATATCACTTAAATTTTTCAGCTTTTAAAAATAAATATCTCTCTTTCCTTTTTCAATTTCCTCAAGTTTTGCAATAGTAAGAGTCTTCATTTTTTCATCTTCAATTTCTTCCAGAGCCTTAAGTATTACTTCCTCACCCATTTTTCTCAAAGGCTCATCGGCATAATCCATTAAGTTTTCCTTGAAAGTTAGAATGGCATTCGGCTGACAGAATTCATGTATATCCCCGGCCTTTGCATATTCCATGAAATGCTCCCCGGTACGACATCTTCTGTAGCAAGCGGTGCAAAAGCTTGGAATATAACCTTGTTGACATATTGTTTCCATTACTTTCGGCAAACTCCTGTTGTCACTTATTTCAAACTGATCCGCATGGTCGTCATCCTCCTGGTATCCTCCGGGATTGGTTTTGGAACCTGCACTTATCTGAGATACTCCAACACTTAAAAGTTCATCCCTGAATTCAGCTCTTTCTCTTGTTGAAAGAATAATTCCCGTATATGGAACAGCAATTCGGAATATGGCCACAATTTTCTTGAAATCCTTGTCGGTAACTTTGTACGGAATCTCTTTCAAAGGAGCTCCCAAGGCAGGACGAAGTCTCGGAACAGATATGGTGTGCGGCCCTACACCATATTTTTCTTCAAAGTGCATACAATGCATCAAAAGGCCTAAAACTTCGAATCTATAATCATAAAGTCCGAAGAGCGCTCCGACACCCACATCGTCAATACCGCCTTCAAAGGCTCTGTCTATTGCCGTTATACGCCAGTCATAATTCGCTTTTTTGCCCACAGGATGCATTATTCTATAGGTTTCCCTGTGATATGTCTCCTGGAATATCACATAAGTTCCTATACCGGCTTTCTTCAGCTCCCTGTAATCTTCCACCGTCATCGGCGCGGCCTCGACATTGATTCTTCTGATATCGGTGGATTTATATATTGCCTCCATTGCATCGGTAAAATGCTTTACATTAGTCTTTCTGGGATCTTCTCCGCAAATAAGGAGCAATCTTTTATGTCCCTGTCTTTCAATAGCTTTTGCTTCTTCCACTATTTCTTCAAGACTTAAAGTCTTTCTGTGAAGCTCTTTGTTGTCATGCCTGAAACCGCAGTAAAGGCAGTTGTTTGTACACTCATTGCTTGTATATAAAGGAGCAAACAAAACCACTCTTTTTCCGTATATTTTGTTTTTTATATATTTGGCCACATCATAGAGTTCTTCCAACAGCTCTTCGTCTTCCAGGTAAAGCAGCTTTGCAACTTCTCCCAGGCTTATGCCCTTGCACTCCCTGGCTTTTGCCAATATTTCTCTTATTTCATTCCTGTCAGTAATTTTACCTTTTTCAAGAAGAGAAAAAATCAAATCTTCTTTTATAAAATCAACTTTTTCAACCATTTGAATATCCCCCACTTTCAATTTACAAACCTTGTATCGGCACATATTGTATAAATTTACCTTTTGCCAGTTCCACTATATGGAATCAGAAAAACAAAAACTCTTCGTGACCTACATAAGTCAGGAAGAGTTTATAGACAAAACTACCATATCTATTCCCCCTTCGCTCAGATTCCCGTAGTTACCATAAATGGCAATCCGTCACGTCAGGTAAAACCATAAATACGTTCCTCGATGTCAGAATTTTAACAATTCCTGCATCTTAGAAACCAATATCAAATTTTCATTTTAATTCAAGTTTAATTTAAGGGCTTTAATTTGTTAAAGCAACTTTTGCCTTCACTCCGTTTATGTTGCCAAGCTTGCCTGTAAGAGCCCCTATTTCATCAGTTGTGCCGTCAACAATTATTGCTATTACAGAAATGCCTTTTTCCTTGTACGGCACACCCATTCTTCCGACAATTATATTGCCGTAATCACTCAATATCTCGTTTACTTTCCTTGAACTTTCCTCACGGTTGTGAATTACAATTCCTATAACGGCTATGCGGTTTTCCTTCCTATTTTCTTTCTCCATTTCTAATTCTTCTGCCTTCGTTAAAAAATTAACTATATTAATTATATACCAAATCTATATGAAATGTAAACAGAAATTCATATTATTTTAGGCTTTTTATATTCAAAGCTTCCCTTACAAACTCCCTTTAAAGATTTTCCGGTTTGTATCCAGGCTTAATATAAAGTGTTTCTTCTTTGTCCATTATATCAGGATTATACACTTCATCAACCCATTTTTCTCTTGGAACTTCCTGAATGCTTACGGAAACGCTGGTTTGAGGAGCATTTAATGTTTCTATGACATCCTTTGCGATTCTGTTTGCAAGCTCCTGTTTTTGTTCTTCCGTCCTTCCGGGCCATAATTTAACGATAACATGCGGCATTTCGTATTCCTCCCTGACAATTAGTTATTTATACCATCAGAAAAAAGCTTTTTAAAACCGCTAAGCTGGATAGAACTCCTTATTAAACTCTCACCGAAGACTTACAGCTTTGATATTCATTCATGAGCTGTCTGAATTTCTTTAGCTCACGTTCTTTTTCTTCAAAAACTTTTTTTGGCATTATTTGTAACAATTTAGAGGTTAAATGCAAAACAAAACAAGATTCTTTCTCAACAACCTTCTCAATATTTATACAATCAATTCGTCTTTCTCCCGCAAAATTCTTGATTACATAATAATCTTTGTAGAAAATGTATTTAACAGACTTTTTTAAATTATCATCATTTTTATATAACTTATTGTATCCGAAACTTACGGCTATTGGCAAGAAAATAAACTGAGGAAATGCAAGAAAAGCCACTATTACAGTAGCAGGATTATATAACCTATTGTATTTAAAACCAGCACACCGATTACCAAAAGAAAGAATAAAGATATTGCAATATTCATTTTTCCTATTATACCCATAAATCTTGTGGACAGAAAAAAATCCTTAAAGTCTTTCGTTGTATATTTTACATTTATCTTAACACTATTCATATTACCATCCTCCTGCAAACCTTCAGTAGAGTTATTTTTCCATTATAAAGCGCTCTTCCCTTTTAATCTCTAAAACAATATCCTCAATACTCTTGCAAGACGTATCAAGAATATATTTGCAGTCAATTTTTTTTATCTTTAAATTCATTAAAAACCTCTATAGCCCTGTCCCCCATAACCTCTTGAGGAGGTCTTTTACCGTCCCTCATTCTGACAGTGTTCTCATCTGCCATCAGGACTATATATTTTAATACTTCCTGCCACGGAAACAAATATCTGCCAACTACCATCTCATAAATCAAATTCGCATTTATATGACAACTCTTGTCCAAAGTTTGCGCCAGCCTGCGAGATGCCGTGGATTTACCCACACCGCATGGTCCTGTGATTACAAAGACATTTTTTTCTTTCAACAAAATCACCTTTCTGCCCTTTCAGTTACCCTGTAAGCATAAACCCTCCCGTGGTCTGAAAGCAATCTTGTTTCAGTTCCGTCATCCAGTGGGTAACAGATAATAAACTCCCCTTCTTTTGCCCTCACAATCAGCACTCAATGAGTTCTCCGGTTTTATGGTAGCGGGCATTTACAATGGGTAAAAGTCCTCTTTCAAGATCCTTTTCTATGGTTTTGCTGTTAAAAATACGGCTGTATCTATAGTCAACTTCCGGTATGGCCTCGTTTATTTTATACCAGATTAAATCGACACCAAGAAAACCGTCCTTTTCAGTCAAAGCCGCGTTTAATTCTTTTGGAGTTATCGGAACATTCAGATTCGTTATGGCCGTTGCAACGCAGGAAATCAGACAGCCTGTGTTTCCCATCTTACTGAAGGTGAAAAATTTTTTATCTTCATAAACAAATCCGTCATACATTATACTCCTTTATTAAGCCGGATAATATGTCGTCAAAAATATTCTTCAAAACCGTGAAAAACAAGAAAAATAAACTTTATTAGCCCTATCTCCCATATTTTATCAGATTATACATGTAGCAGTCCACTACTTTTTTTATCTTCGTAACATTTACCTTTTAGCAACAAATTTTAAAACCTGCGAACATTAACAAAATTTTGCCGAAAAACTGACGTGAAAGTAAAAAACATTACTTAATTAAATATACTGCCAAAAATTTTTTCTAATTTAATATTGAAAAAAAAATCCGTTGAGTGTATAATATGTTGCGTGTACAGTGCATAATATATTCATTGCAATACGGCCCATTGGTCAAGCGGCTAAGACGCCACCCTCTCAAGGTGGAAACAGGGGTTCGATTCCCCTATGGGTCACCAAAGGAATAATACGACGGTTCTTTGTTTTAACAACAAAAGCCGTCTTTAATTTTGACTATAAATAACTATAAAAAAAATAACAATGAGGTGCAATATGGATTATAAAAAGTTGGCGGACATGCTTTTCCCGCACATAACCAAATCGGTTTCCTATTACGAAGACGTTGTATTTCCTGCCAGAAATTTAAGCCCCGGAGCAAAAGTTACGCGGCTGGCGCCAAGTCCGACAGGTTTTATCCATCTTGGCAATCTGTACGGGGCTTTCGTGGATGAACGTCTGGCTCATCAGAGCAACGGAGTGTTTATTCTCCGCATAGAGGATACTGATGACAAGCGTAAAGTTGAAGGAGCAGTGGAAACCATTATATCCTCTTTGGAGTTCTTCAACCTCAAATTTGACGAAGGAGCAGGCATCAACGGAGAAACAGGCAATTACGGCCCGTATTTTCAGAGCAATCGTGCTGAAATTTATCAAACCGTGGCCAAACATTTGGTTGAAATGGGCAGAGCCTATCCTTGTTTCTGCTCGGAAGAAGAACTTGAGGAAATAAGAAAACAGCAACTGGCTGAAAACGTTAATACAGGTTACTACGGCAAATGGGCTGTTCACAGAAATTTGACCTTGGAAGAAGTTCAAAAGCATCTGGAAAACAACGAAAGCTTCGTTATTCGTTTTAAATCCATGGGTAATCCTGAAGAAACCTTTGAAATTGATGATGCCATAAGAGGCCGTCTTTCCATGCAGGTTAACTTTCAGGACATAGTGCTTCTAAAAGCAAACGGTATACCAACCTACCATTTTGCCCATGTGGTGGATGACCATTTGATGAGAGTTACCCATGTGGTAAGAGGTGAGGAATGGCTTTCAACCCTTCCCATCCATTATGAATTGTTTACGACACTGGGATGGGATTTGCCGGTATACTGTCATACAGCCCATTTGATGAAAATAGACAACGGAGTTAAAAGAAAGCTTTCAAAAAGAAAGGATCCGGAATTGGGATTGGAATATTACATGCAACTGGGGTATCACCCCGCTGCAGTAAGAGAGTATCTTATGACAATATTAAACTCCAACTTTGAAGAGTGGAGAATTCAAAATCCGGACAGCGATATAAATGATTTTCCTTTCTCTCTGAATAAAATGAGTAATTCCGGTGCTTTGTTTGACTTGGACAAACTTAACGATGTAAGCAAAAATGTTTTGGCTAAAATTCCGGCGGAAGAAATTTATGAATTTTTGCTGAAATGGGCAAAGGAATACAAAAAAGAGATTGTTAATCTGCTCGAAGAACATAAGGATTCGGTAATAAAACTTTTGTCTGTGGGCAGAAATTCTGAAAAACCGCGCAAAGACTTAATCTATTGTGAACAAATATTTGAGTTCATTAAATATTTCTTTGATGAATACTTTGCAATAGTTGACAAATATCCGGACAACGTAGACGAAGAGGAAGCCAAAAAAATACTTAAGGCATACCTTGAAACCTACGACCACAACGATGATCAAACACAGTGGTTTGAAAAAATCAAGGTTATTGCCACAGAAAACGGATATGCGGCAAAACCAAAGGACTACAAGAAAAATCCCGACATGTACAAAGGACATGTGGGTGATGTAAGCACTGTTATAAGAATCGCCATAGTAGGCCGCAGCAGTTCACCGGACCTTTGGGAGATACAGCAGATTATGGGCGAAGAAAAAGTAAGAGAAAGAATTCAAAGATTGCTATAAAGAATGTTGCAAAGAATTGTTGTAGTAAATGTTACAAAATTAGATTTTGTTATAAAAAATTATATAAAAGAAATTATATTTATTTATTTTAAAGAATAATTATTACAAGATTATATATTATAAAAGCGATGGAGATTTCATCCATCGCTTTTGTTTAACAGTAATTGATAACAGAAACTAAGCGCAAAACGCCACTCCTCTTGTTTCCACTCTCTGAACAATTCCTTTTATCCTTACTGCCGCATCCAGCAGAAATTGAGGATTACGGAAGTCCTTCACAGCGCTTTCCGACACATCCCGATATTTCTGCAGGACATACAGTCTTGCCCCTTCAATACCTCTTGCTATTTCAAAGATATCGTCCATTTCAAGCCCCGGAGCAACGGTAGTGCGGAACTCATAGTCTACTTTGCCGCTTTTTATAATTTCAATGCTCTTTTTAATGCTATCAACATCCACGTTTGTGCGGCAAATTTCATTATATTTGCCAAAAGGAGCTTTCACGTCCATTGCAATATAATCCACCAGCCCATTTTGGACAAGGTTTTCAACCACATGGGGATTTGTCCCGTTGGTATCCAGCTTTACCGCATATCCCAGGGATTTGACCTTTTCCAAAAAACCTTCCAGATCCTTCTGAAGTGTGGGCTCTCCTCCGCTTATAACCACGCCGTCGATAAATCCTCTTCTTTTGACAAGCAGTTCAAGAACCTCATCATTATCAATAAACTCCTCGTTGCCTCCGGAAATCAGTGTTTTATTGTGACAGTAAAAGCAATTCATGTTGCAGCCCGGTGTGAAAACAACAATTGCTATTTTTCCTGGGAAATCCACAAAGGAGTTTTTATGTATCCCTGCAATTCTCATGACACTTTCTCCGCCAGTTTAAATTTCTTCCTGTTGAAATACTCTTCCTTTTTACCAATATTATAATTTGCCACCGGTCTTAAATACCCGGTTACCCTTGACCATACCTCGGTATCGTTGCCGCATTCAGGACATTTGAAATGCTCTCCTTTTATATATCCATGGTCCTTGCAGATGCTAAAGGTTGGAGTAATTGAGATATAGGGCATTTTGTAATTTGTAAACACCTTTCTTATAAGATTCTTGCACACATTGACATCTTCAATGCTTTCGCCAAGATAAAGATGCTGAACCGTACCTCCGGTGTAGAGAGACTGGAGTTCGTCCTGAAGTTCCAAAGTCTCAAAAATATCATCCGTATAATCCACAGGAAGCTGGGTTGAGTTTGTATAATATGGGATATCACGTCCTGCTGTAATTATGTCAGGATATCTTTCCTTGTCAATTTTGGCAAGCCTGTAAGATGTTCCTTCCGCAGGAGTGGCTTCCAGATTGTAAAAATGTCCGGTTTCGTTCTGGAATTCCAACAAAATATCCCTCAAATAATGCATTATATCAATGGCAAACTTTTGGCCTTCCGGAGTCGTTATATCTTTTCCCATAAAGTTTTTGAGCGCTTCATTCATTCCAACAATTCCAATAGTATTGAAGTGATTGAACCAATATTCTCCTGTCCTTTGCTTAACGTGCCTTAAGTAATGGGTTGAATACGGATAAAGTCCCTTTTCCGACTGCTGCTCAATTATCTTTCTCTTGATCTCCAGAGATGTTTTGCCTATATTCGCGATTTTCCAAAGTCTTTCCTTAAATTCACTTTCAGATTTTGAAAGATAACCGATTCTTGGAAGGTTGATTGTAAAAACTCCAATGGACCCGGTCAGTGGGTTGCTTCCAAAAAGCCCTCCTCCTCTTTTTCTAAGCTCGGTAGTGTCAATTCTCAGCCTGCAGCACATAGATACGGCATCTTCCGGCGACAAATCCGAGTTTATATAATTTGCAAAATACGGTATGCCGTATTTGCAAGTTATTTTCATAAATTTATCCACTACCGGGTTATCCCAGTCAAAATCCTTTGTGATATTAATAGTAGGTATCGGAAAGGTAAACACTCTTCCCTTCGCATCGCCTTCCAACATTACATCACAAAAGGCCGTATTAAACATATCCATTTCCTTTTGGAATTCTTTGTAAGTTGCATCCATATATTTTCCGCCGATAATAACCGGCTCATCTTTCAAAGTGTTTGGTACCTTTATGTCAAATGTAAGATTTGAAAAAGGACACTGAAATCCTACTCTTGTGGGTACATTTATGTTAAAAACGAACTCCTGAAGGCACTGTTTTACCTGTTCATACGTCATGTTGTCATAACGTATAAACGGCGCACAATATGTATCAAAACTGGACCATGCCTGAGCTCCGGCTGTTTCTCCCTGAGTTGTGAAAGTGGAATTTACAATTTGTCCCAAAAATGATCTCAAATGCTTTGCCGGCCTGCTTTCCACTTTACCTTCAACACCGCCGAATCCGTCTAAAAGCAACTGGCGTAAATCCCAACCTGCGCAGTAAGGACCGAAGAAACCCAGGTCATGTATGTGGCAGTCTCCGTTTTCATGCGCTTCTCTTACTTCAGCGGGATAAATTTCATAAAGCCAGTATTTTTTTGTAAAAACCTCTCTCACATAATTGTTCAGGCCGTTTACACTTTTTTGAGTATTGGCATTCTCCTTAATATGCCAGTCCCTGTCCCCCAGGTAGTCTGAAAACATGTTAATAGTGGCTCCCACCAAGGCATTCAAATCCCGGGCGCTTTTCCTTTTCTCACGGTACAATATGTACGCCTTTGCAGTTTTGGCATGACCGTTCTCAATCAAAACCTTTTCAACAATGTCCTGGATATCTTCTACTCCAGGTATCCTGTCTTTAAACTGTTTGTTGAGTATTTCATTTACCTGGCGGCAAAGTTCTTCAGCACGGCCAAAATCACTTCCTCCGCAGGCAGTTGCAGCTTTAAATATTGCCCAGGTTATTTTCTCAGGCTGGTACTTTTCAATTCTTCCATCCCTTTTTGAAATTTTCGTAACCATTAATACATCTCCCATCTGATTTTTTTCGCAGACACAAAAATATCCTTGTGTACGTATCCTTGTGTACGCCGGACAAATTAACACTCCCAAGAAAAGCTCAAGTTCATGAGAAAATAAGATGATCTGTATGATGATATTTATATGGACATGGCAAACTGAACAGTCTCTTTTACAAATTTGAGACTGCTTTGGAAAAACAGAAACTCTCAACACCTCCCTATCCTTCGTAGAGCAACGGTGTTTCTCAGATACAGGCAGGTTTTCTGACTTAGAATCATCGACGTTTCAAGCCTTCCCAAATTAATTCTGCAATTAATTCAGTGGCACAAATTTGAAACATCTCCTCAATACAGCGGCGGGACCGTGCAGGATTCTCACCTGCTTCCCTTTTAACCTGAGACGGCAACTTCCCAGGCACCCATATCTTTATCAATATCTTGTTGTAGTTAATTATACCATACACCATATATAGTGTCAATAGGATTCTTATATTCCCAACCCATATTTTTTATAATTTTTTAATAACAATATGTTTTTAATTTTTAATAATTAATTTGTTTTCCATATCAATTTTTATTATATTTTTAAATTCCTGCAAGTTTTGACGCAAGTTTCACCGCACCGTAAGCATCCTCGGAATATCCGTCTGCACCGATTTCTTTTGCATAATCAGCATTTACCACCGCTCCGCCAATCATTATTTTAGCGTTAAGCCCCTCTTGTCTGACTAAGCTTACAACTTCCCTCATTTCGAGCATTGTTGTTGTCATAAGAGCGGAAAGACCTATAATCGGCGCATTTGTCTCTTTTGCTTTTTTCACTATTTCTTCGGCGCTTACATCCTTTCCAAGATCGTATACTTCAAATCCATAGTTTCTAAGCATCAATCCAACTATATTTTTTCCGATGTCGTGGATATCTCCTTTTACGGTGGCAAGTATCACTTTTACCTTGTTACCTTTTTCGTCCACTGGTTCTTTCTTAAGAAGAGGTTCTAAAATGCCGAAGGCTTCTTTCATCGTCTCCGCACTTTGTATAAGCTGAGGCAAAAAATACTCTTTTCTGTCGTAAAGGTCGCCCACATGAGTTATGGCGGGAATAAGATATTTATCAACAATTATCGAAGGCTCTGTTCCGTCTTTTAACGCATCATCAATATATTTTCGAATATTCTCCCTGTCACCCTTTACCACGGCATCATACACTTTTTCAACAGGGCTTGCCGTATCCTTTTTTTCAACAACCTGGGGCTTGTCACTCTTTAAAGCCGCAAAATGCTCAATATATTTTTTACTGTTCCTATCCTTGACCTTCAATACATCCGAAGCCATCTTTATGCTCATAAGAGTATCGCTGGACGGATTTAATATGGCCATGGTAAGTCCGTATCCGATTGCCATAGCGAGAAAAGCCGAGTTTATCCAAGCTCTCTCAGGCATTCCGAAAGACACGTTCGAAAGTCCCACTATTGTTCCGCAGCCAAAACTTTGGGTACACCATTCTATGACCTTTAATGTTTCAACAGCCGCCTCCTGGTCGGCCGAGACAGTCATAACAAGTCCGTCCACTATGACATCTTTCTTTGTATATCCCCATTTTGACGCTTCATTAAAAACTTCTTCAACTATTTTACACCTTTCTCCGGCACTCTTGGGCACTCCTGCATCACCCAATGGAAGAAGTATAAACGCCGCTCCGTATTTTGCAGCAATCGGAAGAAGCTTCTCTATTTTTACCTTTTCCGCCGAAATGGAATTTATAAGGGCCCGGCCGGGATAAATCCTAAGAGCAGCCTCAAGAACCTCCGGAGAAGAAGAATCCAGACAAAGCGGAGCGTCAGTGATGGAAGACAAAAGTTCTACTACTTTTACCATTGTCTCCTTTTCATCTATTCCTGGCATGCCCACATTAACGTCCAGTATGTCCGCACCTTTTTCCACCTGTTCTACTGCGAATTGCCTTACCAGGGATGTCATGCCCTGACGCAATTCCTCCTGCAGTTTCTTTTTCCCTGTTGGATTAATCCTCTCTCCCACCACCACAACGGGTTCATTGGCATCAACGAAAACCGTTTTTCTGGCGGAAGCAACGGCACAAATTTCTTTTGGCTGTGGAGGTATGGGTTTTAATCCCTCAATATTTTTTCGAATCTGCTCAATGTACACAGGAGATGTACCGCAGCAGCCTCCCAAAAGATTTACTCCCGCTTCCACAAACTCTTTTATGTAACTTCCGAATTCTTCAGGTTCCATATCAAACCGGGTTTTTCCGTCAATCAATTTGGGAAGTCCTGCGTTTGGCTTTGCAAGCAGAGGCACTTTTGCATAGGGTTTCATTTCTCTGATTATTTTTATCATGTCTTGCGGTCCTGTGGAACAGTTGCATCCTACAACATCCGCTCCAAGGCTTTGCAGAATAATCAGAGCCGACACCGAATCGGTTCCCGTAAGAGTTCTTCCGCTTTCGTCAAAGGTCATGCTGACGCACACAGGAAGGTCACAGCTTTCTTTTACGGCCAGCAGAGCCGCTCTTGCTTCCTGTATGTCCATCATGGTTTCTATTACAAAAAAGTCCACACCGCCTTCCAAAAGGCCCTTTACCTGTTCCTTGTAAACATCCACCGCCTCTTCAAAGGGCATGTCCCCAAAGGGTCTTACGAATCTTCCGGTAGGTGCAAGATCCCCCGCAACCAATCCCTTTTCTCCTGCGGCCTTTCTTGAAAGCTGTGCCAGTTTTTTGTTTATTTCAACCACCTTGTCACCCAATCCAAACTCGGAAAGCTTTATTCTATTGCCTCCAAAGGTACAGGTATATACAGCATTTGACCCAGCATTTATGTAATCTTTTTGTATATCCATAATCACATCCGGATTTTCAATTACCCACATCTCAGGGCATACCCCGCCGGGCATCCCTCTTTTTTGAAGCTCGGTACCTGTAGCACCGTCAAGAATCAGTATATTTTGATTTAGAAAATCCAAAAAATCTTTCTTATTCATTACAACCAACCCCTTCCACACCTGCTATAGCAATGACCGATTTTTCGGGCACAAGCATAAACCTTTCAGTAATGCTGATTCCCAGCCTTTCTAAATTTAAAACATCATAAATCAATTTCTGATTTGACAAAGGGAGGTCTCCATAACCGGGACTGTATCTCATTTTGGTAAGTTTCTTCCCTTCTCTTCTTATCATTTTGTTAATAAAATCAACCATCCAGTCAAGGGCGGCATCTGCCGTTTCGGAAGCCACAGCATCCAGGACAACTCCGAAAGAGGCATTGTTGTTATTTATTTCATCAACTATCCTGTCCACAATTTCCTTTCCCACCGTAGATGCCATTAAAACAACATCCATACTGTTTGAAAGAAGTTTTGACAGGCTTTTGCTCTTTAAAACCACACCATTGTCAAGCTCAACGGATTCTTCATCCCTTTTTTCTATCTTGAATGTTCCAAACACCCCCTTTGTGTTGCACAGCATCAGACCCTTGTTTATATTTTCCATAAGGGTTTTTTTATAATCATCATCAAGTATTGTTGTAGTTTTTCTGTAGCCCAGCCTCGTAAGTATCATTCCGTTATCCGGAACAGCCGGAATATGCTCAAAAAACTTAAGTCTTGTGTATTTCTCCATAAATATTCACCGCACAATTGCAATAGTATAATAATTATATATTATAAGAAAAAAAAATCAACAATACAAATAAGTTGACTTTGTTTTTCTTCCTCTAAGCTCTCTTTGCAAGCTTAAATCTTGTGACGGCAAGGCATGCAAGAAGTACAACTCCTCCATAACCCACAACGGGATAAAGGTATTTTACCATATTTGAAAATCCCAGTTGACTTGCGGCCAGCGCCAAAAGGGTCGCTCCGATTATATAAAACTTTGCTTTACCTTCATTTATGTCGGTGATTCTGGCCGAAAATCCGTACAAGCTTCCAACAGCCGTAGTATATATTTCACCGATAAGCACCAATGCATATACAATCTGCAATATATAAGACAGGCTGCCCGCAAGATAAATCATGGGTATTTCCATGTCGCGGACAATTTCAAAATTTCTTTCCATGGCAAAATAAATTGCTGTTGCCGAGACCCCAAGCCCAATTCCTCCAAGTATTGCCCCGTTTCTAATCGCGTTTTTGTTTTTTGCCTGCACTCCCAAAGGCCCCAATACGGAAATGGCCAGCACTAAGTTGTATGAAACGTAAAGAACGGCCGCCCACAGCCAGTTGCCAATTAATCCGTTTCGTGACACAGACTCGGCTGCCGCAACAAGTTCATAAGGATTTGTCCGCAGCGGCATTAACAAAATTGAAGCCAGGCTGATACCCACCGCTGAAGTAACCAAAAAAGGAACCACAACACTGATAGAGTTTATTACCCCATTGATTCCCGTAAGCACGGTCAATGCCGTAAAAGCGGCCATAAACAAATTTCCCCAAAAAGGATTTATTCCAAACTGCTGTTTTACCAAAGCACCGGAACCCGCAATCATCGCAGTAAGGGCACCAAACAGGAAAAAAGTTATTAACCAGTCCATTAACGGGCCTAAAAACTTTCCGCCGGAATGTTTGATTATCTGAAGGTGGGATTCTGACTGAAGATTTCTTCCGACTTCCATAACAATATAGCCAAATACAATAAACAAAGCCGTAACAACAATTAATCCCCAAAAACCCTTCAAACCAAAAACCGCAAAAAACTGAAGCATTTCCTGTCCCGATGCAAATCCCGCCCCCACCACAGTTCCTATATATGTCGCAGCAACCTTAAAGGTGGATACTCTGCTATTTTCCATCTTAATTCATCTCCTTCTGATTCATCTCCTTCGACTTTTGCTTCTTTTAAAACAAATTTCAATATTTAATGTGCCCTTAATAAAACTTCTTATAGTATGTAATAAATACTATGGCAGTTAACAAGCAGGACAAATAAAATTAGTTTAATTGTATATTTTTTTGAATATTTTATGTGATTTAAAAGAAACTAATAGTGAAATATAAATGAGAGGAGTGTTTTATATGCCACAAATCAACCAGTTAGAACTTGAAAACTTAAGACACCTTATCTATTCTCATGAAACTTCAGCGAAAAAACTGGAAGCATACGCACAGCAGGCTACAGACCCACAGGTAAAACAAATGTTCCAAAAATCCGCACAGGATGCAAGAAACACAAAGCAGCAATTAATGTCATTCTTAAACTAAAGGAGGTAAAACAATAATGCAGGATAAAGAAATGGTAAATGACGTGTTGTCACAAATAAACAGCAGTCTTACAGGTTATGCAAACGCTATTGCACAGTCTTCCAATCCACAGCTGAGACAAACTTTGCAGCAAATAAGAAACAGCTGCGAAACTTTTCAGTATGACCTCTACAAATTAGCAGAACAAAAGGGATATTATCATGCAGCTCAAATGGCAGACCAAAGTGATATTGCCCAGGTAAAATCCCTGTTTTTATAATAAGTGGCAATAAAGCAGCAATTGATATATCAAACTCCAACACGAAAACGGCTTCATTTAATCTTGAAGCCGTTTTTGCATAAATATTTGCCATTGATATTGAAAAATCACCACATACCGATACCCATCATAAATTGAGCATACAATTCCCTGACTTTGTCATACACCAAACTGTCCGTATCCCTTTTTTCATTTAAAAAATGCGTAAGGTCCATAAGTCCGTTAATTCTTGTGTTGTATCCGTTTTCTCTCAGCACATCGTTGATTTGTTCAAAAATTTCTCTTTCACCCATTTTATTACCTCCACATTTTAATGATACCAAGGTCAATATTGGATAAACTCAATAACAGTTAATAATAATATGGACATTGGCACATATAATTATTCAAAATAAGGAATATATCCGAATTTATAAATTCAGACATATTCCTTACCGTGGAAAAGGTAAAAAAATGAGTAGAATATATAAACGTTCCACATCCAAGTGTAAAAGCACTTGGAGTATCTCGTTCGAAATATTAGTTCGAAAGATGAATATTTTTTATGCCTTTTTGTTCTTAACTCTTTTCGGCAGGAAACTTATCAATTATTCTCAAAATATACCTTATCATTGCTGAATAATCAGTGGAGTTTATTTTTCCGTCTCCGTTTACGTCAGCATTTACACTGCCGTCCGGATGAGGGAAATCATTAATGACCCTTGTCAGGTATCTCTTCAGCAGTGTCAAATCCGTTGAGTTGACATTGTTATCGCCGTTTAAGTCACCATATTTAACGGGCTTGTCGGGTGTCGGTGAAGCAGGCGGAATTGTATTTCCATAATATCTTTCTTTTGCAGGGATGGTGCCATCTGTTCGGTCACTTCCCGTTGACGGCCAGTTAATACCTCCAAAGAAAGCCGGTTTTGAGTCAAGATAATAAGAATTTGGTATTGTACGGTCCTGAGTTTGTTGATTCCACTGAATTGAACCATTTATGAGATTGCCATGTAAAAACAGCGTGGAAGGATCTATTTTATGCGGATATCTATTGTCGGTATCCCAAAGGATATTGCCGTTTACAATTTCATTGCCGATAAAGTTCTGATAGTTTGATGAATCCTCAAGGCATACACTTTCTGACTCTATTCTGTTTCTAAGGAATGTGTTGTACGGACCGGAAGGTCCCCAATAATCGGAAACAGTTATTTCCTGCACTATATTTCCTTCAAACAAATTGGAATAGGCATAGTGTCCATGCACTGAAATATCGGCCGGTGTCCAGTTGCCTCCTTCACTCTGATAGGGCTGTGTTGAATAATTGTAGCCAAAAACATTTCCATTGGCGCCAAGGTGCACCATCATCGAATGTCTCAAATGCTTGAAAATGTTGTTCTCAATCAGGCAGTCCGATACATGAAATCCAAGTTCCACACCATATCCGTGCCCGCCTCCGCCCCAATTTGTCGCATCGTCGAAAAAGCTGTCCCTAACTTCAATCCTGTATCCTGTGGTGACACTGACATGGGCTTTTGCAGGCTTAATGCTGTGGATATTTTTTATCCAGCAGTTGGCCGCATTCTTAAAGAAAAACATATTTGTGTCGCTGGTATCAATACGCTTCACCGTAAAATCTTCAAACCCGATATATTCCGCAAATCCTTGAGTTCTGATTACAGGATTTAATTCCGATCTGTATGTGATTCTGAGAGGCTCTTCAATGGTTATTTTATTGCCCCAGATCGAAACCACCTTTGTTATCTGTCCTACGCTGCCTGCCGCCCACCCTTGGTTCCATTCCGGCAAAGTATACATTACGTCAGGGTCGTTATCCTGCTGTATTTCCACATATTTGCCGGCTTCAAAGCCTGTCGGATCGGATACCACCAGTTCCGTCGAGCCGCGGGTATATCCTCCGACAAGACTTACCCAGTTTCCCCTTTTGTAAGTTATGACCTCAAAGGCGTCGGATGAGTGATCTATCAAAAGGATGGTTTTTCCGGGTCCTTCCCCTCTTAAAACAACAGGCTTGTCCAATGTAATTTTGGATTTTATAAGATATTCTCCCGAGGGAATCAGAACGGCTCCTCCGTCTTTCACAGATTCAACGGCTTTTTTAAAAGCATTTGAATCATCGGTCAGACCATCACCCTTTGCTCCAAAATCCTTAACATTGGCCACAACAGGCTTTGTAGGGATTCCTCCTTTTATTCCCGGGTTCCACACAATAACTTCACCGTTTATTTCCGCGTTGTAAGCCGCTGTACTTATAGTAAAACTCATAAACAGCACAAAAATCATTACAACGCATAATACTTTTTTTGGCATATTTCTCCCCCCATCATATACCCCTCTATTTATAATTTTATATAACGGCCAATAATTTTACAATGCTCTTGACATGATATGGCTTTCAAGGTATAAAAAGTTATGAATATAAAAGTACATTGCTATAAAATATCTGGTATAATGGTAAATTTTATGGTAAGATTTTATTGTTACTATAGTATCTATATATTCCACTTATAAAGGGGTTAGGAATTTTTATGAAATATCCGTTTTATTATTGTTGCGACAATCTTGATATTAAAAGTATATCTGTTATAGGAGATTTCAATAACTGGGACGGCGGCAAAAATATTTTGAAAAGGCATGATGACGGTACATGGATGACGGAAATCGAACTGTCTCCCGGCAAATATAGATACAAATTTTTAATAAATGACAGCATACTTTTTAATGACCCAAACGCCCTGATTTACACCTATGATGACAAGGGCGGCACTGCGTCTTTTATCATAATTGATGAAAGCAACAAGAGGATTATCAATACGAAACCCGCTTCGCTCAATATTGAAAGTTACAGCTTTTTGAGCGTTGACAAAGAACTTTCATACTGTGAAAACGGTGAAAGAAAATGCTATAAGGACAAACACTCAAGTATTATGCTGAAAATCGGTTTTTCCGACATAACGGGCTTGCATACGGTAAACGCAATATGGTATGCTCCCAATAACGAAATCCATGAGATTCAGGAAAGTGTCCTAAACGACGGCGAAAAAAATGAAAACAGGAAAAATGAAGCTTTATTTCAGATCAATATAAATGATGATACAATTGCGGGCGAATGGAAACTGCAAATATTTATAAACGGCAGCCTCGCTTTAGAAGACAGTTTCACAGTAGAATTAAAACAACCGGAAGTCTTGGATAAAACGGCTTTGGACGATGCTGCCATGCTGTCCGCGGACCTGGAAGTACCTGATTTCTTAATCGAAGAGGATATGCAGAACGAGTTTGAAGCACCTGAATTTGAAGTGGAATCCAATTTGCAAACCAACGCCGAAAAAGAAGAAATTTCGGAGGAAGACTTGTTGGGACTCTTTGATGATATTAAAGAAATAGATATGCCAGAGAAAGATACATCTGGCAATCAAAAAACTCCTGCCCCGGATGAAACTGAAATGCCGGCCGACGGCAATATTATGAATTTGTTTGATGAAATTAGAATTTCGGAATTAAAAGACGAAAAAGCACAGGATACGGAAAACAATACCGAAAGTACTTCAAAAGAGGCGGAAGAATCCGACAGTGCTATTGATGAGCTGCTTGAACTAAGAGAGTTTATTGATTCCTCTCAGAATTCCGAAAAAGACTCAATTGAGTCCTCCGGCGGCAAATCCGGGGAAGAAGCAAATGAAGAAGATATCAGTGACATATTTATAGATATAAAAAATAGAACTGATTGAATTGATTTAAAAAATCTGTGATACCTTTAATTTCTATTAATTTCTATAATTATATGATTAATTTTTTATATAAATAACGAATTACTTCAAGCTAATAATGAATTATTTCAAATTTTGTTATTATTCTTTTACAAGAATCAATTTGTAAATTTCTTCATAAATCTGTTAATTATATTAAAAGTATTTTTATTGTGAGGTAATCAGCATGAGTAATAAATATCTTCTGCATATATATTTTGATAATTTTTTTAAGATTGTTGAAATTGATGCTTTTAATAAAAACATAATATCCATCGGGCGTTCCGGTACAAATGACATAGTGATTGACTCATCTTGTATTGATGAAAATCACTGCTCCCTTAAAAAAGAAGATAACCAGTGGTATATCTACAATCACAGTAAATCGGGCATTTTCTACGATGGAAGCACAATAAGCAGGAAAATGCTCGTTCCCTATGATACTTATATTATTGGAAATTCACCGGAAACCATGAGCAGAGCCGCCATAATTGTAAAACCAGAAGATCCTTATGATAATGTTGTGGAAAACTTTGAAATACGGGGTGTTTCCGAAATCACCATCGGAAAAAGTGAATCCTGCAACATAGTTTATTCTGACAAATTGGTTTCAGGTGAGCATGCCAAGATATATAAATCCATTGACGGAAAATATCATATCGCGGATCTTGAGAGTTTAAACGGCACCTTTCTAAACGGTAAAAAGGTTTATGACAGCGTCTTAAGCCAAGGTGACGTAATATATATTTGCGGATATAAAATTGTTTTTGAAGGTTCATTTATTTCAGTATACCACATAGGGGACAGAGTATATGTCAACGGGCTTAAAGCAGCCTTAAAACAAACCAAACCGCCTTACCCCTATATACAGCGTTCTCCAAGACTTATACCTGAAATGCCCGAGGGTGAAAAAACAATCCCCAATCCGCCGGCGCTGGCATCCAAACCTACCGCATCATGGATAAGTATTTTGCTGCCCCCGATAGTAATGTCCTTAATAACAATAATTACAGCAATTGTGGGCAAATCGCTCTATATGCTGCTTTCGGTTTCAATGACCTTTGTATCGGTAATTGTATCAATATCTCAATATATATCTCAAAATAAAAAGTTCAAAGATGATATTGAGCTGCGAAACAAAAAATACGGAGAAATCATCCATTCAATACGCAAAGAACTTGAAATAGCCCGGGAACAGCAAAAAAAAGGTATGCTTATCATGAATCCTGACCCGGCGGAATGTATCAGACGTGTTGAAACCATAGACAGAAGACTTTGGGAAAGAACTCCCCAGTTTAAAGACTTTCTGTCGGCGCGCATAGGTATAGGAACCACGCCCCTGGCAATTAAGATTAATGTTCAAAGTCAGCTGCTGAGCATCGACAGCGATCCTTTGATGTCAGAACCTCAAAAAATTTACGATGAATTTAGCCAGGTATCGGACATACCTGTTTGCGTCCCTTTGTTTCATTCAGGCACGGCCGGAATAATAGGATCAAGAAGCGAAGTTCTGAAAAACGTCAGAGCTTTGATTATACAACTGGCAACTTTTCACTCCTATGAAGAGGTAAAAATCGTGCTGGTTTATCCAAAAGAGGAAGCCGACGAATGGGAATGGATTCGCTGGCTGCCCCATGTATGGAATGAAAATCGGCAAATTCGTTTTCTGGCAAATGACAAGGACATGACACATCAGCTGTTCAGCCATTTATACGACGTAATAAAAGAACGGGAGCAACGCACCGGCAAAGATAAAGATAATATACCGCCAACTCCGGTAAATTTGCCTCATTATGTATTTATTCTGGCCGATATTCGTTTGATTGAAGATGAGCCGATTATGAATTATTTGGCTCATAACAATCAAGCCTTGGGTATATCAACCATTTATCTTTTTGACAGAATTGAATATCTTCCGAAAGATTGCCAGGCTATCATTGAGCTGGCTCCAAAATCCGGACATATGGTGCAAAGAAACCAAGGCTCCTCCCCCATGCCTTTTTTGCCGGATATTGTGTCCATAAAAGATGCCGAGCATTTTGCAAGAAGAATGGCACCAATACGCATAAAGGAATTGTTGACTTCCGTAAGTCTGCCTTCATCAATAACTCTTTTGCAGATGTATTCCGTCAGAACTGTTGAAGAATTAAACGTACTGGAACGCTGGAAAAACAACAAATCTTTCCGGACACTGGCGGCACCTCTTGGCATACGCACAGGCAATGAAATACTTACTCTTGACCTTCACGAACGTGGCCAGGGTCCTCATGGTTTGGTGGCAGGTACCACAGGTTCCGGTAAAAGTGAGCTTTTACAGTCATTTATAATCTCTCTTGCAATAAACTTTCATCCTCATGACGTAGTTTTTGTGCTTATAGACTATAAAGGAGGAGGCATGGCAAACGCTTTCCTTGATTTGCCCCATTTGGTCGGAACAATAACCAACCTTGGAGGAAACCAGACAACCCGTGCCCTCGTATCCATTAAGAGCGAGCTTAAAAGAAGACAGACAATTTTTGCCCAATACGGAGTAAATCATATAGACAGCTATCAAAAGCTTTATCACAGCCAAAAAGCCAAAGAACCTCTTCCCCATCTTGTGATAATTGCGGATGAGTTTGCCGAGTTAAAAAGTGAACAGCCGGATTTCATGAGGGAATTGGTAAGTACCGCAAGAGTCGGCCGAAGCCTTGGAGTGCACCTTATTCTCGCAACACAAAAGCCGGCCGGGGTAGTTGATGACCAGATATGGAGTAACGCCCGCTTCCGTATCTGTCTTAAAGTTCAGGGACCTCAGGACAGCCAGGATGTAATCAAACGTCCGGATGCCGCAAATATCAAACAACCCGGAAGAGCCTACATCCAGGTTGGAAACGATGAAATTTTTGAGCTTTTCCAGTCCGCATGGAGCGGAGCAGGTTATACTCCCGATGCCAGTGAGGAAATTACCACTCACAATGAAATTTCAGAAGTGGCCATAAACGGTAAACGCCACCAACTTTATACAAGATCCGCATCACAAATAAGAAAAGCCGAGTTTACCCAGCTTCAGGCTGCCGTTTCCCATATAGCAAACGTGGCGCAAAAAGAAAATATTGTTCGTCTTAAAGGCCCATGGCTTCCGCCTCTTCCGGAAAAGCTTTACCTTGAAAGTCTCCTTGCCGATGTGAAAGGATGCTGGGACGGTGAAAAATGGACAAAGGCGGATTCATGGTTAAATCCGGTCGTCGGACTTTTGGATGACCCGGAAAATCAGCGCCAGGTTCCTTTGACAGTTGACCTTGGAAAAGAAGGGCATTTAATCGTATACGGCTCACCGGGATACGGCAAAACCACATTTTTGCAGACACTCATTATGTCGCTGGCGTTAAACTACTCTCCTTCCGATGTAAACATTTACATCCTTGACTTTGGCGTAAGAACTCTGGGTATATTCTCCGGACTTCCCCATGTCGGAGGAACGGTAATGGTCGACGAGGAAGAAAAACTAAGCAAACTTTTCAAATTCCTCATAAAAGAAATGGATACCCGAAAAGACCTCTTCTCCGACAAAGGAGTAAGCAGCCTCACAGCTTACAGGGATTCCTGCGGAGAAACGCTTCCTGCAATTGTAATTGTCATTGACAATTACTCCGCCTTCAGCGAAATGTACTCAGAATATGAGGATTATCTGATTCAGATTTCGAGGGAAGGCGGCAATCTTGGATTGCATATAGTAATAACCAACAGCAGCACATCGTCCATAAGCTATAAACTAAGTTCCAACTTCAAGCTGGCTGTGGCACTCCAGATGGCCGACAAAGGGGATTATGCACTTATTGTGGGAAGAACCAATGGACTGGAACCAAGTCCTGTAAACGGACGCGGTCTTGTAAAAGGCAATCCTCCCCTTGAATTTCAGACTGCCTTGCCGGCAGAAGGAGAATCAGAAATTGAACGAACAATTAAAATTAAATCAACCATCGGTGCAATATCCCAAAGCTGGACAGGACCTAAAGCCAAGCCTATTCCCGTCATGCCGGAAATTGTATATTACAAGGATCTTATTACACGGGACGATGTAAAAAAGACTATTGCCCGTAAGCCTTTGTGCATACCTCTGGGAATCGAAGAAAATGAAATGGAACCATGTTTCATAGATCTTCTGGAAACTCCTCATTTTTTGGTATCCGGAGATATTCAAAGCGGTAAGACAACATTTCTTCAGGCGCTGGCCGTCACCCTTGCCCTTAAATTTTCTCCGGAAAAGCTGGACATACACATTTTTGACTCAAGCTCTCTGGGGCTTTATGCGTTAAGCCAGCTTCCCCATACAAAAAACTATACAAATGACGGGCACAACATAAGTGAATTTGCAGAAGCCCTTCAACAAGAAATTGATAACAGAAAAGCTGAACTTAACGAAGAAAGAATTCGATCCGGAGGATTGATTAATGAAAAGGAATTTGTTTTAAATCGCCGGTTAAGTCTTATTCTTATTGACGACTTAAATGACTTTTCCCAGTATGCCGACTCTATCGTCACGGACTTGTTTGAACGCCTGGTAAAAAAGGAGCGTAATCTCGGCATAAGTATTATCATGGCATCTTACACCGAAGATATAGGTTCCAGCTGGGACAATTTTGCAAAGGCTATGAAGGACATGCAAACAGGTTTGCTACTGGGAAGCATATCGGACCAGCAGGTATTTTCCGTAAGACTTCCCTATGGAACAACCGAAAAAGCGATAAAGCCCGGTGACGGTTATCTTATAAACCGCGGTCGTTTCTGCAGGGTAAAAACCGCCTTGCTGGAAAACAATATCTTAAAAGCATGGATAACACAGATTAATAAAAGTTACAGAAAAAACAATCAATCTGTCGAATAATTAAAATTCAAATTATGAAAAGTAAAATTTTCTCTTGATTTTTGGTTGTTTTTCTGAGATAATATTATTGTTATTTGGTACAGACTTCATATAGGCGAAATTTATGCCAAAATGCTTTTTAAAGGGGGATATGAAAATGGCAAGTGTTATTCGTATTACACCTGAGCAAGTGCGAAGCGCTGCTGTGAAAATAGGTAAAAAGACTAGTGAAACTACCAATTTTCTTAACAGTATTCAAAGAGAAATAGACAGCCTGAAAAGTATTTGGGAAGGTAAAGCTGCTGAAGCTTATGTAGAACAGTTTATGGCACTGAGAAAAGAACTTGAAACCAAGCTGAATCAATGTCTGTCAGACCTTGAAAGGTCCCTCACATCTGTTGCAAATGCTCTTGAACAGGCTGACAAGGATGTAGCTGCTAAACTTCGCAGTGGGTCATAAAATTCATATATAATTACATTTATACATAAAACGAAAACAAGGGGCTTTTGAGCCCCATCGTTTTTGCCTCCGTTTATTTTGATATCAAATTAAATTATAAAAAGGCTATGTAAAAATTGCATAGCTTTTTTTAAAGTGAGGATGTAAAGTTATGAACAGTGTAATTGTTACCGTCAAGTGCAAAAATAAAAAAGACACTCGTGATTTAGAACTCCCCACCGATATACCGGCAAAGCATCTGTCATCCTTGATAGCCTATGCCCTTCGCCTTGACGATGATTTAACCAGCGTCACCTCGAAGTTTCATCTGTATGCCGAGCCCTTGGGACGGGTTCTCAGGGATGACGAAACACTGGAAGACGCCGGTGTATGGGACGGTTCTATTCTAACAATTCTATAATTGTCATAAATCCGCAATCCTGCTGTATTCAATATCACAATTATATCAATTGATAATAATACTAAATAAAAATACTATGTAACTTAAAATACCGGCAAGAATATAATAAACAAATTTAAGATGAAAGGATAAGCCATGTATAGTGAAAAAAATATAATTCTTCGCGCTACAGCCGCGACTCATATCGGTTATGTGCGCAGCGCCAATGAAGACAATTTTTATCTTAACGGCATATTTTTTTCTCCGTCCATGACGGAAAAAACAATTCTTTTTGATATAAACGAAGCTGATTCCTTTTTTCTGTTTGCGGTAAGTGACGGCCTGGGCGGAGAAATCCGTGGAGATGAAGCCTCTCTTACTGCCATGAGGGAATTAAAAAAAGCCCACAATCTCATTAAAAACAATAACAACGGCAATATTAACAGTTGCGCAGTCAATATTAATTCTTATATTAAAAATACCAATAATCTGATATATAATATGAGTGTTCAATACGGTGCAAGAATGGGAACAACCTTTGCCGCTCTTCTGATATGCGGTGACCGGGCACAAACGTTCAACCTGGGAGACAGCCGTATATATCATGTGACAGACGGTGAAATTGTTCAACTCACCAAAGACCACACGGAAGCGGAAAGACTTGTAAGATTGGGCATTTTAAGTCCCGAAGAAGCATCAAAAAGCGCAAGTAAAAACATGCTTTACAAGTTTCTGGGCATACCTCCTAAAGAAGGAATTATTGAGGCAGACATATCGGAAAGCTTTTTTGTAAAAAAAGGAGATGTATTTCTTCTTTGCACCGACGGTCTTACGAACATGGTTGAAAATGAGCGCATAAAAGATGTTATAAACACTGAAAACACACCTTCAAAAGCTGCATCAAAGCTTATAAACGAGGCACTGGAAAACGGAGGATTTGACAATATAACCTGCATTGTTGTTAAAATTGAAGACATCTTATCATAAATTTGCAATATCATAATTACAATTTATAATATTATAATTACATCTTTCATTGTCTGTATACCGGATTTGGTGCTATAATTTTATAGAAGCACTATAAGATAAATTGCCTTGGAGGTTCTGAAATGCTCGTTTCTTCTGATGACTATATAAAAAAATACGAACCTTTGTGGGGAGCATGGTTTGTAGAATCCTTTATCGGCGAAGGAAGCTATGGTAAAGTGTATAAGATTTATAAAGAAGAGTGGGGCTTTAAATACCAGTCTGCTTTAAAATTCATAAGCATTCCCACTCAGGAACAGCACCGCGAAGCTCTTGCTACCATCGGTAACGATAAAAATTCTCTGGAACAATATTTTGAAAGCGCTGTTAAAAATATAGTCAACGAAATACATATGATGTACACCTTGCGCGGAAACACAAATATAGTAAGCTACGAAGACCACCTGGTGCAAAAAAGCAGTAATCGTTTTGGCTGGGACATACTCATACGGATGGAGTATCTTACAACACTTAATAAATACATATTGAAAAACGGCCTTACCCGGGTAGGGGTAGTAAACCTTGCTTTGGATATTTGTTCTGCTTTGGAAATCTGTGAGCAAAAAAGAATAATTCACAGAGATATAAAGGATGAAAATATATTTGTCACATCAGACGGCAAATTCAAGCTCGGTGATTTCGGTATTGCAAAAGAGCTGACCCGGCTCTCGCTGGCTTCCTCCATACGGGGCACTCCCCTCTATATGGCACCGGAAGTCTACAGAGGAAAGCCCTATGATTCAAGATCCGACCTGTATTCCCTAGGTATTGTGATGTATAAACTTTTAAACCACGGAAGATTTCCGTTTATGCCTCCCTATCCCCAGGAGTTGAAATATAAAGACAGTGAAACAGCTTTGGACAAGAGGCTTTCCGGAGAGGCAATCACTCCCCCGATGCTTGCCGGAGAAAAGCTCTCGCAGTTTATATTGAAAATATGTGCTTACAATCCAGACGAAAGATATGCTTCAGCCACAGAGGCAAAAAAGGCGCTTTATGAGATTTTGTCGGAAATGAGCAGTGAAGAACGTTCATACTGGGTCGTTCCGCCGGCCGCTGCCGATGAGGCTGAAAAAGCTGACGATACTGAAAAAGTGATTGATACTGTAATTCTGCCGCAGTCTGACATTGCAAACCAGAACGAAAAAAATACAGATGATGAGTGTATGGATACCGTGCTGCTGGAAGTTCCAAAACCGCCACAAGCGCCGAAAAAAACACTGGACAGGACAGTCAGCATATTCGGAAGTTTGTTAAGAAGAGAAATGGTTTATAATCTTACGGGAAACCATTCCGGCAACATATTAAACGGCGGACTGGTGTGCACGCAGGGTTCCTGGCTTTATTTCTCCAATGCCGGCTGTGACTTTAATATTTACAAAGTGAAACTTGATGGAAGCGACCTTCAAAGGATAAACAATGACGAATCGTGGTTTCTTAATGTCTGCGGAAACTGGATTTATTACACCGACCCGAATAATGATGACAATATATTCAGAATTGATTTGGAAGGAAACGGTAAGACCAGACTCAACACTGACCGTTCCTGGGACATAACAGTTTGCGGAGAGTGGATTTACTATATAAACGAAAGTGACGGATACAAACTTTACAAAATAAAAACCGACGGTACCGAAAGGACCAAGCTGAATAATGATTTCACCCAGAGTCTCTTTTTGAAGGATGATTGGCTGTACTACAGCAACAAAAGCGACGGAGGAAAAATATACAAAATAAATACTCTCGGTAAAGGAAGAACAAGAATCGTAAACGATGAAGCCAGTTACATCAATGTTTACGGTGATTATATTTTCTACTGCAATAAAAGTGACGGATTCAAGCTGTACAGAGCAAGTATTGACGGTCGTTCCAAAAACAAGCTGAATGATGATATATCCTACAATATAAACGTGTCAAACGGCTGGATATACTACTGCAACAAAAGCGACGGCGGCAGTATCTACAGAATCAGGACAGAAGGCACTGATAAAACAAAACTCAATAATGAAAATTCCGAATTTATAAATTTGGCCAACGAACACATATACTATTGCAGCAAACTTAACAGCGGGAAGCTTTACAGCATATCTTTAGGCGGAAGCAACCGGACAAAAATAAGCATGGATAAAAACCATAATGAAGATGATGATGAGGGCTGGTTTTACCTTTAAACCTGTCCTCATACCCTCATCATAAAAACATTAATTTTCCATACGGGCAAACAATGTTCTTTCCCTTACCAGTTCAAAAGAATTATCCCCTACAAATTGCTTTAAGTAATTTCTTTTAAATTTATAATTCGTCGTGACAATAACGTGACATCTGTCGGGATAATCTTTGTCATATTGGAATTCAACCACAAAATCATTATATCTTTCATTATTTGATTTAAAGTATGCTTTATTATCAATCACATATAAAAACTCCAAATTAAGGGTTGCGGCAAATACATCACAAAATACGCTGATAAAGTTTTCATCTTCACTGTCCATATCAAAATTAAACTTTTTTTCCAAATCTCTGATATCCGACAACTTAAAGCCTGTCAATCGTGCGGATTTCGCCGCTGACTCAACGGCAGAATCTATCTGTGCCTTTTCAGCGAAAATTTCAACCATTTCGAAAAAGGGTTGAAACAACATTGACGCAACTACAATAATCAGGATTGCTATTGCCAAATTTCTCATAGTATCACCTTTTTGCAGTTATATCGGCTCCTCAAATGGTGGAGCACCTTCTGTCGGCACAGCATGCGTTGGATCATCATATGCCGGTTCATCATATAATGGCTCATCTTCTGTCGGACCAGTATATGATGGATCGTCATATGCCGGCTCATCATAATATATTGGTTCATCATATATTGGCTCGTCAAAAATCAGGTCATCACTTTTATACAGCGGGTCCAAATTTTTATCATAATACAGGCACGTTGTCTCCACCGAAAAAGTTACAGGCCAGTCTCTCCTTATGTTAACAATTCCCATATCCATACGGATGGGATACTTTGCCGTTATGCTAACAGTAAACTGCTCTCCTCTTTGCAGCTTTCCAGGCTCGGTTTCTCCATCTATATCATCAAAAGTAACAGGGTTTTCCTTGAAAAAAGGTTTTTTGTTCAGGTTGTCAAGTATCATTTGCGCCTCATCCCTGTCTATATAGTTGTGCTGTGCCGCCAATGTGGATAAATTGTATGTCTCATAGGCCAAAGTCATGTACCAGGGAAAGAAAAATATGAAATTCGTTGTTATCAAAAATACAACGCAAACTATGAGCACAATTACCAAACTTTTTGCAAAACCCGCCATGGAAAATCACCCGGTTTCGTTAATACCGCCGGGTCTAACCTCCTTACATACAATTTATTAACCCATCAGATCCTGAATTTTCTCCCACAAGAAATTCCATATAGTAGTTACTATACCTTCCATCTGATCCCTCAATATAGCGAGAACAAGTCCTACAACCACTATCACCGCTACGGTGTAAGCAATCTGCTTTACTCCGAATTCTCCTCTCTCATCTTTCAAAAATTTTTTGATTGAGTTTTTCAATACATCCTTTTTTGATTTTTTATTCATTATAATTACCCCCTTATTTTTCTAAATATATTATTTTTATATGTAAAAATATAACCAACGACTAGCTAAACATTCTGATGGCATCAACAAACATGAAGTAATAGTAGATCACGATGTAAATCGCCAATACAACAATTAAAACAAACTGCATCCTCGCGTTCTTTTGCTCCCTTCTGTGCAGTTCATCTTCAAGGGACATAACTCTTAAATCATAAAGCTCATTCTTTAAATATGTCATCTGAGAAATATTGTCGTATCCTCTCAATCTTGTTTCCATTATATCACAAAACTTGATAATGTGTCTTAACGGAACACGTTTTTTTAACTGTTTTAATGCATATTCCTCTCCATACTCAATATTGTCAAGAAAAACCTCCAGTTCTGCAGCCATATCCTCATTGGCATTGGGAAGAAAGTCCTTGACCACATCCGCCAAATATATGTTTATGGATCTGGCGTATTGATAGTAAAGCATGTTGTAGAATGAAGGAAAGTCTGCCAATATGTTGTTGTTCTTTTTTTCAATCATTTTTTCCAGTTCATCAACCGGATAGAGCCATCCCAACACAACAAATATCAAACATCCATAGCCAATAAGGGTGTTAATGTTCATGGCAATCAAGGATATTCCTACGGCACCTATAACATACAAAATCTGCTTCAATCTTATCTCTTCCGGTGTTATTTTCAAGTCCAGCCTTTTTATCAAAAAATTAAGTTCATTTCTTTTTATGTCACTAAGGAAAAATTTATTGGAAAGTCTTCTTAACACTATATCCTTAAAATACAAATATTTTTCAACCTTTTTCTGATTCCTCTTTCGCTTTATAAAATCCCTGGAATGCTCTTTTCTTTTGCGGGTCATGGGTTTAAAAAGAGGGTATATTAAAGTGAAAACAAGATAAATTATTGCTGCCAAAGCACACAGTTTGGAGAGTATTACCATTTATTATCCCCTCCAAAACTTCCAATATCGGCTTGCAATGCCTGACACCTGGCAAAGCTTAAACAGATGGCCACTATGGTCATCGTAAGGATAAAGCGCCCCGCTGTACTTTCCAGCATAAAAATCCTTAATTCCGGAACTGTCATCGAATACGCAACAAATATAACTATCAATGCAGTTTTCATTATAAAGTTCATGTTCATCTTTTTAAAGATTCTGTTTTTTCTTGCATTTATTTCTCTTAAAGCAGCATTTTCTTCAACAATATCAAGGAAAATATCAGCCATACCTTTACGTTCGTTGTACTCAAAAATAACCGCTTTTTTCGCAAAGTTGTCAAACTTCGGCCCCAACTGGCGATTCAGTATTTCCATTGCTCTTCTGAAAGAATAACCGTAGTTTTCGCAGTTTTCCACAAACTGAACAAAAAACGGCCTTATATCTGCATTAATATATTCGTCAGACTCCAAAACTTTTTTTATCGCCACAAGAACTCCGTCCCTTGCCAGAGGACATATCAGGTCTTCGGCATCCATTATACTCTCAATTTTAGCGGCTTTCAGATTTCTAGATCTCATAGTAAAATATGTAATTGCGCCTACCAGTAAAGATATGGAAACCAAAGCTGAAAGCGTAATATCCTTTAAAAAAAGCACAACTATCAAAACCAGTATTGCAAAGAGTATACTGATAAAAGAATTAAATCCTTCCAATGTCAGCGGCAGATTATAATCGAAAATTATATTCTCCACCAGCCTGTTGTATTTTGATATAATGTTGTCATTTGTCTTGACTATTTTACTTCTTTTTATCCTCTCAAGATATTTCTTCGTGTTATGGTTTGCTATGGAGTCTACTATATAACTGACAAGCTTTTTCAAATCGTTAAGAAGCCTAAGATCCAGCACCACATTCAATATGTACAAAATCACCAATCCAATAGCTACACTAAAAAGTACGTTAAAGAGCATCTATATCGTAAACCTCCTCTTCATCGGGGTCAACCGGACGCGTGAGGAATTCAAACTTACTCTTTTTTATTCCTGCTTTCATCATTCTGTCAACAAGCTCATCCGATATACGGCCTACTCTCTTGTGCTTGCCTACTATTGCTCTGATTTGCCCTGTAACAGGATCCTCATCAACATCCTCAGGAATAAATTTGTATATCTGGTTAATAATAGGCTTTAAGCCTTCAGAACCTCTGACTTCAGAAATTGATGTAACTTTACGGGTTCCGTCGGCCAGCTTTTCCTGGAATATGACAAATTTAACGGCGGTACATATATTTCTCAGGGCCAGTTCCGCAGGTTCTTTTGATTTTATAAGGTAAGCAGTAAGGAACCTGTAAATTGCTTCCTGGTCTCCTTCCGCATGCAGGGTTGTAAAGAAATAGTGACCGGTTTGCGCAGCGCGCAGGGCAGTCTCAAACTCTCCCGGAGAACGAAGCTCACCGGGACCTATCCAGTGAGGAGACTGTCTCATGGCATTTATCAACAAATTTTCCATTGTTGCCGGACTGCTGTCGTCATCATCAGGAACACACTCATACTGAAGCACGTCATTTATAACCCTTTCATTGGGGTCATCGTTTTTGTACCTTAGCAGCCTGTACTCTGCAGGGTTTTCAATTGTTATAATACGACACAGCGGATCAATATGCTTTATCAAAACTTCATTCAAAGTGGTCTTTCCGCTGCCGGTAGGCCCGGCCGTCATCCAGGAAAGATTGGCCTTGGGTATAAGCGAAAGAAGCTTGTACATATTAACTGAAAATGATTTTTCCTTTATCATCTCTTCCGGAGTCAGAGTGTACTTTTTAAACTTTCTTACCACAAACGCCGGATTGCCGTAAGGTGAAATATCCGCATGGGTGGCATTGACCCTGTAGCCTTCTATGGTACGGGCATTTACCATTGGCGTTCTTGGGGTAAGCCTCACCTTGGATACTCCAATAAGCTTTGCAATTATTCTTTCCATATGCTCCCTGTCGGTAAAGCATTTGTCCCAAATCTCGGTTCTACCCTTTTTCTCTACAAATATCTGCTGCGGACCATTGGCTCTGATTTCGTCTATTAGAGGGTCTTCCATCGCATCTGTTATCGGACCGTATTGGGTAATCTCATCAATAAGGGCATTTCTTAAGGCCGAAAGTTCCTCAAATCCTTCCACTTCAGGCTTCTGTGTTTCAACATAGTCAATTATATACCTTTCCGTCATTTCCCTCTTTTTGGCCGGGTCTTCAATTCTTCTGTAATAATTTGTCGCCACATTGCTTATATACTGCTGACACTGCTTTAGACATTCTTCAAAAGTCATGGATGTGAGCTTGCTTCCTGAAGTATTGGTTCTATGTATATACTTTGCTTTCTTTTGAAGTTCACTTACAGTACTTCTCGATAACATTACAAACCCTCCAAAAAACAGTTACTTTTTCGTCAATATATTAACCAACGAATTCATCGATTCCTTGTACTTTTTGTTGATTATCAGGCTGTCAGCGATATACACCCTTCCTTCAAGCGAAAGATCAATGGCGCCTGACACAAACGGAAATTCGGCAATAAGCTTCAATTTCATATCTTCTATTATTGTTTTGTCAAATTTGACACCGTATAAATTATTTAAAATCACATTCATAAGCTTCGATACACCAATTCCCAATGATCCCACAAACTCCAAAAATCTGCTGGTATTTTGAGGGCAGTCAATACGTTCACTCCATATAAAAAATCCCACGTTGCAATTCTTGACGGACGAAATGCAAAACTCCAACGGCGGATTATTCGGAATATCTATAAGCACAAAATCAAAAGTCTCCTTTAGGGTGGTTATAACCCTGTCGACATCATCCAATTGAAAATCAAAATAGTCCTCCATAGGATCAGAGGGACTTGGAGACAATAGATATAAATTCTTGTATTTGGTCTCATTTATCACATCTCTTATGTCAACCTTATCACTTCTGCAAATCCTTATAAGACCCTTTCCCGCCGCATTTGCTTCGCAATCAAGCAGCTTGTATATGTTCGGGTAAAAAACCTTGGCATCCAAAATACAAGTATTAAACCCTTTTTGAGCAATTGCCACCGCCAGATTCACAAGCAAAATGGAAGAATCCGCACAATCCGAGGCGGGAATAAACCCTATAACATTATCAATAATTTTATTTGTCTCCATTTCGTTATATATCTTATCTCTCGGGGACAACTTCTCAAGAAGGGACTTTAGCTCTAATCCTTCGCTTCGCTCTCTGTTATCCACGACTCTACCTCCTTCTCAACTACAGGAAGCTGGTCAAATACTTCATCGTTTCCATTTCTCGACAGAATGGTAAAAGTAAATACGGCATCCTGTTGAGACTTAAATTTTGCAAATTTGTTTACCTGCTCCTCTGTAGCCGCCAGAAGCAATGATTCAGCCTTAATGCTCTGCATAAAATCACGGCTTTTCATTACTTCCCGTCTGTCTTTTTCACTTAGCTTGAAAACCTCTTTCAAAACTTCATATATGGAGCGTCCCGAAGAGTTGATAAGATCCTTTACGCGAATACTGTCAAACAATATCTCAGTTTTCTTTACTTTTTTCGAACCGCCGTACATCATACCGTCCGACGACGGAATCTCTTCTGTATATGTAACCCTGACTCTTACCAGATCTCCCGGCCGCAGTATGCTTCCACCGCATTCAAGATAATCATACTTTATGGTAAGAACTTCATAATTCTCTTCCAAATCATACAGCCATTCAGTATCACGCGGTTTTTCGTCCGTAAGCTGATCATAATAGATAGGAGCCCCGTTTCTTAAATAATACAGGCTGTATTTGTTAAGAATGCTGTCCACTTTATCATAAGTAATCATGTCATCATTAAATTCTTTTCTGATAATAGAATATTTCCCAATATTATCTTTTGTAATGAGAGTGTTGGCAGGTATACCTCCGGAAGCCTTGACAACAACAATATCAACAGTATCCTTTGCAGAATCATTTACGCTGTTTAAATAAATAAATGAACCAATAATAACCGCCACGCTTACAAATATCGCCAACAATTTTTTAGGAAGTTGATTGCCGGGCTTTATACTTTTTATGCTGTTAATATCCATATTATCCCCCCTACGAAAAATAGCAAAAAGCTTATGTCCTATTTATTTAAATAAAACCCGCTTTTTTTCTATAAATTATAACATAAAATAACAGTTTTTGTACTCTAATAATATAGATTATACTAACTACAGGAATCTTTTTCAATAATAAATAAAAAACTTTTATATAACACAACTCTATTGAGCTTTACAACAAATTTTTAAGTATTGTAAAATAATGATTTTTGTAAACTTTGTTTGTCGATGTAATCTTTTGTCCCGAATCAATTTGAAGGTCAAATTCCCTGGAATACGGAACAATCCCGGCAGGAGTTAAATCACTGTTGTATCCTCCCAATTCGCATATAATTTTGCATGCCAGTTCCGGAGTGAAAGTTTTGCCGTTATGCCTGTTGGCTTCGTTATATTTTGTCAACACAGGTCGGGATTTAACAGTAAACAAAACCAAGTCCTCTTTGACAAATAGGTCTTCCACAGTCCGTACGGTACTGATTACCGAATACAAATTATTGTTTACACACAAGGCTATGCTGTCTATCTGCGTCAGCAGCTGGGAATATTTACTTAGAGTACTTATAGGCATATCAATTAAAACCACGTTAAATTTCAACCTTAAAAAATTTATAAAAGCCGAAAGTTTTTTCAGGTCAATTATCTCCAGCAGCTTGTCTTTCGAGGATATTGAATAAGCCAAAGTGGTAACAAACAAATTGTCATTGATTCTGCACGAATTTATATCATAAGAATCGGGCTTTATAACACACCTGACCAGCGAATAGGACAAATCAGGATTATATTCCACTTCATCTCCGAATTTCGGGAAATACAAATTTACACCTCTGTATTGGATATCCATGTCTACCAGTATTGTAGAAAGCCCCTGCGCACTGGACTCAATGGCAAGATTTGCTGCCGTGCTTGTAGCCCCCGCTCCTCTGCATCCGGTAACTACAATCACTTTTCTGAAGTCTTTGGAAACAAGAGAAATTTTCTGTTTTGGCTGTACATAACTACCAATTATAGAATTATTTGTTTCTCCATTTTCAAGTTTTTCTTCACTCGCGTTTGATTTTGAAAAAAACGGCAATCTCACTCCAAATATGGTCTTTGACTTTGCGGTCAATGTTTGAGTAAGTTTCTCGTCAGAAGTTTTGGAAGAGTCATCCGCAACTTGTTTTTCCACAGGTTGAATTCTTGAAGATTTTTTGTTCTGGTTCTTCAAGCAGACTTCCTGAATATATGATATCGGTATTCTCACATTGTCAACAAAATACACTTCAAACCTATCGTCCCCGGACACAATATTATTGTAATTATTAAGATATACCGGATCTTTTGTAATGAACTTTATTGTAATATTTGGATATGAGCTGTTCATCAACTCTCTTAAAGTGTTCAGGGTATCCGTAAAACTTTCTGTATTTTCGACAATGCCGGCATCCATCAACAGCATGCTGTCAAAATCCAGGCTGTTTCTAATCAAATGATTAAGAGCTTCTTCAAAAGAGTTTGCAATATATACCACTTCAATATCCTGGTTTTCTTCCAGGGATCTTTTCAGCATATCGCTTTTTGAACCGGCAACAAGGTATAACTTCATTACACTCACCCTTCACATCATATTTCCTCTTGCTCAAACATTCTCCGATAAAATTAAAATTCTTCACGCTAAACTTGTCAAATGAAGAAATATAATGAAAAAGTATACCATGATAATTATTTTATTTCAATTCTCAACATTAATAAAAATAAACAAAAGAGCCGTCCTGTTTTTCAGGACAGCCCGTACTCAAAGAGTATTTCAAATGCCAAACTATTCTACCGGAAATTTATCTATTATACGGAGCAGATATCTCTTCATTAATGAAACATCGCTGGAGTTTATATTGCCATCTCCGTTAAGATCAGCAGCTTTCAATTTAACTGGATCTGTTATTTCAGAAAATTTAATTATATGTCTTTTCAATATTACACTGTCAGTTGAATTAACCACTCCGTCACCGTTTAAGTCACCGACTTTATATTGAGCAGGAGTCGGCGAAGGTGAAGGAACCGGTTCAAAGCCGCCTGGAACTTCTCCAAAGATTTTTGTTGCTCCGTCAAAAACGGGCATATATTTTGTCTTTGCCAACTCTCTGGTAAGTCCCTGATATGAGAAGTCATTTGTCGGATCCCAGAATTTAGTACCTTGAGGTGCCGCAATACGGAACTGAAGCTCAGCGGCATACTGTTCCTGACCTATCGGACAAATATTGGTTCCGTCGATATATGATATTTTTATGTAATAAATATTGTCATACAAATGAGTAATCGGCGAAATCTCGACATCCATACCGCTTTCGCAATAGCCTATTGTTACTTTAATATCGTCAACACTGTAACCTGCCTCAAAAACTTCAGTCAAATCCATATAATAGTTGTATGAAAGGTCCTTAATAAGTCTTGCCGGCCAGGATGAACGGTTGTTGAGCAATGCTTTTATTTCAGTGAAATGATCACTTGCCTGATTTATAGCCGCTTCTACGAAGAACTCATCATCTCTTTGTTCCGGTGGCGGGAAGTTCGCAAGAGGAGTTCCGCCGTATTCAGCAGTCAATCTGCAGAGCGCGCCTACAAAACCTGCATTGTAGTCGCAGGCAACTTCATTTTTTACATAATCCTCTATATTGTCTTCATAACTGTCATCTCTTCCGGGTCCTCCGACCAGAGCACCGTAAAGTACATGTCTGTGCTTTTCCGGAATATCTCTTTTATCCAACCAAGTTCCATGAGCGGTTCTGTGGTGAGGACGCTGTGGCGGATTGTTTCCAAATCCGACTACATAGCTTCTGTTGTCAGGATTTGAACCCAATGCATAGTCAATCTGGCTTTTCGCAAAATTATAATATTTTTGCTTGAGAGCCGGGTCATTTATTGAATCGGCATATACAAAAGCGAGGAATGCTTCAGTTGTAGCATATCTCAACGGTCCCCAGGTATCAAGATGCGCAAGTCCGCCGGGAGTATATGCAACTCTCTTTCCGTTATAACCTTGAGGTGTCCACCAATCCAGATGCATTTGTGCAAATTTGTGATACTCTTCTTTACCTGTAGCTCTTGCAAGCAAGATCATTGCTCCATAGTGGCAGTCATCCCAGCAATGTGCCCACTGATATTCTATATCTGTGGTCTGATTCTGACGGTTTAATTTTGGAATATAGGACTCAGCTTTATCAAGATAATTTCTATCACCTGTTGCAAGATAGAGCCAAGTGGAAGCCCACAACAGCTCATCCCAGAATCCGCTGTGGGAACTGTAGAAACCATTTGCAGCAGTATAAGTGCTGTCACTTCTTGTTGCATCTGCAAGTTCGAAATACTTCTTCGCATATCTGAGGTATGTATCATTTTTAAGAACTATGGAACCTACAGCCAAAGCTGCAGCCATCTGACCTACAACGGCGGATCCCTTTCCTACAAAGTAAGGTCTTGTCATTTCTTTTTCAATAACTTCCGCAGAACCCCACCATTTATGGTCAGCGGCACCGTCACCTATCTGATAAACGACACTGTCACCTCTGTCGCAGGCAACAAGATAGTCAAGGGCAAAGGCAAGGTTCCTTTCAAGATGAAGTCTCTGCCCCGATGCCTCAATGTCATCGCCATACTCATAAAGAGCCCAGCCAAGCATTGCCGCCGAATACGCCATAGGCAGATTAAACTTGACATGGTCACCTGCGTCATACCATCCACCAAGTACCTCATCATTCATTGTTGCGTCGCCACGCCACTCAACGCGGTTCCATTCAGGTAGAGGGCCGGCCTGCTGACACTCATAAAAGTAAATGGCTTTCTGAAGTGCTTCCGCATAGTTATAGCTTCCTGCTGCGGACACAATCCCCTGAGGAAGAATAAATGCCGTCAGCATAGCCAAAGTCAGTACAAAGCATAATGTCTTTTTCACCATGATTCCTCCTTCAAAATAATTTAATAATATATTTGATTATATTTATTGTTTGTATTTTACAAAATCACCTCCATAAGGAAAAAATACAAAAAATCAATAACAAAGTTATATAAAAATTATAACTTTCCCATAGCATTTAACTACAAAACTTGCTTCAATCAAAATGGAGAATATGTGTAAAATAGATTTGCTGTATAGAAAGCGGAAACCACCATGGAAACTGATTGGCGTTTTGTTTTGCATAGTGCTTATTTATTTAAACTGTTTAATGATATAAATAATATTATTCAAATATTATTATATCATAACTCCATCTCTCTTTACACAGCCAAACTTAATAAGATTTTTAAAGTTTTTATGAATTTCTGCTTCCCTCCAAATAGAAATCCGTGCACATACACATTTTTAAGTGGGTCAAATCCTGTTTCCCGTTTTTGTTTTTTGAACTAATCTCGATAAAAAAATTTTAAAAGCAAAAAAGGAGAAACCGCAAAGGTTCCTCCTTTTTTGCCCGGCCTTATAACTTGCAACTGATTTGATTTTTGTTTGACCAATTAAATTTCTTACCAGTCAATAGCATCTACATAGATAGTGAATTCACCTTCATCTATGGTCTGTACCTGTATACCCATCTGCTGCGGCCAAGTCGGATCCACGTCTTCCGGCAGTGTCAGGGTAATTTCATTCCAGTCATCGGTCTTCACCATGGTGTATCCTTTCCATGTCGAATTCCAGAGGACTTCCGACCAATCAGGTGTATGAGGCATAATATACGGCTGGATGGCAGCAATAGGCGCACCGGAAGGTATCCAGATTCTAAACGTCATAGTGGTACCGGGAACTACAATAGTACCTCCGTCAAGTTTCAATTCTGCAGTTCCTTCTCCTTCGCTTGTTACAGTCCATTTAAGACCTCTTTCGCCTTTGAATGCTTTTTCAGTAGTGTTCACAACAACACCCGTAGCATTTGTTCCGGATGTTGTAAATCCTCCCAGCGTGCCGTCTTCAAAGTTGAATTTGGAATTGTCCCCGGTAGCTGAGGTTACTTTTATGGTAGCTGTAAACGAACTTGAAGCCCCCTGGTTGTCTGTAACAATCAGTTTTACTTTGTATGTTCCGGGGTTTTTATACTTATAGGTAATAGTCGGTGTTGTTGAAGTTCCTTCATATCCGTCACCGAAATCCCATACATAATAGGCAATTGTTCCGTCTTCATCTATTGAATTTGATGCATTGAACACTACATTCTCGTCAGTAACCGGATCTTCGGGCGAGAAAGTAAATATTGCTTTAGGTGCCTGGTTTTCCGGAACATAAGGAATATCTTCTATTGCCTTTAACAAATATCTCTTCATTATATTATAGTCACTTGAATTTACAACACCGTCAAAATAAATGTCAGCTGCTGTCAGATTTATATTATCTATTATTCCGAGAATATATCGTTTGAGCATCATAATGTCTACTGCGTTTACTTTAGAGTCATTGTTCAAGTCTCCGTACACTACGGGCTCCGCAGCTTCAAGCACAATATGGCACGCTGTCAAAGCCGGTACTGTATATGTGAAGGTATTGTCCTTTATGTTCACTATAGGAGTTCTTTGAGTAATATTGGAGCTTCCTCTGTCAAATGCCCATACATTTCCTATTGTGTAGTTCTTGCTGCTGTCAATTGAGAAATTGAATGTCGTCGGCTGGTCATAGTTCTTGTTCAAAAGAATGATATGGAGTTTGCTGTCATCTTCACCGACAATGGATGCATAAGCAGAGCTTACTTCTATGTCGGACGTTTCACATTTTACGGATGTATCTCCAAATTTGCCGCCTTTGCCGTCGTAGTTGGTATAAAGGTTTATACCGGCCTCAGTATAGTTATTGCTTGCATCTCCCCAGAATGTTGCAAGGTAAACACCGTATTTACCGAATATACCAAGAACATCGGCTTGAGCAATACCGCCTGTAATATGATTTCCTCCGCCATAGTCATATTCAGTTATAGCAAGCTTCGTTCCCGGATAATATTTTTCAATGGAATCCAAAAGATTAGGTAATATCGGGAGGAAATCCTTCTTCCATTGTCCTATCCAGCTGTCTTCAATATATGTAGGATCCCACAATGTTCTGGGCGCCTGCAATCTTGCTTTGTTTGTCTCAATATTTCTTGGATCGGCTCCAAAGCATATTCTTTCACCGCCGCCCCTGGCTTCCGGATACCAGTGTACGTCAAGTACGTCCAAAAGTCTCTTTCCTTCTTCATCAGAAGCCTTTTTCATCTTATCGAGGTAATAATCTATAAACCACCTGTATCCTTCTCCTTCAGTTCCCCAGTCAGGAGCTGACTGAAGTGTCTCATATGCGGCAAATCCGTACAAAGCAGGTCCGAATATTTCTGCATATGGATCTACCTTTTTAACCGCCTTGGAAAGAGCTACAGATTTTTCAATAAGCTCTTTGGCAGTTACATTGTCCGGATGAATTCTCGGATGAGTATGACTCCACAATGCCGGCTCGTTATCTATTGAATAACCCTTTATTCCTGTAGGTGTGGATGCATTTCCGTATTTGTTTACAAGATAGTTTACAAACTCATCCATGTAAACATAATCATCTTCTGTGTCCGGTGTAAGTGAGAAAGGTGCTCCCTTTTCAAACTTAACTTCCTTCCATCTTGAAGACGGTGCAGTTTCTTCCTGGGAAACCGGTCCGTTTCCGTCTGCGGAAACATAACCTGCTGCCTGAAGAGTGATAAGTGTGTAAGGAACATTTTTGCTAAGTGCCTTGTCATGGAACGTGGTAACTACAGAAGCAGGTGTACTCCACTCTCCCTTAGGTACTCCGCCGTCCTCCAAAAGGTATGTATCACTGTAATGCAGCCAGTCACTTCCTGCATTTGAGAAGTTGTTTTCCCAGTTGTATCCTGTAGTTCTGTTTCCGCCGAACCTCTTTGCAGTAACTGTTGCATCAAGTTCCTGATTGCTTCCGTATATATACGGGCTGATTGGCTTTCTTTCAGCAGAAGTATCTATCCTGATGTCAACCACTTTTGCAGGTTCTGTAGGATTCGGAGTTACTCCCGGTTCCGGCGCAGGTCCCGGATTAACCTCTGAACCCTGGTTTGCAAAAGCAGCCATAAATACCAAAGCTGAGTTCCAATATACTGTATGTTCGTTGGCTACCCAGTCACCGGTACTTCTGGTGTAGCATTTTGCTGCAAACCTTGACAGGCCTGCACCTTCATAAGCATTTGGTCCACCAGGCATGTATCCTTTCGGAATTCCCTGCTTGCCGTCCGTATTGTAAATATTGCTGAATACTCCTTTTACAGAATCCTCTCCATATCCTGATACAAAGCTGAAGCGAAGCGGATTTGTACCAAGCAGCCAGTTAAGTGAACCAAAACCTAATTTTTCTATTCTGTCACTGTATTTTCCAAGAAGCTGTGAACCTATGATAGCATCCATCGGAACATTCATAACCTGCATGTTGATTCCCCAGAAGTAGTTTCCGGGAACAATTGCATTCTTCCATGGATTGTTCTCATATCTTGTGAGTATGTTTTCAAGCCAGATTCCAAACTCTGTATCAATCCAGTCTACAACTTCCTGATCCTTGTTTTCAGCTTTCAAATACGAAAGGAATGCCGTAAGCCACATATCACCCCATGTATGAGCATATGCAGTCGGGCTTTCGAACTTTTGTGCAAAAGATTTGTAGTTTTGTTTAAAGTATGTATGATAAACCTCTTCACCGGTAGCTCTGTACAGCGAAGCTGCAGCCCAGAGTCTGTCTCCGCTGTCGTCATATACGTTGTATGGACCCGGAGGTGAAACAATGTTTTCAGGATTCTTTTCAAGGAATTTCCATGCATTTATTGCCGCATCCAGGCACTCTTGTGCAAAATCAGGGTCAATATCCTTGTAAATCAAGTATGCATGAGCAAGTATTCCGGCGGCACATGCAGTATCATCAGTGGTACAGCCGTTCTGATCCCTGATTATTCTTGATTTTATGTTTTCGTCATTGTCAGATTGAACTCTGGGATAGAATCCTCCGCTTTCTTTGTCCTGCATTTTCAGCATCCATTCAAGCTCCCAGCGAGCTTCGTCAAGGATGTCCGGTACACCGTTTCCGCTTTCAGGAATATTGAACTGACCGTCAACAAACTGGGAAGGGAACATTTCATATGCCCAGAACAAATCGGAAACACCGGTTGCTCCGGCATTTACATACTTACCGAAGTCTCCTGCGTCATACCAACCCTTTGTTATGTCAATCGGATCCTTCTTTCCGGATGCAAATACAGCATATGCGTCCTGAGGAGTAACGTCCTTGCGGGGATATCCCTGCGCATAAGGCTCTTCAAGTTCTATACCCTGACGCTGATAATAGAAATATCTTGCAGCGTCAACAACCAGTGGACCGTAAATACCTTCACCGATTTCAAACTTGGGTGAATTGTCAAGACCTTCAATACTAATGTAGTATTTGCCAGGTACAGTCAAGTCGCTGAAATCTGCCTTAAGTATTTTTTCTCCGGAATCAAGAGGTTCATATTCTGTTACAAGAGTTAATTTTCCGGTATAAGCAACAGAATTGTCCGCAGCATTTATAACGGCAAATTCGTCACCTTCCGATACTGCGAGCTCTTCTGCAAAACCTGTAACCAAAGCGTATTTTTCAGCTTCAGGAATAAAGCCAAGCTGGTTTACCTTGATTGCAGGAGCGGACTTTTCATTGTCTTCTGATGTAATCTTTATATCACTGAACCATACTGTAAACGGATCTGCATATCTTTTTGAGAACACCAGGCATGTAACTGATGAAGGATCAAATCCGTTATTAATCTTCATCAGGTCTCTCAAAGGAATCTTAACATGCTGCCAGTCCGTAGTTACCGTTACATAATTTGATATTACTGTGGTAACATCAATTTCAAGTCCGTAAACGCGTTCATAAACCTTGTCCCTGAAACCAATAACAAAGTCTTCTCCGCCTTCCTTACCCTTGATGTCAAACTCAAGATAACCGTTTTCGACATACTGGGAAAGGTCATGGGTGTTCCATCCTCTTAATGTAAGAAGAGAAATCCACCATCCTGACTGAACGGTTGTCTGGACATTCAGTCTTAAAGTCGGCAAACCGTTATATGTAACTGTGGTATCAACCGGAAGGGTATCGCCGATAGTTTCAAGCTCGCCCATACCGCTTCCTGACCATCCGACTACAGGCGAATCCTTGAAAATTTGTACATCCAAAAGCTTCCTGTAGCCTTCAGGAGCAACTGTTTCGGCACTTGCAGATATCTGTGGAACGACCATCGTAAACATTATGGCAAGTACCAAAAGTAGCGATAATCTTCTCTTTGCCATATTTCACACTCCTTTAACAATTCATTTTATATTAAAATGCACGCATATGTTGACATACAAACCATCAACAACAGAAATACGGAGCTTCGGGAAATAATTCCACATGCAAACTGGAAAAATTGAAATGAAAATAGAGTAAATTTTATAGGAAGGAATCGAGGTTCACATAAATGAGCTTCATCGGAAACGCTAATTGTCGCGGCTTTTAAATCTGAAGGGATATGCAAGGATGATTTTGCTGCAAAGTATAATTTGGGCATTGATTGGTTTGTTCACAGTCTTTCACATCGTCTGTAAATTTCAATAATAACCAGTTGCTTCCAAGTATACTTCCCAAACCCCATTTCCAATTGTTGATTAAGGTTACGCCAACACAGTGCGCAATTTTCTTAATTTTTATACCTGTAAGCAATTGATTAATACAATCTTTTTATATTCACCTAAATATTATCATATTTTTATTGCACAATCCATACGCAAAAATTAATTTCGAATTTTAAAATTTTTTAAGGGGGCAAAATGCAATAATTACAAAAAATAATATAAAAAGCCTTCATTTATCAATCTTACATGTTTTTTATAAATATTTATAAAAAAATATTTATACAAATACCCAAATAAGCATTCACGTCGTTTCATATTCCTTATTGGATAAATGAAGGCTGTAGTTCAAACAATACTTAAGGCAATTGTTTTTTATATTCCTCATTAGAAATATTATCCATTATATCAACTATCCCCTGTTTGTCCAACTCATTCGTGTAATATTCATCAAAATCATAATAGCCCCCCATATCTTGTGGGGTGTCCGATGAACCGTATTTTACAAGGTCGTTAAACTGGTCCATACCTTCATTTTCGTCATCTTCCTGCTTATTTAGGTACTTTCTTCCAAAAGGCGCATCCCAAATCAATTCCTCCACCGGCCTTTGTCTGTCTAAATTCACGTCAGATGACTCTTTGGCGTTTTCACAATCTATGCAAAGTCTTGTATAAGGCAATGCCTCAAGTCTTTCTTCATCAATTTCCTTTCCACACAATTCACATTTTCCAAAACTTCCTTTGTCCATTTTTGTTAAAGCTTCATTAATATCTTCCAACAAACGTTCTTCATGAACCTTCAAAGCGTTATTGAGCTCTGTCTGAAAAAGCTGTGTCCCCAATTCTGCAGGGTGATTGTCATAGCCGGACAGCTCATCGGCAGATTCCACATTTTGCTTTGATATCCCATGTTCCTCCATAAGATTTATGGTTCTTTCTATATTCTTCTTCTCTTCCACAAGCAGTTGCCTGAAAAACTCTTTTTTGCTGTCATCCACTCCATTTTCCTCCTTTATAATATTCGATGTGCAATGTTTTTTTTATATATACGGAAACAAAAATTTTAAAAAGAATTTTATTGATAATATTATTTTTAGATTGCCTTGAAAAAACTATTTTTATTGAAGGTTTATGATGGAAGCCCGGGCATATGCAATTTAACAAAGTAAATTCAATAATATAATTGAAACTTTATACTTTTATAAATATAATAAGTTATATTAAAATAAATTTTTTATATTAAAATAAATTTTTCAGGAGGTTTACAATGAATTATAAAGCTGATATTGGCGTTTTTGGCGGTTCAGGTTTTTATTCTTTTCTTGAAAATGTTGAAGAAATAGAAATGGAAACTCCTTACGGAAAACCAAGCGACAAAATTGCAATTGCAACCTATGAAGGCAAAAGAATAGCTTTTTTGCCCCGCCACGGCAAAAACCATCAATTTCCGCCTCATATGATACCTTACAGAGCAAATCTCTACGCTATGAAAAAGCTTGGAGTAAAAAAAATACTGGCTCCCACATCCTCAGGAAGTCTCAGAGCCGATATAAAGCCGGGAGATTTCGTTATCTGCGATCAGTTTGTCGACAGGACAACAGGACGTAAAGACACATTTTACGACGGGCCTGTAACCAAGCATATAAGCTCTGCTCATCCTTACTGCCCCGAGCTTAGAAAAATTGCAATTCAGGTGGGCAAAGACCTTGGAATAACAACCCACGAAAAAGGTACCGTGGTTGTCATCCAGGGACCGAGATTTTCCACTGTGGCAGAGAGCAGATGGTTTAGCAAAATGGGCTGGGATGTAATTAACATGACCCAGTACCCTGAAGTTTATCTGGCCAGGGAGCTGGGTATCTGCTATGCCAACATAGCGCTTATCACCGACTATGACGCAGGTCTCGAAGGCCGCGACGACATTGAGCCCGTTACCGAAGAGGCTGTGCTGAAAGTATTTGCGGAAAACAATGAAAAAGTTAAAAACATGCTTTTTGAAGTAATTAAAAGAATTGACCTTGAAAACAGCAATTGCACATGCTGCAACGTGGATTTAAGCGGTCTCGACCTGTAGTTTAAAAACAAACTTGTTTATTACATTTTGAAAAGGAGAACCTTATGAAACCATTGGAATATTGTAACGGAGTATTAAAATTATTGGATCAGACTTTGCTTCCGGGAGAGCAAAAGATTGTAGAACTGAAAAACTATATTGAGGTTGCCGATGCAATAAAAAATATGATTGTAAGAGGTGCTCCCGCCATAGGTGTAACTGCCGCCTACGGTGTGGCAATAGCTTCAAAGGCAATAAATACTGATTCCAAAGAAGAATTTTTTGCCGAACTTGCAAAGGTGTGTGATATAATTAAAAGCACGCGCCCTACAGCCGTAAATCTGTTCTGGGCTGTTGACAGAGTGTACAGTAGAGCCGTCTCAAACCGGGACAAGACCATAGAGGAAATCAAAAAACTCATTGAAGAAGAGGCATACCTCATGGAAAAAGAAGACATTGAATCCAACAGAAGCATAGGCCGGTTCGGCAATGAGTTGATAAAAGAAAATTGGACAATCCTCACCCATTGTAACGCAGGCGCTTTGGCGACTTGCGACTACGGCACTGCTTTAGGAGTTATCCGGGCGGCTCATGAGTCAGGAAAAAACATACAGGTTTTTGCAGACGAAACAAGGCCTTATCTTCAGGGTGCAAGGCTTACCGCCTGGGAATTGATGCAGGACAATATTCCCGTAACGCTTATATGCGACAATATGGCAGGGCATTTCATGAAAGAAGGATTAATAGATTGTGTAATAGTCGGAGCTGACAGAATAGCTTTAAACGGAGATACTGCAAACAAAATCGGAACTTATTCCCTTGCTGTTTTGGCAAAGGAAAACAATATTCCGTTCTATGTTGCCGCTCCCACAACAACCATTGACTTTTCCATAGAAACGGGAGAGCAAATTCCGATAGAAGAGCGAAGCCCTGCTGAAATAACTCATATCAAAGGCATCAGAATTGCTCCCGAAGGTGTAAAGGTAAGGAATCCGGCCTTTGACGTAACACCAAACAAATACATTTCAGCAATTATAACCGAAAAAGGTATTATCTACCCGCCATATGATGAAAATATAAAAAAATACAGGTAAATAAACTTCCGCAAAAATTTAAAAGCCTCAAATTCAATGTCAAAATTTGAGGCTCTGTTTTTCTTTATTATTCTTTTTATTCTTTTTTTGCCTGCTTGTTTTCCAAGATTTCTTTATATGCTTTTTTAATCATTTCAAAGCTCATCGGACTGATAACATGTTCTATGCGACATGCATCCGCCTTTGCAACATCCTCGTCCACTCCCAGAGAGACAAGATAGTCCGTAAGTACTTTATGACGCTCATAAACACGCTCGGCAATTTCAAGTCCTTTTTCTGTCAATGTTATATATCCCGATTCGTCCATTGAAATATACCCGTTTTCCCTAAGCTGCTTCATGGCATAACTGATGCTCGGTTTTGAAAAATTCATCTCATTTACTATGTCAATGGATCTGACTTGACCTATCCTCTGCCTCAGTATGAGAATAGTCTCAAGATAATTTTCTGCCGACTCTTGAATTTTCAACCCAATATCACCACCTGACACAAGAGGACTACATTTTAATATTATCACAAATTTATCTTCTTAACAATAGAAATTATGCTATTTATACCATATTTGTGAATTGCAGAACAACCTGTCTTTTAAAAATTATTGCATCAAAAAAATTTGTGAAGCATTTAACATATTTTTTATTGACAAATTAAAACTGCCTTGCTAAACTAAAAGTAGATAAAGCGGATAGTTTTAACTAACTATATTTTTTTGAACGAGAGTTAGTCTCAACTAACTTGTTTGATAAACAATAAACGAAGCCATATTCTCCAGGAAAGGAGATGATATGAATGTTTAGTTTGAGAGATGCCAAATGCGGTCAAACAGTCAAGGTTGTCAAGCTGCATGGTACGGGCGCTTTAAAAAGGCGTATAATGGACATGGGCATCACCAGAGGCTGTGAAATTTACATCCGCAAAGTGGCTCCCTTAGGTGATCCGATTCAAATAAATGTAAGAGGATACGAGTTAAGCCTCAGAAAATCTGCTGCAGAAATGATAGAAGTAGAGTAGTGGCATAATTTGTAATGAGCAAAATTGTGCCCTGCGGTTAGTTGAAACTAACCAAATACGAGGAGGGAATTACATGTCGATAAGAATTGCTCTTGCCGGCAATCCAAACTCCGGCAAGACCACAATGTTTAATGATTTAACCGGAAGCAACCAGTATGTTGGCAATTGGCCCGGTGTTACAGTTGAAAAAAAGGAAGGGAGACTTAAAGGGCACAAGGATGTTATTTTAACCGACCTGCCAGGTATTTACTCTCTCTCCCCTTATACACCGGAGGAAATTGTTTCGAGAAACTATTTGATAAATGAAAAGCCTGATGCAATAATAGATATTGTCGACGGAGCAAATATTGAAAGAAATTTATATCTTACGACACAGCTTACTGAAATGGGCATACCTGTTGTTATTGCACTTAATATGATTGATATTGTGCGCAAGAAAGGCGACAACATAGATATTAAAAAGCTTTCTGAAAAGTTCGGCTGTGAAGTGGTTGAAACCTCAGCCTTAAAAGGTACCGGTTCAAAAGAAGCTGTATCAAAAGCAATCGCTCTCGCAAAGCAAAAAGCAAAGATGACACCCAGGCATAAATTTTCCAAACCGGTCGAAGACTCGTTGACAGAGATTTCTTCCTGTATTAAAGATCGTGTCAGTCCGGACCTTCTGCGCTGGTACAGCATCAAACTTTTTGAGCGGGATCAAAAAGTACTGGAAGAGCTGTCTTTGGACGACGCCACCAAAGCCAGAATTGAAAACATTATTGCCAAATGCGAAAAACAGCTTGATGACGACAGCGAAAGCATTATTACCAATGAAAGATATAAATATATCGTTGACGCAATAAAAGACTGCTATGTGCGGAAAAACACCTCCCGCGACACAATATCTGATAAAATAGACAAAGTTGTCACAAACCGGTGGCTGGCGTTTCCCATTTTTGCCGCCGTCATATTCCTTGTCTATTTTATATCAGTTACCACTGTAGGAGGATGGGCAACCGAATGGGTAAATGATGTGTTGTTTGGTGAAATCATTCCGACTGCCGTGGAAAGCTTCTTAGAATCAGTCAACTGTGCTGACTGGCTGTCATCTTTAATTGTTGACGGTATAATCGCCGGTGTTGGATCCGTACTTGGTTTTCTGCCTCAAATGATAGTACTGTTTTTGTGCCTTTCACTCCTTGAAGATTGCGGATACATGGCGCGAATTGCCTTTATCATGGACAGAATATTTAGAAAATTCGGCCTTTCCGGTAAATCCTTCATTCCGATTATCATAGGAACGGGATGCGGTGTTCCGGGCATAATGGCTTCACGAACTATCGAAAGCGAAGAAGACAGAAAACTGACCATCATGACCACAACATTTATTCCCTGCTCGGCGAAGCTGCCGATTATTTCACTCATAGCGGGAGCATTTTTCCCCGGGTCCGTTTGGGTAGCTCCTTCTGTTTATTTCATCGGCATCGCCGCAATTATTTGTTCGGGAATAATCTTAAAGAAAACCAAAGCATTGTCAGGAAACCCCTCCCCTTTCGTTATGGAGCTTCCTGCCTACCATGTACCGGGAGTTAAGAACGTGGCGCTTAATATTTGGGACAAAACCAAATCCTTCATCAAAAAAGCGGGAACAATTATATTCCTTGCCAGCACACTTGTATGGTTCCTGTCCAACTTTAACTGGCGGCTTCAAATGGTGGATGCGTCAGATTCAATGCTTGCCGGCCTGGGAAACATTGTCGCTCCGCTCTTCATTCCTCTGGGCTGGGGAACTTGGGAAGCAGCTGTTGCAACGCTCACAGGCCTTGCAGCAAAGGAAAATGTCGTAGGAACTTTCGGAGTTCTTTACGGATTTCATGAAGTTGCCGAAGACGGTGCAGAAATCTGGGGTAACCTTCAAGCCTCATTTACGGCACTTTCAGCATATTCACTGCTGGTTTTCAACCTGCTTTGCGCACCATGCTTTGCCGCCATCGGAGCCATAAGAAGAGAAATGAAGAATGCAAAGTGGACCCTTATAGCGGTAGGCTATCAAACAGGTTTGGCATATGCGGTTTCTCTTTGCATATATCAGTTCGGTATGCTGTTTACAGGTCATGGATTTAATATATTCACTGCTGTTGCAATAGTAGTTTTTGCAGGATTTGTTTATCTGCTTCTTCGCCGACCGGATAATAAAGACAGTAAAAATTCTTCTACGAAAAAAATATCAAGAGCATTGTTGGGAGGAGCAAAATTATGATTAAATTTATAACTGAAAATCTTGCAAATATTATAATAAGTGCTGTTTTAATATGTTTAGCCGTTTTGGCCATTGTAAAAATAATAAAAGACAGGAAAAAGGGATCCTGCAGCTGCGGCTGCTCAGGATGCCCTCAATCTCAAATTTGCCACAAAGACTGATAAATAAAACTAATATAAATATATAAATAGAATAGATTGTTTATTTTATTTAAGCTTTATAGAAAAATCTTTGCACAGGAAGATTGTATGAAATATTGAAAGACTGTATAAAAAATTAACTTTATGGCTTGTTATACACTCTAAAGCATAGACATATATTTATATTTCCCTCTTGTTTCTTCTTTTTTCAAGCCATTCCTTAATTTTTAATTCATAACCATTTGCGCTGGGATTATAGTAAACAGTCCCCTTAATCTCTTGCGGAAGGTAATCCTGGTCAACGATATTGCCGGGATAATCATGGGCATATTTATAACCCTTTCCGTATCCTAATTCTTTCATTCCCGATGTCACCGCATTTCTAAGGTGCATCGGGACTTCTCCTGTTCTTTTGTTTTTCACATCATCCAAAGCACGGTCAATTGCCACATAACATGAGTTTGATTTTGGACTGGTGGCCACCATAATCGCAGCCTGAGACAAAATTATTCTGGCCTCCGGCATACCTACCATATGCACAGCCTGCGCAGCTGCAACTGCCACCTGCAAAGCAGCTGGGTTTGCCATACCCACATCTTCGGCAGCACATATCATTATCCTTCTTGCCAGAAACATCGGATCTTCTCCGGCATACAACGCCCGTGCAAGATAAAACACTGCCGCGTCCGGATCGCTTCCCCTCATGGACTTTATAAAAGCACTGATATTGTCATAATGTTCCTCACCGGATTTGTCATACCTTGCAGCTTTTTTTTGGATGCATTCCTCAATCAGTTGTATATCAATATGAAATTTACCGTCACTTCCGACAGGGGAAGTCAAAACTGCAAGTTCAAGGGCATTTAAAGCTATTCTGGCATCACCGTCACATATATCCGCCAAAAAGTTCAGCGCATCCTCTTCTATTTCAATATCCATATTGCCCAGACCCCGTTCTTTGTCAGTTAAGGCATTTCTTATTATCTTTTTTATTGCGTCACTGCCAAGGGGTTTTAGCATAAATACCGAAGACCTTGAAATCAACGCCTTGTTGACTTCAAAAAAAGGGTTCTCGGTGGTTGCCCCCACAAGGATAATAGTACCGTCCTCCACATACGGAAGAAGTGCATCCTGCTGGGACTTGTTAAATCTGTGAATTTCATCAATAAACAATACGGTTCTTCCCTTTGGATTTAATATCGGATTCTGTGTATCCGACACAATCCTCTTTATATCCGCAACACCGGCAGTGACAGCATTAAGTTTTTCAAAATTGGCCTTGGTACTGTTGGCAATAATCCTTGCTAGAGAAGTTTTACCCGTTCCGGGCGGACCGTAAAGAATAATCGATGAAATCCTGTCTGCCTTTATCATCCTGTTTAAAAGCTTTCCCTCGCCGACTATTTCTTCCTGTCCGTAAAACTCCTCCAGGGTCCTGGGTCTCATTCTATATGCCAGTGGCTCTTTTTTAATGTCCATAACACCATCCTCTGGATTTGTGGCAAGTTTAAACTAGAGTTTGTAAACCGTCTTGGAATCCAACACCTTCACTCCGGCTTTTTCAAGCAACTCCACAGCTTTTTCCGGACTATCAATTCTTAATATAACCAGTGCCTCATTTTCCGCTTTTCCCACAAAGGCATACAGGTATTCTATTCCTATGGACTCCGGTTCCAAAACACTTAACACTTTTGCCAGTCCTCCCGGCTTGTCGGGAACTGAAATGGCAATCACATCACAGCAACTTACTGTAAAACCGTTATCTTTCAAAACTTTTTCGGCCGTTTCCGGGTCATTTACAATGAGTCTTAAAATTCCAAAATCAGTGGTGTCGGCTATTGACAGAGCGCTGATGTCTATGTTGTTGTTTCCAAGAATTCTTGTAACTTCAGCAAGTCTGCCGGATTTGTTCTCCAAAAATACGGAAATCTGTTTTACAAGCATGTCTTATCCCTCCATTTTTATTTTGGAATAATTCCAACAGCTCAAATAGCGAGCTTAGAACTTACGCTTGTCAATAACCCTCTTGGCTTTTCCTTCGCTTCTTTCAATGGTTTTTGGTTCAACAAGCTTTACTGTCGCACTTATTCCAAGAGTCTCCTCTATGGCCTTTCTTATCTTTTTCTCACTGTCTTCTATCTTCTTAACCTGATCGGAGAACAACTGTTGATTCATTTCCACCCATATTTCAAGCACATCCAGATTATCCACTCTGTCCACTATCAGCAGATAATGAGGAGCAGTATCTCCAAACTCAAGGAGAACAGATTCAATCTGTGACGGGAAGACATTCACACCTCTTATTATAAGCATATCATCGGTTCTTCCCGATACTTTGCTCATTCTGACGGTAGTTCTTCCGCATTCGCACTTTTCATAATTGAGAGAAGAAATATCCCTTGTTCTGTATCTTAAAAGAGGAATTCCTTCCTTGGTAATCGTTGAAAATACCAGTTCACCCTTTGAACCCGGCGGAAGCACTTCTCCAGTTTCAGGGTCAATAATCTCAGGAATAAAATGGTCCTCCTGAACATGAAGTCCGCACTTGCAATAACACTCAGTGGAAACTCCCGGTCCGATTACTTCGCTCAATCCATAAATATCTATGGCAATTATTCCAAGCCTTTCCTCTATCTCTTTTCTCATATTTTCAGACCACTGCTCCGCTCCGAAAACGCCTGCTTTAAGTTTCAAATCTTCTTTTTTGATACCGAGTTCTTCCATTACTTCTGCCATATACAAAGCATATGAAGGGGTACATGCCAAAATAGTAGTACCAAAATCCTTCATTATCTGAATCTGCCTTTTTGTATTTCCTCCTGAAATAGGTATAACCGATGCTCCGATCCTTTCAGCACCGTAGTGTATTCCCAGTCCTCCCGTAAAAAGTCCGTATCCATAGGCAACCTGAATAAGAGAATTTTTGTCTGCACCGGCTGAAACCAAAGTTCTTGCCGTAACCTCCGACCAAGTGTCAATGTCTTTCCTCGTGTAACCTACCACCGTCGGTTTTCCGGTTGTTCCGGAAGAAGCGTGTATTCTTACAATTTCGCTCAGCGGAGCGGCAAACATACCATAAGGATATGTATCCCTCAAATCGTCTTTGTAAGTAAAAGGAAGTTTCTTCAGGTCATCCAACGTTTTAATGTCTCCGGGCTCAATGCCCTTCTTTTGCATTTTCTCCCTATACAACGGAACATTATGGTAAACTCTTTTTACAGTCTCAATCAGCCTTTCCGTCTGAAGCTTCGTCATTTCATCTCTTGACATACATTCACATGAAGGATTCCAGTACTTCATACGACAACCCCCAATACAAAATTATAATTTTATATTATTACCTTGGGCACTTCGCCCGTGGACTTTATATATCTGTCCTGATATATCCGCCTTGCCGGCAATATTTATATCAACCTCTGCTGTACCCTTCTTCAAAAGCTTTAAGATTTACATCAACGGCTTTTGAAGGAACGACTTCCTTAATTGATTCAATCCAAACTTCTTTATCAATCTCCAGCACCTTTGCCAGAAGCCCAATCAAAACCGTATTCACCGCTTTTATGTTTTTGCACTCTCTGGCTATTTTAAGGGCGTCCAGGGAAATAACATTTTTATAGTTTTCCTTAAGCATTTGCATTATGTTTTCAGGATATTTTTCTTTTCCGATGATAACGGGCATAGGATTGATCTTCTGTTCATTAACCAGGAGCTTGCCGTCTTCTTTCAAATATTCCGCCCATCTTAAAGCTTCAAGCATCTCAAAAGCCATAATTATGTCGGCTTCACCCTTTTCAATTATGGGAGAGTAAACCTTGTCTCCTATCTTTACATAAGTTACGACACTTCCTCCCCGCTGGGACATTCCGTGTACTTCAGAAACTTTAACGTCATAGTTTTGTTTCAGTGCAACATTTCCTATAATTCTACTGGCAAGCAAAGTACCCTGTCCGCCTACTCCAACTATCATTATATTACACTTTTTCATTATTATTCACCAGCCTTTTCAATCGCATCGAAATTACATACTTTTGAACACAGCCCGCAACCCACACACAAAGCATCATTTATTTCTATATGGTCCCCCATGTCAACAATGGCAGGACATCCTATTCTCATACACATCTTGCATTTTCTGCACTTTTCAATGACTATCCTGTGCGGGCCTTCAAATTTTACATGTTTTAAAAGGGCACACGGTCTTTGGGAAATTATGACCGAAGGCTCATCAGCTTCAATTTCTTCTTTTACGGTTTTTTCAAACTCTTTTATATTAAAAGGATCTACAACCTTGACCCTGTCAATTCCAACGGCATTGCAAAGCTTTACAAGATCCACCTGTTTTGTGGGTTCTCCCTTTATTGTAAAACCGGTTGTAGGATTGTGCTGATGACCTGTCATACCGGTAATGGAGTTGTCCAGTATTATCACCGTGGAATTTCCTTTATTGTAAACCACGTCAATAAGTCCGGTTATTCCCGAATGCACAAATGTGGAATCTCCCAGTATGGCAACAGTTTTTGTTCTAAACTCTCTGCCCCTTGCTTTTTCCATACCGTGAGCCGCACCGATACTTGCACCCATACAGATACAAGTGTCCATCGCCTGGGTGGGCGGCAACGCTCCCAATGTGTAACATCCGATGTCTCCGCTTACGGTAAGTTTCAGTTTGTTTAACACATAAAACATTCCCCTGTGCGGGCATCCCGGACACATTACAGGAGGTCTGACCGGAACCTGGACTCCCTCAATTTTCTTTCCGCCGATTTGTTTTCCAAATACTTTTTCCCTGATAAGGTTGGCACTGTATTCCCCTGTAACGGGCAGTAAATCCTTGCCTATAACCTTGATTCCCAGTTTTCTTATATGCTCTTCAAAAAACGGTTCCAGTTCCTCTATAACATATAATACTTTTACTTTTTCGGAAAACTCTTTAATTAACTTGTCCGGAAGTGGATAAATCATTCCGAGCTTGAGATATGAGACATCACCGAAGGCTTCTCTTGCATACTGGTAGGCAATTCCGCTGGTTATTACACCGATATCCGTGCTTCCCCATTCAATCCTGTTTAGAGGAGTTGTATTGGAGAACTCGGCCAAAGCAGCCATTCTGCTTTCTACCGCAACATGTCTTTTACGCGCCATTGCAGGCATCATGACATATTTTTCGGGATCCTTTTTGTATTCCTTAAGCGGTACATCCTCTCTTTCACCGATTTCAACAACACTCTGTGAATGGGATATCCTAGTCGAAAGTCTGAAAATAACCGGAGTATCAAATTTTTCGCTTATTTCAAAAGCCGCCTTCACATATTCTTTACACTCTCTACTGTCGGCAGGCTCAACCATGGGCACTTTTGCAGCTTTTGCATACATTCTGCTGTCCTGTTCGTTTTGAGAGCTATGCATTCCCGGATCATCCGCAACCATGATAACCAGTCCTGCATTAACTCCGGTGTAGGATACGGTGAACAAAGGATCGGCCGCCACATTAAGTCCGACATGCTTCATCGAACAAATTGCTCTTCCACCGGCAATTGCCGAGCCTATAGCTACTTCCAGAGCAACTTTTTCATTCGGTGACCATTCACAATACACTTCGTCGTATTTTGCTATACTTTCCGTTATTTCGGTACTTGGCGTTCCAGGGTAAGCCGTTGCCACTCTGACTCCTGCTTCATAAGCTCCTCTGGCTACCGCCTCGTTTCCGAGCATTAGTTTTTTCATCAACAATCCCCCATCTAACCATAAATAATGGAATAATATTATTTCTATCTTATCACATAATTCAAGCATATTAAACCCTTTTATTATTATCTTTTATTGACGGATTATTGTCAATTATTAATTGCTTTCAAAAAAGGCTGTAAACAGCCTGCAGTCCAAAAGTGAAAACCTTTAAAATCGGAAAATAGATCCATTGCCCCGCCATAAAAAGCAAAGCAGCCGAAAAGTAATCTTCGGCTGCTTTTTCAATATACAAATTAAATTCTATTTTATGTTAATTCTATTTAATTCTATTTTATGTTAAGATATTTCCTTTTATGAGGCCAATTTCTGCTTACTGTCTTCCTCACCGTATATCATGTTAATATGCGCATTTGGAAGCTTTGCCGTAAAGAGGCTTACCACAGGTACCACTATAAGAGATATGAGCATGGCTGCCGCTCCCACATTCGGTGCATTCTTTAAACCAAAAATCATTGAACCTCCCACGGAGCATAAGAACCCAACTATCATACCCGTCCACGCTCCCGCCTTTGTAGTACCTTTCCAGTACAGGCCGTACAAGAAAGGAGCAAGGAATGAACCTGCAACAGTTCCCCAGGACAATGACATAAGTGTCAAAATGGAGCTGGGTCTTACACCGACGACGAAGGAAAATGCCACAAACAAAGCACAAAGTATTCTCATAAGAACCATGACCTTTTCACTCTTCATCTTCGGGAAAAATACTCCCTTTACAAGGTCCATGGAAATTGCCGAACTTGATACAAGCACCAGTGAAGAAAGAGTTGACATCGAAGCCGAAAGCACCAGAATAATTACAATACCCATCAAATAATCCGGCAATGCCTTTTCAAGCATGGTAGGTACAATCCTGTCAAGATCTCCGCCTATTTCATCCAGTGTAACAAAGAGCCTCCCAAAGACACCTATGAAATAAGCTCCGCCGGATATCAATGTTGCGAAAATCGTCGAAACAATAGTAGCCTTCTTTATGGAATCATCGTCTTTTACCGCATAAAATTTATGAATCATCTGAGGTAATCCCCAAGTGCCAAGGCTCGTAAGTATAACCAAAGAAAGAAGGCTTAAAGGCTGCGGTCCGAAAGGCTTGACCAGCCCTTCTCCCACGTCCGGAATTTGTGAAAGCCTCGACAGTCCTTCGGCAATTCCTCCTACATTTTCGTGATTTACAACAAAGGCTACCATTAAAATAATTCCGAGTATCATTATAATGCCCTGTATTAAATCATTAATTGCAGTGGCAACATATCCTCCAAGCAAAAGATATATTCCCGTCAAGGCTGCCATTATCAGCATAATTGCCTCAAAAGAAATCGTAATTCCAAAAGTTGCACCCAAAGGCTCTGCAATTGTTTTTTCAATTAAATAGCTCAATCCCTGGTAAACCGATGCCGAATAAGGAACAAGGAATACGAAGATAATGATTGACGAAACTATTTTCAAACCCTTGCTGTCATATCTTTTTTCAAAGAAATCGGGCATTGTTGAGACGTTTAAATCATGCGTCATCTTACGGGTTCTCTTTGCAAGGACAAGCCAGGAGAGAAGACAACCTAAAACTGCATTTGCGATTCCAATCCAAACGGCAGAAATTCCAAAATTCCATCCGTTTTTTCCGGCATAGCCTATGAAAATAACCGCTGAAAAATATGTTGTACCATAGGCAAAAGCCGAAATCCACGGTCCCATTTTTCTTCCACCCAATAAAAAGTCCTGTTCGTTATTTATTTTTTTCCGGCTGTAAATTCCGACGCCGATCATAACGGCAACGAAGAGAGCAAGAAACAAGAATTTCATAAACATATTCCTACCATCCTCCAAAAAAATCAAATTTCACTACCTGCCATCCTGCCATACTACTGTGATTCACTTTTATTGTACAATAAAGGGCAAAAAAAATAAAGAAGAATTTTAAACTTCTTTATTTTTTTACATAACATATTAATATTTTCACACTTATTATTTTAAAGCCTCCAAAATTGATTTTTCTATATTCTTAAGCTTTGCCATCAACTCATCAAGTTCAAGATCGGTTTTATCCTGCTTTAAGTCCGACTTTAATATATAGGACAACTCTTCCACTTCTTCTTTAATATTTTCAAGCTTTTCAACCACCTGAAGTATCCTGAAGGAATTGTCAGGTCTTACTTTTTCGTCAATTGCAATTACATTGTGTGCATTTAATATAAAGCTTTCCCCTCTGGAAGGTATCACCGTTTCAATATTGAATCTTCTGTTAATTTCTTCTGAAAACTCAATCATCGCATCTTCTTCGCCATGCACTATAAAAATTTTTTTCGGCTTTCTGTTAAACCTTTCGATCCATTTTAAAAGCCCTTCTTTATCCGCATGACCGGAAAAGCCTTCAATCATCTCTATTCTGGCTTCCACGGAAATCTCTTCGCCAAACAGTCTTACTTTTTTCGCTCCGTCCAAAAGCCTTCTTCCCAATGTACCTTCCGCCTGATACCCTACAAAAATTATCGTGCTGTCTTTTCTCCAAAGGTTATGTTTTAGATGATGTCTGATTCTTCCCGCCTCGCACATGCCACTGGCGGCAATTATTATCGAGCTTTCCTTCCTCTCATTCAATGCCTTTGACTCCTCTGCCGTCCGGGTAAACTGAAGCCCCGGAAAATCCAGAGGATTGTCACCGTTTTCAATATATTCCCTTGCTTCCTCATCATAACAGTCCAGATTATTTCTAAACACCTCTGTCGCAGATATGGCCATAGGGCTGTCAATATAAACCGGCGTGGCAAACAGCATTTTCAATTTTTCATCGTATACTTCCTTCTTTTTATTCAGCTCATATATGAGTTCCTGGGTTCTTCCCGCCGCAAAAGAAGGTATGATGACATTTCCACCTTTTTCAATTGTACTGTTTATCAAATTGAGGAAATACTCCGCTTTGTCCACTCGTTCATTGTGCAGTCTGTTTCCGTAAGTTGACTCAATTACAAGATAATCCGCACTTTCAATTATCGAAGGGTCTCTCAATATTGGAATGTCCTTGTTTCCCAAATCTCCTGAAAATACAATTTTTATCTCTTCGCCTCTCTCGTTAATCCACATTTCAATAATGGCAGAGCCCAGGATATGTCCGGCATCTCTAAATCTTACCCTTATTTCGTCATTTATTTTTATTACTTCATCGTAGGAAACTTTTCTGAAAAGCTCCAAACAATTCACCGCATCCTGATATGTATACAAAGGCTCAACCGGCGGCTTTCCCGCACGCAATCTTTTTCTGTTCGTCCATTCATTTTCATACTCCTGAATATGACCGCTGTCGGGAAGCATAATGGCACAAAGTTCTACCGTAGCCTTTGTGGCAATTATCTGTCCCCTGAACCCTTTGATATAAATTCTCGGAATTCTTCCGCTGTGGTCTATATGCGCATGGGTAAGAAAAATATAATCAAGTTCTTCAACATTAAAAGGAAATTCCTCTTCATTTAACGCATTGTTCTTGGAATATCCCTGAAACATGCCGCAATCGACAAGAAATTTAGTAGACGCCGTCTCCACAAAAAAACATGAGCCGGTAACCGTTTTTGCAGCACCTAAAAAGGTTATCTTCATTTTACACCTCACAAATTTTTTATTTATTCCATACTTGAATTATTCTACACACGAACATTTTTACCTTTTAAAAAATTGAATTTTTACAAATTTTCTTATTTTTCAAAAGATTAATTTAACGATTCAATAATTTCTTTTGTTTTCTCACAAAAGATATTCATTTCTTCATCAGAACCGATACTGACACGAAGGAAATTGTCAATTCTCGGGCTGTTAAAATGCCGAACCAGGATATTGTTTTCTTTATACTTCTCAAACAACAGCCTGCCGTTTATTTTTGGATGACTTATAAAAATGAAGTTGGCCTTTGACTCAATCACTTTAAAACCCATGGAAGACAGCTTCTTTGAAACCCACTCCCTGGTGTTGATTATCTTATCTCTGATTTCACAAAAATACTCATGATCCTTTATGGCTTCTTCCGCACCAATAAGGGCAAGTCTGTCCAGAGTATATGAGTTTATGGAATTCTTTACACGATCCAAACCCTCTATCAACTGTTCGCTTCCCAAAGCAAAACCCACACGAAGACCTGCCAGGGCCCTGGATTTTGACAGTGTCTGAATAACCAAAAGATTTTCAAATTCCTTTATCAACGGTACAGATGACCGGGCTCCGAAATCAACATATGCTTCGTCAATAATAACGACTTTGTCATCATTCTTTTCAAGTATTTTTCTTATGCTTTGAAGCGGAAGAGCTTTGCCGGTCGGGGCATTCGGGTTTGCCAGTATTATTCCGTCGTTTTCGGTGAAAAACTCTTCCACAGGGACGTTAAATTCATCATCCAAGGGAATCAACCTGTAGTTTACGGAAAACATCGAGGAATAAACCTCATAAAAGCTATAGGTTATATCCGGAAAAATAATAGTGTCTCCGGGATTGAAAAACGCCATAAACGAAAAAGCCAAAAGTTCATCAGAGCCGTTACCCACAAAAACTTCCGAAGCTTTAATCCCGTAATACTTAGCCAAAGTATTCCTCAAGCTTTCACAAGCCGGATCCGGGTATAACCTCAGGCTTTCATTTACCGCCGCTGAAATTGCCTTTAAAACTTTTTCCGAAGGCGGATACGGATTTTCATTGGTATTCAGTTTTATGTACTTTTTGTCCTTTGGCTGCTCTCCCGGAACATATGGACTTATTTTTTTAACTATATTACTCCAATATTTGCTCATAAATAAAAACCCCTTAAACCAATTTTACTCATTTTCTCAAACTTTAACACACACATCATATGCTCAAAAATTTTGCAACCCCAAAACATTTATATTGCAAATCAGAATGTAAATTCACACTCTCAGTATTATATCACAGGTTCCAATTAGGTTAATATCCCATAATCAAAAAATCTGATTTACTAAAAAAGCCTCCCGCCATAAAGGCAGGAAGCCTTTTATAAATCTCTTTATTAATCTATTAATCTCATACATATAAATATCAGCAAATGGCTTCAACCAACAATTTTACGGCATTATTAATATCCGACATGCTGGCGGTCTCTACCGGACTGTGAACATACCTCACCGGTATGGATATCGCACCCGAAGGTATTCCTCCCGCCGTCAAATGTATTGAGCCCGGGTCGCTCCCTCCTGCTTCAAGTATTTCCAACTGATAAGGAATATTATTCCTTTTTGCTGACTCTTCCAAAAGTTTTCTTACCTCCGGATGACAAATGACGGAACGATCCTTTACTTTAATTGCAGGCCCGCCGCCGCACTTAACCTCCATAGGATGCGATTCCGGTGTGTCTCCCGTCATTGTAACATCCACAGCTATGGCTATATCAGGCTTTATACTGAAAGCCGCGGTTTTTGCTCCTCTCAAACCGACCTCTTCCTGAACCGTAAACACAAAATATATTTCATTATCCGTCTTTTTCAACTCTTTTATCGCCTTTACAACCACCGCACAGCCGCTTCTGTTGTCCAATGCCTTCGATATCACGGTATCCCCCTGAAGCACCGCATCTCCGACAAAGCAGGCGACATCTCCGATATTTACCATCTTCAGGGCTTCCTCTCTGCTTCTTGCTCCAATATCTATATACATTTTGGAAAGCTGGAGATTCTTCATATCCTCAAGTTTTTCCTCGTAATAAACAGCTCCGACAACTCCGTTTTTAAACTTCACCCTCTGGCCTATACAGTCATAGCGGCTGACCCCTCCGACGGCAGAAAACCTTAAAAAGCCCTTGTCGTCTATATATGTAACCATTACGCCAATCTCATCCATATGAGCCGCCACCATGATTTTTTTGCCCTTGCCTTTTTTGACGGCAATAAGGTTTCCCAAAGTATCAACTTTTATTTCGTCAACACATTCTTTAATTTCCTCAATTATAGCTTCCCTTATTTCTTCTTCGTTTCCGGATACTCCAACGATTCCTGTAAACTTTTTGAGCAAGTCAAACATATCCTCTTCCTCCATTTTTCTGTGATTTACGTAATTTTAGTTCATTTTACTTCACATTGTGCAATTTAAAACTTTCAATTAAGCTCTCATTGTTGTCAAACTCCTCCAGCACAGCTTTTACGAGATTCAAGCAACTTTCATAGTCTCTTCGGTTCATTACCGACACAGGGGAATGTATATACCTGCAGGGAACAGATACCGATGCCACCACAACTCCCTCACGGGTTAACTGTATCTTTCCGGCATCATTTCCGCCGGTTGCGGTTTGCTTGTACTGGACCGGTATGTTTTTATCTTTCGCCGTCTTGTACATAAAGTCAACCAGCTTTTTATTGGAATAGGAAGTTCTGTCCATTATAGTTAGTGCCGCTCCATTTCCCATTACCGTTGAATACTCATGTTCGCGGGCTCCCGGCACATCAGAGCAGGTGGTTCCTTCAACAACAATTGCAATATCAGGATTTACCCTGAACGCAGCAACGCCTGCGCCTCTTAATCCTATCTCCTCCTGAACGGTAAAGCATACATACAAATCAAATCCATACCTCTCTTTCAATATTTCAAGAAGTATGGCACAACCGACACGGTCATCCAAAGCCTTTGCCTTTATACAGCCGTCACCAAACTCAGTATACATGCTGTAAAAGGCTATGTATTCACCTAAAGGAGCAAGTTTTTCGGCTTCTTCCTTTTTTTCGGCACCTATGTCTATATACATGTTTTTCAGCTTGATATTATTTCCCCTTTCAGCCTTTTCCTGCAGATGAATGGGCTTTGAACCTATAACACCGGGAATCCGCTTTTCCCCGACCAAAACCCTCTTTCCCGGAAGTATTCTCTCATCTATTCCACCAATACTTGCAAATTTGATCAGACCGTCATCATACCCCGTTACCATAAATCCGACCTCGTCCATGTGGGCGGACAACATTACGCGGTATTTTGAGGATCCGCCTTTTTTATAGCAAATCAAATTTCCCATTGAGTCCTCGGTTATGCTGTCTGCATACTTTTGCGCCTCTTCTTTTATAAATTTTCTTACCTCATCCTCATTTCCGGATACCCCGTTTAACTCCGTCAATTCTTTTATCAGCACAGTCCTTCCTCCATTTCGTTTCCTGTCATTGAAATAAATCTTGCAATCAGTCTTCCGGTATTTTTTATATCATCTATGCTTAAAGTTTCTATTACCGTATGCATGTACTTTAGAGGAATTGAAACCAAAAGCGTCGGAATTCCCTCTCTTGAAACCTGTACGGCCCAAGCCTCGGTACCGGTGTCCCCGGGCTCCACATCTATCTGGTAAGGTATATTTTCCTCTTTGGCAAGCTCAATCATCTTTTTTGTGTATTTTCTATGAAGATTCGGACCGACGGCGACAGCCGGACCTTTACCTACAGGAAACACCGATTCCTTCGGTGTGCCGGGTATCTGGCCGTGGCAGACATCAATCACTATTGCCAAATCCGGGTTTATATTATAGGCGGCAATATTGGCTCCCCTAAGCCCCACTTCTTCCTGAACCGTAGCCACAAACCATACATCATCTTTGTGATTGAGCAAAGTCAAATTTTCCATTATGTCCAGCAAAGCAACAACTCCCGCCCGGTTGTCCAGAGACTTTGAACTAAATCTGTTGTTCTGAAGGACTAACGGCTCGACCTTAAAAGTCACAATATCTCCCACAGATACATATTTTCTCACTTCTTCTGCAGAAAGCCCCGTATCTATAACCAAGTCCTCCATCTTAACCGCCTTTTTTATCTCTTCCGGAGTCAAAAGGTGCGGAGGCTTTGCGCCTATAATGCCATATATCTCTTTCTTTCCATGAATTACAACTTCCTGGGCCAGAAGGACCTTGCTGTCCACACCCCCAATGTTTGAGACAGTGATAAACCCCTTTTCGTCAATACTTTTTACCATCAAACCTATTTCGTCAAGATGGGCTGTAACCATAATCCTTCTGCCTCCGGAACCGCCTATGCCCTTTTTTATCCCGATAACATTGTAGAATTCATCTATTTCCACACTGTCACAGTATTTTTCAAACAGCTTTGCAATGTACCCGGAAAGCTTGTCTTCCTGCCCGGATACCCCGGGATATGTACTTAAATCCTTTAATATATTTATATAGTCCATGTATTCACCCCGCCAAGTCTTAGAATAATTCTGAATAAATTTTATTTAACCATAATAATTTAATTTAACCATACTCTATAAATTATAACAAATAAACCGTGATTTATTTATTATTTAAACTGTTAAATTTTATAATGCATTGTCTTATTTGAACAATCCTTTAAATACCTTTAGGCACCCATAAAACAATTTACGGTACGGTTGGTCTTATCCTAATCTTTTCCCCATAAGTTTTCAGTACTACGGCCCCGGATATATCGGTTCTTAAGACATATATACCCTTTGATTCCATACGCTGAAGAACTTCTTCGGAAGGATGCCCGAAATTGTTTTTACCCACGCTTATAACAGCCACATCGGGAGTAACACTGTCCAAAAATTCCTCCGTGGAAGATGTAGAAGAGCCATGGTGCGCCACTTTCAACACATCCGCATCGAGATTTACCTCATCCTCACAAAGCAGCCTTTCGGCCTCTTTTTCAATATCTCCCGTAAACAGTATGCTCACATCTTTGAAATTGAGTTTTAACACCAAAGAACTGTTGTTTATGCCGGACTCATTGAAATAAATCCCTTCCCTTGGATGCAAAACCTCAATATACGTTTTTTTGTCAAGGGTAATTACATCGTCCTTTTCACACTTTTCCACCGAAATTTTTCTTTTTCGGGCAATTTCAATTGCATCCAGCAGTCCTTCATCAGTATCAACGTCGGGAATTATAAGAGTTCTCACCTTGAAGTTTTCAAGTACGGGCAAAAGCCCTTTATAATGGTCGTCATGTCCATGGCTTACAACCACCAGGTCAATTTCTGTCACACCATAATCCAATAAAAACGGTACAACAGCGTTTTCTCCAGCACTTTCCGGACCACCGTCAATCAAAATAGTCTTGCCGCTGCATGTTCTGATAAAAGCACCATCCCCCTGCCCAACGTCCAAAAACACCACTTCCATTCCTTTAGGCCAGAGGAAGCTAACCGCTATCAACGCTACAGATACAGCCCCTGCCAATACGCAATACTTTAAGTTTAGTTTTACCTTGTATTTAGGCTTGTACCAAAATAAAAACAATATAAAAATATAATAAATTATCACTAAAACAACAGAAGGCGTTGAAACGGTTATAACCGAATAAGGCAGCTCTGCCGTCGTTTTTGTGACAAAGAGCACAAAACTTAAAAGAGCGTTGTTGCAATAACCTATCAATACGGAGAAGATTATATGTATTTGTCCCAAAACAGCCATCAAGGACCCCATAATTGTAATAAATTCCACTACTGGTGCAACTATGAGGTTTGACAAAACCGATATAAGAGATATTTTATTAAAATAAAACACCGTTATCGGCAATACTCCTATTTGAGCCGCCAGTGTAGACGCCAGCACATCGGTTATAAATTCCGGAAGAAAGCCGAAATTTAACATGTTTTTTAAATTGGTATAGAACAAAACCAGTGAAATTGTTGCTGCAAAGGACAATTGAAACCCTATGTTAAAAAGGTTTCCGGGATTTAATAAAAGAAGCAGAATTGCAGCAAAGGCAATGCTGGTAAAAATATCCGTCTCCCTTTTTAAAATCTGCCCCACGAGGATAACTATCGCCATTATTACCGCACGCAGGACTGACGGTTCAAATCCTGTAATAAAGGTAAACAACAAGAGGATACCAATGATTATAATGTTGTAGATGTTTTGCCTAAACCTAAGTTTTTTAAATATAAAGACAAGAGGAAGCATGATAAAAGCAACGTTTGCTCCTGAGACCGCCATTAAATGAGTCAGCCCGGAATTGCTGAAAGCTTCTTCCACTTCCTCGGAAAGTCCTTCCCTGTAGCCTATCAACATGCCGCTAAGTAGTCCCGCCTGCTGAGGCGGAAGGCTCTGGTTTATTACATTTACAATCCTTTCTCTTATACTTAGGCCTGCTTTGACAAATATATTGCCTTTTACGTTTTTCTGCGGGTATATATTTCTGCCGACAACAAAAACAGTGGCGGAAATCCCGGAGTGGTTGAGATACTTCCTGTAATCAAATCCCCCGGGATTGGTTCTGCCTTTAGGAATACTTATTTTACCCGATATTTTTATTTCCCTTCCATATTCAAAAAGCGGAACTTCATCGCTTTTCTGCACGGAAAGTAAAATTTTTCCCCGAATCTTCTTTTCCTGGTTTGAATCCTCTTTTAGCCGAATTTCCTCCGTCTTTAGTACATATCTGATTGTTGACCCTTTAATTTCCGGCGCCGAATCAATATATCCCCTTATTACAACATTTTTCCCGGCAAACTCTTCAAATTTATGAAGGTTCCGGTTGTAGCCGTATAAGTAATATACCGCACCAATAAAGTAAAACAGAACAATTCCGCCAACTATAAATTTGGCGTTATCCTTGTTCTTTAATAGAATAAACGCAATAACACCAATTACCACACAGGACAAAAAAGCAAACAAGTATGAATGGGTTAAATTGGTGCATAAAATTCCGGCCATAAGAGACAGACTAAAACAAACCAGCGGTCTTTTCATTCTGCACTTTAAAAAGCTCCTTCGAGTAAGGAGCTTTTCTCGTAAATTCCCCTTAAATTATATTTTTAGTTAAATTCATTTAATTTAAAACTCTTCTCGCGGTCATATAAGTGTTGGCATAAAACCCGCTCGTAAGGTCACTTATAACAACACTCTTCTTGCCGCTTCCCGATGATGCATGAATAAACTTTCCATCTCCTATGTATATGCCGGAATGGTTAATATAATTATGTCCTCCGTCGGTATCGAAAAATACGAGGTCGCCGGGCAGCAATTGATCCTTGGAAACCCATGTACCCTGCTTTGCCTGACTTGCGGCAACCCTTTCAAGATTAATACCAAAATTGCTGAACACATATTTTACAAAACCGGAACAGTCAAATCCCTGAGAAGGCGAATTTCCTCCATATACATATTTGACTCCTAAAAATTTCTTGGCATATTCAACAACCTGCTGTCTCACACCGGACACATCGCTGTTATTTGAAGCTGCCGGAGCTGAATTTTCAGAAAGTCCTCCTCTTGAAGCAATGGTAGTATTGACATTCACATATGTACCTGAAACCCAACCTGTAGAACCGTTTGCCAGCTTGATTTGATACCAGCCGGACTCTTCTTTTATTATATTTACCTTTGCGCCGTTTGAAAGCTGATTAATAATACTATAGGAAGTACCCGGTCCCTGCCTTACATTCAGAGCCGAAGCTTTCACAATTCCTGTTTTTACAACGGTATTTTCAGTGTTTTCTCCGGATGCAGCATTTTGAGCAGGTTTTTGAATGGTTTCATCGACCACTTGACTGGAAGAATTGTTGACAGCAGAATTATTTGTAGAAGAATTGGTTGAAGAATTACCGGTAGAACCTTTATTCAAAGTCGCCAATATCGTTTCATCCGTCACAGTCAGTTTTGGTGTCTCCGTTACTTTAACATAAGAACCGTAAACCCATCCTGTCTTGCCATTGTACGAAATTTTATACCAACCGTTTGAAGTTTCTATTATATCAACCTTGGTTCCATTTGGAATTTGGTCTATGATTTTCGTCGAAGTGCTGGGATTTTCACGCATATTAAGCATGCTTGCAGTAGTTACTCCCGTTTTGTTCTGCTGTGCAAAAGAAGTACATGTCCATAAAGAAACAGACAAAGCCGAAGCAGTTATGTACATGAAAACCTTGTTAAACTTTAACATCCTTTATCCTCCGTTCCTTTTCTTTCCTATTCCTTTTGCAAAACCAAATGACTTTAAACAACGCTCCACATAAACTTCATACAAAAAACACATGGTAAATTTTATACAACCACAAATATTATATATTTCTAATTTCCATTTGTCAAATTGCCGGGTCGCAAATTTGTCAACCGGATTGTTTGCCCGATCGAAACAAAAAGTATCTTTTGTAATATTTATCGACAATTTTCGCTGATATTTTAACCCGTCGGCAAAAAACATATGGACATTGAGTCAATATCTAATTTATATTTCTCTGCACATTATCACTATGCTCTTGCATTTACTCACAGAATCCCTATCTTTGCTTATCTTTTTCACTTCTCTAAAACTCTGCTGCTTCCAAAAACTCATTCCTTTGAAGTTTTCTTCTGCCACCGAAAGATACACTCTCTTTACATTGCAACATTCCTTTACATGCCGGATAAACAGATTTACCGTCTTGCTTCCGTACCCTTTCCTCTGAAAGCCCGGGTCTATTATTATGGAATTAATCCATGCGGATAAATCCTTCTCACAATCTAACCAGCCTTTCAGAACGCCGATCATTTCACCTGATTTACGTATGTATATTCCGGCAAAGAAATCTTTAGATGAAGACTGACATTTAAAATATCTTTCCAGTATTTCCTTTAGAGTTATGGGCTTGTAAACACCCGTTGCAAGTGAAAAATCATCAATATTGTTGTACCATTTCAACAAATTCGGCAAATCATTTATTTTCAAGTCCCTAAGGTACAACTCTTCACCGTCAATATTCAAAGGATACATTCAGAACTCCTCAACAACTCATTTAGCACAAAATAACATCAAGTCATTATTTTATATATTTCTTCGCAATCCGCTAAAAATCCTTTTAAAATCATATTTTTTGCGATTTATACAACAAATTTTATATAAAATACATAAAAAGTCATTATTGTTTTTGTAGTATTTTCACCAAAAAACGAGACTTATTTTTTTTAATTATTGTTCAGTTTACCAATTACCTAAACCATATAGTTGTAATATACTAATAACGTACTTGGAAACTTTTTAACATACTTTTTCCTCTATACATTAATATACATTACCTGCGGCATTCTTTAAGCTGCAGTTTTTTGTATCAAACTTTAAGCAAGCTCCTAAATTATATATATAAAAAATTAATTAGATACCTTAAAGCACTAAATACCCAGGTATTAATAAACAAGGGGTTATCCCCCTTGCCCCCTTGATTTTTCCTCCCTTAAGAGTATACTTCCATACACTTTAAAGAATATTTATTTTTTCACCCTTAAGGGCTTTGTTTGTGTTTTTGACTGCGCACATTCTGCCGCACATGGTACAGGTGTCTTCATCTTCAGGCATCGAGCTTTTGCGGTATCTTTCCGCTTTTTCCCTGTCTATTGCAAGCTCAAACATCCTGTTCCAGTCAAGGTTTCTCCTTGCCTCGCTCATTTGGTAGTCCCATTCCCTTGCTCCTTTGATTCCTTTCGCTATATCTGCGGCATGGGCCGCAATTCTGGCTGCTATAATTCCTTCTTTCATGTCATCTATGTCAGGAAGCCTCAAATGCTCCGCGGGAGTGACATAACACAGAAAATCCGCACCGTTTGCAGCCGCAATGGCTCCTCCAATAGCACTGGTTATGTGGTCGTATCCCGGTGCAATGTCCGTGACAATCGGTCCTAAAACATAGAAAGGTGCACCGTGACAAAGCTTTTTTTCCAAAACCATGTTTGGGGCAATTTCATTTATGGCCATATGCCCCGGTCCTTCAATCATAACCTGTACGTTCTTCTCCCATGCTCTTTTGGTAAGCTCTCCCAAAACAATAAGTTCCTGTATTTGCGACGCATCGGTGGAATCATTTATGCTTCCCGGCCTTAATGCATCCCCAAGACTTATGGTGACATCATACTTTTCAAATATTTGAAGCAGCCTGTCATACTGCTCATAGAAGGGATTTTCATTTCCCGTAAGCTCCATCCATGCAAATATCAAAGAACCCCCTCTGGATACGATATTGGTAAGTCTGCCGTTTTCCTTAAATCTCTTTGCGGTCTCCCGGTTTATGCCGGCATGAATTGTCATAAAGTCCACACCGTCTTCGGCATGCTTTTCCACCACTTCGAAAAATTCTTCAGCGCTAATATCTTTAAGGTCTTTTTCATAAAACCCCACCGCGTCATATACCGGCACAGTACCTATCATTACAGGAGACATTTCCACAAGCTTTCGCCTAAACTCCCTTGTCTTTCCGTAGGAACTTAAATCCATTATCGCCTCGGCTTTAAGCTCAATTGCCTTTTTTGCCTTTTCCAACTCCATCTCAAAATTGCAGCAGTCCTTCGATATTCCGATATTAACATTGATTTTTGTTCTTAAACCTTCTCCTATTCCTTGAGGCTCAAGTTTTTTGTGGTTTTTATTGGCCGGTATGACCACTTTGCCTGATGCAACAAGCTCTCGCAACTTCTCAACATGCACACCCTCTTTTTCGGCCACTATTCTCATTTCATCGGTTATTATTCCTTTTTTGGCTGCATCCATCTGAGTTGTATACATTTTATAAAACCCCTCTCGAAAATTTTGATTTTACTTTGGAAATTTTTTCTTCTATGTCATCCGCGCCCACAATCTCTGTAACCATGGCTATACACCGGGCTCCCCGGGCCAAAACCTCATCCATGTTGTGTTCCTTTATGCCACCTATGGCAACATAGGGAATATTTATGTTCTTCACAACATAGTCAAGGTACTCAAGCCCTACAGGTTCGCAGACATCCTCCTTTGTATATGTTCTGTAAAGAGGACCCACTCCTATATAATCAGCTCCGCGTCTTACCGCGTCTTCCGCCTGCGTTGGAGAATGGGTGGATATCCCGATAATCATCTCATCCCCCACAAGCTCTCTTACTTTTTCTATGGGAAGATCATCCTGACCTATATGTACTCCGTCGGCCTTTACCATCATTGCAATATCAATGTTGTCGTTTACGATAAATGTAACGCCCGAATCTAAGGTCATTTCCCTTATTTTTTTGCATTCGTTGTATTTTTCCAAAAGACTCTTCTTTTTTTCCCTGTATTGAATTATCTTTACCCCGGCCTTTATCATTTTCTCCACAACCTCAATATTACTGCGCCCTTTGGAGTGTTCTTCCGATGTAATACAATAAAGACCGGTTATTATTTCATTCAATCTGCCTTTCTTATTTTCGAAAGTCAAAACTTTAAAATATTCCTTCTCAATGCTGTACGTTTCAAACCTGCAACTTTCATAAAACTTGGAAAGGTCATTTTCATTCAAAACTTTAAGGCTTTCCTCCACAGTCCTCAAAGCTTCCTGAACCCGCTTGAAATTTGCCCGGGCAAGATCCAAAAGTGAGGCTTTTCGGTCGATATCCATCTCCATTGACGTTTTTAAACCCACATCATTCACCGAATCCCTGCTGCTTATAAGGTTTGGAACCAATCCTGCAATATTCTTTCTTACACTGTGTCTTAGTTCCTTAATCCTCTTTGAAAGCAGTCTGTCATTATAACAGAATCTTGCCAAATCCTCCAAAACCCTAAGCCCTTCCGATGTCCTGTTGACATTGGCATCCAGCACTCTGTAAAGATTGTCCAATCCCATCATCCTTCCTGACAATTCACATTTACGGTATTATCCGCATCATCCAAAAAGAAGCTTAAAATCAAGTCCGCCTGTTTTGCTGCTGCAATATTAACCCTGGGAGAAATGGGAGGTATGCCTTCTTTGACTCCGGTAACAAAATCCCCGACTATATAGAACCTGTCATGTACTTTTCGTATTCTTATTTCATCACTGTTTCCCCAACCGGCAAGTCCCGATGCACATACAAAAAATTTTCCCGACGAGGCAAAAGCCTCCGCCATCATGGTTTTGCACTCAACTTTATCAAAAGCCTCCACCACAGCGTCACAGTCATCAAACAGCTGCTTTGCATTATTTCTGTCTACTTTTTGCTGTATAGCCTCTATCATTACATCAGGGTTGATTCTTGCCAAATTCTCCTTTAGAGCCAAAACCTTGGGACGTCCCAACTGATCCAGGAAGAAAAACTGCCTGTTCAGATTAGATGGTTCCACCACGTCAAAATCCACTATTTTTAAATTTTTAAAACCGCTTCTCACCAGGTGCAATGCACAATTGGAACCAAGCCCTCCGGCCCCGGCGATTCCCACCTTTACTTTACCGAGCTTTTCAAGCTTTTCCCTGCCTAGATAAGACATAAGCCCAATTTCAAATTCATTCATAGCCGCCTCCCAAATTTCTGTACCACCTGTTATTCCATAAAGCTTTTTCTATATTGCGTTTCCATATTGCTGTTTTTTATATTGCCTGCCAGTCTTTAAACACCGGCTGATAACCTTTGCTGTATATCATTTGTCTCATCTCTTCAACACCGCGCCTGTCATTTACATCAAACTGTCCGTCACTTTTATCGCCAAGGGTGTGACCTCCGACCTCTGTACTTGACGCGGCAGACATTTTGGTAACTCCCAGACCAATAAGATTATTTCTAAGGCTCTCTCTTTCTCTTGTAGAAATTGCTATCCCGGCTCTTGGCATAAACAATCTGTAGGCTATCATTATCTGTACCAGATCCCTGTCTTCCACTTTGCAATCAGGTACAAAACTTCCACAGGGATGGGGCCTTATTCTTGGAAGGGACAAACCAATTTCCACATCCGGATACTTGTTTTGCAGGTAATCAGCGTGAAGTCCCGTGTAAAAAGCCTCCGTCCGCCAGTCATGAAGTCCCAGCAGGGCACCTATGTTTACATTCCTCATTGATGCCTTGCATGCCCTTTCAGGAGCATCAAGCCTGTATAAGTAGTTTCTTTTGGGACCTTTCAGGTGAAGAGCCTTGTATTTTTCTTCATCATATACCTCCTGATAGATGGTAAGACCGTCAACCCCCGCCTCTATCAGTTCGGCGTACTCGTTCTCCTCAAGAGGGTAAACCTCTATTGATATGGACCTGAAATACTTTTGAAGAATTTTAACGCAGTCCTTTATGTATTGAACAGGACTTTCCTTTCGGGACTCTCCCGTTAAAATCAGAATATGCCTAAGACCCGTGGATGAAATTGCATAAGCTTCTTTTTCAACCTCATCCAAAGTAAGTTTTCTTCGCTTTATATTGTTGGTTATGTTAAAACCACAGTAAATACATTGATTTACGCAGTAATTTGCAAGGTACATCGGCGTGTACAGGAATATGACCTTTCCGAAATTCTGCACCGTAATCCTGTTTGCCTTTTGAGCCAAGGGTTCAAGGTATTTTACAGCTTTTTTTGAAAGAAGCATGAGGAATTCCAGTTCCGAAAGCCGCCGGTCTTTGTTTATTATATTAATAATATCCCTGTCCGTTACTTGGTCGAAGAAATTTTCAAAATCAAAATTTTTGTACTCCAGATATCTTTCATAAAAGCTCATTGTTCATTCCCCATTCACCGTGCAAATAATTTTTTTATTTAACATAATTTATTAAACGAATAATTTAAGCAAGATTTCTTATCCGGCAAATAACTTCCTTTAATCCGTCAAACAGCTTTTTTATCCTGTCATCTTAAAAAACCCGTAAGAGGCGATGAAGCTTCCGCATATTCTTTTACCGGACCCAAACCGGAAAGATATGCCTTCCTTCCGGCTATCACCGCATTTGCAAAAGCTTCGGCCATAACCACCGGATCTCCCGCAGTGGCAATTGCGGTATTAACCAAAACAGCATCAGCCCCCAGTTCCATAGCTTCACAGGCATCAGAAGGCTTGCCTATACCGGCATCCACTATCACAGGAATATCAATTTCATCAATCAGAATTTTAATCATTTCCCTGGTTTTAAGTCCTTTATTGGTCCCTATCGGTGCTCCCAACGGCATCACGGCAGCCGCTCCGGCATCCTTAAGCCTTCTGGCATCCATAAGGTCCGGATTCATGTACGGAAGCACTATAAATCCTTCTTTTACCAATATCTCCGTTGCTTTTATGGTTTCCAGGTTGTCCGGAAGAAGATACCTATTGTCCGATATCACCTCAATTTTGATAAAATTGCCGCACCCGGAAGCTCTGGCAAGCCGTGCAATTCTTACAGCCTCTTCGGCATTTCTTGCTCCGGATGTATTTGGCATAAGAATACAGTCTTTGGGAATGTATCTTAGCATGTTCTCCTCATCAGAATCAAAGTCAATCCTTCTTAATGCCACAGTGACAACCTGAGCTCCTGACATCCTTACAACATCAGGTATTATCCTGTTTGCGGGAAATTTACCGGTACCGATGAAAAGCCTGCTGATAATTTCCCTGCCCCCAATAATCAATTTATCATCCATTTTTATCCACCCCCTACAAATCGCAGTACTTCAAGATTATCGTTTTCTTTCAAAACAACACTGTCCCACTTTTCCCTCGGAAGAACCTCATAGTTGTACTCAACAACTATGCTTTCCGGCTCAAGACCTTTGCTTTGGATCAAACCCACAAGTGTCGTCCCGTTATCCACTTCAGTCTGCTTGCCGTTTAACGTTATAAACATCCTGTCACCTCCCTGCTAAATAAAATTTCACGCAACCAATGAAATTTCATAGAACTAAAAAACGCTTATCCCGAAGGATAAGCGTCAATAAGCTAAAAAACAATATTTTCCGCTTCCCTCCGGCGGTACTAACCGCATCAGGTTCAAAGGGTTAAGAGACTTAAGTCTCTTTCTCAGCCACAATGGCACCCCTAGCGTGATGAACTATTTTTTTATTCATTATATATCAACGGCAATTAAGTTGTAAAGTCAAAATTGTCTATTTCATGAAAAATATGATTCAACAAAATATGATTCATCCAAAATTTCATCCCACAACTCATCTCTTCCCTGTCTTGTTTCTGAAGAAAAGGGAATTATTTTTACATCATCCTCAAGCTTCAGGATGCTGCGTATATCCGAAATCCTCTCTTTTATTTTTGTGCGTGGTATTTTGTCAAGTTTGGTAGCTACAACCACATAGGATTTTCTCATAGCTTTCAGCCATTCATGCATAAGCACGTCGTCAGAAGTCGGCGAATGCCTGATATCCACCAGCATGATTACTTTCTTCAGCTGTTTTCTTTCTATAAGATAAGTTTCAATTATATCTTTCCAGCCGGTCTTCATAGTTTTTGGCACCTTTGCAAAGCCATAGCCCGGAAGATCGACAAAATAAAGTTTGTCATCTATGTTGTAAAAATTTATAACCCTGGTTCTCCCCGGTGTTGCAGCAACTTTTGCAAGATTTTTTCTGTTCAGCATTGTATTTATGAGTGATGATTTTCCCACATTGGATCTTCCCACAAATGTAATCTCCGGTAAATCATTTTTCGGATACTGTTCCGGTCTTACAGCCGTAATCTCAAATCTCGCATTGTTTAAATTCAGATTCAGTTTCAACTTCATCACTCCCTAAATTTAACTTCTACATCGGAAATCGTAGCCCAAACGGTATTATAACATTTATCCGGAAAATATTTAAGTGCTTTCAAGATAACTTATATACTCACCAATCCCACTGTTAAAAATCCTGTTGATTTTATTTCCGAAAAAACTTTTATACCTCATGGCTGTAGTTTCACTGTCAAAAAGCACCACATCAATAGAAAGTCTTCTGTCTTTTTTGTGCCCAAGTTTATGCTCGCAAATTTTTAAAAGGTGCTTGAATTCATAGTCCGCCTGAGGAAGTGAATACCCGATAAAAACCCACTTTTCAGAATTTGTCAGCATATCCTCGGCCTTGTCCCATATGCTGGGAAAGGAATTTGTCCTAAAAGATTTCCTGTAACTTTGAGTTGCTATATGAGCAGAAACAATATCTCCGCATATAAAGCATCGGACATCCTCAAAAAAAACTTTGTCCGTTACTTTTTTCATTTCATCAAACAGCTTAAAATCAGATTTTTTAAACCCAACCTTCCTTATATTAGGCACCCGGGACACAGTATCATTTATCAATATTCTACAGTTGTCACAATAAAGCCAATTGCACGACCCGTGGACTTTCAGAATTTCAACTTTTCTTTTTCCATCCCTTTTTTCTTCAAAACGAAGGTCTTCCGTAAGGTACCTGCCACCATTGCAATAATCTATTATGGCCTTTGGAGCAATTGCAGAAATATATTTTTCAAGCACCGTATCCCAGTTTAGTACCAAAAAACCCGTATACTCAAGCCTATTTTCAATAAAAAACCTTATCAGCTTTTCTACCTCTTTGGAATATGTAAAGCTGTCTTCCAAAATTGTAAAAATCCTGTAAATTATCAGCCTCTTTAAAGCTTTAAGGTGAACAGGAGAATAGTTTATCCCCAGATGATGTTCTGAATTGGTGGATATATCTATGCAAGTAAGCAAATCGTCAAGCTGGGGGTATATGTCTTTTTCAAAACCAAAAACATCCCTCATAAAGCTTTCCAGTACAAGGGAAACACTGCGCTCAAAATTGCTATTTTCTTTGTACTTTGTCAGCAACGCAGGTATTTCAGATTGTATGGGCAATCCGGAATTTTTTGAAAAACCTGCACCAAGTATTAATGTCGTCTTCATGTCATTTCCTCATATCATCTTTTCTGATATAATAAATTATGTAATACAGTTTTATTCTTTCATAATAATGAAACATTTATTAAACTTAAATGACATCTTTACATAGAATTTTCTGTGATAGTGTCTTGTCAAGTGGTGTAAAATGATTTCTACTTTATCATTTTTTCACCTCATTTATGTAATAAAGCTACTGGTG
>JGI2924J29684_1078701_pt1 | contig 117255 bp, 95 predicted proteins | sample BenlonsequencITS_FD_29684 | JGI IMG/M metagenome (IMG submission 29684)
GACGGTCGTACTGATCCTTTCATAGTAGATCCTGAAAACTTAGACCCGAGCTGGGCAATTATAGCAGGTGACGGCCTGCCATTAGCTTTGCACATTGATATTTCCGTTGGCAGCATATTTCTGAGTAGCTGAGCTTCGTCAATAGATAGTCTGGTTCTGTAAAGGTAGAAGTATGAAGGGCCTGACCCATTGAGGGTGATGGACGGCACAGGAGTGATTGGCGGGGTCCCACAGGGATCGAAGGTGGTCCGAGATCGCTATGGCTCAATTGACAATGCGGAGTTGATGGGTGCAATTGTCGTTATTGATGAGAAAACCGGTGAGCTTACTTTCACAGCACGGGAAGATCGAACTGGTCAACTGTGGTTTGCTGCAGAATTAATTTATCCAGATGGCACATATGCGACGGCCTCTTATTCCATCGAGGTGACGGATCAGCCTGAACCTGTGGATGATATTCGCCCCGTAGGATCGTCTCTGAGTTCTTGATCTCTGCTTGAGACTTAAGCGTTATCCGGCTCTCGCAATGTGTAGGGCAGTTGGTACGCAGCAACCCCGTCCATGAGGGCAGGGAACGCCACACATCCTGTACCTATACTGTGAGGTGGCATAGAGTATCTCTAATTTAGAAAGTGGTGTAGAAGTATGTTGGTACGTTCACGCACGTTGGTTACCGCTGCACTGTCATGTTCACTGTTGTTCGGAGCAACGGTAAATGGCACGGGTGTTGCGATTGCATATGAAAATGTGTCTATGGCTGCTCAGTATGAACCACGGTATGAATCCTTAGAAACGCGTCTCGGTTCTAGTGGAGTCTTTCCCAAGTCGGTTGAACAGTCTGTTGAAAACCTTGCTGAATTACCAGAGGAGACTCGATTTTTACTTGAGGGTGATTCGTTTTCAATTATTATTGATGATGGTCTGCTCGCTTCTCGATTGGACCCAAATACAGGGGAGATTCGACATACTCTTGGGGCTTCGGGGATCAGCTACACCCCTGGTGAAATGAAACGATCTTATACAGATCGAGTGACTGTCAAGGTGGTCTACCCTGATGGGTCATTTGATAGAGTGACACCCCATTCAGTGGTTTATGTGGCTGACAGTATTTACTACGGCATTGAAAGCACGGGTTATCCTAAAGTCCGCAATGGTCAGACTGTCAAGATCCCATTGAGGGTGACGGATGGTGGTACAGGAGCGGTTGGTGGGGTCCCACAGGGATCGAAGGTGGTCCGAGATCGTTACGGCTCAATTGAGAATGCGGAGTTGATGGGTGCAATCATTCTCATAGATGAGAAGACTGGCGATCTCACCTTCACGGCGCCTGATGATCGAACCGGTCAACTGTGGTTTCGTACAGAAGTGACTTTCCCGGATGGTTCGGACTCAGAGGTTCAATATGTGATCGAGGTGACGGATCAGCCTGAACCTGTGGATGTCATTCGTCCTGCCGGATCGTCTCTGAGTTCTTGATTTATGCCTGAGACTTAAGCGGTACTCGGCTCTCGGATCACGTGGATCCGGTGTTTGCTTTTGTGGAATAGAGAGTCCATGCTGCGGTGACTGCATCTACAAGCATGATCTTCTCTGCACTAGCGACAGTGGTGTCTTTATAGCCGTTAAGGGCATCATGAGCAGCACGTTTAGTATCTTCGTAGAGCACTGCTTCGGGGAGAGTGACATCAAAGAATGCGGGTGCAGTAATCATGAGTTCATGTGCACGTGTAACCATGACGTCGGTGTAGATGTAGTGGTGAGTATCCATGATGCCGCGAAGATCAGCAATGCGGATAGTGGGATTGTCGCGTTCGTGTTGCTGGGCTTCTCGTATAGCTTCAAGTTTTTTTATTTTGTTGCGTGTGAAACCCCTATATAATGCAGCTGCGATGATAAGGGTGAGTATCACGACAGTAGCAACGGCAAGCACATTAATAATGATCGACCAGTCCATAGGTTCGGTCGAGGTGTTATTTTCTGGTGGGGTGTTAGTGGGTGGGGGAGTCGGTTCTGTCGTAGACACCATCGGTTCATTGTTATCGCTTTTGTTTAAAGCTATACCATAACTGATGAGGGAAACGACCGAGCTAATTATGAGCCAACACGCAGACGTCATGAACGAGCGCCATTGTTGGTAAATTAAATGTTCAATTAGGCGTGCTATGGCGTATACCATTCCGAAAAAGCTTATGATCACAATAAATGTTAGGCAGGTCATAATGAAGACTTCACCCATGGTCATGGTGTCACGGGGTGTTGTGTCCACAGCAGCAGCGAGATAATAAAGCATGATTGTTGGTCCTTTCTTTTTTGAGATATGAGCAACACCCCGGTTAAGAGTTTTCAACCGGGGTGTTTTTTGTGTTGAAGGTGTTGTAGAGGCTTGAGCCATTACAGTCACTGTGACTAAATCTTAGTGACTATTTACATGGGTGGAGTATCCGTATTTTCAGGATGTTGATGGTTTTGGAGGTGCCCATAGAGAGCCTTGTAAAGCTTATTGTTTTTGCGGACACGAGCATAGTATGTGAATTCGTGGTACCAGATGTAGACCATGATCAATGGTGCAGCGATAATCACCGGCAGCGTAAGTAGCGTAGTGGCGCTTACTAGATCCACATAAAAGTAGATGAACCACAATGTTGTGATTGTTAATAATCCGGTAGTGATTAGGCGTCTTTTCCGGAATGATGGTATTTCGTACGGAGGCTGTGGGGTAGGGGATTTTGCGCTCATGTCGTAGTCACTTTCTGGTTGGGGTACTGGTTTAAAGCTCGCACAGCGTGCAGCCGATGTCTGCGAGTGTGGGGAGTACAAAATTGACAGCGAGAAAACCCAACAACGCTGTCAGGATGAGTGCTGCGATGAGGTCGTCAGGACTGTTGCTGCGAAAGATGACTAATAAGACTGGCGCACTGCAGATGAGCATAATGACGCTGAGAATAAGTAGCGAAAGTATGTCTATAGCTGAGAAGTAAGTAATCACGACAGTGCATCCAGTGCGCTATCTGGTCGAAATGTAACTGTGCGCTGTACGCCAGTGAGCTGAGCATGAGCAAAAAGGCGATCCGACCCATTGGTCATTTGGGAATCGCCCTTCGTGCTAATTCAATTACGTGGAAAAGGGAAAACTCATCATAATAATCTGAGAGGTCACGACACAGAGTTTATGAGCTTTATGGGGAATGTATGCCGAGAACTTCAATATATGAATAAATATTTATCAACGGGTGAATCAAGTAAATAGCACTTCGCTTTGATTCTTTTATTTTTTTCTATTCTTAAAGTAGCTTATAACAATCCAGAAAAGTGGCCCCGCAAAAGGTAAGGCGCAGCTGATGAGACCCCATAGGGTTGCTAACGGTAAAGAATGAGAGTTTCGCCACTCTAAAATCGCGGTGAGCAGGGCGGTTGCGATGACTAAAACCACGAAAGCAAGAAGGAAAACTGAATACATTTCCGGAAGGGGGATATTGTTTGACGTATTGATTTCGTTAGCGACATTCACCTGTGGTTTACTCCCCTGCTTTTCGACAATGTAGTGGTCATACGTTTCGATCATTTGTAACATTCTTATTACAAGACTGGAAATAAAGGTGAGTCAATCATACAGTCAGATGTGGTCATCGGCAAAACAGAAAGGAATCCCGATGTTACGAAAAACAGTTACCGGTGGAATTGTTGCTCTTATTGCGACTGCCACTCTCATGAATTCTGTCTCTTCTGCTGAAGAGGTATCCGGAGATGTCTCAGCAGTAGATCTCGCATTTGCAGAATTCGAACGTACAACTGCAGAGGACGTGGCCAATGGAGTGCCAGAGGCTATAGCTAATGCAGAAAAAATTTCCAATTTCACTCCGAGCGAACTAGAGGGCTTCAAGAGTCTTTTAGCTAGTGATGCAGTGCTGAGGTCGGTCTCTGGAGAAGAAATTCTCCCAGATAATGTTGAAGTGGTTCAGACGGACAACGTAGGCGACGAAGATCCAAATGTCATTTCTCCAGCAGCCTGGCAGGGTTCTGATTATATTGAGGGGTGTTTAACGAATACTCTCTACGGAATTGAAGTCCTAAAGGTTTGTACTGGTGGAACCTACTACTCCAATGTAGGAATCGCTACTTCTGTCAGCAATCCTCGCAGTTACGTAAAGTATAACAGTGCTCCAGGATTGGCAGTGACGACAAGCAATCCACGTGGAGGTATAGAGGGTGGTCTTGCGGCCTTCTATGGTGATGTTAACCTTGTTGCTTTTCCAAATATTCCATGGGTGGGACCAATTAGTTCTTCTGCAGGAACTCACCGCGTTGTCGCTAGATCATTTCCGAATTCAGTGGTGCTTAACGTCTACTACTAATCGTTTTTTAGTTTGAAACACTGTTGTTAACCTTGTTTAGCCATTCTAGTTGGCTGGACAAGGTTAACGACTTAAACGGTCAAGGACGTGATTCTTGGCGCTCATTCCGAAATTTGGAGTTTTTTAGTAAACATGCATAGCTCGGGATTCAGTGTTAATCATATCAATTAATCAATCATTTAAGAATCACACCCTGTGCGGATTCGAGAATATGAAAAAGCTCGTCATAGTATTCTGATTCATCACTAATAAGAGCATCATTAGTGGCCGTAATAACAACGATGTCAGTGCCGGTATCTGGCGCGTTATTGATCATGTCGTGGATAGCACCGTGTCTGGTGGCTAAGCGGATGTAATCAAAGAATTTTTGAGCTGTGGTCACTACTCGCGGACGGTTGTCTGAGTTGGCGATAGCCGTATCTCTGAGATGTGCTGAGGTGTGAAGCACCAGGTCACCATAGACAACAGTGGCATCAAAAGAGTGATCTCGAAGAAGTTTTAGAGGTAAATTGCTTGTGTTGTTGGGGCCATTTGAGTTATCTGCGTCATCATCGACCTCATGGAATTCAACAGAGACACCTGTCTCAGCGTAATTGCGAGCAACGAGTGCGAAGTAAGTCATAATCAGTGTCCTTTTTTAAACATGTTGATGTAATGAAAAGTTGTTGCAACCATCTACTTTAGATGGTTACCTCATGGTAGTTAAGAGGAGAATAAGGCTTCTGACGATAAACCAATCAGTGTGGAAGAACCAGTGCCAGCAATACGGGGAGGACCATTGTCACTGATTAGTGGAGAAACATAAATTATTTGTCACTGGTTTACAACTATTACGCTTTTATTTATAAACACAGCTGCACCATCTCTAGCGGCGCGGTAGTTCACACTGTATGATCTCGAACGTTGATGACGTGCATTGTGTGGCGTGAGCTGTCGGGGTCATCAACAGCGCAGTAGGGGAACTCTAGAGGTGTGAGCGTGAAGCCTTGTTTCAGCATGTCGCTGAGAGACATCTGCGCATAAGGATGCCTGGATGTTGTCATCACAGATTGTTTGTGTTTATTAGCTGACGCAGCGGCGCTGGCGACATCGGGATTGTGCGGAATAATCGCAATGGGGCCACCACTGTGCGTAACAACTGTTTTATCGTGGAGAAACACTGTCGTGCGACCACTAATATCATCGTTGACACGAGGGGCATCGAGGTCGAGAATCTCTTTAAGGAGCTGGTCATGCTCATGTTTACGCTGTTCTGGATCAACAAGCACAGCATGTCGCACAAAGAGATCGGAGTGTTCCTGATAGACCCGAACATCGGCAGTGTTGAATTTTAAAATGAACACACTGTGCGGCTGGACTTCATAAATAACAGTGGGGATGTCTTGAGAGAGCTTATAAGGATCAAGACCGAGCTCGCTGAGGTGATCGTGGGTACGAGGGTGGAAACTGGCGGAACGGTGCAAAAATGTCATGATAAATCTTCGTGTTGAGGGTGATTAATTGTGTGTATGTGTATGCGGTTGTGCGACCCAGTGCGACCCAGTGCGAGTTGGCACGGCGCGGATCAGCACAGATAAAAACGGGTCGCGGTTAACCCAGCATGAGCTGGTACACGCGGTCATCATTGGCAAAGGTCGCGTAGATGATGTTGGGGTCACGTTGATCTACCGCTACTGAGTTGATCTGGGTTGTCGGTGCGGGGAGATCCTGATTTATGCTGTTGATAAAGAACAGATCGGTCACAGCGCCGATGTCCGGATCAATAAGCACAAAGGCTGTTTCCGCAGGTAGCTGCGCTACGAAGCGTTCAGCAGTATCGCTGGAGTCGGTGGAGTCGGTGGGGGTCGCAGTGCTATTTTTGAGGATCTGCAGGGTGTAATCATCAGCGAGCTCGGCGTTAATCACGGCAAGAATAGCTGGTTTACCAGTGCCAATGCTGTTGTCACGGTCATGCCAGGTGCGAGCTTGATCAGTGTTGAGGCAGTCCAGCTCGGCAAGACCTGGGACAAGAGCTGATGTAGTTGGTGTGCTCAAGCCCAATGCTGCCAAGGGATCAGCAGGTAGGGCAGGGGTGGTATCTGCGCTGTCTGTAGTAATACCTAGCTGGTCACGCAGTGAGTCAAGATCGTGCTGGTTGATGACTTCGCCGTCAACGTATGCACGTGCTTCCAATGCGCCAGTGGTGCTCATGACCATAGGATCATGCATAGTAATCACGGCGGAGCCAGAGCTTGACATGACCGTAGCGGTACGTAAAGCACTGAGGCTGAGATCGCGAAATTCATCCACCGGTGCGTCTTTGTTGGATTCCAGTGCGCATAGTCCTACGGCAGGATCGCTTGCCGGCATGGTATATGCGGCAGTGGCGTCTGTGTCATCTGTATTATGCGTAGCAGTATTAAAGCCGGTGAGTCCAGTCGATCCAGTCACTGTCCACGTATCAGCAGAGCGGATTGGTTGGTTTCTGTTGGGGTCTTGTCCGATGAGCTGGGTGATACCCCATCCATGGCGGATTTGACTAAAAGAGCTGGCCATAGTCTGAAAATCCTCACCCAGCAGAATGTTTTGACGTGGGATGGCCACACCGGTGACGGGGTCAATGTGCAGAATCTGTGCAGTGGTGAGTTCAGCATTGTTTTCCGCATCAGATAACGCGGTGGGCGAGTGGCTTATCTGTACGGATCTGCCGATGGGATGCTTAATACAGATGGTTTTAATATGTTTCCGCGTGCGTCGTACACCATTCTTGGCCCTATGGATGCTGACGCGGTCGGTGTGTACCAACAGCTACTGAACAGCACGATTCCCATGGATTTGGCACGTCTTGTAACCACGCATAATTCCGGTGCAAGTTATCTTCGCCGCGGTGCTACCAACGTAGTTTTTGAAACGAATCTTGCCCTCGGTGTGAATCCGTATATGAAGAAACGCCGAGCAACAGAAGCACAACGTGGTAAGAAGCGTTTTAAACGAGACAGTCATTACGGCGGTGGCACTGTGACCACAGGTACTGCTGATTTGGATGTGGTGGCGATGCAGGCGCGGGCAGAGCACCGGGAAGAAAGGTTGGGAGAAAAATCTACCCGCAAGAAAGAGGAGCTTGCTGCAGTAGAGGCGAAAGAGTTAGCTGCGAAGAAGGGTCCGCAGACTGTGGAAGAAGGTCTTGCTGCGGTGGAGAAGAAACACCTGGCGAAGCGGTAGGCGACGTGGTTGGCGGTGGGTTTGTTGATGTGCAGCGCCAAGAAAAAGTCATAGCCTGATTGGACAACGCAGACATGATACCCGCTAAGTAAGGGTGGTTGAGAGTTAGATAATGACGTCATGTGTCTCGGTAAAATGAAACATTGAACTTAGGTCGGGTTGTGCCACTGAAAGAACGACAGCGCATGGTCAGCTGTAAAAGCTCTCAATATCGAGTGCTTTAATCTGTGTTGCGGAGTGGTAAACGTAGATAAGTCACTGCAGTCAGAATTAGCCATGGGTATAACACTAGTGGGGCGTGTATGAAGCCTGTCATATTCTCTTGATATTCGCATCAAGCATTTTTTAGTGACGTAACATCAAAGAAGTATTCACTGATGTAAGTAGTGGACTGAGCTGATTTTCAGGTGCTCATCAACTTAAACTGTGTGGCTATTTTTAGAGCGGATCACGCGCTCATAGCTGTCCGCGGTGTAGTCAAAAATCAGGAGAGGTAGGGCAGTGCATTGTGTCAATGCTTAGTGATATGAGGATGATGCCCTGGTTGGTTCTATCCGTTAGCGTGTCAATGTGGGGCGTTGCGAGTTGCGCTTCCTCCGATGCCCCAAACAGTGTTTCACCCTTGAACGACGACGAATCTGATGTGCAATGGACAACGTTGACACCTAGCCCACTACGTGAGTCACCTGATATAGACCCAGAACGAATGGCACTATACGAGTTGGCTTACGGGTTGACTCAACAAGAGTTATATCGCGTGCGCTTTGAACATGGAGAAATACGTCAAGGTATGTCTCAAGCGCGCAGATACCTTGTCCAGGATCGAGGGGTTTCCCTCAGCGATGCTGATGGTGTTTTAGTGGATCTCAATTTCACATGCACCCAGGTTAATGAGTCTAACGACACAGATGATCTATCTGTTTTCTGTAGTACCGCCATCGCTGGAAAAGATCCGTCCGAATTACGGAAAGAGCTAGAAGCAGAATTCTATTTTTTGCCGGACGGTGCAGACGATGCAGACGATGCAGACGATGCAATGGGCTAGTTTTCCTGCTCTTTAACACCGTGAGCTCAGTGAGTCATGCCACCAAGATGCATCAACTTTCGGCGAAGTTAGATATCGACTCCTAGCGCTCTACGATCTCGCCGCGCTTCATCGACAATGTCGAGGATTTCTTCAATTTGATGGCATGTCAAATTCCAAAATTTTGCTAAAACTCTATGGATCTCGTAAACCGATACCTGTGCTTCATAGAGTGCATCTGCAGTGGTACAAATGTGGATGTTGTGTTCTTCGTTGTCTCTATCAATTCCCAGGTACCCCATGATTCTCCCCTTTAAGTGCTTTCATTGAAGATTAGTGTTATCAGCTCTTGAAAAACTTAATTAATACTACGTATTCTTTCGTGTTTCAAGTGCGAAGCAAGAATAGTGGTTTCTTAGTACTGCAAGAATTTGGTTACGTGATGGTGAATGGTGTATACGAGCGATAGTGTACTACATCACGCAGTTCGATGACTTTTTCTAGAGATGATGTGGGACTACCCGGTTAGCTGTCCACAAGAATGCCGGAGAGGTGAGGCTGAGTGATTTTCTCTAGGCATCCAGGCATTCTCTCCCACAAAACATCAAGGAGCTTTTCGCGTTGAGGCATTAGTGGTAATGCGCTGTTGTTTTACTTCGTACCGACAATCCAAGCCCTGTCGGCGGCACCGTTAGAGCATTTATCAGGGATTCCGGTAAGGTCCGTAGAAGATACTTCGATTGCGTTTAAGGAAAATCGCTCTCCGATTTTGATTGTTTTCTCACCCAAGGTTACCTGTGGTGGATGGTCACTAAATCGGGTGTCGGTGTTAAAAATGAGTAGTTCTGGTCGACCACCTGGTTGAACAGAAAGACAACCGCCAGGGCCGGAGATCAGTTTTCCCTCAATCGTTGTGTTAGCAGCATCTGTGGAAGGTACGTTGTTGTCTAACCGCAAGAAGAGTACACCGGCGCCCTCTGACGTGACGTGTAGGTTCTGATTGTCATTGTCGTTGACACTGCTTTGGTCGTTATTGACGTCGAGATTCTGCTCAGGGGACACTGTCGTAGTGACCGTGCTTGTGATGATGCTTGGTAGATCTTGGGATACAGGGTGCTCAGCGCTATCGGCGCATGCGGTTAGTGTTACCGCGAGAAATGGAGCAATAAGCAATACTGTGCACTGAAGAGGTGAGACATGGAACGTTTTCACACTGTCCATTCCAGCACACCGGGTCTTTGTTGGTGGGAGTAGGGTGACCCGCTGCTTCCCACGCAACAGTAGGGTTCTAGAGACAGTCTCCTGAACTGAAATAAAAGATGATCCGTGTACGACTTGTCTTTATATAGTTGGTTCATTGATTATATTGAATTTGAGTCTAAATTTAAATTTAGGGTTTATGATAGTTTAATGCTTACTGTAGGGAGTAGAAACATGACTTCTTCGTCTGAATTCGTTGAATCGGCAGAGGACTTTTATCGCTATTTGGAATCTGAGTCGGTAGAAGTATTACCCAGTGACTTAAGTTTCTTAGATTTTTTTGAGCAACAGCGACCAGCCACGTTAGTGTGGTCGAGTAGAGGATAGCTACATGGGGAACTGGGCAGAGATTACTGATGAAATTTCTAAGATTTACCAAGATAATCAGTACAAGATTAGACAAATAAATGATGTTGACGCAGTAAGCGATAAACGTAGAGAAGCGCTACAAGCACTGTTTGAACATACTGGTCGAAATGTAATCGTCTATTATTCAGCGTGGTTAGAAAATGGTCGACGATTTTCCGGGCAATCTACGGATTTTTCGGTAAATGATACTGATAAAAACAGTTTTATGACTGCGCTCCATAAGTTGGATCAGAGTAAAGGTCTCGATCTTATCCTCCACACTCCGGGTGGAGATGTTGCTGCGACAGAGTCGTTAGTAGATTACATTCACGCACTCTTTGGTCAAGATTTCAGAGTCATTGTCCCCCAACTCGCAATGTCAGCAGGAACAATGATCGCACTTTCGTCCAAAGAGATTGTTATGGGGAAGCATTCTAGTCTTGGCCCCATTGATCCTCAGTTTAACGGCCTACCGGCACACGGGTTATTGGAAGAATTTGAGCAAGCGAAGAAAGAGGTCTCTGAGAATCCGCAGACTGCTCATATATGGCAGGTGATCTTGAATAAATACAACCCCACGATGTTGGGTGAAGCTAAAAAAGCTATTCAGTGGTCCAACTCGATGGTTAAGCAGTGGCTTGAAAAGGGTATGTTTTTAGACGAGCCTGACAAAGAAGAAAAAGCCACTCGCGCTATCAAAGAGCTCGCTGATCATTCCGTTACTCTTGCGCATAATCGACACATTTCGGTCAGTAAAGCACTTGAGCTGGGATTGAATATCAAAGAACTTGAGAGCGATCCAAAGCTTCAAGATTTAGTTCTTACTCTTCACCACCTGTCCGTTATTGCTGCGCAACGAGGACCATTAATTAAGTTTGTCGTCAATCATGACAACCGTGGCACTTTTCTGCAGGGGCATGAAAACTAATTAAGTGATGCAATAGTCTACCGTGTGGCCGGGCGCCTTCTCCGTGGAGCCAAAGGCACTTTCGATCCCGCACGTGGAAATCTCAGCTAAAAACCACTGCATGTCACTCCACTATCTTGCCGTAGTGGAGTGACATGCAGTGGCATCTCTAAAGGGCAGTATTCCAGATGACCGTTTACGCAGGTGTGTCGGTTATTCTTCGTCGTGGGGTTGCTGAAATCTGATTCCGGATTTGGGAAGCTACGAGTGGGGCTATGGAAATGAGTGCGCCGAGAACAGATGTAAATGAGATTGAGTTGCATCTGTTCTCGGTGCTTTTTGGTCGTTACGAGTCGTCTAGGAGCTTCCCAGACTGATTACTGAGAGGGCTTCGGATATTGCTTGATGGACGATCATGCCTTTCAAGGGCCTTATCACTTTTAATGGTAGAAAAGCACTGACTTCGAGTTGGAGTGTCGAGGCGGTGCTTTCTTGTGCAGTACAAAAAAGACGGGTCAACAGACGTTTCTGAAAAGAGGTCAGTTCGATACCACAATGATATTGAGACACCCTGTCCCTATAGTATGAGGGAGAATAGAGGATTTCTAATTCAGAAAGTGGTGTAGAGGGATGTTGGTACAGTCACGCACTTTGGTTACTGCCATTCTGTCATGTTCGTTAGTATTTGGGACAACGGTTAATGGCGCGAGTGTTGCAATTGCACAGGAAAATGTACCCATGGCGGCTCTTTACGAGCCGGATTACGAGTCGTTAGAAACGCGTCTCGGCTCGATAAATAATGATGCAGGTTTGCCTAATTCGGTCTCACAGACCGTTGAAAACTTTGCGGAATTACCAGAGGGGACTCGGTTCGTCCTTGACAGTGACACATTTGCAGTCGCCGTTAGCGATGGCGTAGTCACCTCCCGGCTGGATTCACAGACAGGAGTGATCCGGCATACTTTTGGAGGCGCCGGAACTATTAGTTACAACCCTGGGGAAGTGACGCGATCTTATATAGATCGAGTAACTGTAAGAGTGGTCTACCCTGATAGTTCTATTGACATAGTGACACCTCATTCAGTAGTCGAGGTATCAGATAGTTTTTACTACAGTGTTCAGAGCATAGATTCTCAACGGGTTCGTAATGGTCAGAGTATTAAAGTTCCGATGACGGTCATTGCTGGGGATGGAGCGATTGGCGGGGTTCCGCAGGGAGCTAAGGTGGTTCGCGATCGTTATGGGTCAGTTGAAGATGCGGAACTCATGGGGGCAACTATTGTCATTGATGAGAAGACCGGTGAGCTTACCTTCACAGCACCGGAAGATCGTACTGGGCAAATGTGGTTTGCTGCAGAATTAATTTATCCAGATGGCACGTATTCGGAGGTGCATTACTTGTTCGAAGTGACAGATAAGTCGGTCCAGGACGATAGCGTACCTTTCTTTGGGTCTTCCTTGAGTTCATAAATTACAGGTTTATCAGCAAATTTGAATCTACTTACTCGTGTTTGCACACATTGGAAGGAAAAACTCCCTCAGATGGTGAGTTATGCTCCAGAAGCAGAGCGCTGGAGCATAACCTGTTCACAATTTCAGTGTAGGAAATGCGCGCGAACAGCGTCGAAGGTATGATCATGTATGTATCCCTGCCCTCGTAGCCATCCCCCCCCGAGCGCTATGTCTGAGGCAGGGATACGTCTAGTTTCTGCTCAAGAATTTTTCGTAGCATTCCATAGTTGTATCAGATTGAAGCTGGCGTTGCTGGGTTAGTCAGGCGAAGGGGAAGGGCCAATCGTCCAGTTTGGTGTGGATATATTACCGTCATACGGAATCCAACGGTCATCTTCCCACGGTGCAGCTGACGGAGGTTCTGAGCTATCCCATCTCCACTGCTGCCAGTCACTAGGTAGTCTCGGACCCAAGCGAGGTGAACCTGCAGCTAGATGGTGCCCTGAGGGGGTGCGATAGGACCACCAGTAGGACGTCGAATCGACTGTTCCAGGTAAAACTGCTGCGGCTCAGGTTCCGTAGTTTTATGATATATGAGTTATGTCACGCAAAGACTATTTCTCGGGACGGCCATGTCAATTTAGCTACCATGCGTAGATGGTCATTAAGCAAAGCATCTGCAGTGGTGGTAAACCGGTGCATTATCACTGGCGTTATAACTGCTCTGATAACCATATTGAAGAAACTGTAGAGAAAATAATGGACATATTGAAGAGAAAGTATGTCTTCAATATGTTGACCGAAGCGGATGCGGAAGCTCTTATCGAAGATCGTTTGGAGCTAGCGGAGAGGGGGCGATTGACCCCCGAAGAGCATGTTAAGAGTATTTCCAGTCAACCGCAGCTGGATATGTTTGAGATTAGATGGAACGACATTTTCGTAAGAGATCAAGATCCAGTTTCTGGGATATACAGTGATGGATACTCAATATTGATGCGACTCTACTATGTTGAAAAATCAGGTTGTGACTGGTTTCTGGGTCTTCATGCGCACGAGAAAGAAATCAATACTGATGACACAATCACCAAACACCGTCAAAACACCGAGATTGAAATTGCTGTGAAACTGTGGGACGAATTAAGTGCTGATGGATCACCAGTAGATTAATTCGTCTTAACATCAACGAACTACCCCCATTGGCGAGTTTTTAGAAAAAATTGAATGAGAGGATATAAGGTAAAACTCATGACGCACAGTAAGAAAGCGATGAAAGCTAAAGCTAAAGCTCTTCTGGCTTCCCAGCGTGAATTCCTTGACTCACTTGTAGCTTTGAGAAAGAAAGCTGGCATTAGCCAAGACGAGGTGGCTAATCGGATGGGCGTTTCCCAGAGTGCTATTTCTCAATTTGAGCACTACGATGCAAATCCCACTCTGTCTACGATCCGACGCTATGCGCTAGCGGTAGATGCTTCTATATCTTATAGGGTTAGCTCTTCTGCCACCCTCTATCAAGAGTATGAGTCGAGGACAAACAATCACGTATCCGTGTCCGGCCAGGAAGCTGCCCCGCCCTACGTTGATTGGGAAAAGCCCATTTTGGCGTAGTGTTTCGGGTTTTATAGGTTGAGATTGAAATACCAAGACAAGGATGGACATCATGTCAGCGCATCTACCTTCTCATCATGATGAGTTAGTGCAGCACTTAGTTCTTGCGGATGTAAAGTATCGGGAGCTCAGTGCGTTATCGGTCAAAATTGAGGAACCATCAGATCGTCCTGAGTTTAAACTTGGAGTTACTGTTAACGACAAGAGTAAAGACGAAGAAGGTGTGCCGCGAATCATTGAGGTTTCATTGAGGGTGTCCATCGAGGTTCCCGACGGAAAGATAACGGTAGAGCCTGAAGCAATCTATTTGATTCCTGAGAATAAGGTTTATTTAACGGAATCTGATGCAATGGTGGATTATTTTAACAACCATGCGATTTTTACTCTGGTGCCATATGCACGACAGGCCGTGTCTGATTTAGGGCAGCGTGCATTCCACACGCAGATCCTCATGCCTGCGTTAGGTCCTGGTGATTTGGTTTTTAGTAAATCGACGGCCTCACGAGAATGGTAGAGAATTACCTGATAGTTGCAGGCGTAACTAGGTAGAGTGGGTTTTGTCAGTAAATCGATATTGGCGATGTAGCTGACGACAATTCCTAAGAAAAGTAGACCAACGCTAAACCCTGCCCGGCTAGCATTCCTACCAAACTCGTCTTCAGGAAAGTCTTTCAGTGCCTTTCTTTTGGCTGCTGCTCCGGGGTCGACCTGTATAGCCTTTCCGAGGAGACAGCCACAGCAATGTCCATGAAGTCCCGCCGAATTATGGCGTTGAGGCTTACTTATCAAGGGGACTTTATCGGTTTGGTTGTCGCTGAGGCTGAAAAACCAGAGTTGTTAAGCATGACTTTCTTTGACGAAATTAAATCAGCGTCGTGGTTTGACTCGGTAGCGAAATTGATGCTTTCTGTGAGGGGGTCTTTCGTCACTCATATCTCAAGTTGATGGACTGAGACACCTTTAATTCCAGGTGAGCGTGTCAAACCTTTCATGTTCCAGATTATAGAATCAGGAGAGAAACGGTTAGTCGAGAAAAGGAAGTCTCATACATAATGAGTACATCGAAAACAGAGAAAACTGCGGTTCGAAAAATAGGCAAGATGATCGATTCATGTGCGCATTTAGAGGGGTTTTTTAGTGAAAATGATAAAACCACTTTTACAGATGGACACATAGATATTAGTAATGATGCTTCTGGAGCTAAGCGTAGCTTTGGGGGTCGGGTGAATGTTCAGATTAAAGGGCGAAAGGTTAATGCCAAGGCTGCCGACTTAAATAGCTATCCGGTCTCAGTAGTTGATCTACGAGGCTTCGTGACACTGGCTGGTCTCTTATTTTTTGTGGTTGATATTGATAAGAAATCAAATAAGAAATATCCAAAGTATGTTCTTTTGAAACCGTTTTATATTCATGATCTACTGAGTAAAGCGAAGCCGGGCCAAAAGACAATTAGCGTCCGCTTAAAACGGTTACCATCTGATGAAGATCGAATGGAAGCCATAATCGCATTAGCGCTCGCATCGAGGCAAGAAAAGATAGTCGAGAACCCCAGTAACTATCTCTATGAAAATATGGAATCAATTACTGTTAAATCGGCTGAACCCCTTAATAGGGATAAGCTGGCTGTATATGATGGTAGTTCGCCAGACCATTCGATCATTATTCGTACTGGGGATGGAATTGAACAGTTCGTCAATGCCACCGTAGAAATAATACCCCCGAATATGCAGTTTCATCAAGCCAATTATAATGTTTCGTGTAATGGGGTCGTCTATGACAATGTTTTGCATCGAAACATTGATGATGAGCACATTGAATTGAAAATCGGAAAGGGGATTACTCTCCGCCTACAAAAGCTCGCCATTGATGCTCCGGGGAGCGTTACGGTTGAGTTTCAAGATAGTCTTCCTGAACGGTTAAAAGACATTGAGTTCTTCCTAGGAGTGCTTCAGGCGAATACGTTTTTTATTAATGAAGAACCTGTTGTGTTGAAGATTAACTCGAACCGGACTGTGGCTGACCTTAAGGATGAAGCGGGTGTTCTTCGTCAGTTGGTAGAAATAGCTAACCATTTCAATATTGATCCGTCCCTTATTCGAATTGGTGAGATTACAGAAAAACAGTTCTGGCAGTTGGATATTGTGTATCGAACAGCCGTTAAGGGAGAATACGTAAAGAATTTAGAGGTTAAAGATGAGACTAGACTTATATTGCAGCCTTTTGGTCGTTGGAATCTTGCGTTGATAGCTCACCCTGGTGATGTTGCAGGGGAGTGGACTTATCATGAAGTAATTTCCAAGCGTCATCATTTTGCTATGACACCTTCAACGGATCGGAGCGACTCCTCAATCGAGCGAGTGACGCCGTACGAGCTCATTGATAATCGATGGCTTCCATCAGTATTGAATCTGCATTTGGATAAGCTTGTTGATTTCTATTCAGCGCTTGAAGAAACTGTTGATGTTGATAATCTCGCCACATGGATGGTGCTTCGCCTAATTAAGGCAGCTGATTCTGAGCAGAGCAGGAAAACTGCATTTCTTATAGCAGCTCAAGCTCTCAATGATTGGCTCGTGGAACGAGATCGAGAAGAGTCGCCAATTTACAGGCTTAATGGTTGGCAAATTTTGTATCGCCAAACTGGATTACTGGATTCACAAAGAACAGAAATTCGATCTTTTAGGCATAATCTTGATCAAACAATGCACCCAGACAACTATAGCGAGATTATGATTGGTTGCGCTTTGCTTCTTGACGATAGAGAAGAGGCGAATTTTTTGCTTACTCAGCTTTCGGTTGATCGACGCGCAGTTTTTAATGAATGGCCGATAGCTCAATTGATGACGGGTGCCCTAAAAGAAGAGATTGAAAAATGAGTTCTGAGATCTTGATTTAATTGCGCCATCTGATTCTGGATTTTGGAAGCTATGCGCGAGGCTATAAATACGAGTGCACCGAGAACAGATGTAAATGGGCTTGAGTTGCATCTGTTCTCGGTGCTTTTGGTCGTTACGAGTCTTCTAGGAGCTTCCCAGACTGATTACTGAGAGGGCTTTGGATATTGCTTGATCATAGAAATCTTGTTCGATAGTATCGAAGGAGCAGTCAGGATAGATAGCAATAGCAGGCCATGGCCCCTCGCCATCGCGACCATACTTTGCCAAGCATTGTTCTGCTTCTTGTTCTGTCGTAGGTCCGAAACGAATGGCTTTGCGCTGCTCATAGGTTAAGTTCTTATTGAAGGGCGCAGCTATACTCGCAACAAATTGCGTAGGAGAATCACTCTGCGAAGTGGAGCTTTCTGACGAGAGTGCTTGTGATGACAGTGCCTGTGCTGGAGAGGCACATGTTAAGAGCGTAACGGATATCATTAGCGTGATAGATGCTTTTCGTAACATTGTTGATATTTCCTTTTAACTACTTGAACTTATTAGGTGTTTAACATCATTCATTCTGATGTAAGATGTTGCAAGCCCACCGCGAAAAGCTTGCAGCATGCTCCAATAAGGCAATGGTTTTAAATAATGTTTATAGTTTTAATCTAGATTCAGGCACCTAGATATGTGATTACGTTCGCGTTACCGATGATAGAAAACAACACGTCACCGTGTAATAGCCAACTCAGGAACTCACGGAACAGAGAAAACGGCGGGTTGGTGATCACTAGGTCCACCTCGTCTTGCATGGTGGTCACCTCAGTCCAGAACGCATTGATTGACACCGATCAAATGTTTGATGGATTATGATATTTAGCATGACTGATTCTCTGCTTGTATCCATCAGAAAAGGCTTAATAGAAGAGCGTCCATTAACGGAGCTTCTTCGGGCGTGTATCTTCCTTGGAAGTGATACTAACTCGGACTCTTTACAAGAGTGGGCGAAAAATGAATTAAATGGTTATGGCTCCATTGATGGTATTCCGGAATATCGCAAATTGAAAGGACCTCCTGTATTCGCGAAAATTCAAGCTGGTAATTCAATAATGTCTAATATGGTACTGGGGCCACATAATGTTCCTGAAAGAGCTCGTAAGTATTTCCCTGAAGAGCTGCATTTTGATCAGCCGATTCAAACGCTAATTGAATGGTCGACTAGGCAGGATGGGATTAATTTATCGCCCCCGAATTTACTTCGGGTCCGCGATCTTCATAATGATCAGTACGCGCCATTAAATCAAATTTTGAATTTAAATGTTTACTTAGATAACTCTTATTTTTCGGGAATTGTGGACCGCATCCGAACTCTAATGACTTCCATGATTGCCGACCTCACACACGCAACTCCTCTGGATGAACTACCAAGCAGCGAAAAGGTTAATGCCACGGTCATGAAGCACATTGAAAATAACTACGAAACTACAATCACTCAAGCCAATGGAGCTGTAGCCATTGGTAACAGCGCTAAAGCTGTGCAGAAGGGATTGTCCGTGGATGACCTACTGAAGATTATGCAGACCATTAATCCTGAAAAGTTCGACTTAGGGGAAGCTAGAGCTGAAGCCGAAGAAAGCATTCAATCCATCGCGGATGAGTTGAAGAAGGAGTCTCCGAATAAAGGTTTTATCCAGAATGCTTTTGAAAAGTTGAAGGAACTCAGCATAAAAGCCGGCGATAAAGCCTTCACTACAATGTTAAATCTTGTAGGTAAACAGATAATCGAAAACATCCCACAACTGGTTTCAGGTGGCTAGAGAAATTCAAGGCCGTCAGCGGGGGATGACTTTAAATCAAGTCTTCAGTGCTTCTTACACCATCCGGTTGGGTAACACAGCGTTGATTTGTCTTGGTTGTGCGACTACTCATTCGGGTGGAATGCCTATGTCATCAGTTGAAAGAGTGGGTATGGCACCTTTATGTGCTCTGATAGACTATTTGCTTGTCTCTATTTCACGTATGTTCGGCGCTATTTCCTCTTTAAATCCCCCCATGTTCTACCGGGGGTAGTAGCGCAGTCGCTACATTTTGCACATAATTCTGCGAAATAATATGGTTTGGGTTATAAATATTAAAGTACGCTAACCATGGGTGCAGGGGGAGACTTCTACAGCAGTCATGGTCCACACCACGACTGCTGTATATATTAAGGACGTAACTCATGTTGAAGAATAAAACTCTTGCGCTGCTGGCTGTCAGTACGCTGATGTTTGGCTTATCTGCTTGCTCTAGTGATGCTGACGGCCCGGACAGTAGCGGTGCTAGTAGTAGCAGTACTGGCTCATCTTCTGCATCGGCTGACACAACAGATTCTGCAGCTGTTGATAAGGATGCTCAATTAGACACCTTTATGCGTTCTGCTGTGGCTGATGGATCATCTGCTGCTGTGGCTGTGGACAACGCTGTAGGTAAGGGCTTTGATAAAGCTGATGCGCAGGCGGCTGCGGAGCGCTTGGGTGATGGTTTCCAATTCGCTGCGGATTACCAGGCTGTTGGCTATTTGGAATCTTGGTACTTTGGTGGCGCGCGAAGCGAGAAGCTTGACGAGGTGCGTAGTGATGTCATCGCTCATTTGTCTGAATTGGGATTTACAGATTTAGAGGCTGAATCCTCGGCATCTCGTATTACATTAGGTGATTACTGTGATGGGGTCCCTGAGTATTGTGAGTTGTTTTTTGATGGCGAATCTCCTGACTTGTATGACATGGGTACGGAGCTTGACTCGTATAAGCCCACTGAATAAAGCTATTTCACTTAAAGCACCCCGCTTTAACCACCCTGTACCTGATGGTGTACAGGGTGGTTTTTACGTCTTGAGCTGGATATACCCATCCATCTGGATTCACAATTTCGACTTTAAACAACATTTAATATTCAATTTTAATGTGTTAAAGTTTCTATATTCCATTCTAAAATAACTTTGAATTGGGGATTAATGAAACTTTTTAAGCAATTGTTTAAAACGAATATTGAGGGGGTGGCGGGCAAGTGACTGCGACAGTTTTAGAACCGCAACCTGTACAGCTTAGTGAGCAGGACGTAGATGCTGAGATTGCGCGCATGGAGCTTAAACACAACCGACACAAGACGTGGCGACGCCGAACGATGGCTGTTGTCATGACGCTCTTGATCTCAGTGGGTTTGAGCTTTGGTGCGTTTGGTAACAAGGAACGTGAAGCTAATGCTTTCGCCAGCGCTATTATTGCCCAGGTTGTCGGTGCTATGGGCGAGGTTGCCTTTGAAGCGATTTGTCCCAGTGATGGTGACACCGAGATGCTTCTTAAGTGCATCACCGAGAACTTAGGTGAAATGCACATTATCGAGAAGTGTCTCGAAGCAGAAGATGTCTTGAAGTGCTTCTACGATGCGAAAAACGAAGAGCAACGTAAAGAACAGAACCTTGATAAAGCCCCTGATTACTCCATGTACCGTATGGCCTCTGCGATGGCATCGTTCTATGGCAATGGTCGGGCAGCTACTGCCGGTGTAGAGGAAGGCGGACCGAACGAGTTCCTCGATTCTGAGGACGCCGGTCTTAAGGTGTGGGAGGGCATTCTCAGTAAGGCCGCCAACGGAGGCAATGTCCTTGGTTATGCTGACGCGAAACACAACGAGGACTCTGGTTGGTTCTTTGGTAATGGTGTTGCCAACAACGAGAAAACGTACTCCTATGATTCTCTAGCTGATCATGCCTTTCAAGGGCCTTATCACTTTGCATTATTTGGCGCGACACTGAGTGGCTTAGGCTTTGATAGCTCAAAGGCGGAGGATTCGCAGACTGATTTTGCTCAGCGTAAGGGCATGGGGTACGCGATGATGATCGCGTACATCATCTCCGGAGGCATTGATCTGGTTTTTAACACTGTGCTGAATATCTTGAGCACCATAAACCCATTTAGACTGCTCGTTGGACCAGTATCTCAGAATACTAACAAGACATTCACTGAGAATATGGCTGGTGGGCAGACCACAGAAGGAACACCGTTTGAAGGAATGACTGATTTCTTCGGGTTGATCTATAACTGGTCAGTGACTGTGGGCTGGCTCATCGTTATTCCTGTCTCCATTGGTCTGTTTATGATGGGTGCGTTGATGTTTCGACGCATGGACAAGGGATCAGCGTTTAAAAAGGTTGTTATCCGCGTCGTGTACGGTGTCGTTGGCCTGCCACTGCTTGGTGTCTCTTATACCGGTGCGCTGGATTCCTTCCTCGACAGCGGTAGTTCCACAAGTGCTGGATCAAATGCGACAAAGATTGTGTTGTCCACCTACGTGGATTTCCAATCATGGGCAGAAAACACCCGTATGCGTGTTCCTGACAAAGTAACACTGGCGTGGAGTCTGGAGGATCAGGCGCCAACAGGGCAGTCCATGCGGATGGTACGCAATTCGGCGTTGGAAATTAATGCTCAATCAAATGAGAGTTTTACTACTTTTAAGAATCCAGGTTCCATGGATCTAGGCTATAGCATGGACTGGATGGAAAAGATGGCGGATCCAGCCAATTCTGGCACCGATGGGACCTCATCAAGTTCGGCGACGACTATTTTCCAGGGAACCATCGCGCTACTGAGTCGTTATATCGACAACGACAGTATCTCCTCTGGCAGTTTCGAAACCTCTATTCGAAGTGCGATGGAATCTTTGACCTCGAAAGAGGGAAGTGGCGAAGCTGTTGCCGGTGGTGATGTAATGGCCTGGGTTACTGGTTACAACACAGCCTCTGGTCTTAATGAGATCACTGCTGCTGAATTAGCTGATGCGAACAATCCATTGCTTGAGGTCAGCGACTCAGCTGGTCTGCAGGGACGACCTATTGACCGCAATGCGGTGTCATTTAAATCTGGTGATGCGACAGCGTCATGCAACAACTCAGTCGTGACAGGTTCTCGTGCTGTGGTCGGGGACTACCGAAGTGACTGCAATATGTCGCCCTTGACGATGTACAACTTCCTCAACACCTCATTCCATCCAGCTGATGCAAGTGTCTTTTCTACGTCCACTTCTGCGTCAAGCTACACCCGTGCATCGCATAGCGCAGTGAGTCTTATCGGTTCTGGTGCCATGAACTTTGTGTACTGGTTCTCTGCAATGTCCCTGATGGGTAGCTTCATCGTGATCGGTATCGGTTACGCCGGTGCCATGCTGTTTAATACGATTCGACGCACGCTGTCGCTCATTGGTGCCGTTCCTTTTGCTGCGATGGGCTTTATTGCTGGTGTTGCCAAGGTCATTGTGTACACCATCGCTATGCTCGTAGAGGTTATCGGAACGATCATTTTGTACCAGCTCATTACCCGGTTCTTGATGGCTGTACCAGCACTCTTTGAACAACCTTTGGCTGATTCCTTAAGTAGTAACGAGAGTGCTGAGCTGGTTGCCGGTGCTGGTATGGGGCTAGTCGGTATGGCACTAGCTACCTCAGGCAACTGGGCGATTGCCGGCATGGTGATCACAGTGGCCTCATCCATGGGGGTCATCATCTTCACGATTATTGCGATGAAGGTGCGCGGATCTTTGGTATCAGGTGTCGATGAAGCCGTGACCAGTGTTATTAACCGCTTCTTGGATACACAGGTCTCTTCTGCAGGTGCTACCTCTGGTGACGGCATGATGCGTCGTGCAGCCGCAACGGGTCTTGGTATTGGTGCGACACATATGGTACTCAACCGTGATGGTGACGGTGGTGGATCTGATTCAGGCTCTGGTGGATCAGGTGGCGGTAGCGATTCAGGCTTGGGTGAGAAGGCTGCTGGTCTGGCGAAGGTTGTCACAACTGTGGCTGGTGCCGGATTAGTCGGTAAGTATGCTACGGATGCGCTCGATAATTATGCAGATGGCGTTATCAACGGCGACGGTGATGGTGCGTTCGCAGCAGGTGGTGACGCTACCGTTGATGGCGACTATGTAGCAGATGGAGATGCAATTGCTTCTGCTGATGCTAACGCTGATTTTGTAGACGGTGTTGTTGATGGTGCTGGTCGCGCGTCATTTAGCAATGCTGCGTATAGCTCCGATGGAACCACTCTCGACGGTGAGGGTGCGAGCGTTGATGCACAGGGTAACCCGCTTCATGCTGATGGCACACCAATGAGTGCTGCTGAAGCTGAAATGAAGATGGCTGGTCTGAGCTCGTCAGGAACCATGATGGAGAAATCTGGTGTGAAATCGAGTGGCATTACCACTGCAGCGGATGTCATGGACGATCAGTCTCTGGCAAGCAGTGTCACTGAGTCTGGTCTGTCCAAGATTCCAGACACCTATGGTGCAGATGTCTCGGGTGCTGCGGGCACAGTCGGAACTACCGGTGCTGATTACAGTGCGACCGATTCAAGCGCAGGTCTGAACATGAGCGAGGCTGCATTGCAGAGTGGCACCCCAATGGGCGCTCTCGCTGGTGGATCTGTGTCGAGTTCCGATCAGGCCATGAATGACGCAGCTCTTCAGATTGCAGCGTCTCAGGGTCTTGCACCAGCAGGTTCCATAGCTGGTATGGAGCAACTTAGTGCTCAAGCCACTGAAGCACCTGCTGGAAAGGCCGGCAAGCAGCTTGGCGATCTTTCTGGCTCAGCGCTCAATACTCAGCTGGCGTCCATGGGACAGCAGGTAGGTGACAGTGTGAACAGCGCTTATGCTGCAGGCGGTATGGGTGGTGTTGATGTGGCTGGCAAGGTCACCGAGGCAGCACAGCACTTGTCTCAGGTTCCAGGTCAGATTCAGAATGCTGTGACCAATGCGGATGCTGGTTCCTCTGGCGCAAGCTTTGGTCAGATGGCACAGGGGGCAGCTGGTATTGCCGGTGTCGCAGGTGTGATCGGTGCAGCGGGCGCAGCAAGCTCTGCAGCACAAGGCGCAGGTACTGTCCAGGGTGCGATGGGTAATGCTGCAGCTGGTGCGGGAATGATCAACAACGCTGTTTCCGGTGGAGCTACTGGCTCAACAGGTGCCGCACATGTGGTCAATGCATCACATGGACCAGTGGCGCCTGGTCAGGCTCACTACCAAGAGTCTGGTCATGCACAAGCATTTGTGCAGAACAACCAGGCCAACACCGCGCACACAGCAAACACGCGTGCACCGTCATCAGCTCAAATTATGGGCGCGAACGTTGCTGGCTCACTGGCATCACAGGCTGTACGAGGAATCGGTCAGCCTGGTCAGATGGGTGCTAATGTTCGCGACGCGATGGGTGGCAGCGGACGCTCTGGTGGCCGTGGTGGAGCAACTCAAGGCGGTCGAGGCGCACAGCGCAGCGGTGTCAGTGCTAAGAACGGTATCCGTGCACAGCGAGGTCAGAAGCCTTCTGTGACCGGCCAGGCGATGAATGCAGCAATGCGTTCAGCAGCGGTAAGCGGTCGCATGGCAAACATGGACGGCAACAGTGTAGGTGGCACTGAAGCAGATCCACAGCAGGGGAGTGGCGTAACCGAGAAGGGTGATAAAGGCGTTAAATAGCGTGTAAAACACAATGACCGTGGAGAGGGATCTCTGCGGTCGTTGTGTTAGCTCTTGTCTGATTGTATTTTTTAGACAAAGGGGTGATGGAAAGGGGTATTCTTTGCACTAGATAGATGCGACAACAGTAATTGAGGTTGCGCAAGTGCAACATTCTCCTTAATATTAAGGAGTACGGTGGCGGCTCTGAAAAACGGGTAACGCGCCAATTCCGGTGGCCAATCAGCAAAGCTGATTGGCCACTGAGCCTTTAAGGAGGTATTTATTTTGTTGATTGTATACTTGGATGAATTTGGGCATGTAGGCCCCTATATCAGTCCAAAGCATAAAAAGTATCATGAAAACCCTGTTTTTGGCTATGGCGGATTTGTCATCCCTGAAGTCGAGGTTCGTCGATTTGGTGGTTACTTCGAACATATTAAAGAGCGTCTTTTAGCTGAAGAAATTCGTGCAGCAAATGTTCATCCGCGACGATGGGAAAAGAAAGGGGCGAGTCTCCTTACTACCAAAAACTATAATAAGTATGGGAGTGAAATGATTCCCGCCTTGAAACGAATATCGAGAGAGCTTAAGCGATCTAGAGGAAACGTTTTTTTCTTTGGGCAAGAGAAGCCACTCGGTCCAGTGAGCATCAGCTGCGAATCGACTCAGGAGCGAGAAAAGCATTGTTTGATTCAAACTATTAAGCGCGTTGGGTCGATTGGTGCCTCAAAGGATGATGAGATTATGGTCATCATGGATGCGACTGAGGCTGATAACCGAACGAGAGCGGTGTCCACTTTAGGTAGCACAATTTTTAGCCGCCATGCAGATAAAGATTTGAGCAGAGTGGTTGATATACCGCTTCAGGCGGACAGTCATTTATACGGAACTGTTCAGTTTGCAGACTGGATTTGTGCTCTTTTGGGTCGTCTTTGTCAGTACCATTTTTCTGAAAGTCGAGAGTTTTCTTGGTCTGTAGATTTAGCGAACTATATGTTCAACTCAGAAATTTTTACCCCCAACTCTTTCATTTGGACTAATGAGCACGGGAATTTTAAGCTTTCACCACAAAAGATGCTTCAGGCAGAACCGTACTGGGAGAAGCGAATCCTCGCTCGAGAGAAGAATAAAACGAAGAGGCAAGAGAATAAAACAATGATGAGTAGTGTCATGGAAGCCTGTTCGCCGGAGTTTAAAGAGCGTTATTTTCTTTCGTAGTCATATAACACTTTTGAAGATGTATCCAGCGGAACTGAGTTTGTGATTTCAATCAATGCGTCTGGAAATCATCTTTGAGGTTGAGATTAACACTATTATGACAATTAACTGATCTGATCCACATAATTAGAGAAAAGAAGATAGCAGCGTTGCCCATAAATTTAGAAAGTTTATTAATAGGGGTGTCAGGCGGTTTGCTTGTTGCTGTATTCACAGCTGTATTGAAATATGTGGACCGGTACTTGGACTTTAGAAAAGAAGCGAAGGTAAACCTGAAGGTTGCTCGCAGCGAGTTTAGAGAAAGCCAGCGCTTGGCTGTTATTAGATTTTTACATGCTATTGAAAGAGCGAATCATGAGCATACAATTGAGATGAATCGGTTAGATGCAGAGTTTCGTGAAGATTTAGTTAAACATGCTGAGGGGCAAAGCGACAACGATTTTTCTACTTACGTTAAATTTAAAATGGCGGTAGACGAACTCGATCTGTCCCTCTGGGCACCAATTGTCCGAGAAAGTCTTTCAGAAATAAAAGAATTGCTGAGAGAAATTTACAATTCAGCTTGGCGACAAAAAGAGATGATTGATAGTGGCCAGAAAGTGCGCCCAGCTACTTATATTAACTTTCCATTGCTAGAACAGGCCACTAACAGTATTTTGGACTCCGCGATTAGAGAGTTCTCAGAATCTGAGCCTGTGTGAGTAAATCCAAACAAGTTTATAAACGAGCGAGTTTACTACTGATTTACCAATGCTACTGGTCCTGCTCCGTAGTTGAGGCTAGGGGATGGTAATTCTAGCTTGGCGTGGCGTTTATAAGCGGTACCGCTCGACAGACTATATCTTTGATTGACTGTAAGGTCACAATAACTAGGGGCATCAAATGAGTCGGCATAATACTATTGATGAAATTTGTATTGCGTTTAGTGGGGGCACAGATAGGGTGTTAGGTATCCCATTTCTTTTTACTTCGAAGAAGGCCGATTTTTATATTACGCCTTCTTATAGCGATGGTGCTCAACCGATTCATTTGTCATTGCATGATAAAACTGAGAGGCATGCTGAACAACGCTTTCATGTAAAACGTGAGAAAAAACCTACCGACATAAAACGTCTTGTTTTCCACAATGATATTTTTAAAAAAGGCACCCCGTTTAGAGGAAAGGAACTTTCCGCTGGAGTGTTTCACGTGGCTAGATTGCGATATTCGTGGGACTTGCAGCGCGAAAGATTTAGAGAAACAGCGACTATTCGTTTGAGTCAATTGAAGTCAGATACTTGTCGAGTTTATATATTTGATGAGAATCTACCTGAATATTCAGTGGTAGATTTTGACATAGTACTTTCTAATCATGATCCGTTTTATTTCAATCAGGAAGATGTGTTTTGCCAAGCGCAAGAACAAGGTTCCGGAAGCCCATACATAGAGCTTCCACGAAATAAATCAGGTCAATTCTTAACTGCCACAGTCTCTGTTAGAAGTGAAATTGATTCACCGACTTTTGATGATGTCCATTTAGCTGCACCTTTAGCAAGAGATACGCCTGTATTAGCCTGCGCTGGTGCAACCAACACGGAGGGGGTCTATTGGTTGTATAACACAGTAACTAGCGAAGAGTTTATTGGTGCTGTAAAAGACGGTTAAGATTTGAATAATAATGATCATCATGCGGCTCTTGATATGGGGTTCAACTCTTTTGCAGCCGTTGTCGATTCCGACGGCACTCGTGAACTTATAATCTCTGCTTCGTCAGTTTAAGCGTGCGCAACGTGATCTTTCACGTAAGCAAAAGGCTGATGAAAGGCACCGTTAAAAGGTAAGTGACAGCTAGAAGAAACAGCACCGTAAAGTTGCTCAGATTCATGCCAAGATTGCTCGATAACGCAAAGATTTTGCATGTAAACTCGCTGTACGACTCGCACGTGAGAACACCCCTATTGCTAGTGACAATCTCAACCTCAGTGGGATTAATGCAATTAGGTGCGCCTAATGCTCAAGGTCGCTGTAGTGAAACCAGAACTCATAGGACCGGTCATTAATGTGATGCATCAACACGTCAGCGGTGGTTATTGACTAACCTTGGAATCTTTTGGTTTCAGCCAGGGATGGGATGCCGAAATGGGTAAAGTGAAGTCATGAATCCCGAACGTCGGCTCACCTCACTCACTGCTTTCTATTTTGGAAGAAGGGTTGCCTCGGCGCCTCACAGTGACGAGACCATCAGATCTGTATGTTGGCCAGCTTATCGAGATGTGCAGCGGACCCTCTGGGGGATGGGGTCACACCCTAGAGCTAAGGAGCTGAAGGCCACGTCTTGCGACAAGATTGTCAGTTTTGTGCACTCTTTCGGTGGTATCAGGTCCCAAGACGAATTCGACCAGCAGCACCAGGTTTGGTGCGAGGATCTAGTTGCCTTTTTTGCGGAGAACCCTCACCCGGAGAGACCGACATTCCAGTTCCACTACGGGCATGCGCAGAAGTGGTTGAATATGACTCTCAAGTACCTATCTGTGCTGGGACATCCAGCTGTGGAAGAAGTCTACGTGTTTCTTCATGCCCCGATTGACCGTGACGTGTATGAGCGTGCGTGGGAAATACTTGGAGTCGAGCGACCGAGAATCGCGTGGTCAAAGTTGGACGGGGATACTTACCGCAGCTATCAGTTGAACATACGACACGCCGTGGCGGGGCAGGGGAGAGGGTTTGTACTTGACTGGGAGACTGATGAGTGGATGGAGGCGAAGCGGTTCAGTCGCCATTCTCTATCAGAGGGACATTCCTAGAATCCTCGTCAAGAATTCTTTCTCTGAGAAGGCGACTGAAACTCTTATGTTGATAGAAAATTTTTTTGCTTCACCTGACATTGACAATCCTCAAGTTCTTGAGATGTTGGGCGAAGCAAGTAAGAATTTTCCTAAGATGTACCCGGCTGACAGCTCCTATTGGATTTCGGAAGTTGGCTCTAAAGGGGCGCAAGAAGTCCTGAATGACTTGGAAACGCTGCTGCAATCAAGCTAAAGCTGCGTTCAACGGTTTCTACAATTCTTATTAGGTGCTGTCCATTGTACTCGCTTACGACTTAGTGCTTGCCCCAATTCCAGTGGCCAATCAGCTAAGCTGATTGGCCACTGAGCCTTTAATCGGGCAGGTTGGAACGTATTGTGGATTGTGAAACTCAGCCCTTAGGTGGGTGTGGATCATTCCCATAAGAGTTGGCTTCACGGATTTTTCCATCCCGGCCCTGGATACGATGCTCCAACTTTTCTCGCTGAGCAGTCACTTTAGCGGCAGCAATCGCTTCTGATTGGGTGTCGAAGCTTTTTGATAGCCGGGACGCATTGTCTCGGCGGTTGCCCCATCCGTCTTCTGTGCGGACAGTAGTGATATTTCGCTTGGTCATCAGGTGCCTCCTTGTTTATGTCGGATATCCAGTGGTGGATACAATGCCCATTATAAACTTTCGGTACGACACGTGATACACGATGATAGAAAATATGTGCTATTTAGGCCTGTTTTGAAAATAGTGCCGATTTCAATAATCTGCAGCTTAGTTAGTTAAAGGGCTACATAATGGTATTGGAACGGGCTTAGTAACTACATTTGCATGCTAGCTTTCTGACTGAGAAATAGTGAGTCGGATACGATCTGTTCCACCTAAACCTTTCATTGTCACAATGACAGTGGCCTCTTCAGAAGAATCGAAGTGAATTCTTGCGACCGTTTGCCAGGATTTGGGTTCTTCATGGCGGGCGATGTTTAATGCCTCATAGGGATTGTCCAGTAGCTTTGCCACAGAAATTGAGGATCCGCCATATTCCACCTTTGCCACGCTAGGTGATAGCCACGTTTTGAGGGCTAAGATGGTTTCATTTTGATTTTGGTTTGATAGGTAAACCTCAGTTGGCAGGTTGGACATAATCTTTTGCTTTCTGATCCGCTGTTTTAAGTAGGGCAGATGAAGCGTAACCAATTTAAGCGAGTTTTTCCAGGTTTTAAGTTTTTAGTTGCCTGCCTCTTAAAATCAGACAATTTCAGTGTTGGAATAGCTACAAGGGTCTACTGTAAACGAAGAACGCTCGATAGGGCTGTGTACCTCAACGGAGGTAAAACGTGATTGATCGACCTGTATGGTTGTTTGAACTTTATAACACCGCGAAAGAAGTAGTATATTCGCTACTCATTGATGAAGTAACTGGGGAAAATACAATACTCAAGAAGGATGATGGTTGGCGAGATCAATTCATGATTGAGTCTTTCTTTGCTTATGATTCAGAAGCTGACGCGACCTCGTGGAGCGGTAAGAACATGAATAGCTACTGGTTCGTTAGCGATCTAATCAGCAATATATCCTTCGCTGAGCGATCCTTGGAAAGCTTTTCTTGGGCTCTTCGAGATCTTGAGGATCTTTCTTCTAGTGAAACTGGATTTGAAGGGCTTGAAGAGCTGAATCTAAAGTTTAGTGAGCTCCAAGAATGGTATACGAACCTGGAACTTCCTTTTCAGCCGTCGGCTGCTGATGTTGATGAGGTGGAGCAGTATCTGCAAGCTGAAGTGACAAGGCAACGGGGTGACTATCAATGGTCTCCTGAGTTTTGGATACCAAAGCCGGATTCATACTATATCGACCATGCACTAGCGGTTGTCACAGATGTTTTGGGAGCTATTGAACAAGGGGAGCTGCGTGAAGAAGTAGAGGTGCAGCAGGCTTTAGACGAGGTATCTGAAAATTGGAATCCTTTGGAAGATTCTGATTACTACTTACAGGATCACCGTGGGCGCCCTGTACAAGATCTTTCCCGGGAAATGGAGGAGTTGGTCAGATGTCTAATGCTTGACCAAGAGTGGTGGGGTGCAGAGGCAAGGATTAGAAAGCTTGTTGAATCAGTTGAGTGGGAGGATACTCAGGCGATCAGCTCTTTAATTGAACACGAGCAATATTGGGAGGATGGTCGTTTTCGCCCACCTCTACATAAGTTTTCGGAAGGACTAGACGAGCCAGAGCCCTTGCCGATGACGAGAAAAATGATACTTGCGACGAATCACCCTGATGTTTTACGCGTAAACATTGCTGATTATTATCAGCAGCATAGGCGCATTGCTACTCAGAAGGTGGAATGTTATAAGGAAGTTTTGGCATTGTATCCAGAGATTCTTAAGAAATTTGATGATTCATCTTTCGTCAATCGACATTGGATCTATAGGGCGTTTGATCGCGAAGGTCAGCTTTTGTATATCGGGGAGACAATAAACCCTCTTGTACGGTTGAGGGAGCATGCCGGCTTAGGGTCTATTAACCACGCACATCATAGGCTAGTATCGCCGTGGTTTTCTACGATGGCTACATTTCATCTTGAATCTTGCTTTACCCAGGCTGAGGCAAAAGAGAAGGAGGCTTTATATATTAAGCTGGAACAGCCAAGATATAATAAGACGCATAATTCTGCTAGATTGGCGGTTTCTGAAGAAGGGGTGCCGGTGAACGAGGTGCCGTCAAGAAATGATCCGAGGAATGTCGGTTGGAAGGGTCATAGGCACGTGCCACCAATGTTGCCGATTGTTGCACGTGTTGTCGATGAATCGACAACACGTGAGGGATATGCGTTTTACGAGGACAACCGGTAGCGTTGCGATCTCTCGTGGAAATGCTTCCTGTTGCTATGTATATGATTTTTAGCTCAAAATGGGAGCATTTCACTGCACGTCCATAGAGTTTTTCCTGAGTATTTAAGCTAGATACTGTGTTGTATAACCAGTAAACTTCGTCTTCATCAACTCCACCAGCACAGGATAATTAGTATTTGATTAGTTGATGACGTAAAGAATCCCCATACACGCAAAGTGTATGGGGATTCTTTATGCCTTTAATATACTCTTCTGGGGTGATTAATCCTTATTAATTAACCAAATAATAAATGTATTTAGGAATTGAAACCCACTAAAAAACAGACTAAGTTACTAGGTGATAACAAAAGTTGTTTATTACTTATGGGAATAGTGTGGAAAGTAGGGTGAATATGTCAATTCCTGGAAATGTTAGTTATGTTGCACAGGGTGGCACCGGTTGGGATGGTGCTGATCAGTACACCACGGGTGAGAGTTGGGATCTACAGTCGTTCCTTGAAAACTCGACTGACTACCTCATGATTATTGGTGGTTCGCTGCTGGCACTTGTTGGTGGTGCTGCTGTGATTTGGGGCTTTGTCAACGTGATGCGCAAGCTCTTCGGTGGTCAGAGTGGTCAGCAGATTCAGTGGTTCACCACTATTTTGCTCATCATTGTCGGTGGTGCGTTCCTAGTTGGTGGTATCACACTTGCGCTGAACTTTGCGTCTGGTGCAGGCGATACGGTTACCGGTTTCGGTACAGGTGGCTAAGATTCAGCACCGCACAAAAAGCACATTCTCAGATGTCTGAGGGTGTGCTTTTTGTATGTTTTGGGGGCGTTAGTTGAGTTAAATAATGCAGTATGTTTGTTTATTTAATTGTGTTAAATTTAATTAGTCTTTAAATAGTTAAAATAAGTTTGTCATTAAAGAAATGGGGTAGAGCTATGACAAATACTGTGCAGAGAAAAGCAAAGCAGAAAAAGTCATCATCAAATAAAGAGGGTATGCAGAAGAAAGTCGATCGTATTGTCAGCCGCTTTCGTTTAGGCCAGCACTACACGATCGAGCGGGTAGCACTTATTTCGGGTGCAGCAGTGGTATCAGGGTCTTTGCTTTTTGGCAGCACAATTGTTTACGCAGTGCAGGCCGGCAACATTGATTTTTCTCAAACAGCCACGTACAACGCCGAGTTTCGATCATCACGAACCAACCAGGTCAGCGAGCTCGCAGGCTTTTGGAAAAATGTAGAGGGCACACGGGCTTTTGCTGTTATTAAGTTTGCTGTTCCCGCCAATATGTCCACTAATGCTGAGGATTATTTTGCCTATGTCACCGGTGTGAAAGACCTTGGCACCAGCCCCAAAGCAGCAGATGTCTCTCAAGCAACTGTGGGTTCCATTTATAGCTTTGGTGATGGTCGAATTGGGCTCATGCTTGAGGCCCCTGAGGGCTTTGATATGCAGGTTCTCAACATCACAATGCGTGCAAAGAAAGAGCTTGTCGAAGTCGATAGTACAAACTTGACCTCGGAGAATATGAAGGCTCAAGGCTATGACGATTCCTTTATTGATCACGACCAGTGGCGCATCATGCTCAATCCAGCGGCAGAGACTTTGGCGACGTTGCCGGCATTAAATGACGAACAGATTGATCTCCGTGCGTTGTATTGGCAGACCTCTATGACAGATACGGAGGTGGGTCACCGACAGGCACTAGATACGTCACTTTCACGTATGAACGCACTGCTTGGTCGCATCGAGAATTACAAGGAGGCGCTCGGCGTTACGAGCGCGACCATTATGGGTGAGCGCGTGTCGCTGATTGAGCCTATTCCGCATGAGTCAATTCGCGGTGATCGTATCGAAGGTTTGGCAAGTGTCGATGTTACCAAGCAGCTCGCTGAGGACCCCACCGGGAAATCTGTCCCAGGTTGGGAGGACAAGACGTTCATGGCTGCGTCGCTGGATAATCTGATGAGTGAGGGCTATCAATACAACTCATACCGCCTGGTCACCGATCATATTTTTGGTGGCGGTTATGACTTTGATTGGCGCTTAGGCACCACACTTGATGGCTACCTCAAGGATGTTGTCCCAGGGAATCAAGATGCTATGACCTGGATTACAGATCACGCGTATCAAACTAAAGCGACATGGAATGCCAATCAAATGGAGTGGGTCTTAAGCAACGGTGATCGCCTAGAAGATCATGTGCTCAGTGAAGGTGCCAAGCCACTTATTGATTTAAAAAACAATCTGGCACAGGCGTACCAGGACTATTTCAATGAAAAGCAGCGCTACCAGCGCCAACTCCTGCAACAACTGTTGATCTCGGAAACACAGCTTGATCAGGCAGTGGAAAATACTCAGGTTGCCCAAGGTTCCGATGCTGTTGAATTCCGTTTCTAGATTTTTTTTATTGATTGTGAGAGTGCATTGTGGCTAATGATTTTATAGAACCAAATGATGCCCCCGATGCACCTGATAATGGTGACTCGGGAAGCTCGGGGTTTGTTGATGAAGCAAAAGATAAGACCCGCTCAGCTGCACAAGGCTTAGGTTATGGCGCACTACGTGTAGGTTTTGGTACTGCAGCACTTGCAGCCAATGGTGCTCGCTCTATGGGTAATTTGGCTAAAAACCTGTGGACACGAATGATGGGGCTTGCCCTGTCTGCCGGTACTGGTATCTCTGCTGCCACAGGTGGCATGATCACTGCACGTGTAGGCGCAATGCTGGCAGGTACAGGCTCGGTGTTGTCGTCGGTGACGACTATTGCGTTGATTGTGTCGATGATTGTGGTGCCGGCAGGTCGAAAAGACGGCATTATCGAGTTGTGTGAGCCGCCAGTAACGGCCAACCCGTTTACCATTGACGCAGGTGATATGACTGAGAACGCGAAGTTGGTGTACGGTGCGCTGTCGTATCTTGGGATGAATGATCAAAATATCGCCGGTGTCTTGGGCAACTTTGAGACAGAATCAGGTATCGACCCGACTGCGGTGGAGGGTATTTTTGATGAACCAAATACCATCGGTCCTCGGAAGAGAGCTGCGTGGGATAAGAACTTTGAACCTCAGCCGATGGGTATTGGGCTTGGGCAGTGGACAGCAGGGCGCACACAGATGTTGCTAGATTTTGCCGCCGATAGAAACCGAGACTGGCATTACATCGACGTGCAGCTTGCATTTGCTATTAGTGGCGATAATGAAAGCGATCGCAAGGTTTTTCTGGAAATGGTTGATAATAAAAACTCCAGTAGCAATAGCCCCACCGCAGCGTCCGAGTACTTCCTGCGTGAGTGGGAGCGCCCGGCAGATGTCGCAGGTAATGCACCCATTCGTGCAGAGCAAGCATCTAAGTGGTACGCGCAGATGGGTGGTTGGCAAAAGAACTCAACCTTGGGTGAGTCTGTGATCGCTATGGCTGATGGTGCAGCAGCAAAATCCACGGCGCGTGATGAGCAGGATGCTCTTAATGATTGTCCTGAAGAGGACCGCACCTCAGGTGGAAATACGTCCGCTGCAGAAGCAATGGTGACTATTTCACATCCTTATCTGGCTGATTCTCGTGGCAATGACGGTACTGATATTTACCGCTATATCCATGATGAAGTGCTCACCGGTGATCCGTATTACGCATCCTGTGACCGTGGCGTTGCTACCGCTATTCGCTGGTCGGGCACGGATGATACGTTCCCAGCAGGTCCAACAGCAGCACAGTATGAATACGTTGTGGGCACAGGATCGGGCCGTTGGGAGGAAATCGGCAATCTTGCCACCATGTCAGAGAACGATTTGTTACCTGGCGATGTGCTTCTTGGTGCACCGAATCACGTTGCGATGTATGTCAGCAATGAGGTTGTTGTGGACATGTTGGGCCCTGGTAATGCAGAGCCTAATGCAGCTATTGGTCATGCATCGTTGAATGACCGCTCACCTGGTCTGGATACCTTGAGTCTGGATGGATGGGGCGTGAACTTCAAGGTGTTCCGCAACACCCAGGCTGAGACAAACTCAGTGTTCTCTGGTGTACAGATTCCGGCTGGTAAAGAAATTGGCGAAATGACTAACCCAACTCGAACTACTCCTGCAGGATAAGTTTTTTTCATCGCTGGGTTGGTGTGACGGGGCGTGCGAGCTGCTGGTTGGCGCTTGTGCACCCCGTTTTTGTGTAATAACTTATATTCTAGAAACTTCAATAACTTAGTAACTTTAAAAGGGGTTTAATATGGCTGAGAATAATGGCGGGTCGGATGACCTTAAGCCCATCTCTGTCGATGGGGTCGTCAATGGGGAAGTGCGCAGCGACAAAGAAAAGCAGGCGTTCGAGAAGATTACCGGTGATGATCTGCGTCGTCGTGCAGAACAAATCCGTAAACGTCGTTTAGCAAAAGCGCAAGAAGATGCACGTAAGCGTAAGCCATTGTTTGGTTTGGGTCGTATCGCTGTCACAGTACTGGCTGGCGCCGTATTTATTGGTACAACGTTGTGGATCAGTACCACCTCGGGCGGCTTTGACGACAAGGTGAGTGCAAACAATGAGCAGATTGTCACTCTGCGTAATGAAGTCAACGACTTAAAAAACACTGCAGAGACAATGCCCAAAAAAGAGACTCTTGCTAGTCAATTTGACGCAGCAACCTCACGTGCACAGAATGTGGCTGACTTACAGAATCAGTTAGCCGGCATTATTACCAGTGTTGATGATGATGCCGCGACCGAGCAGTTCAAGACAATTGTTGATGAGCTGAAACCGAAATTCACGGTCTCTGCTGGTACGACAGGTGAATTTCCTGCGGCGGGTCGTTGGTACCAGCCACAAGAAGTTGTTGTCGGAGATAACAACCGACCCACCTGGGCGCCGATGGGGGCTGAGTCCTGGGGATGGACTGTGACCCCTACACTGTCGATGTCAGATACCGAGCACGTTGTGGTGATGTGGGAGGCCCGCTTGACCGGAGGTGAGCGTGACGGTGCGCTGTTGGCGTGGGTGACAGCCGATTACAACATCAACACCGGCGTGTTTAGCTCGCTGGCGTTGGCGCATACCTATGAAGGACACCAGCGTATTGGTGCAACCACCTCACCAAGTGAATTTGGTGCCCACGGCACAAATGCAGAGGCGAGCGCTGCACGTGCTGGCAGTGAAGGCGGGGGGCTTGAGGGCGAGGCTATTTTCGTTGATGAGCTGCAGCGGGCACTAGAGATCGCTCAGCTGAACAAACAGGAGAACAGATAATGACGACACGAAATGTAGATAACCAGAGTGGTGTAACTGAGGACGAGCCGATGTTCGATCAGGTCAAGCGCTTTTTTGTTCGCAATATCGTCATGATCATTGCGTTGATCTTGGCAGTGGTGGTCATTATTGTTGCCACCAGCACCTCTGCGGATCGACATGCTGTACTTAAGCGTCAAACTGGTGAGATTATGGCCTTGCAACAGGAACGTGATGCATTAAACAGTAAGCTTGAGGGCCAACTTGAGCAGGTGGTGCGTGACGCTACCGGTGGTATGGATATTGAACACAAGGCTGCAGATGATGCTGTTGTTCGAGAATTTTTGTCCATGGCGCTGACGTGGGACAGCGTGCGCGACTACCTTGATGTGCGCGAGCAAGTGATGCGGGTTTATGACCTGGATGAAGAATCACAGTTTATGTCGGTGTTTATGCCTGGTGAAATGGCGGGCATTGCTCGCACCGATCCAACTGGCGAAGTGCACTATGCCTATGATGCAGATCTGTCCAACCGCTTTAGCAGCTTAGAATCCGTGGTTACTCGCATTAATGGTACAGAGTACAGCTATGTATCCACGGTGACGATGAAGTCGAAGCGCTCTGGTGGTGAGGCAGAAACAACCTCTACCTCACGCCTTGCCTATGACGTGATCGACGGCAAAATTCGTAACCTCGAAGCACGTACTGTCCCCGGTGGTGTGAAATACTCGGGCTAAAAGTTTCTGGGGCAACCCCCAATAGTTAGTTGGTGACTAGCTATTGGGGGTTTTGTCTTTTAATATTATAAAAAGAAAGTGACAAACATACTTGCATTAAAAAGGAATTGAGATAGGCACTATGGCACGAGCGAAAAATAAGAAACAGCGTCAATTGCAGCACGCTCATGATGCAGCACAGGCTGAGATTGCAGAAGCGGTAGCGGTTAACACGGTTGAACCAATTAATGCACGCACCGGTGGATGGCCTTCGTGGGTCGATAAGGTCTGGAAGCTCACTGGTTCACTTGGTGGTTGGTTTGCTTTCCTGGTTTTTGCCATCGCCGTGTGGCCGGTAGCGATCCTTGCAGCTGGCACTGTGGTCACCATCATCGGTACGTGGGGAGTATCAGTACTGCCAAGTCTGGTTATTTCCAGCATCGGCGCTTCTGCTGGTGTGATTATCTCCACTACTGATGGGTTCCTCTTTAGCTGGGTCATCCCGGTGCTGTTTCTCATGATTGTGCTGGCACTGGTGGTCATGAAAGTGCTCAATCTTATTTTTGGTGCATTGTGGCGCTTCACCATGACTTTGCGACAGGGGTTATACGCAGGTCGTGAAAAGATTTCTCGCGACGACGCGAAGCGCGCACGAGCAGAAAAGAAGCTGACTAAGCAGCAGGCTAAAGAAGCCAAAAAGCAGCGCAAACTTGATGCCATTTACTCGGCTCAACAGGCTGAAGAGACTCTGGCGCAACAGGCACAGTCTGAGCCAGAAGAGTCAGACGATAAGAACCGACACGACGCCCTCAACGACGCTGTTGCAGCAGCTCGCAACTAGCTAGTTACCACGCCTGACACACGATACGTAGAGAAAAGAGAAATGATATGAAGCTTGCAGGTTTTAACACCAATTCACCCGCAGCGCAGCGGGTTGCCGAACAGGGTGAAAAGGTACAGCTCGATGCACCGGTGTACGCGGTGTTTACCCCAGATGTTGTTGAAGTTGAGTTTATTGGCACGCAGCATGAGCCGGTATTGCACGTTGAGGGTGCCATCGACAGCGTGACTGCATTGTCGCAGCTACCGTACGACATTCAAAAAATTACGTTTGATTCAGAAAACCAACAGCGTTTTAGTGGATTTTATAAATTCAGTCCACAGCAGCATAAAGAGCTCATTGATAAAGGTCTGTATCTAGAAGGTTTCCAGCCACCGCGCGAGATGATGACGAGCCTGCCGTGGGAACTACCCATGAATGCCGATGTCACTGTCGTGGCACCAGAGTCGCAGGATGCGCCACCGATTGTGCTTGTGGGCTTATCTGAGATTCATGGTGTGGATTTTAGTCAAGAATCCTCTGGCTATGAGCTCACCAGCATGTTTGAGGACTACCGTAGCCAGCGTGAAGCGGGCGAGGCGGACAAGGATTTCTCTGAGTCAATTTCTCGTGCAGAGATTGAAGGCAAAGATATTTTCGCTGATGCTAACCGCACCCGTACCGGTGTCAGTGCACATGCACAGCGCCTTGAGCAGGAGCGAGCGCTGAGCGCAGCACAGTTGATGGCGAAACTTGCTGGCATTTCCTTCCAGACTGAACCCGTGCTTGTTGGTGCGGAAGAGAGCTTTGATGCTGAGCAATTCCTCGCCCATGATCTTGATGACACCGCTGGTATGAGTGAGTGGGAGCGCGAGGTTACCGAGTTCTACAACGAGAAGATTCGCGCCCAGGAGCCTGTGGTGGAGCGGGAGGCTGAGCGGGATAGCGATATTGAGACTGAGGTTGATGCAGCACCAACTGTCAGTGCTGCAGAGATTAACGATGTTATTCATGATCTTGATGAGCTTGAATTCGATGACGTGATTGATCTTGATGCAGATGATGTTGTCAATACCGCCGAGGTAGAGGCGCCAGCAAGTGTCAGTGCTGCAGAGATTTCTGCGACAGAGCTTGATTTTGATCGCGAGTCACGGGCTAAGACCGCGCAGCGAGAAGCCAGCCGACGTGTTGCACAGAAGATTCAGACTCAAGAATCTGTGCGTGAGGCATATATTCGCGAGCAAAAGCATGGCTATGACGCATCACCTGCGGAGGGGCGCAAGTTTGATGAGAAAATTGCAGAACGCGGGCTAGATCTATAACGAGGATCGGCGCTACTTTAAGCATGTTTGTGCTGTTGGCGCCGATTTTTTCATAGCTGTACACACATAAGGCAACAGGAGAAATACAGTGAAACTTGACGACGCTATGGTCATGATCGAACAGCGCCTGGTCAAAGGTCGCGGCGCAACCAAGACGCAACTAGCACCCTATGAGCATATCCAGCGCAATATTGCAGCCCGAGGGTTGAGAGCCGATGACGGAGGCTCGTGCTTCGGTTATGGGGATGCGTCGCTGAGTAATGACGATGTAGCAACTGCTGCAGAAGATATTCAGGATTTGTTTGCGTGCGGGCATACGGTTATCTCAGCGATTGTCGTTTTTGATAAGAGCTATCTCAGTGAGCATGGAATCATGAGCTTTGATCCGAACTATTTTGGTCAGGATATTTATGCGGACACCCATCCAGAGATTGATCTCATGGAATTGCGTTTAGCCGTGATGAATGGGCTCTTGGGGCTTGAGGGAACGTTTTTTGAGGATATGCGTTATGTCGCATCTATCGAGGTGAGCCGGAGCTATGTCTATGCGCACATAATGATGGCGGATGCAGGCGTTGACGATGCACGCGGTAATGCACAGGTGAAGATTACGGACACCGAACGAGTGCTGTTTAGACGTGGTGTTGAATCCCGGTTTGTGGAGCAAGAGGCACGCAACGTCGTGCTTTAGCCAAGGTGAGGCATCAAGAGAAGCAACAGCGTCGTTACCGTTTTTTTGGTGGGGGCGCTGTTGTTGTAGTTAAAGAAAGAGCGGTGGGAAAATGAGTTTGAAACAAGCCATTATCGTGCGCAATGAATATACGATTAAGCAGGCAAATGGCAAAGGTTCACGAGGATCATCGCCAGGTAAATATATCTCTGGCTATATGGCACGCAGCGATGCGGTAGAAGCAGTAGCACCTATTGTGCGCAATAAATTAGATGATTTCATCATGCGGTATATGGCACGTGATAGTGCCGTGGAGCAGCTCACCACGGACAGTAACGCAGACTATGACCAGCAACCTGAAATGAACTCTCGTCGTGGCCGGCAAGGTCGCCGCGCGACCTTGAAACAACGTCGTGCAGAACGCAGCGCCCGGCGAGCAGCATTGCGAGCGGGCGTGAATACAGACTCCGACACCACCAACCCATCACAACCTGTGCACCCGAGGGAACTCGCGGAATTTACTACCCAGGATGGGCAGCGCGTTCATGATCTCATGCTGAGGGCTCAGGGTAATGGGGGAGTGGCCTTTGGGTATGGCGATGTCTCGCTGTCACATGATGATCTTCATGCAGCAAGTAATAACGTCCAAGAGCTCTATGAAAATAGGCATACCGTGATGAAAGTGGTCCTATCTTTTACCCAGGATTACCTGACCGCGCATGGCCTTATTCCAGAGGATCTCGATATTAAGCGTGCTGGTGATTATCGCGGCCAGGTTGACCAAATGAAGCTACGCATGGCTGTCATGCATGGTGTGGATCGTCTAGCCCAGCGTCATTATGATGATTTGCGCTATGTCGGCGTGATTCAGGTTGATACGAAGCATGTGCACGCCCACTTGACCATGGTGGATGCTGGTTATGGACACCGGGCTGCTGATGGTACGCAAAAAGGCAAAATCAATAAGCCAGGTAAGGCTATTTTGCGGCGTGGTATTGACGCCTGGCTTGATCAGCATCAGCATATGGCGCACTTGTCAGCAGCAGTGGGGTATGAAAAACGCAATGTCACCAGCTACGTCAAGCGCTGGGCGTTTCATCAGCTCACCCAAGAAAGTGCTGCGCAATTTGTGGTCGCTTGTTTGCCAGAGGATAAGCGACTGTGGCGTGCATCGACCAATGCCAAGGAAATGGATAAGCCGAATAGATTAGTGCGCGAGTTGGTGGAGGCGCGACTTGGTGAGACTGATTCACCGATGCCGGCAGCACTGTCGCAGGTCTATCAGTATGCGCAAAAACGCCGCGTTAAAGAAGGTTTAAGCAAGCAGGACACCCAGCGTTTGATTGATAATGGCCGCGAAAAGATCATTGAGCAGGCCATGAACGGTGTCTACAGTGTCCTATCCGCGATTTCCGATGAGCAACGCGATGTCTCTACGGCCATGTTGACAGTCATGCGTCAAGACTATGAGGATTTGCTCGATGGTATTGCGCGGAAGAAGAGCAAGGATCTAGACGAGCAGGGTAGTAGTGGATCACAAGAGGTGGGGAAAGAAGAGCCTGAGCCAAGTATTGAGGAATTTGGGCTGCGTTTGCGGTCGTATTCAGCACGCTTGAATCATCACCGAGAACAACGAGAAGCCTTTGCCGTGAAAAAACGCTCGTGGGAGGACGCTAACTCTCAAGGTTTGGCTGATCCCACCTCACAGGTAATGTGGAGTTTTTATGACACTGAGGAGCAGTATCATGCGATGTGCCAATCCAAGTACCAGCACTTTTTGACCTTTGCCCCACCTGTCGGTCAGTGGGAGAAGCAATGGGCTGAGGTTGCTGATTACGGTAAAAGGGTTGTGGGTCTGCGTGCACTGCGGGCAGATCGTTCTTTGGCACGCATGAGCGATGAACGTGCAGCTGAAGCTTTGGGTCGGCAACTTTATGACCAACCCGGTGGTGGGTTATTGGCTCGAACAGGCGCTGAGGGTAAAGCTGGGCGTGCGGTCCTGGATGGCCGAATTGAGCGCATGATGGTGACCTATCAGCAAAAAATTGATGATTTGCGACGAGAATGGGCACAGCTCGGTGCACGTTTAGAGGTTGAAGGTGATGCTGTATTGATGGATGCAGCAGATCTACGTGAATCTGGGGGAGAGGGTGCAGATGAACGCCAGATACAGCAGCAAACAATTGAGTTGCCGGTCGCTGATGTATCTGATTCTGTGCGCACATACCTTGACGAAGAGTTACGTGATAGTCGTGATGTGAGCGCTCATGATCCAGTGCACACCTTGCGTGGCAGGTTTCAGGTCGTGTTTCGACCGGAGCATGATTTTGAGCAGGTGCGTGGCGCTGACCTGCACGATCTTCACTATGACTGGTTTAGCGATCAGAAGGTCAGTCAGCCCATTGTGCGTAGTTACGGTGAGTTAGTCACCCAGCGACGTTATGCTTTTGAACGCGCTCGGGAGTGGATGATCAGTTCGCAGCAGGAACCAGAAGCAGTGGCAGAAGAGCTTGATCATGCCGGCGCGGACATAACTCGCATGGAAGCAACCAGTAGTGAGGTATCCCGTACAGGTATTTTGCGTAGTGCCATGCTTGCCAGAATTAGAGAGCAGGCGCGACAACGCGCTCAGCGTGCAGCGGAAGAGCAGGCTCGTCGTGAGCGTGAGTTGGTAGCACAGCGACAACAAGAAATTGATCAGGAGACCACGCAACCAGCGTTCGAGGTGGTGCAACGACATGTACAACCGGAGTCGGTGCAGATTAAGCGGGGTAGAACAGTTGCGCTAGATAAGCGAGTGCAGCCACTGATTCGTGATGCTGTGGATCGAGCTGTGCTGGATTCACAGCTGCGGAGTACCCGTGATGGTGGATTGGGGTAGGCGGTTGATTAAAAAAAAAGAACACTTTGATATGAATTAAGTCGAAGTGTTCTTTTATTAATTTAAAAGTATATTTCAGCAATGGTAAATGAATCTCATAAGTTTTAAAGAAAAGTATTGCATTTGTTTGACAAGGTGATTATGCTTCACATTAATACTTAATAAGAATTGTTCTGGGAAGTAATATAAAAAGTCCCGAACAAATTAGTGTGAAAGGGTTTGTATCATGGCTAATTTTCGAAGCAAGGATAAAGATGGCAATGTCATCAATCCGAACGCGTCTACTAAAGGTGTAGATCTTGTTGTCAACGTCTACGACAGCGCCAAGCATGTGACCGAAAAGGGTAACACTGTCCACTTTGTGGATGTTCAGGTAGCGCAGATTCCGATTGACGCTGACGGCACTCGTGCGAATGCGAATCTTGCACCACAGACTATGCCTCATCTGCATCTTGACACTAAGGACGGTCAGCGCAACACAGGTGTTGCGTATTCTGATGCGCAGATTCAAGCGATGCAGACGGTGGCAGCACAGGGGCGCAACCATATGACCCCGCTCTTGAGCAAAGACGGTGAGACAGTTGGTTACTCCATGTTGGTCAAGGCTGATGTCATGTTCCCGAAGACCAAGGACGGCAAGTCTCTCCCTGCGGTCATGAACACTAAGTCTCTGCAGCCATCTGGGGTTCCTATTTCGGACGCGATGAATATTCAGCAGCAGCAGTTTATGGCTGTGGCAATGAATCGCCAAGCAGCAGAAGCGCAGAAGGCTGCACAAGCCCAAGCGACCCAGGCTCAAGCACCACAGGTGGCACCGCAGCCAGTTATGCAGAATCAGCAATTCCAGGCACCAGTGCCACAGGGCCAGCAGCCAGCATATGCAGGAGCCCCTGTCTATGCAGACGCGGTAGCTCATGCAACCGCGCAGCAGCAGGCAGCAGCAGCTCAGGCACCGCAGGCACCTGCTGGGAATCCGTTTAACCAGCCGCCAGCAGTAGCAGCAGCTCTGGCACCGCAGACGCAGCCGCCAGCAGTAGCAGCAGCTCTGGCACCGCAGACGCAGCAGCCGGCAGCACAACCTCAGATGGATAACGAGCCACCGTTTTAAAAGGCGCAATACACCACACCCCAACAAACTTTTTGATTGTTGGGGTGTTTGTCTCAGATCATGAACAGCACAATGTAGGAGAAGATTGATATGGCATTTCCGCTTCTAGCGGTTGCTGGCACAGTTGCCCCCGTTGCAGCAGGATGGGCAAAAGATAAGTTTCTCAGCAACTCTCAGAATAATCAGCAGGCCCAGAATCAGCAGATGAGTTTTGGACAGGTCAACAACAGCGCACAGAATTCTGGATCAGAAAACAGCGGTTTCATGGGTCAATACGGCAATCTGGGTGCAGGTTTGGCAGGTGCTGCTACAGGCGCAGGGCTTGCGTATAGCGATTTTGAAGATGGTCAAAGTTTGTCCTCGAAGGCCCGCAACATGGTCGGCAAAGGGCTCGCTGGTGCCGGAGCTGGTGTGTTCACCAAGCTTGCCAATGATGCAATTCAGGCCGAGGGTGGCTCGATGAAGGCTAGTGCTTATTCTGCCATTGCAGGCGGCTTGGGATCGTATCTCAAAGACGGCGGTCCGGGTGTGATTAAATCCGCGATGGCCAGCGGTGCAGCCGGTTTTGGTGCGGATAAAGTGCACGATAAATTAGCTGAGTCTGGTCATGAGGGGTTGGCTGATTCCTTGTCGGGCGCTATTCAAGGAGGTGGTCTTGGTTACTCCACGCTTGGCGGTGTCACTGGTGCTGGTATTGGCGGTGCGACGGGCGGTCTCGCAGGACTAGCACAAAACTACTTTGGTGGTGGCGATGACTACAGCAACGCTGGGGCATCTGCATCGGGGTTTAGTGCCAACCAGGTTAATAGTGAGATCAGCACCGAGATTCCGCAGTTTGCGAATCTTGGTCAACCACAGCGATCCGAGCTTGAACAATTAGCGCTACCTCAAGAATCACGGTCTGTAGATAAGAGCTACGACCAAGGCTACGAAGCGTAAGCGCTTTATAACAACCCCGTTTTCAGCTGTGCTGGGAGCGGGGTTGTTGTTTATTTTTAGCTATATAAAAGTCTACTTTTAAAGTACTAATATTACAGAGGGGTAAATATAGTATTTTTTCACGTCAGGAAAGTAGGTAGACAGTTATGAAAATGGGAACGCCGGAGAATGAGATCATATTTCACACGTGGAATCGCACAACTCGTTGTGAGGTGACCCGAGATGCCGCAGATCACCGAGTGAGCGTTACTGAGATCACTGAGTCTCGATGGGTAATCCATATAATTGTGAGCGGGATTCTTAGTGCGCTCGCGGTTCTGGTGTTTATTATTGGCGCCGGCTTGCCACTGTTGTACGTGCCGATTTTTGTGACTGTCATCGTCATGGTGGTGTATGCGCTATTGCGCTATGAGCAGCGCATGTCAGGCACAGTCTACGAGGAAGCAGATCCTGTCGAAATGGATTCAGTGATCTGGGAGGGCATCAAGTGCGATATTGCCTCGGATATTGCAGCCCGAGCAGAAGCGAAAAAAGCGAAAAAGCCAGTTGCGTCAGATGCTGTTGCTGTTGGTAACTATATCGCGTCCTTGCGTCAGCATATGTTGGTAGAAACCCAGCGACGTTATCACCACAAGCTTGGTCGTGAGCTGCATAATGATCCAGCGCAACTAGAGGATTATGGCTCTGGTCTGCGTGACTGTGAGTGTCGGGCATGTGTGGTGGCTCAGAAATTGGGTGTCACGGTGCACGCTCATGGTGTGGTGCAGGCGAGCGCACGTAAAAAAGATCGCGTCATTATTGGGCGAGCCGATGGTATTGATGTGGCCGGCTGGTGGAACCACCGCCAAGAAGCTCGACGTAAAACGAGCGCGGCTAAGCAGTTGGAGCGCGATGCACAACGCAAGCGAACCCAAGCTGAGCGCGATAAAGAGATTGAGCGTAAGCGTAAGGCTCAAGAATTTGTAGCGGAGCAGTCAGGGAAAGCTGCTGCAGCACAACGGCGGGCCGAGAAAAAGGCTGCGAAGCAAGCGCGTGTAGATGAACTGGTGGCGCAGAAACAGGCTGCTCAGGAGCAGAAAACTCACTGTAAGCGGGACAAGCAGCGTGCGAAGAAAGCACAAGGGCGCAAAGTTGGTGCCGTTGATAATTCCGCTGTGGACGATGTGTTGGCGTATGCGGAGAAAACCCGCAGTATAGCTGGCTGTAGAGATGACGACAGCGTTGTGCACGTTGATATGGCAGCGGGTGTCCGCGATGTCTAAATCGCAGGATGATCGAAAAATTGCAGAGCTTGAAGCACAGTTTCATAGTCTTGGTCTTAACAACACTGAACTAGTTACCCTTGATGATGCAGCGTCGCTATTGGGTGTGCCGGCAGGTATTCATCAGATTGAGGCCGAGGTGATGTTGGTGAATTTCGGTGATGGTGCAGATGGCATGGGCGGTGACACGACGAAGTTTTTGCATTATCAGCCAGATGAGTCGCAGCCTTACGTCTGGGTGATGAAGCGGGTGTATTCCTTTGAGGCGATGAAAAAGCTCATGGTCGGGTTGTTTATTGGCTTGTGCATACTCATCGTGGGTGGGCCAGCTTTAGGGCTTATGCTCGGTGGTTTTATCGGTGTGCTTATTGGTCTATGTCTAGGTACTTCCGCAGCCATGATTGTTGGCCCTTTTGGGCTTATGCGGATGAAGGCGTATCCACCATGTATGGACAGTCCATGGGTGTATATGTCACAAGAGCAGTGGCGCACCGCTATGGGTGCGGCACAGCAGACCGAGGTGTCTTTTGTTGAGCACTGGGACAATATTTACGGGGATAATCTGCATTAACAAATTAGTTAATAAAGTGTAGTATTTAATTAATTATTAAATTCAATTAACTTTTTTGTAAAGGTGGGAAGATGACCCAGGTTGTGGCGGGTACGTTGGTGGGAGAGTCGATTAATCGTGAGATTGATGAAGACAAGTACCCTTATTTGAGCTCGTATGCAGCGCCTGTTGCTGTACCGGTGCGTGAGATTATTGGGCGCGAAGAAGAAGTCAATAAGATTATGGCCGCGCTGATGCGTCCAGAGATTTCTAATGTCATGCTTGTGGGTCCTGCTGGTTCGGGTAAAACTACGTTGGTACAGCAAGCACTGGTGAAAGATCCAGAGCGTAACTACATCGAGGTCGATGTAGCGAAAATGGTTGCGGATTTGAGCACCCCGGCGCAAATGGCTGCGCGTATTAAAGGTGTGTTTGAGGACGCCATTGCCTATCGCAAGCACGAAGGTCATGAATTGGTGCTGTTCGTTGATGAGTTTCACCAAATTGTGCAGCTGTCTAATGCTGCGGTAGAGGCAATCAAGCCGATTTTGGCGATGTCTGGTGTCCTTGGTGTGCGCGTTATCGCTGCGACAACTCTCGAAGAATTTCACGAACACATCAGGCCGAACCAAGCATTGACGGAGCGTTTGCAGGAAATTCGACTAACGCCGACCGATCAGAAGACCACTGTGGCGATTTTGCGTGGTATGGCAGATCGTTATGGCGTAAGTGATCAGTTCTATGACGACCACGTTTTTGAGCAGATTTACTCCACCACTGAGCGTTTTATGCCGAGTTCTGTCCAGCCTCGTAAATCCATTCGTGTCCTTGATGCGATGGTTGGTTGGCATCGACTTTCCGGCAAGCCGATGGATATGGATCTGCTCGGTGATGTGCTCCACGATGCTATTGGTGTCGATATTGCATTCAAGGTCGATGGTACGAGCATTAAAGACAAGCTTGATGAGAAGGTAATGGCGCAAAGTCTTGCCACCACTGTGGTAGCACGTCGTTTGCAGCTGGTGGTGGCGGATCTTCATGATAAATCACGGCCACTGTCGAACTTCTTGTTCACCGGGCCTACTGGTGTCGGTAAAACAGAGCTGGTCAAGCAACTAGCACGGGTGCTCTTTGGTGATGACACTGGGCGATTGATTCGTTTTGACATGTCAGAGTTCGCCTTAGAATCAAGTCTTGACCTTTTCAGGTCTGAGCTCACTCGTCGTGTCGCTGACCAGGGTAACGCTATTGTCCTGCTCGATGAGGTTGAGAAAGCTGATCGAGCTATTGCGCGGTTGTTACTGCAGGTACTTGATGATGGCCGACTATCTGACGATTACAACCGTGAGGTGAGTTTTCTTAATACCTATATCGTCATGACAACTAACGCTGGTTCTGAGATTTTCGAGACAATTTCGAACTATGCCACTGATGACACGGGCGATGGTCGGGCGATCAAAGACTTTGTGAAAAACATTCACACGTCGATCAAGAATAAGGGTTTTCCACCTGAGCTTCTTGGTCGTGTAGATGAAATTGTGCCTTTTCAACCGCTGTCGGAGACGACACAGGACAGGATTATTAGCAAGAAGCTGCAGGATGTGGCTACTGAGGTCTATGAACGCCACGGCGTGAAACTGCACTGTTCACAAAAGGTTATGGAGTTTCTGCTTGTGGATCAGGTGGAGGAAAGTGCTGAATCTGGTGGTGCCCGTGGTGCGGTGCGGTCTTTGCAGCGGGAAGTGGTCACTGAAGTGGCGACCTTTATTAATACCTACCCAGAAGTGCGTGACATTTACGTTGATGTCGATGGTCAGATGCGTAATAAGACTAACCGTGTGTCTACGGCCCGTGTGGTGATAAAGCGTGTCGAAGGTTAATTACTCTGGGGTCGCTTAAATAAGTTTTAAACATAAAGAAACTCAATATTAAAGTCGCGTAATTAGTGTTATATTAATTACGCGACTTTAATAGTTTTCGAATACGTAGATTCTCGAAATACAGCAGAAAGCAGGGGTTATGCTCGATTCATTGAAAAATCGCTTCACCAAAGCGAAAGGTTCTCATGGAGTGGGGGAGGGGGCTGTTTCTGGCGATGCAGCAGTAAAGCCACTGCGCAAAGAAGAACGACTCGCCTCAGTCATTCAGGAAACCGAACCAGGTGCTGCAGTCGAGGTCATGCGTCGCAATGACGCATTCGCTTTGCCAGGTGAGACCGGTTGGGTAGTCATGCTGTTGCCAACTCACGATTCACAATTCGGTGGGCTCAACGCTAAGGAAAAGAACCGCGAGGATAAAGGCACGATCATCAACCTGGTGGTCAACGATGATATTCATTCCGTTGTCACTCCAGAACTTCTTGACAGCGATGTGCTTGGTGTCATTCCTGATGCAGATTCTTTCGATCGCATGGATGAGTTTGATTTACTGCGTAACAAAGCACGCTGGCACTACGGAGTGGCTGCAATTGAACCTGACACGGGTGAGCTGGTGGTGTTTAAGGTGCCCGCGAAAAATAGCGCTTCGGCACGCGGTGACATTTTTTCCGAGGTCGGCGATGTGCTTAGCGGTGCTGCTGACCTCGAAGACGTGGTTGATTTTGAGGTCATTGCCACCTTCCTAGAGGTGCTGAATGAGACCTCTGAGGTGGATATTGATGACGAAGATGGCGACGTGCCTTATGGTCTTGAGGGTGTCAATGCAGCGGGAGTTATCACGGATGACCTCATTCGCGAGAAGCTTGATGTGGATTCCTATCCGAGCAGTGCAGAGATCATTGACAATATTGTGCATGTGTTCACCAAGTTGCAGGGCAAGCATCATGTGGCACCACAGCCGGTGCTTCACAGCGCAGACGTAGTGGATGTTGATGCACAGGAGTCCCATGACACAGTGGTTATTGAGAGCCCTGATGATGTCGCACTAGCAGAACAGGTGGATGTACCGGATTTCAGTGATGGATTTGGTATTGACGATGCCGAGGTTACTGAGCCAGAGGATGAGGAGGTTGTCGAAGCAACAGCTGATGCAGATCCTTTTGGTGATGTAGCAGAAGACGATCCTTTCGGCAGTGATGATGAACCAGATTTTGGTGCATCCGATGTTGTTGCTGCACCGGCACCTGTAGCCGGCATGTCCGATGAGCAGATCCAGGCGCTGATTCGTGGTGTGTCTGAGTCCGTGCAAGCAAAGACTGGTTCAGAACTTAATGCTTTGCGAGAAGAACTTGCACAAGCACTGGCTTACAATCCGGTTCAGGATTCACAGGCAGCATTGGCACAGGTGCACGCAGCTGATGCCCGCAGCTTTGATGCCGATCAAGTGGGTGATGCTGTCACCAAACGTTATGTTAATGACGACTTGGGGCTGTATGTCGATGAGGCAAACTTCAATAATGCTTTGACCAGGGCACCGTTCCAGGTGGCGATGCCGCAATTCCAGGAGACTACACCGTGGTTAGGTGATCAGCTTCGTACATTGGTGGCTGTGTTTAATGGTCAGCTGCTTGATCAGCATCAGCGTGACTACGAAGAAGTGCGCGCGATGTACATTGCGCTTAATGATCGCTCTAATCTTGAGATCGCTCGTGATCTTGGACTGGATAATAAGGATTCCGAATTCTACGAGGTTTACCGTGCCATTGAGCGTGACCGCGATGTTATGGCTGGTGATCAACAGCGTGTGGAGTCAGAGCGTCGTCAGCAATTGCAGCAGGAGTATGAGGCGAACCGTGAAGAATATGTCATGGCAAAGATCGCGGAGCAGCGCGTGGAGTATGATCGCCGTCATATGCCTCGCCATACCGCATCACTAGAAGCGGTAGGTCGAGAGCTGACGAGCCTGCGGGATCGCACCATTGAGGATTACACCGCACGCATGAACACGCTGCGTCGTGCACGTGCTGGTGAACGGGCTAACGCTGCAGAATCTCGCATTATTGACGAATTGCGCCCGATTGTGGAGCGCCAGGCAGAACTGCAACGAGCAGCTTTCGATGGTTTCATTGTTGATCTTGACAAGTTTATTGCTGATCACCGCGAAGATGACCTGCGTTTGGCATCGGTGAATGAGCAGAAGCTTGCTGCAGATAATCGTGTGGCACAGTTGACCAAGGAAGCCGAAGAGCGCATCGAGGGTATCCGCGTCGAGACCGATAAGATGATCGCCTCCCAGCGCAAGGCACTTGAGCGTCAGGAAGCGGAATTCGCAGCAGAGCTTAAGCGTCGCGACACTATTGTCGCTGCATCGGAGGAACGTGCTGAGCGGGAAATTACCACAGCACGTCTTGATGCTGAGGCGGCGCTCAAGCGCATGGAAGAGCAAATTCGTGTAAATAATGAGGCGCATGAGGCGGAGATTGTTATTGAGCGCGATCGAGCCACCCAAGCAGAGGCGAACTCCATGACGTTTGTTGAGTCAGTCAAGCAGCAGGATCGCAGCAACAACATCATTTTGATTGCCGTCCTCATTGTGGGGCTGATTGCCGGCATGGTCGCTGGCGCAGCCTTCTTCTAAAAGATCGTTGCGCGGGCTGTATAGGCGATTGGGTTGATGCCCGCCACATAAGTGATTGTGTGGCGGGCATTTGTATAGAAAAAACAACAGAAAGGTAAGGGCAATGGCATTATTCGGTTCAAGTAAACGCGATTATGACAATGTGTCTGGTGGCAAAGCCTTCAAAGGTGGTGGCACCAAAGATCTAAAGCAGACTGATCGGACCTTTGATCAGCTGCGAAAACAGCGGGTGACGGATAAAGCCCGCAACCGTGACGTACACAATGAGCAGCAACTGGCACGCGGTGAAATCGGAGAAATGCGCTCACCGATGTGGGTTGAGGTGGGTGCTGCGATTCTGGGCGTGTTTGTCCTGGTTGTGATGTGGCTGGCCTGGGGCGGTATCGGGCTGCTGATCCAGACCATGATGAATACTGGCTCACCTAATGACAAAGAGCTTTTTGATGAGCTTGGTGTGAGACCCTATTATGTTGCTGTCGAACAGCAAATCGGCACCAGTAGTGCTCACACCACGTGCTACCAACCGCTTGATGAATTTGGCAATAATTTTGGCGACTGTACGCGTAGCGTGCCTAAAGAGCCAGTGTGGTACGCCGATTATGTAGCTAGTGTGTTCGCAGAACATGGCTTTGATGCACCAGAACCTATTGATAATTCGGTGGGTAGCTGGCTGTTATTTGGTCATGTGGGCATTATTCGGGTGACGTTTGTGATTGCGGTTGCAGCGGGTGTGTATGCGATGTCACGCGCAGCAATGATGCGTCAGCTAGAAACACAAAACGTCGCTGTGGACACCACCGATATTAACCAGCACACCAATGACGCACGTTTGGCGATTCCGCAGGAGATTGTGCGCGATTTGAGTCTGTTCCCCGATGTCGGTGCACACTCACCAGTCCAGCCCTCAAGCATGATTTCCCATGTGATGCTGTCGAATAAGGGCTTGAAAAAGGTGGATGTAACGCAGTTTGCACAGGAGACAATTATCGACAATGACACTGGTGAAATTGTCTCTGAAAAGGGTGAAGTGCTCTATGACGGTGCAGGACAACCGATCACAAAGAGCTTGCCGATGATTGACAACGAATTTAGCCATGCGATTTTTGACAAATCAGATGTCCCGAATCTTCCCGAGCTGCGACGGTTCTTTAATCCAGCAAAGATTGAGTGGAATCCTGGTGGTAGTAATCGTGACAAGACTGGTAAGCAAGATACTGTCGCGCAGCACATCAATGAGGATTGGGAGTTTCCCGATTATGAGCCGCAGCGACCAGCTGGTGCTTATGTGGTTGATGAAGCTCCGGTGAATACGCTGGTGTTGGCTATGACTCGTGCAGGTAAGGGTAACTAAGGCCCTGTGCGTTTGGTGACAAGCGCATACTTTTAGGTTAATTGCTTTGAATCCCTAAAGCTCTTCTTACCGAAACGGCAGAGTGAAAACTCATACCGATATGGTTGCGAAAGCGGAAAGAAAAGAAGAGATGGTCTTAAGGTTAAATCCTAAGAGATCACGTAACAATGGGTCTTTAGCAGCCACACCGCTACAGTGCGTGACACCATGCGGTAGGTTCAACGATTATCCCCTTGTGGGGGAGTAGAACTGCAAGCTCATGGCAGAAGAAAAATCTAACTCTTATGTTGTTTGATAACTTAATAGGTTTGTCGATAGTAATGTCATTAATTTAGTAGAATATTTTTATGACAATTCTTCAACAGGCAACAGATTTGTACCTCCGTGGTTTCCCTGGTGACTACATCAAAACTCATACCGGATTATCTATTCAATCGGTATTGAAACAGAATTTGGTTAAGGGCACTCGGTTTAGTAAAGCTGATGTGCAAAATTATCAGATTAGTTTTATTGAGAAACGATTTAACCATGATGAAGTAGAAGCTGCCTATAGGGAGATGAGTTGTGAATTTGATGATCTATACCAAGCTGGAAGATCGAAGAAAATTATGGCGTTAGATTGTGGATTCGGGGATTACGCAAAGGTATTCAGGTCGATTCTGGGTGAGTCCCGCTATAGAGTTTTGCGAGATGAGTGTTGGAAGTTGAAGCAGATTGCTACAGTCAGGGAGCGCTACGGAGTCGATAACGTTTTTGATAAATCGACCTTTGATCGGTTTGTCAATGAGGTTGCTGTTGAGCGTGGGCGGGAGAAAAGAACAGCCACGTTGGTTGAACGTTATGGAGTAGAGCACCCGAATCAAGATCCAGACATATTATTGAGAATGCAAAATACCCTTAGGGCTACGATGAATGATCGCCATGGTGTTGATTATCCGACTCAAATCCCAGAAGTTGCGGAAAAAGTTCGAAAGTCTAGACAAGAAACTATGACATCGCTTTATGGTGCGCCGGATAGTGTTTTGGTACCTGAAATTCGGGAGAAGATTTTCGAAGCTCGCAGATTGAACGGTACATTAAATGATTCAAAACCAGAGGACGCCTTAGAAGTTTTGCTTCAAAATCGTTTTGGCATGGACGATGTACTTCGAAATGTGGTTGTGGATGATCGTTATCCTTTTCATGTTGACTACTACATCAAATCCCGAGATATGTTCATCGAATTGAATGGGGATCGTAGTCATAATGACCACTGGTTTGATTCATCTGACGAGCGTGACCAGAGTCTTGTTAGATTTTGGATGGGTAGAGCAGATGAACTTGAATCGGAGTTTGGCGGTCAATCTAGATATAGGAGTTTCATTCGTGTCTGGACCGAAACTGATGTGGCTAAGCGCGAGGCCGCAAGAATCAATAAGTTGAATTATTTGGTTTTTTGGGATGGCAGCAGTTCTATTGATGGTGAGGGAAGACATCCTCGATTAAGTGATGCGCGAGCGTGGTTTGATGGTGGTTGTTTAGATTCAATTGATTGGGATTCTCGACAAACTTATTAAGTTATTAAGCACTTAAGATGAACATATAATCTCATCTCACGTGAAAGCGTGAGCAGGGGTTCGCCCCCGAGGATTGTGTTGCGAACAGTCCTGAAGATCATGTCAGACCTACATTGAGCCAATGATCGACATGTGGACGAGGGAAACTCGACCGAACAATATGTGTATCAACGACCCTAAAGGCGAGTTGCTGAAGAAAAATTATGTTCGGATGTCTAAGCGCGGTTTTCAGGTTGTTCAGTTTAACCTGATTAACAACCTGAAAACTGATATTTATAACCCGTTGGGATTAGCAGCCGAAGCAGCTCGCGAAGGTAACGGGATGAAGTGCGCAACCTATGTGGAAAATATCGCAGAGGTGTTCTTTCCGGTGGACGGTGCCGATGATCCGGTATGGCCGAATGCGGCCAACAATGCCTTCAAGCGTGCAGCCTATGGTCTTATCGACTTCTATTTGGAAGAGGAGCGCGAGATGCGCAAGCAGGCTGCAGCTGAGAATTGGGATGCCAAGGTGCTTGATACACGTATTGATCAGATGTGGGGTAAGGTCACGCTCTACAACTGCTACCAGCTCTTTGTGCAGCTTTCGGCAAAGAAGCTGAAGAATCCCGTTGAGCGACTCAATGAACGTGCACGTGCCGGTGAATTCGGTAACTTAGAGACTGATGAAAATGCAGCCATGATGTTCCAGGATGCTGTGACAGAGGCCGAAGAGAACGAAATGTTTCTGTGGGAGGGTGAGAAAGAAAAAGACATGCTCACCTTGTTCTTTAGTGCCACAGACGGTCTGCCAAAGTCCAGTGTTCGTACTCTGGTGGGCAACGCAGATAAGGCCCTGAAAGCAATGGGTGGCGCTGAAAAAATGATGGCGTCGGTCTACGGTATCGCGATTACAGCGATGTCCTTCTTTACAGACCCCACAATTTCAACGTTAACCTCAGGCACACTAAGTCAGAACGTTGACTTGGCCGGATTGTCGTTTCCACGGCGCATGGGTGTTCGTTTTGCGGCCCCCTATGTGAAGCGCTACAACCTGGTTGGATCACAGGTGAAATGGGATGCGTATAGTGACGCCAAGTTCACCAAGCCGTTGGGTAAGAATTTTGTTCATGATGACACGCTGTCGGTTGAGGGTTGGGCGCGGTTCTATATTAAAGACTCGTTCCCGAGTAATACTGCGTACCTGCGTTTGCGGATTCTCAATGGTACTTCTGGCACGTTGATCAAGACTCTGTACTTCAAGTTCACCAAGGGCTACCAAACGAACCTTAAAGGCCGTGCGTTTATTACTGATCCGGTGACCGATGAGAAGATCATTAAGAATGGTCTGCTGATCGAGCTGGTGAAAAACGATGCTGGTGACTTTGTTCCAGGTCATGTGCAGTTTAAGACGAAGAAACTGAATCTTGACCAACTCACGCAGGAACAGATCAATATGCCGGGTCATGACATGATCAAGCAGGTTGATGCGATGGTTGATGCGGTGTCGGCTCTGAATGTGCGGTATTCGGAGAAGCCTAAGGCAGTGTTCTTCGTAACGCCTCCGCATCTTATGAAATATGCGAAGTTGATTTTGATTCTCATCAAACAGCTTGTGGATCTGAACTTCGATTCCTCGTATATGACGCGTGAGAATCAGAAGCCGGATTATAAGACTCGTTTCATGTTGGACGAGTTGGGAAACCTTCAGAGTGAGGGTCATGGTATTGCGGGATTTGAAACCATGCTCTCGATCGGTCTGGGACAAGAACAACAATTTAGTGCGACCAGTTGCGTAGCGAAAAACTACGCTCTTGCAGCTTAAAGTTGCAAGAAACTGTTTCATTGATACACAGAATGACGGAGTAACGCCCTGAAATGTGCACACCAAGCTACGGTATGCGGTTTGAACAAAATAGAACTGTATAAAGCCCGTTAGAGTCGGCAGAAGGTCGGTCGTAAAGGTGCTGGGATTTGATCACAGTAGCTACGAAAGCGTCAGAGTGATCTGATGTGCCGCTGATATGCCGGGTGTCCAGAAACTGCCTAGGGTGAGAATGTTATCGAGTGAGATAACTGACGAACTTGCGAATGTACGGCTCTTGAATTGTTCGGCGTAGAAATGCGTTAGTGCTCGTAGGGGACAAGTAAGACTTGAATTTATGAACCTCCCTGATGTGTTACAGGCACATCCGAGGCGAGCAGGGTCAGAGTGAGCACCTAAGGGCAGCATGTAACGGATAGGTGAAACGGAACTGGGAAAGATATTCGGCGTGAAATAGCTGCCAATATTTAATAACTTTATAGTGAAATGGACCACTTGTTATCAAGGCTGAAAGCTTGTTTAATTAATTAAAAGGGGTAATATATACAAATAAAGGTATATATTTGAAAGTAGTTTGAGATGACAATACGAGCACCGCAACAACATCGGCGACGAAAGTTTAATGATTTATCCGGTAAAACTTTCGGGCATATAAAAGTTCTTTATCGCACTAACGATCGTGTAAACAAAAGTGGCAAGATTGAGGTTCGGTATCAATGTCTTTGTGATTGTGGCAGGGAGTATGATGCACCGGCCTCTAGATTTAAGAACGCTGATGAAACCGCATCGTGCGGTTGTCGTCGTTATGAGACTGTTCGTAAAAGGATGCAGGGTAAGAACTTACAGGATCTCATAGGTCAGGTGTTTGGGCGATGGACTGTCATAGATCGAGCGGAAAGTAGGGTTTCCTCCACAGGAAGGAAAACCACCATGTGGCATTGCAGATGTACTTGCGGTGTTGAGAAAGATCTTGCTGCGGGGTCACTGAAGAATGGTGATTCGAAATCGTGTGGTTGTCTAAAAATCGAGTCGCTTTCAAAGAATAGGGATTTAGTTGGTTCCACATTTGGTCGATGGTCTGTTGTTCGACGTGGTGAGGACGTGCTGCAGTGGGGTCGCTTATCTAAGGCGTGGTTTTGCGAGTGCGAGTGTGGAGCGACAAGGGACGTATTGGAACAGTCTTTGTTGCGGGGTCGGTCAATATCGTGCGGGTGCTATCGCATAGAACAGCGACGAGAAACTGCTGTTTTTGAAGATTTGACTGGCAAGGTATTTAACCAGTGGACTGTGCTGTCTCGTACGGATGACAGGTTTTACCCTGGTGGTGGGCGGTCTCAAATGTGGTTGTGCCGATGTATGTGCGGCTCCGAAAATGCTGTTGCTGGGATTATGTTGAGGCAGGGTATTAGCCAATCGTGTGGTTGTTTGCACGGATCAATCCAAGAGTCACATGTCAGGGACTTTCTTTTAAAGAATGATTTTCAGTTTGAATCTCAAAAGACTTTCGATGGTTTGGTGGGGGTTGGTGGAGGACCACTGAGTTATGATTTTTTGGTTTTCAAGGATACCGAGCCCTGGTTGTTGATTGAGTGCCAAGGTGAGCAGCATTTTAGACCAGTTGAGTATTTCGGTGGAGAGAGTCGTTTCGCGATCCAACAAGAGCACGACAGACGAAAACGAGCGTTTACTGTAGTCCGAGAGCTAACACTTTTGGAGATCCCATATACGGCGAGAACAGCAGAATCAATTGGCGAGTTATTAGTAAGTGGTCCGTTTCAGGAAGAAGTTTTTGGATAGCGGTTTTGCGTAGACTGACGAAGAATAATAAGCAGTCGAACGAGTGTTGAAAAGTAGTGATCGAAGCGTTGATAGCTCTTGTAATGAGAGCAGGAGTAATGGTCACAAGTCACCGGAGGGATAAGAACTCTAGTGATGGAGCGCCGTATGCGGTGAAAGTCGCACGTACGGTGTGGGTCAGGGGAAAACGTGGAGATAAGATCAAAGCGTTACCTATTGACATCATTGATTCTGCAGACACTGCAGCAGTTGACTCAGGTGTATGGCGAAGCCTCAGACAAGATTCTCCAAGGTAATGCGCAGCCGTTGACGGCGAAGATCGCAACACCTGATGGATGGGTCACGATGGGCGAAGCAGAAGCAGGTATGAAGGTGCTTACCCCAAAGGGGACAGTCAGCGAGATTGACGGTGTGTTCCCACAGGGTGAGCGAGATGTATTTACTGTGACACGTAAAGATGGCTCAACCACAGAGGCTTGTGATGAGCATTTGTGGGAAGTGATTGTGGTTCCTGCCGAGCAGGATGCAGCAAGCGCAGCATAATGAGTCGAAACAGAACAACCCCCTGAGGATTATCCTTAGGGGGTTGTTTTTTGTTGTGTGGTGTTGTGTCTATGCAGAGTGAACCAACAATTTAGATTCGATATTCAGGGCATTCATTTGCATAGAGAACATCAGCGAGCGTATTGAGTACTTCGCCAGATCGTTTCATTGCCATCATGTCATTGAGCATATGCAGGGTGTCCTCGTGGGTGATACCCTCTTCGCGTGCTTCACATACAACCTCAGCCATTTCCTGGTAGTAGCCTTCGGCAAAGGCCACATCGTCATAGACACCGGCATCTTGTAGCTGGTTAGCAATAGTGTCGTAAGTATCGTGTTCAACTCGGGCGACTGTTGTTTCTTCTACCTGAGTTGCAGCTGGCTCTTCAGCTGTAGTGGAGCAACCTGCAGCGACTAAGCCGAGGATGGGTGCTAGGAGAGCAATGGCGAAATATTTGTATTTTTAGACATGCTTTAATTCTTTTCCTTTAAAATTGATTACTTATTATTTGGTTAGAAGTGGCAACCTGACAGGTCACTCATCCCTTACGAATGCGGAAAAACACTGTACAACCAGCAAAAATAGGCCATACGCAGCCTACATTAATTCAGTTTCAGTAACTAATCTGCAGAATCAAGCAACATTTTTAACCCACCGGGTTTTGCCGGCATCGTAGATTCTGTAGAGCTCGTTGTTGAGCGCTGCTTCGTGCTCTGTCCAAGATTCGTTCCATAGCAACGCTGGGTCGTCTCTAAAGCGTTTGCGCTGGAAGCTTTCTTTGGGTGTTCGGCGCCAACCTGTTGCGCCACCGACATAGCGATAATCCGGTGCAAGCTGTTGCTCGGCGGTAAAACCGGCAGTTCGATACAGGCTGCCGTCAGAGACATCAGCAGCAGAAAATGAGATCCATTGCTTGAGTACTGTGCTGTGTTCGTTGAGTGTGTGCTCGGCAAACTTCAGCAGCCTAGTAAAACCGCCAGGGACGTTACCGAGTGTCGCATAGCGCTGGATTTCCCATGTGCCTTTTTTGCGATACATGCGGGCATTGTTTTTTGGTGAGCGCACCGACAGGAGTGCTCGAATATCGTCGTTGTTGTCGCACAGGGCAAAGTGCTTAGTGGCCGAGACAGCACCCTGAATATGGTTGCTGTTCAAGAATGCAGCAGCGCGTGAACCAGAGACCACCGACAGTGTGAGTGTACGGGCGAAAGCGGTGGTTGCCACACGTGAGTCAGTAGTTTCGGTAGGCAAAACAGCACTGAGGTTATGGGTTGCATGAAGCTTGTGTGCGATCATGCGGATCACAATGTCGCGGCGAAGATTCCAGTCGTCCTCCCACACATGAATGAGCTGCACACCGGCTTGTTCTGCGAGAGCTGATTTGTTCGCATGATAATGCTTATCTTTGATGAAAAGCTCAGAGTGCCAGTACAGGCCGTTGAACTCGATAGCGAGATTTTTGGACGGTATGAGTACATCGGTTGACGGCGATGCACCTTGATTACCGGTACGTCCATTAATGAGCGCACCTTGCTGGACATCAGTGTTTGGGAATAATGCACGGATGACCTCAATAAGTTCAGCCTCTTTGCGTGAAGTTCCTGTATTTGCGCAGGTGGGGCAGTCTGTTCCGCGAACACGATCCTTTACTGTGGCGACCCATTGGTGGTCATGATTTTTAGAACATTGCCATGTTAATTGCGTATGGGAACCCCTGCTAATGGTGGGGATAATGGCCGCGGCGCTCACACCACTTGGTTGAGGATCTGCAATTTGCTCGGCAAGTTTAGGGTGAGTGGTTGCAAGATCATTAAGCGCCGGCGCCACAGTTCGCTCTGAGCACACAGGGCACTGGGTGTTCTGTCGTACACGCAAAATTGGTGAGGTTTTCCAGATAAATGGTGGTTCATGCTTGCAACAGATCCACTCAACAGGCTTGTTGTGGCCGGCTGTAAAGGTTGTCGCTGCAGATTGATCTACTAATTGCGCTGCAAGTTCGGGGTAGGTTGTTGCAAAGTCATTGTCACCGACTAATACCGCTCGGTTGGCACAGTAGGGGCAACCAGAACTCGCAGATTTAGTACTCGTGCGATTATTTGGCGTAGCCAACCACTGGTGTTTTGGGTTTACTACACACTGCCACAGTTGTCTTTTGCCAGAACCAGCGGAAATGGTGACGGCAATATCTTGGTCAACCAGCTGTACAGCAAGATGCGGGTGAGTGGTGGCGAGATCATTAAAACCTGCCAACACTCGTGTTCCGGCACAATAGGGGCAGCGCGGGTTCTTTGCATTGGTGCGGTTATTAACCGAGGCCGTCCAGATGTGATTGGAGTGCTTAGGGCACTGCCACTGCACTTTTTTGTTGGAACCGGCTGTAAGAAGTTCACCTAAACCAGGGTCAAGAAGTTGCGCTGCAAGATGCGGATGGGTGTCAATAAGCAGTGTTGGCATAGTTATATTCTACAATATGCTCAACTAGCTTCTGTGATTGCAGCGTGGTGCTTGAGGCGGCTCCGGTGTCAGTGAGGAAAAAAGGGGGACCGGGTGGGGTGAGTTGCTGTGGTGACCAGCTTATTTATTGTTTTCTGATTATTGTGCAGAAACTGTTGATATTTATATAGTGCTTGCGCGTTTTTATGATGCGCGCACAGTGATAGTGAGAGCACGTATAGATGTGCTTTTACTGAAACTGCTTTTACTTCACAGTTTCATCGACAGAGTTAATTGCCATTCCTAAAAGTCGAATGAGTCTACTATTTTCAGGAACATTTACACAAGGAGAAAAAAGTCCAGTGACTAATACCAATAGAATTGAAGACCACTACCTCAAGGGCGGACGTGGCAGGGGCACAGACGATCCTAGCAATATGCAAATTGCAGGAAGTATGTTGCGCACATTATTCGTCCGCAAGATTAGAGCGCTGCTGCTGGTTTTGATGATTGCGCCAACTCCATTGGTCGAAGGGCTAACTTCGACTGCAATGATTGTATCCGTAGTAATCCTGGCGATCTACATGGCGATAACAATGTATAGAGTAGTGCACGGTCGCCATGAGTTCGCGCATATCGCACGTCGCATGGCGCTTTACGTCAACAAGACTTCTTCTAGGTTCAGTGTTGTTATTGCTTATGTAGTATTAATTGCTATTTATGCGCTACTAATTCCCGGACTTGTCTACTCTGTTACATTTGGATTCATCGTCCCAAGCACACCTAATACGTTTAGTGATGCACCTGCATGGATTATGTGCGTATCGCTGCTGCTCATTGCAGTCGCCAGTTTCATCACATCAATCATGGATGACTTTATTGATGGCATACTCACTGATTTTTATGACGAAGATAATGCTGATAGCCCCGATAGTCCTGCCGAGGATATAGCCACCCGTCCTGTCGAGAGCGCAACAACAAGTGCTCTTGCTGGATTTGCTGTTGGTTATATTTGTGGGCGCTTTAATCGCTAACACTTAAAACACTTCTCAACGCTTCTATCTGTCAGCTGTGTAGATGGTCGTGGCGGAATCATTGTCAGCATAGCTATATTTTACAATATGCTCAATTAGTTTCTGCGTCTGGAAACGGTGCTTATGGTGATTCCGGGCGTCTTCGCTTAGAGTAAATTAAACCGTAAAAATAAACTCAATTAAGTTAGTATATTAATTACTTGATTTAATTGAAGGGGTTTATAGTATGACGCAAACACTTGCTGGCGAGCGCAGAATCGTCACCACGGCAGAGCTTAAAGCGATGCTGGCACGAGGGGATAAGGTGTTTCTGCCTGGTGTCGCAGCGCGGGCGCCAGAGATCCTCGACAACTTCGATCCAGCAGATCGGGCACGTCTCGACGTGCCCGCAGCAGACAATGAAATCGTCTCTGTAGAATTCTCCCGCCGCGATACCGTGCAATGCATCAGCATTGCCGACCGTGACCATCTCTACATCACTGACGATATGATCCCGACCCACAACACGTCCAACATTATCTTCTTGAAATCCACAGACGAAACAATGATTAAGACGTTGGTGGATTGGTCAGGTGAGCGACATGTTGTACGCAGAAATTCAAAGACCGTAACCCGTGACTTGGCACAGTTAGTTATGCGCACCGAGGGTAAAGTGTCGTACACGTCTGCAACTGAAAAAGAGCCGGTGGTGTCTTATAATGACCTAAATACTCTGCCATCGCAGAACGCCATCGTCTTCCGTGCGGGTCAGTATCCGGTGTGGTCACGCAATGAAACGATTTGGCCGATGTCGTTCATGTTGTTTGCTAACCAGATTATCCAACCGGGTCGCGAATACTCGTTGCAGACTATTCCAACACTGTCGAGCGCTAATGAATTCGATGTGAATCAAAATGCACCGGACTTTATGGCGATGCTGGAAAAGCGCATGGCGCAGTCGATTCGTACTCAGCGTGCCGTCGATATTTATAAAAAGGCGACTGGGCTCGATGACTCTGATATTGCACGCCTGGATATGGATGTGTATTCAGCAGAAATCATGGACATCGTGGACACGATGATCGCGAAAGATGAGTACGATGACACGCCGGATTATGACGAGGGGGATGAGTCTGTCATGAATGCTCGTGATTTCATGGAGTCTGAATATGACGTTTTTGATGATGAGTTCGAAGACAGTGCTCAGGGCTTCCCCGTGGCTACTGGTACGAAGGTGAAAAAGAAATCTCTGTCTGAAGAAGCAGAGGTCAATGATGAATTCATTCACGATCAGGAGAATGCAGAACATAAGCTCGCTGACATGCGGTTGAAGCGTTATGCCGAAGGCAAGGTGTCACGAGATATGCTGGCTGATCAATTCGGCCACATCCTGCAGGACTCACTCGAAGATGAGCTCACTGCAGCCTATGATGAGAGCCTGCACGCTTTTGCTCAAGATCCGAATTTCCGGGTGACTGCTAACAACGGCTTGGTTAATGCTGTCGATGGCACTGTGTTGATTGAGGCGTTGTCGCAGGAAGATATTGCACTTATGCGCGCGCAAGCAGGAGTGGAGCAGTCGCGTGTCTACTCTGAGGGTGAAGAAGCTCTATCTGGCACAGAGGATGATCCGCTGTCTGCTATGGGTAAATATAAGACCACCCGAGCATTCCGCATCATGCTGGTGGAGCTTCCGCATTGGCGTGATCTCGCCCAGGGTCACTTTGATAAAGAAGTCGCGCGAGCCTTTAGGCGTATTGAAGATGCTTAAGTGTCGTGAGCGATAAAAAACACCGCTGTTGAACGTAATCAACAGCGGTGTTTGTATGTTTTTTGGTGGTGGCGAGGTTTAGCCGTCTACGCACCAGAATTGACGTTGACCAGGGAGTTTAATATTAGGCACCCAGATAGGGTCGCTTGACCACGTAGGTTCACCTCGTTGCGCAGCAGCATCGTTAACACCTTCAATGCGGTATAGGATCAATAATGGGTGTGCGACTTCTGCACGGCTGAGAGCTTGATCAGTAGGGGAGAGCAGGGCGCCTGTACCCTGATTGACTTTGCGGTTTGTTCGCAGCACCATACGTGCTGTGAGATGAGGTTGGTTGCGTTCAAAGTCAAGGAGCGCAGCCTTGAAGGTCGCGAGGTCGAGATCGTTGGGGTCTACAGTAAAGGCGTTGAGAATGGTGATTATCGCGCGCATACCGATGGTGGAGTCCTCACCGTGCTTGTCTAAGTAGGCCAAGAGTTTTTTGTCGAGTGCTTCGACATTCTTGATTCTAGGATCAGCGGCAAAGTAGTTGACGCCACCGCTGAGGTTTCCAACTTTGCGTTTGTCGAGAACATTGGCACGAGTAGGTGCGACGCCATCACCTAAAATGACCCGAATGTCGTTGATATGCGTGCCATGATCGAGCTGATTTTTAATAGCTTCGTTGCCGAGATAGACCTCTTGGAAGGTTTGAGCAATAGTGGCCGGCATGAACACACGCATGGTGTCTTTGTGGCGTTTGTAGCCAAACATGCGGGCGTGCTGCCACAGGGTGTCTGCTTGTGGTCGCTTGGATTCGCGCACGTAGAAAACGGTTTGCAAGTTGTTGAATGTTAAACCGCGCCCAAGCGAGTTGCCACCGACAATAATGTTATAACCATCAGCCCAATCTTCCTCAACAGTCGGGTTGTCGCTATTGACGATGTGGATGGAGAAGTCATCTTCCATGCCACCAAGAATGTTAAGAATTTTTCTCAAGGGTGGCAGGTTGCTGTCAGTTTGTGCGAGCTGTTCATAAGCACGTTGGAAATTGTGCTGAATCATTGGTTCATAGAATCGCTCGAAGGCGAAAGTGAGTTGGAGGCGGGCTTCTTGCGCGAAGTCTCTATGACTGGATGCAGTGTGGCTGGGGTGAATGAGCATGGTACACAAGCTTTCACCGCGAAGTTTGAACAGTGCTGCGGTTAAGAGATAGGTGTAAATGGCGTCGCTGAAGCGAGAATCCTCGTCAAATTGGGTATTAGCGAAAAGTCGTAGATAAGGGTTGTTGAGCTCAGAAAAGAAAAGTTGACCACCGATGTAGCTCTCACCAGGTGCGAAGTGAAGCACATGTTCCGCTGCCCAGTTGCTATCGTCGCTTTGAAGAAGCACCGCTTGAGGTGTACCTGTGACCTGAAGGTAGATGCATCCTGTGGCAAGGTCTCTTATGCTAGTGAGCTGGTGGTTAATGGTCGAAACATCAGACTGATTTACTTTGGTGTTGAGACTTGTCGCATCTGCTTCGTCATCAATAATGAGTACAGGGTGTCCAGAAAGTGCGCCACTGTCGTTAAAGACGCGTAACCAATTACCAAGAACTGCAGGTATTTTTCCGACGACTACGATAGATTTTCGCGGGGTGAGGCTCTTTTGATTCGCACGGAAATCATTGTATCCGTCACGGTCGCACACCAAAGTATCTGGAAATGCTTGGGCAACACGGTCGTATGTTTGTTGCACGAGCCGTGTGTTAGGCGAGGTCAGAATAACAATGGTGTGAAACGTACTGTCGAGGCAATCTGCGATAATTCCCAGCATGTGTGAGGTTTTACCGCTTTGGACATCGCCATAAAGCAGGACTTGTTGATCACTGATGTAGTCGAAGTCATCCATGACGGTATGGCGGAAAGCGTCTACGGTTGCGGTGACTTTTTCACGGAGATCAGCGTTATCACTCAAGCTCGTGATGTAGTTATTGAGGTGAGTGTGGTGTGACAAATTAATCCTGCCCAATCTGTGTCGAAGGCTTCGGGGTTTGGCTGAGATCGAATGACCACACATCGAAATCTGGGTGATAGCGCATGGTCATATGTGTTCTCCCAAAACGGTCGATGTTTTCTTGGGTGGCATCCTCGCCGTATTCCAGGGCACCTTGTTCAATGAATCGAGACTTTAACCACGTACCGAGGATGGACAGGTCACCTTTGCTGCGTAGGTTCTTTCCGTTTCCTCCGCTGATTTTGCAAACAAATGACCAGCCGTCATCAGTGACCGCAGTGAATTCGGATTTGTTTTGTGGGTAACCTGGGAGTCTTGTTGTCTCGACACCGACAATGATTTCGCCCTCATACCAATTGCGTGCAAGGAAGCTACCGTTTTTCTGTTTGCGCGCGCCACCGCCTGAGTTATGAGCATTGAGGTTGCTGCTGGCAGTGGCTTTGAGTTTAAGGTCAAAACTATAAGTAAATGGGCTGGACATGATGGCAACAACATCAGAGGTGGACACAGCTGTTGCTTCAGCGACGTGCTTCATCGGGGATTCTTGATCTTTAATGATGGGGACATGCGCGGTGTCAATGGGGACACATAGGGGTACGACATCACGGTTGAGATGAAGCACGAGATCTTCAGGTGCGGGGTCTAAGATGACGCCGGTCTCGAATGTAGAGGTGTACCCAGGAACGATGGCTGAGAGGTTAGCGCTACCGATATAAGCAATAGGATCTGTGTGCTGGTTCTTGTGGAAAAGATAGATTTTGCCGTGATAACGCAATCGGGGAATAACGAACACCCCGCCTCGATCATGGTCGCTTAAGTAGTCATGGAGCACTCGCGCATGATGCAGTTGGGCAGCAGTCATGCCTTCACGAGCGTGCATTCCACAGGTGAGTGTGATGGTGAGGTCGGGGTGAGTGCCTGCAATAAGAAGCAAATATTGTAGTGATTTCTCACTGATATAACCCACCGTTATATCGAGATGATGTGTGTCTTTAAGTTCTTTATCGAAGAACTTATCCAACGGCTGCGTATCTTTGGGGTGATGCGCATTGAACACAACATTAACGGTGGGCTTCATATATCTACTTAATCAGCTTCCTGATCAGCCAGCGCGAGACGTTCCTTAATGGAGAGCGTCTGCAGGTACGCGTGCTGTTCCTCTAGATCGACGGGAGTGTAATTCCCGGTGTACAGGTTCATCAGTCGCTCACCCACAGCGTGCATACCTACAGGAGGAACAGCATTACCGATTTGGCGGCGGACTTCGGTGTTTGATCCCAAAAACTCAAAGTCATCGGGGAACGATTGAATTCTAGCCCGCTCGCGGTTGGTCAATGCTCGATTTTCTTCATAATGGTATCCCCATGTACCCCCGCCGCCACCGGCGATAAGGGTTTTGGATGGCTCATCACGGTGCAAGCGACGGTAAACGTGACTAATCATGCCCTTGACGTAGTAGGGGTCATCTTTGGGGATCGCGGTGAAGTTTTCGCCCTCAGGGATGCGCTTAAGCACTTCAACGGTGCGAGGCATGATCTTCATGTGGTTGTTGTTTGTGGGGACATCCTTCACGCCTTTGAGCGCTTCGCCGGCAGTCTTATACGGCATGTCACCGCGAGGGCCATGGGTAGGAGCTGGGTGCTTGAAATCAAAGCCGGTGTCACGGCGAATGCCAACAATGAGCACACGTTCGCGGAATTGTGGGACACCGTATTCAGCGAAGTTGTACAGGCGAGGCTTGACGATGTAGCCAGGCTCAACAGCTTCGAGGTCTTCAATGATGGTCTTAATAGCCTTGTGCTGGTTAGCAGTGAGTAGGCCCTTCACGTTTTCTGCGATAAAGGCTTTAGGCTTCTTTGCTGCAACAAAGTCACGGAAGTTTTGGTACAGGGTGCCACGCTTGCCGTCGAGTCCAGGACGCTTCCAGATCATGGAGAAGTCCTGGCACGGGAAGCCGCCGGTGACGAGATCGCCGTCAGGGATGGTGTCATCAGTAAACGGATCAATTTCAGTGATGTCGCCGTGAACAATGTGGTCACCGATGTTGTGCTTATAGGTTTGGACTGCTTCTTCTGAGAAGTCGTTGGCCCAAATGGGGTCGAATCCGACCTCTTGGAGGCCAAGATCGAGGCCACCGCAACCAGAAAATGTGGACACAATAGTGGGTTTTGTACTCATGAAAAATCTCGCAATGTTTTATCTTGTGCGTGTTTACCGTGTGTCTATTACACAGGTACCGATGGACACAGTTTATGCCAAGCCGCACATATTTGCCGCTTCTTGCTAGTTGTCAGTGGTCAACAAGATTTTTCAGTGAATGTAGTGAACAAATGTGCGGCATAAAATGGTGTCTTTTTGGTGCCGTGGTGAACATGTCTTAGTTGAGAGAATCCTAATGCGCAAGGGCAGCCGAGTACAAATTTTTGAGCTCGGATGAGGGGTTGTCGGTGCTCTAAAGACCTAAGTTTTTTAACTTTCATTTCTAGTTCTAAAAGTACTTTAAAAACGATTAAGTTTTAGAGTATGATTATGGATGTAACTACACACATCCGCATGTCCATTAGTGATATGACAAAAGAATAAAGAAAAGGGAGGACTTTAGTATGTCCAAAACTTTATTTCGACACGCTTTTGAACGGTCGCTTGAGATGGCGCGCTCAGAGTGGGGTCAAAAAGATCACTGGGGCAAAGCTCCACTGGGTGATCACGATGCTGTGCGTATCTATAGGCAAGCAGAAGCCTTGATGAAACAGCGCGCAGCAAACAATAAGGGCTTAGACCTCAATGATGAAGCGACCTATGGCGCCATCATGTTTGCGTCTTTCGATGATGCCTTCGCCGCTGATGCCGAAGCTCATGGCTGTGTACACCGACCACAGTTCGCGAAGGTAACTAGGCGAAATATTCTTAATTCACCGCAATACACGGCGATTAAGTCATCTTATGACGCGCTGGTGCAGCAGGATCTCGTGGCCCAACAGCAGCAGGCACAAGCGCTACAGCAAGCTGCTTATGAGCAAGAGCAGGCAGCTATTTTCCAGGCACGTGATCAAGCAACATTCCAGGCTGAACAAACGCTCGCGCAAGAGTCCGTTCGCCAATCAGAGGGTGTGGGTTTACCTGTCATTGATCCGATGGAGAGCTATTTCCGGGAGTACGCCTTCTATGAAGGTGTCGAGATGTTTGGTACCTGGGGTACGCACGTTGATGCTGGTGTGTCGCAGTTTAGCACCTCTGATGGCCGTGCGATCCGAGCGCTTGTTGATGAGCATCTCGCAACCTATGAACCAGTAGAGCAGCGGGGGAGTACTCAGGCATTCTTCGCCTCTGTCAATGCTGCCTTTGCTGAGGTGGCACCTCACGCAGCACCCATGTTTAGTGCGATTGCTCGCGAGGGTGAGGGTTCAAAGGGGTACCAGGCGCTGCGTCACCGTTTCGACAAGATGGTCGGCACTGCAATTGGACCTAATGGTTTGCCTGAGGGACCTGATCTGGGTGGTCGTCGTTTACCTATTTCGCCTTATGATCCACGCTGGTCAGACCGCGAAGTAGTCCGTGTGCACGGTACCAAGCTGCTATCACTGTCCGAAGAGAGTGTTGGCATGATCAGGGACCTTGATCTAGCAACGATCCACCTACAAGATAATGATGTTTACGAGGGCACTCATCGAGAAGACGACACTAAAGGCGGTGTGCGACCGTTGACTCAATGGGTCAATGGTGAAGCTATTGCCTGGCGCACTATCACCGAGAATGACCAGATGCGACTGCCCAATATTGGTCAGTTTATGACGGCTAAAGAATACCGTGCCGCAGCGTCATGGCTGCGTGCTGGACTCATTGATACCGCAGATGTTGCGAGTCAGAAAATTGACCCCAACAAGGTCATGTCTGATGAGGGTATCGCGCGCTCGGAAGCTATTTTGACGTATCTGTCGGATGAGGGTGTGGATTTTAGGATCGAGCCAGATCGTGAGCCGGGACAGCTTAAAGTGCGTATTGAGGGCACCCGTATTGATATTCGTCTCACTGATACTCGCGCCAATGAACAGTGGGTGGGTCGTGTCTATGATTCTGGCACTGTGATTAAGTATTCCGCCGAACAAACAGCGGAAGAACGTCTACGAGCTCGTGAGCGCATGGAGAACGGTGATGGAACGTGGACACCGGCTACTGATTATGAACCAAGCCCAACTGAAGTTGTCGATCTCGTGAAATTTGCTCTCGGTCGAGAGGTTGAGCGACAGGATGGCAAAGGTCTTGTTGGTGTGCCTAATGCTCGACACCCACGTGCTTTAGAGCAGGCACAGGATGCATATTTCACTAAGAATCGTTCCGCATTCATGGTGCGTGAAGGGCTCTCGATCGTTCAGGATGCACGTGATCGAAGTGCTGGTCCTGGAAAGTGGTTTGATAATGAAGCGAAAGCATCGGAGTGGCTTGGTAACAATATCGCCCTTACTCGTGCGCGTGTGGCCGAAGAGCTCGGCGTTGAAGAACTGATTGCGCTTTCTGCACAGTACGCCGATGATCCTGACTTCATGCCGGCTTTTGCTGGTGAGGATGAGCTCATGGCGATAAAGCAGGACTATTGGGCGATGCTGCGAGGTGAGGAAACCGATCTGCTTAACCCTGGGGTTAACCGCGATGATTATATGGCTGCTATCCGCGATGGTGATCATGAGCAGATTGCTGCGATGACCTCAGCAATGAATGCTGTGACCGTGGAGGATCGTGTGCGTCAGCACGCGGCCCTTGTTCTTGATGATTATGTCGGCACGGTGGAGCCTGATCCTGTTACCGGCTTGCGTTTTAATCCGGTGACAGTTGCTCAGCACATGCCGAGTGCTAAATCCCTGTGGTCAAACCATGACGATATTATTGCCGCGTTGCGAGCGACTTCGATTACTGGCGATGAACTGCGCGGTGACGAATTCTATAACGATGTTATTAATCAACAGTTGCTCAAATTTAATCCTGAGACCGCGCAGAAAATGGTTAATAACCCTGATCTTGACCCGCAGTTGGCTCGATTTGGCACTGTCATTGCCGAGACTATTTCCCGCAATGGTGCTGATGTGGTCGATATTGCTGTTGACGATAACGGTGTGGTGCGGTGGACCGCACAGCGACGTGTTGGTGCGAAGGATAGTCGTGCAGTAGATAGTAAGGGGCAGGTTCGCGGTGAACGCACCCGTCATGTGCAGGGTGAGATAGGTCAGATTTTTACTCGCGGTGAGCATGGTGAAATTGTCACCAAATTTAATGGTGGCGAGAACTATATGTTTGCCCCTGGCTACACCGCGTCTGTGGTACCACAAAAGCCTGGTGAGACAAAGAGTTTAGAAGAGCGTACCAAGCTCAAAGGCTATGAGCAGGTGATGTCAGAGGCGTTGGTGTACCGTGTGCGAGAAGATTTGATGTTCACTGAGCGATCCCGAGTGGGTGCTACAACCAGCATCAACAGTGCATATAAGCGACTGTATGACAATCGCTTCCCTGTGGACTTCTTCGAGCGCAGCGCCGAAGAAGGTTTGAGCGATGAGTGGCGTGCTGCGTTGCTTGAGACTGCGAGTTTGCGTGTGCGCTACGACAACTCTATTCGTGATGGTGCGAATGTGATGGAGGATATTCGAGCACAGCAGCGTGGTTTTGATGCGCGTAATGATAACTCCCGTGATGCGCTGGTGCTTACCGGTGGGCGTAACATTTCTGTACTTGATGTTGATGCGGGTAAAGGTTTCTTTGATCCCATGATGACTGGTATGGCGGCGAACCAGGGTTCTGTTCGCTATTTGTTGCCTTCTGCGAAGGTGGGCGCTGATGGCATGATTACCCCTGGTGATCCGGCTGATCGAGTACCTGTTGCAGCGCATCCAGAATCATGGGCGATGGGCTTTGACCCACATGACCGTCAGAACATGACTTTCTCGAACATCATGCAGGCTAGCGCTGTGACTGGTGGTGCACGCACTGCGATGATACAGCTGGGCGGTTGGAACTTTGAAGATGGCATTATTGTCTCTGCCGATTTTGCGAATACCCATGTTATTCGCGATACGGAAGATGAGATGCGCCCCTTGGTTGCCGGCGATAAGCTGTCTGATTTTCACGGTAATAAGGGTGTGATCGCTCTTGTTGTTGATCCAGCGATGAGTGATGCTGATGCACGTGCAGCAGGGCTGGAATCAGAGGTGGCGTTTTTCCGAGACAACCCTGATCTAGAGGTTGTCATGAGTCCGTTTTCTGCCATTTCTCGTTTTAATGGTGGCACGGCACGTGAGCTCATGAACAACCCGCAGGATGTGGTGTTCAGGAATAATGATGGTTCTACTCGTGTTCAACCAGGTGCCTCTGGTGATCTCAACTTCATCGTCACGCATATGGCTGTTGATGCGAAAACCAATGTCTATGATGAAGAAGCTGTTCGTGAGGGCCAAGGACGTAAAGCGTCTTCTCAGCTGGCGTGGGTGCTCCAAGCCCAGGAATGTCATGAGATTATGGAGCACTTTTATGGCAACAACGTCTCTGCATTGGCTAACTTCCAGGAATATCTTCGCGTCACGGGGCTTGATGTCACCCCGTATGGTGAGTTGCGCGAGGGGTTCAGCGAGTCCAATGAGCAGCGCAATATCATCGAGATGCCAAGCATTTACGATGAGAACGGTGAGCTGAATAATCGTGTTAATCGTGCACAGGTGCGCGAAGCTTTTGTTGAGCAGATCAGTCGCGCTGGTGGTGTTATGGAGATTCCTTTCCAGTTACAGTTGCGCAATGGTGCACAGCTAGAAGAGTCACCTAATAATCCAGACATGTATCAGTTGCCACTACTGAGCCCGCATTTGCGCAGTGATGAGGATTTAGCGGACGGTAGTACCTCTCGACATGAGTACACCACGCGGTATATGGCTATTTTTGATACGTGCTACAAGCTGGCAGAAGAGCAAGCCAAGATTGACGCATTGCGCCAGGAGGAAGCGCAGCACGGCACGTTGCCTCGTGCTGCGGAAAAGCGACTGAGCGAGTCACAGAAGTTTGTTGATCAAGCACAGAAAAAGGTGCAGGCAAGCTTTGATGGAATTGCTAATGATATTGTCGCCAGCCGGATCGAGACCAAGAACAATGTGTTCAAGGACGGCTTTATGTCGGCGCGACAGTCACACTCCGCTACTGCTGTGTGGACAGGTGATCCACGCCTGTCAGTTGATGAAGTAGCCATGAACTCTTCGATGGCACGTGAACTCGGCGTTCTCGATAACGGTTATGCAATGGTGTGGCGTGATCCGGTGATCCGCGATGGTGGTGTGCGCTATTTGCGTGTGGTTATTAATGATGATCTGCACGGTGTGGCAGTCAACCCTGTGTCGGTGAAGAGCTTTGACGGTGACTTCGATGGTGACTCTGTAGGTCTGGTCGGCAATCTGCCGAAAAAGGCGCATGAGGAGGCATTGTCCAGGCTCACAGTTGAGGCAAACATGCTTGATCTTGGTGATGGTAAGCGTATGGAGGACGGCACTATGTTTTATGGGCTAACTCTGCATGACAGCCTCGATGTACAGGTAGCGCAGCACCATGATCCGGCAATGGCCGAGAACATGAAGGTTATTGTCTCTGAGCTTAACCGCTACCAGCGTGAATACGAGGCCGGCGAGATTAGCCGCGAAGAATTGCTAGAGGTCAACCGTGCACACATGGATGATCTCAATGAGCACTATGCACAGGCTTTTGCCAACCGCGATGGTTTGGTGACCTTGCGTTTTGACGGTATGGAAAACCATATGGCTTCTGTTGCGCAGTGCTTCGAGACGGGTGCGAAAGGTTCGCCTGGCAAGCTGAAGGAATATGCCACCTATATCGGCGCTGATCCGGCGCAGGGTTTTAAAGACGTAGGTCAACCAACGCCAGAAGCGCTGCGTAGCCACTATGAGGGTTCGCAGAAGGCGACTGCAATTAAGGTGCTCTTTACCGGTGTGGCTGGTAAAAAAGAGCAGGAAATGGTGGCATTGTGCCGCAATCTTGGTCTGACCAAGGAAGCTATGGCTGCATCAGCACCGGCACAGCAGTCGATTCTGCAGGCGAAGCACGACCCGATTGACGCGCTCTATCGTGCAGAAACTCTTATGGGACCAGTAGGTGATCTCTACCAAGGTCGCAAGATGCGTCGTGGTGAGAATGAGCAAGGTCGCTATGAGTGGGAAGTCGTTAGGGACGAGAACCACCAGCCTATCCAGGCCACCAAGGATGAATGGGTACAGCAGTACATGGAGATGTACGCCGATGACAAGGGTATGGGTGTCTCGGTTGGCGTTGACCAGGTGGAGAAGATCGCGGAAGAATTCTCTGATGAGCAGGGTTATATGCGTGTGCTTAGCCATGATGAGCTACCCACTGAGATTAAGCCACTAGCACTTGATCAGCTTGCCTATGGCGATAAGAAGAACCGCTTTGATTTGTTGTGCGAGATGGCAAAGCAGCAGGTCAACATCTACGACGGTGATGCTTATGACTTTGCCCCTCGTGTGGTGCGCGCCAATATGAAGGCAATGGAGGATGCAGCGCGTTTTGGTATCCCTGATGTGGAGATTCAGTCGATTTCTGCACAGCAGTCATTGGCGAGCTTTGAGCGAGTCCCACAACGTTCTGGTTTCCGTATTGAGCGTCGTGTGCCGGCAGAAGTAGGTACAGGGATTGCTGCACCAGCACCGTTACCTGATGCAGGTGTACAGGGGAATTATGTTCAGCAGCAGGTGCCTGCGACCCCGCCAGTTATGCCTGTCACACCTCCGGCACAGCAACCTGTTTCGCCTGCTCAGACGGACTTCCGGGGCGTTGGTCAGCCACTCGACCAGGGCGGAAAAATCGGGAATTATGGACATCAGGGACCTGCAATGGGGGCGCAACAGCCAGTTGTGCCTCAGCAGCAGAATATTCCGCCTGTGCATAATCCGGTACCACAGAATTCTGTTCCGCCTACTCCGGTTGTGCCGAAGCCAGGTACAGGAAACCCGTTTACTCATGGTGGTGCGAACAATCAGTTTATGGGTCGATTTGATACAAGCCGTTACAACCAACAGGAACCACCACAACGACAGGATGGCGGGTTTGAGCTCTAAATAATGGCAGTAGATTTCAGCAGAAAAGGAACGCGGGGTCAGAGCATGAGAGCTACACCACGACAGCAGAGTCGATCTGTTGCACGTGAGGTGGTTGCCTCTGACCCCGTGGTAGAGGTTGCAGCGCAGCCTGTGTCACCTTTAACAGATAAAGAATTAGCGGCTGTTGTGCCGGCGCATGTGCGAACAGCACGGTTGGGTGCCGCAGAATTGTTGCGTCGTTTTGAACGCACAGGTGCAGCAGCTCAGAATAATCAGTTTGACGATATGGACTTTTAAGGAGTGTGGTGACAGTGGCTGGGAATGAGAAGAATAAGATACGAGAAGAGCGGGTGGCTCGGCGTGCCCAGGCAGTCGTAGAGGCGGAGATTAGTCTTGCTGCACAAGCAAGTGAGCAGGTGCGTGAACAAGCAGAGGCGCCTGATGTAAATGAACAGGTAGAAGAGGTTAGTGTCGAGGTATCTTCTGTCCAGTCATTAACCCAGCCTAAGACGTTGGGGCAGCTGCATGACCCAAGGAAAAATGTCATGAGTAGCAGCGACTTGGCTTCTATTATTGGTGTAGAGCAACAGCCTGTTGCTTATGGTGAGTCTGAGGAACCAGAAACACTGCGTGATGTGTTGCCTCGGCGAAAGCTTCACCCATCTGAGATAACACCGAGTTATGAGGTTGCTGATGGTGAACAGCGCAGCATTTTTGGTGAATCAGCTCCGTCTGATTTTGATGACCTCAGTGATGTCGAAGAATTTGATACCAGTCATTGGGTGCGTGCTGGACAAGATGATCGTAGTGATGATGATCGACTCGCTGATGAGGCTGGTGTACCGCGTAGTGGCGCACAAGATGTAGCTGATAATGAGGCTAATCTTTCTGGTGTGGATGAGCAGCTGCACATGCGTGAAGTCCATGCACAGAGTTTTGACCCTATTGACGTTGCCAAAAAGGAACGCAAAGCAGCGGAAAAGAAGTATGCCAAGCCACCAAAAAGTGATAATCCGTACCTAGCACGGGATGCCAAAGATGCAGCTGCTCGTAAGCGGAAGATCAATGCAGCTCATGATAATTTTGCCCAAGAGATGGCACAGGCTGCGATGGGACCACTGCGCAAAGGGGTCAACACTCAAACGGTGATGGCCGCGTGTACGACTGCTGCGGTGATGTGGTGCATGAGCCCACGTATGACCGGTGTGAACGTGGATATGAAGCGCAAGTTTAACAAGGATCTGGAACAGGCTAAAGACACTAAGTTGTCGAAGTATGTGTCCAAAGATTTTTGGAAGTCAAAGCTGACGCGCGATAAGACGGAGAAGGAAGCGAAGTCGCTCTCTGATGCGTTCATGCAGCAGAAAACAGCGATCATCAGCAACCGTGAACGAATCCCCATGAGTGTTGCTTCTGCCGCGCAGACCGTGGTTCGGTTGTCTGATCAAGCGTATGAGGCGATGCGTGAAGTAGATACGGATGGTCAAGCGATAGTGGATGCGAAGGATGTCTCTGCACAGGTGGCAGAAGATATTGACATGGTGGTCAAGCAGGGTGAAGAGCATGGCCTGAAGTCGAAGGATATTTATGGCGCTGCCCGCGATATTGTGGGTCGTCGCATGGAGCGCGATCCAGGCTATGCTGCCCGGTTTAATGAGACGGCTTTTGGCACCGTGCGCCTGGGTGAACAACGACGTGGCATGGTGATTTCAAAGACCCCGACATGGCAATTCCCTGATGGTGCAGGTTTGAGTAAAAACGCCGGCTGGTTTAGTGTTCGTGAGCCGATGGGTAATGCGCAGAACTTCGCTGACAACCTGGCTGCGACTTTGGCGACAGAAATGCGGGTAGCTGGTGAGCAGTACGGTTCCGATGGCGTTCGTGATGTAGTTGCCGGCTTCATGACAGCGACTGATGTCTCAGAAAGTGGCCTCGCCTCTGCGAAGAAACTGTTACCTGACTTTGATACACGTGGTCGCAGTGCTTCTCGGGTGCGCCAGATTGCTATGGCACAGCGCACACAGGCAGCGATCAAGGTGTTGCAGGATGATGGTAATCAGACCGCGATGACGACTGAGCAGGTCAAGGAGGTTCAGGTATGGGCGATGGATCAGGCTGAGAAGGTGATGCAGCGTGATCATCCAGCGATTCTGGATAAGTTTGTGCGCAAACATGGGCAGACATTTGGGCAGGATGCGGACGCTTTTGTTAAATCCATAACTATGGAAAAAGACACGAGCAGCGAGTACACTGATGCTATGGTTCGACCTCAAGAAAATCGTGGATCAGGTCGAGAACTGGCAGCTCGTCGTCGTGTACAAGCAGCGCAAATCAATCAGGCAGCACAGCTGGATATGAATGTTCATGATTTCCGTGAATCGAATCTGCCAGAGGAACGACCCGCGAATCCTTATGAAGCGTATGTTCGTGAGACTGAAGCGAAAACCAATGATCCGCAGTACGGTTATTAATAGAAAATGATAGAAAGAAGAATTTATTATGACGACCCCAGATCCGACAAACCGCGACACCCAAGAGCTTATGGGCGTACCTAAGACGCAGGTACGACTTGGAGAGGGTGGTATGGACGCGAACGGTGTGCTCAACTCTGTGGACCAGCAGCTTCGGATGCGTCAGCGTTATCAGGCAATGAACCAAGAAGAGCGACCTGTTATCCAGGAAGAAACCCAAGTTCAGCAGCAAAATGATGGCTTTAGCTTTGGTTAAGGTATGAGCTGTTGAGCAAAAAAATAACCCCCGTATCAAGAGCTGCTGTGTGGCAGTGATCTTGATACGGGGGTTATTTACATGGCATCAGTGGTTGGTGCCGGTGCGTTGTGTTTTGGTACAGGGGCGTTACGAGAGAGCACGGGCTGCGGGGAAGTGCTCAAAAAATCAGCCAGCTTTGAGTGCAAATCGTCAATGGTGCCATCGTTGCGGAGCACAGTGTCGGTAGTGAGATTAAAGCTTTCGGAAATATGTGAGGTAGTACCGAATGATCCTGCAGTCAAGGTCGATTCATGATCTGGTCGGATGACTTTGACGGTCTGAATGGTGTTCATCGGGTTGGCTTTGAGGCTGTTCAACCACTCAATCTCATTGGGGAATCGCAAATCAGTGATGACAATGGCGTGGTCAGCGGGCAGTTCATTGATCTTTTTGATAGCAAGATTGACCCACAGATGCTCGCCGTGGATGCGCCAACCAGCTTCGGTACCAATACGCTGCATAAGTGCGCGGATGTCGGGGATTTGCTTTGCGGTATCCCAACCAAGTGTGTCCACAACAGTGGCCACGCGGTCATAAATGGCACCATGTGTGGTGATAGCCTGCTCCACACAGACCAGTGGGTTAAGCGCATAGAGTGCGTCACGGACACCATCGGCAAAGGCGATGCGGTGAAAACTGTGCATATGGGTGAGATACTGTGCTGCAGTATCTTTGCCAGATTCGGCACGGCCATTAAAAGCGATGATGGTACGCGGTGAGCTAAGTTCTGCAAAAGTCATGGTGAGACCTACTTTCTTGTGATGAGTGTGTGGTGTTTTCCTGCGATAGTGGCATGGTCAAAGTACGCATCGGGATCAGGGAACCCATAGTGCTGCATGGCGGCCTCATCAGCCGGTGCAGTCCAGTTAGCAAACACTGTGGGTGGAGTGTGCTGCGGATTATGGGTACGCTGGGCAAAGCTATACAGCTGGTTTAGCGTGTGGAGGTGATTGAGCTGGTTGATATGCCACCACGTTGGTAACAACAGGTTGAGATGACCTGTTGACCATTGAGTGAGCAGTTCTTCTGCAGTTGCCCAATAAGAATGGGTGGCCTCGGTGGTTTGATGCTGGTGCTGCAGAGCTGCGTTAGTGCTGTCTTTGCTTAGAATAAGTACAAAGGTGGCGGTGTCGTAACGGCGCCTAAAAGCAGGAATATCAGGTGTGATCCAGCGGTCGATCGGGATGAGTTCATGGTTGTAATTACCGAGATCAACGCCTGTTTCTTCCCATACTTCCCGGCGTGCAGCGGAAATATGAGCTGCCATAGTTTCTGAGTCCATGTGGAGTCGGCTGGCATGATGCTTGATGTGTTCAGGCGACATGTGCTGATCGCGGTGGGGGAGCATAAAGGGATAATCGCTGTCCTCAACACCGCCGCCTGGGAAAACAACAGCGTTTGCTGCATAAGCCATAGTGGATTGTCGCTGCTGGATAAAGAATTCTAAGGTACCTGAGTCAGCAGACTCGCGGGCAATAATGACCGTGGATGCCAGACGTGGTGCGCGGTGGGAGTGAGGTGTGGTCATTATATTTCCGCGCTTTCTGGATGCTCATGATGGTTGTAGAGGTGTTCACCTGAGAGGTTATAGACAGGTAACCCCTCTAGTTCATCATCGGGTGTATCAACCTGGGCGCGTTCGCCTTTGCCGCTGGGGTCAACCCAAAAAGTGCCACATTCAGGGCATGTCCACCCATCACGGTCATGCTCTAATTCTGCATCACACAGTGGCCCGGAACAGTACACATGGACGATCATTTCTGGTGTCTTGTCGTAGAGGTGCTTAAAGGACATTGGTGAGGGTTCTCCTTATTGTTGTGCTGGTTGGGTTTAATCGAGATAGGTCTCGAATAGTTCGATGTAGCCTGTTTTAGTGCTGCGGAGGTTGTTGAATAGGCTGCCTGGAAGCTCGTCGAGCCATGCGCGAATTTGCTCTATGGCGTTGTCGCGGTTAACTCTTTCGCTGTTTACTTCTTCAGCGATGTCGCCAAAAGCTCCGAGAATGCCATAGTCAAGGTGCGAGTTCAGTGCCCAGGTAGGGTAGTCGTCAGCTGAATCTGGGCTGGCATCTTCTTCACGACTACCAGCCTCTTCTTCGGTGAGGTGTCCGGTGCGAACGAGCGCATCAACAGGTGAGAGATCATAAGCGCGTGCTAGAGCGATGACGGTCTTTTCAGGGAGTATTCGACGGTTAAGCTGCTCGTTGAGCGTTCTGATGGGTATGTCGCATTTTCCTGCAGCTTCTCGGACAGAGGCGTTGTTGGTTACTGTGTTAAACCACAGTTTATGGTCAATCATGGTGGTGTCGTCTTTTTTTCTTATGTGGGGGATGAGTAGGTAGTGAAAAAAAGAGCGTCGAAGCGTAGATTGCTTCGACGCTCTTGTGGAGGGCTGGTGTGTTGACTAGTTGAAGTGGTTTTCAACGATGTCGCTGACTACATCGTCAGCATCGAGGTCGTTGATTGATGCCGCGATCGCGGTGAGAGCTTCCTTCATAGTGAAGTCACCGCTATCAATGCGTGAGACGATTTCCTCAGCAGCGTCGTCAATACCGTCTCGAACAAGATCCATGACAAAAGACTTGATGCGGTCTTCGCGTGGGGCATTGGCGATGGTTGCAGAGATAACGTTACCGGCCTCCATCTCTGCGGTAGCCCAAGCGCGGAATTCGTCACGTGTGGCAAATTCGAGATTATCGACGCGTGCATAAGGTACGCCAGGCTTCGGGTTGAAGGTGTCGTTGAGGATGGTGGTGGAGTTAGCAGAAGAAGTAGATTCAGACATGACGGGAAAAACCTTTCTAGAAATGAGTACGGGAGAGTGCCTGCATGAGGTAGCGATTAACGCCGGACCAGTGCAGGATCTGGGTGTTGTGTTCGTTGTCGTGGTTAGAAGCAGAGGAACTGATACGGACAGTGACAATCGGTGCTTGGAGATAACCTAAGTCTTGGGTGATGTAGGTATGTGCTACATCACCGGCAGCTACAGTGACTTTGGTGGCCGGCATGTTTTTGCGTGCAAAGAAGTCAAGCGTTGCTGTACACCCTGGGCACTCAGCCGGTCCGTAAACGAGAATCTCGTGCACAGTTGTTGTTGGTGTCAACAATTCCGCATCAGAGATACGGGTATGGGGCAGTGCTGTATATAGCGGGGTATCGGTAGTAGTAATAGAGGTCATGGGTGTGTAGTAGAAACCAATCGGGAAAAAGAGTGAATGTGGGGCGCGCCCCAACAACCCCGTCACAGCGAATATAGATTTATGCTGGTGCTGCAACGGGGTTGTGAGGATGATGTGTGAGAAGCGCTCAACAGCAGCAGGTGTTTTAGTCCTGGTTGTTGAAAATTGCTCGGAGTGCCTCAATATCGGACAGAACTGGATTAACAGCAGCGTTTTCTGAGGTATCAGAGTTCACTGCAATAACGTCACTGTGACTATTAGGGGTGGACGTGCTGTAGACAAGGTTGTCGTCCACCTCAGGCTGTGCAGCAACGATAGTCGGTTCGACTGGATCAGCTGCAACAGTGGTTACCTCAAGATCCGCAACAACAGGTGTTACGGGGGCGGTGCTTGATTGTACAGTCACATCTGCAGGCACTGCCTGGTGGAGAATAGGCTGTGGTGCTACATGTACGACAGTGTTGGCTACATTGTCGTCGTCCGGGAACTCATCGAAAGCAAACTGAGACAAGTACTGCTGAATTGCTGGCTCTGCTGCAGCGAGTGCACGAGCCTCTTCCTCCTCTTCTTCAATCTGTAGGGCTGCCTCAACATTGTTGATGATCTCTTGCTCAGTTAGAGCAGTGACTTCTTCATCGCTGAGATCACGCAACCACGGGTTGTGCTCAAGCAACAACGCCTGAGCCTGCGCCTCAGCAGCAGCAAGGGCGCGCGTCTCCTGTTCAGCTTCAAGGGTGGCGAGTGCTGCAGCCTCTTCCTCCTTAATTTTGCGCTCCTCATCGCGCTTTTCAAGAAGATCAACGATTTGCTCATAATCGGTGACGATGCGTGGGTATGCGCGAGTAGAACCAGCAATAATGAGTTCACGCTTTTTTGCACGGGTCAGCGCCACATAGGTTGCGCGCTTACCTTCTTCGGTCATCTCTGCATCGGAGCTTGGTTTTTGAAGCACGATGACATTATCGAATTCCAGACCCTTTGCACTGTGAATGGTGGAGACCATGAGCAGTGGTTTCTCCTGTGCGACAGCCTCCTTGTTAGCGTTGTTGCGCGCATTGAGCATGGACTGACGTGCTCGGTTATTCCTGATTTCATAGTCAAGAATGCACTGACGAAGACGGTAGAAGAACTCTTCGTTGGTGATCGCACCGGACTGAGTTTGCTGCACCCAACCCTGGATGTCACGCTCATTTTCACGCCACCATGCAGCCATAGACCGGATAACGCGATCCTCCATCTGCTCACGCTTTCCGCGTACCAACTTATCTAGATGAGCGGTGACTTGGCTGGTAAAGGTAAATGCGGCATGAGCTGGGTCTACAGCGGTGACCTCAAACCAGAAATCCTTAATAAAGGTCGAAAATACCGTGTTGTTGAAACCCTTATCGGACTGCAAGTTACGCACCGTGATGCTGGGGTACATCTCGGCTAGCGCTTGCTGCGCTGCACGAATTTCACGACCAGAATGAGCAAGCACAATGGTTTGCTCATTGTTCAAGATCGCAGCATCAAAGCGAGCTTTATTGGACTCCATGAAATAAGGAATGCTGTCGGTAAACTCAGACTGCTTAGACACATGGTGCATGTCCAGTTCAACCTTTTCTTTGAAGCTGTCCGCAGTAGGTGCATCAAAAGAGTTGGCGTAGAGCTGAATACCTGCGAACTGGTTAGCTTCAATATCCGAGAGGTGGATATTAGCGAAGTCAAGAATTTCCTGGTTGGAACGGTAATTGGTGGTCAAACGGTAGGTACCGAAAACACCAGATGCTTCCAGGGAGTTCAGAGCCTTAGGGTTAGCAGAACGGAACTCATACAAGGTCTGTGACGAGTCACCCACCAAGTACAGACTCGTATTGTGCTTTGCCGCAAAACGAAGTGCAAAGACGAACTCGAAGACCGAGTTGTCCTGCACCTCATCAATAATGAGGTACTTCGGCGATGCATGAGGCTCGATCAGCTTATCCAAGAGCAGGTAGCAGATGATGATTTCCAGCTCAAGAGAAGTCTGCTTGATCTGATCCAACACCGAGATGAACGCCTCGATATGGGATTCCATGAAGATGCTCAACGCTGTCAGGTTGGCGTTGCCACCCTGCGTCATGACCTTATAGAGCAGGTCACGGAGCTGAATCATGTAATCGGAGGTCACCATTTGATCGCCGTATTCAATATCAAGCGTATTGATAATGGTGTCGATGGTGGAGATCTCATGATCAGGGAAATTGTGTGCGTAAATCTCATGAACCATCTTGGAGATGGTCATAGAGGTCACCTTGTCATTTTTTGCTGTGATGTTATCGGCGGCAGCATTAGTAAAAGACAGCACAGCAATCTCTTCAGGGTTGGTGCCTGCAGCGCACAAGTACTCAATGCGTTCCAGAATCACGGTGGATTTACCGGTACCAGCACCGGCCTGAATAATCGCGAGAGGATTATCAGTGGTGATTGCTTCACGCTGCTGCGTGGAGAAGTGTGGCTGAATCTGGTAGCCAGAAGCAGCCACAACGTCCTTATCTGGTACAGGGAGCTGGGAGACAATGGAGTTGAGTGCATCCAGATTTGAGCTCAAGGTGAGCTGCATATTCTGTCGCACAAGGTACTGCACCATAGATTCATTCTTAATGGCGCTGACAGTCCAGAAAAGAGCAGAGTACGCGGTCAGTGGTACATCGTAGTGCTCCAAAATACGTAGCTGGCGAGACATCGGCAGCATAGACTTCTTGGAGATAGGTACCTCGCTGAGGTTGGTGGTGCCAGGGTTCATCTGTTCGGTAAACCACAAGATATTGTGGGCATTTTGCTTGATGACATCACTCACATGTGCGGTGATCTTGTTGCTGTTGATGAGCTTTGCCTGTGCAACAACGCGTTCGCACAGCTGATAGGACTTTTCAGACCATTCATTGAGCACAACCATATCGAGGGCAATGGGGGTTGGGGAGCTGGCAATATTGATGTGATTAGAGAGATATGAATCAAGGTTGTTGAGCATATCGACCAAGGTGGTGGCTGGGTCCCATGAGAAATCGACAAATGCGAAAGAGTTTACACTAGCGAAGCCAAAAGGATTGTGATCGAAAAGATCAGTGACAGCGCCAATACGCTTGATACTTGGGGTAGAAATAGGATTATCATCCCTATCAAGCACCTGGTTGCCCTGGTCATCAAGCAGAGTAGATCCATGATCTTGACCGGCAATAACGTGAACGGTGACGCGGTAATAGACATGAGTGGTGTTATCAGAGGCGGTGGTACCGTCATCGAGTACCGTCTTACCGGATCGTAGAGCGATAGTCTGCGGGGTAAAATCCACCCACAGGTTATATCCGTGGAAATGGTAATCACAGATGTCAGCGACATTAATCATCTGGTCCAGCTGCGGAATATCGAGTTGGTAGAGGTACGGCCAGGCAGCCAATTCCGAATCAGAGTTGTTGACATTATTGTTGCGACGCAGGGTAGAGACATGAAACGCGTTGCTGATGGACTCACTGAGAACAACAGCGGGGGTTGGATGGGTAAGGATGTAGCGGGTCTTAATACCCTTGTGATCTGCTGATTGTGGGGTGTAGACATCAGAGACTGGCTGGTAGGACAGATCTGGGTTGGTCGGGTGTACGTTCTTGTTGAGGCGACCGGTCCTACCACCTACGCCAGTAAGATCACGGTGGAAGAACTTTGCCGTGAGTCCTTTAGGCTTCAGAGCAGGGGCTTTACGCTTTTTCTTAGGTTTTTCAGCTGCTGCGTCTACACCTTCTTCTGTCGCGTTAGTGCTGATGGTGGCGTCGCCATCAAGGTCAGCATCAGCGTTAATAGCATCAAGTAAATCGGCGTCAGTGTCAGGGTTGTATTCGGTGGCAGTGCCGATGGTGGAGTCGTCGTCAGAATTGAGGTTATCAATGATAATTGGCATGAGAATGTGGCTTTCTTAAAAGTAGAAAAAGTGGAGGTGTGTTGAGGCAGGTTCTTTTATGCTGCAGCAGGGTAACGCGTTGAATTACCTGTCATGAGCACGGCGTTGAGGTAATCCTCGTACTCTTGCTCGCGGTAACCAGGGTTGCGTGGATCAAGTGAGGGGTTGTCGTAGCCGTCACGAGGTGGCTGCGGGATAGTTTGAAAATCGTACATGTGGGTGAGTTTTCTTTGGTCGTGGGAAATAACAGTGAGTAGGTGGGGTGGCTAACACCCCTTAACCAAAGAAAAATAAGGTCAAGGGGTGTTAGTGGTACTCGAAGTTGATAATGAGAGGGTCACTATCAGGCTCAATCCAGAAATTGAGACAGTTTTCTGAATATTTTTCGGCATTGTCGGTGAGTTGGGCACCGTATTCGTCGTAGCCACGATCCCAGAATCCGGCACCATGATGGTCACGGGTGAGTAGGAAATCATGGCCGTGGTGCTCCCAATCTGGGCATAGACCATCAACAATGAGCTTGTTCATTGTGGTGTAGTTGTCAAGGAAGAAGTCGAGACAGTCTTTAACAATGGCTTCATTGGTGCGGAGTTGATTCATGAGAATGTCGGTATAGGTTTCTTGACCTAAGAAGAACGCTTCATCAAGAAATATAGGTTCGTTATCTATTGTGACGGTGGCTGTGAAGATAGCAGCCTCGCAAAAACCGGTGATAAACGCAGCTTGGTCAGCAGTGAGTGTAGGTAGGGTGCCTGAGGTGCTGTTAGCAGTGGTATCAATCATGATGTACTCCTAAAAGGTTGGTCACATCAGCAAGGATGCGATGTGGTCTTCGATGGTGCGTGCAGCAGGACGTGCACCAAAATCTGAGATAAAGGTGGTTTCCACCAGCTGATCAAGAGTGTCTGAATCAATATCTGCAGGGATCTGTGCTGCGTAATGCGGGTGGCTAAGCAGCACGGCGTCACGGCGACGCTGGTAGAGATTGTCCAGAATCTCACGGTAGGTGCCTGCATCAATGCGGTTGAAGGCAAAGATATTCTGGAAACGGTTGAGCAGTTCAACAGGGAAATCCTTGGACATCAGTGACTTGAGGCGTTCCTGTGCACGCGGATCAGTTGCTGCTTGAGCAGAACCGAGGACACCTGAATTATCTGAATCGAATCCAAAGCTGTCACGACCGATTTTGTCGCGGGCTGCATTGGTGGTGGCAATGATAATGGCCTGAGAGAAATTCAATGTCGTGCCATTAGCCATCGCCATAGTGCCTGTATCAAGAGCTGCCATGAACAATTGCTGGAAATGAGGGTGAGACTTCTCAAATTCATCGAGCACAATCACCTGACGCGGATTAGAAATCAGCGGGTCGAGTGGTTTAGCACGCTTAGAATTAGAGCCGATATAGCCATCGGATGATCCGATAAGGCCAGTAATGGACTCAGGACTAATGTATTCGGGACCATTGATAATGATGGGATCGCCGCCATTAATGGCGCGAGAGAGAATACGCGCCATTTCTGTTTTACCCACACCAGATGAACCAGCAAACACCCAGCTCAATGGTTTGGTGCGAGGGAAAATACCAAGCTGTTCACGCTTGATAGCGGTGAGTACTGGCTCAATAATATGATCTTGACCAAACAACGTTTCGAGTTTGTCACGAGCATCATCAGTATTGATGGAGGCTGGCACTTGAGAGCCAAAGGCAAGTTTGCGAGCGGTGTTATGGATGTGCCTTTCTGACACAGGGAACTTGAGCGACGGCGCAATGACATGGTTGTTGATCAGACGCTGTTTCTCCATAGTTAGGGAAGCCAACGCCTTATCAAACAGCGTCAGTGCTGCATCAGGTTGTGCTGTATTGCCTGGGTTGAATTGCTGCGAGTAGGTGTAGACATAGCCCAGTACGTCGTCAGATACCGTGACAGCGTTGTTGAAATGTTTGAGGTAACCATCACGTGCAGCATGAAGAATAGTGAGCGTTTGATCTCGATCAAATTCATCGACATTTACTCTGCTAAAACGGCGTTTGAGGGCTGGATCATGATCGAAGTCACGAGCTTCCTGGGTGGTGGTGGCACCAATAACACGAAGGTCACCACGGGCAAGATAGGGTTTGAGAATCTGAGCAACTTTGGCTTGCGATCCACTGTGACTGGACTGATCACCAGCAATTTGGTGAATCTCGTCAATAAAGATAATGACTTTGTTACTCGGGTCGGTCGCATACTTGATGAGATCCAGAATGCGTTCTTCGAGCTGACCAACAACGCCAGCACCAGCAACAAGCTCTGCAATGGAGACATCAAGAATACGGTGGCCGACAAGCTGATCGGGAATAGATACGTCATCATTGGCAAGGCGGCGCGCAATATCTTCTGCGATACGGGATTTACCTGTACCGGCAGGCCCAACGAGTAGCGCATTGGGCTTATTTTTACTGATCAAAATAGCGAGAGTTTGATCAATAACATCATCGCGAAACAGGGCTGGTTCATCATCTTTATGACGTTCGTTAAGGTCGATGAAACGGGTCTCGTCATTGGGTGCGCTTTGCTGCTGCGGTTGCCCTGGAAAAGGGATCATAATGGCGCCCGGAGGGAGACCCTGCTGTGATGAGTGTGAGGTGGGGGCAGATGGCGGTTGAGCGGTGGGGTTAGCTGGTGCATTTTGCCTAGGATCGCTATCAGGGTCAGTGAAATCGTGAAAAGGCACGGTAGGGGGTTCTTTCTTGTAGTGGTTGGTGGTGTGTGGCAATCCGCGAGAGTTCACTGACCCTAGATGGATCAGCTGCTATTTTCCGTGTACGCCGAGTAGTCGGCTGTGGATATAGGGGTCGAAGTCAACCATTTCATTTGCGAAATGAGACATATCTCTTCGAACCATTGACCAGCTGCCGTAGTCAGGCAGGATTGGGACGTAGAAAATAGAACTTGGGTGGTCGATGTTTAAGCCGCGATTCGGCATGAATCCGAAGTCAGTTAACACAAGATTCATGCGTTCTTGGCGCTGCGGATTGATCTGGATGTAATCCCAAATCTGGTGATAGTCAGTACCGCCAGAGACCTTTGGGATGGCCGAAATAAGAGCTGCCAATTGCTGTGGTGTTTTACCCTTGGTCGGCAATAGTACTTCTTCGGAGAGCACGTGAGAGAAGGTGGAGAAATAGAGGTTGATGTCCAGTTTGGTGGCAAGCTGCATGAGCAGAACCACAGAGTTGCGGTAGCTTTCTTCACTAATCGAACCAGAAGTATCTACATAAACATGCAGGTCAGGGTAGAAGAGCTTGCTCTTAATGGTGCCAGGGACATTAGGGTTATCCGGGTGTCGGCGAGAAGCTCTGGTCAGAGACTTCTTCTGGTATTTCTGAGGGTTGTGCGATTGGCGTACGTGAGTGAGTTTGCGCAGAACCTCTGCGACAGAAAGCACGATAGTCTGTGGTGAGGGGAGTGCCTTGGAAAAGTCGTTTTCTTGTGAGGAACGCTTCTGCATGTTGTGGTGATCTTTTCGAGCACGCATGGCCTGCATTTGTGCTTGCATCCCGAGATGCTGAGCAGATTGCAGCTTGGAAATTGCATTTGGCGACATAATACGAATAGACCCTGTTAACGCCGCATTAATTTCCTTCCATTTCTTCTCAATGTCCTGGGAGGATGCATGAGCATGAGCTTCAGCATTAATAAACACAATGGTCTCCGGCATGATCCATTGAGCCACACTAAACGGTGCTAGTGCACAGGTGGGTGCATCATTGTTAGCACGAGCATCATCGTGATTGAGTTTCACCCAAGAATGCAGCAGGGAAACAAGTACGCGGGGGAATGAATAATCATCAGTTGTCTCTGCTTCATTTTTGCGTAAGAGAAACTCGGCGGTGAGATTATCAATGGAGATGTTACGCATTGATTGGAACCTATTAAAGGTGTTGTTGGAGATGAGTGATGCCGAGTGCAGTGTTGTTGCTTCGTTAATAAGGTAATCAACAAACTCAACGAATTCTGCGTTGTTAAGGAATACCGCACCGTAGGTATAAGGGAAAAACACTGAGGCAAGAGAAGCGAAAAATACCTCATAGGCTGTGTGAATGTCGTCAACAGTAATTGGGGCACTTGCAGTAACTGTCAGTGGATTGTTCATTTTTGCAGTGGTGGACAAGATGTCTTTAGCAGATGGGATAACGTCATTGGGCACGGTGTAAATAACGTTGTTTGCCGGTGCTGGTAGACGATTCGCTTTGAGCACTTGGGAGATAAAGAGTTGGTCAACAATGAATCGGCGATCAAAGCCAACATGGTTAGTAAGCTGCGAAAGTAGACCCATCATGTCACGGTTGTAGCCTTGATGATTTGCCAGCATTGAGTCTGGGGTAATCGCTAGAGCAAGATGTTGTGCTAGTGCTGCTGCATCAAGATCAACGGTTGATCCGTTTTCGGTGGCTGTGATAGTGACTGGGTGTTGCGGATTGATTGGATTGAACAGGTGGTTGGAGGCTAGTTTTTCTAGCACTGAGGTGTGTTCGTAACCATGTTCGTCGGTGGTGGCGTTACCGGTGAGTGGTGGTTCAATATCGAATGGGCTAAAAGTATGAGGCGCGTGATTTGCGACGCTGAAGGTAACCATGAGGGGATCGCTTTCAATTACTAGTGTCAAGAAGGGTAAGGGTGCGTGGACAGGATTTAGTGTCTACTCCACGCAGGTAGACAGATGACTACCTCAGCTGCCAAAGGTACTTAGGAAATTGCTTTAACTTTCCAAGAAGCCCAAGACAGCGGGACCGAGATTTCGAGTCAACGTTGTATCCTGTCTGGTCAAGGCGTGATAGTTTGCCGTTGGTACAGGACCGAGTGAAACAATTTTGCTGATTCTGTCTTTGGGCAGTTCATCAAGTACGCCTTCAGATGCAAGGTGAGCGATGATGCTTGGTGCAGCGTTGTTTACAGTGTCATGGAGGGCAAACAACAAGACATCGGCGCGGTCATTGAGACTGAGTGTGTGAACCTCTTGTTCCAGTACAGTATTGCTTGGTGCAGCAGCGAGTCGGTCGTAGACAAATGGTTTGATTGGACCACTAGGAGCTTGCGATGCGGAGCTCAGCAGATCATTGGTCATTTCGCTGAGGACTTCTGCGGTAAAAGCGGTATCGCCGGTGTGAGATTCGAGCGTAGCCTGCAGCAAGCTCATGGATCGAGCAAGACCATCCACCTTTTCTTGTAGAAGTAGACGAAGAAAGTCATCATCGGCGTTGTTGAGCCAGACGGACAAACCTTCGATAGTTCTAGGTGCGGTAAATTGAACCATGTCTTGGTCTGAACCGAGCACAGCGTTGAAGTCCATCATTTGCTTCGCATTGGTTGTATGGTCGTCATCATCATCGCCAGTGGTAATAAGAGCAGTAGCAGTAGTTGGCTTCATGAAGATGTATTCCGGGTATTTGGTCAGCACGGTACGGATGTACTTGTTGAGGCGGCCGCCCATGATGTTCATGAAGGTCTCTGCGGATGGCTTGACCTCATAGAGGGAGAACCTGGTCAGAGATGCTGAATCAAGGTGGGTGACATTACCGGTGAGGTTTCCGGTGACAGCAAGGCGGACATTGGGTGCTAGATCGGTGGTACCAACGCGACGCTCAGTAGAGATAGTCATCGAGGCAGAGGTGACATCCGAATCAGTTCGGTTAATCTCATCGAGAAGAATGACGACCGTTTCGTTTGGGTTTGCTAGTGCATAGTCATTTGCTTCGACGAAGGTCGCGTGCGGGAAAAACATCTGCTTCCACTTGCCATCGGCAGGGTCCTGCAGGGTGCGAGCGCCCGTGAGGTCACCCTTATCGGCAAGGGTGTTAACCGAGATACTGAAGACTTTGTAGCCTGCACGTTCGCCGATGCCGTAGATGAATGAGGTTTTACCGATACCTGGTTCACCAGCAAGAAACGGCACAATGCGGGTGTCTTTGAGATCAAGTTCAACGATGCGAGACAAAGTGTCGTCAAGGTAGAGAGACATAAGTTATGTAGTCCTTAAAAGTAAGTTGTTGAGTAATGAGAAGAGTGAGTGTCGCGCTGTTGTTTCAGCACAACAGATGCGTGTAGGTAGTGGCTATCTGAGCCAGGCCACAAGAGAACAACGTGCGATCCGCACCGCAACACGTGCCGGTGCGATCTCACATAATCCCCCGAACACAGCTTCGCTGTGTTGTCTTTTCACTGACGCTGCACCATGCAGCCACCGCCAGAAAAAATCAACCAACCTGACTGCCTGACAGGTCAGACCACAGGGGGAGAAAAAGAAACGCCTTTACTCGACGATGACGTAGGGGAGCGCATCAATGTCGATACTTGAGAGCAAATCGGGGTCGTCCTGATCGAGTTCAGCACGAAGCTGAGTGCGAGCGCTGGTGATTGTGCGTGCTGCGACCAGGTAAATAAGCGGTAAACGATTATGTTGGTCAGGGATGGTGAATTCGAATTCTTTAGCCATAATAAGTGTTCTTTCTTATGCGAGGTGTGTGGAGAAGAGAATGTGATTCACATTTCGTTGGGTCAAGAAAATAGTGTGGGTAGATATGACATAGACCTGCTCATAATGGGCGGAGAGCAGGTCTGGTTCTGCACGTGCACAGGTAGTGATGCTGGTACGGGCGGTCGATTGTGGTGAATCAAGTGAGTCATGGTGGGGTACTACATGATCTGTTCGACTTTGAGGATGATGGCTCGTGCTATGGCAATGACTGCACCCCAGCCACGGGCAGACTTATCGTCAGTCATGTGAATGATGTCGGAGTACACGCAGCGCTCACCGAGGATATGCGTCCCAGTAGGGGAATCAGTATCAAAGACAAGTGCAACGGTGTGCTCATCAATGTGGTGCATGACCAGTCCGGGTAGCAGGCCATAACCAGCACCGCCCAGTGCTGCGACAATGACATCAAAAACAGCTACATTGTCTTGCGCATAGCCAAACACATCGCCGATTTGGTCGAAATCATCGGGCACAAGTGCGTGCGGATTGTCCTTTTTGGTTAGTGACGTAGAGATGATGGCGTCGCTGCACTCACCAAGAACGTGTACTTCTTCGACATTAAGGATTTTTTGAGCGGGAATACGCTCAGTTGCGTTCCACACGTTGATGGCTGAGCACAGCGATGGTGCAGTGACCATGGTGACCAGGAGAGTGGTGTCGGGGTGGCTCCAGCTTTTTCGTGGAGTTGGCTGAGATCCAGTAGTGACTGTGGAGATGATGCGGAATTTCAACATGGCGAAAAACGCTCCGTTCAAGTGGTGAATAGGTAGTGATTAAAATGAGTACGGAAAGAATTAATTATAGTGATTATTTAATCCGTTGCTATACCTAGTAATTAACTATTACTTTATTGTGCAATTACCGGTCAAATCACATAAATAAACTCCGATATTTTAATCAGATAAATAATTACTAATAACAAGCTGATAGAAAATGTAAAAGTGCATGTAGCTCCTGTAATTGTTCGACAAAGTGTGCATATCAACAATTAGTTGGAAAAGTGTTGAATAATTTTGTTTCCCCGACATTTACAATGCTGTGCTACTTAATTTTCTACTGTTTGTTATGGGGCGGAATGCCCACTAACTATGAATGGTAGCGCGTTCCTTATGTTTAGAACAAGTGTTTTAATAATAAATCTAATTTTCACCTCCTAGAGGGGGTGTGGCTGGTGGGTTATAGATTTTAAAACTGTGTTCGGACACCGTGTTTTCTTGGGGTAGTGCACGGTAGTGATGTGGCGAATCTGCTGCGCTGGGCTGGGGTTGTGGTTGTTGGTGGACCACATGAGCTGAGGGGTTGTTGCTGTGTTGGTCTCTATTATGCCGGGAGGGTACGACACGGTAGTCGCCATTGTCGGGGTGTTCTCGCATGTCAAGGCAGGAAATAACCTGATACATCAGATACGGAACGCCAGATCGCTCCTCATCATGTTTGCTGCGGTGAGTGATCACGCGAGTAGCGACAGCGAACAGAAGTCTGATGATGTGATCGGAGTTGATGGGTTTGTCGAGACTGATCGTGGTGGGATGCATCCTCATAGTGGGGAGCAGTAGATTGATAATGACACCAATTTGGCTGAACTCGAACCGGGATGCATCATCATAGAAGTCCGCAAGTGTTTTCGAGTAATGTTCGGCAAATAATCGACAGGTCGAGTCGATGACTTCATCGTCGCGAATGCGCTCAGCATCGCTGAGATCTGGTGGCATCAGTGCATTGGGTGTGATGGTAAGTCCGGCACCGGTTTTTAAGTTGGGTGCAACAGTTTTAGCTAAGTCTGCAAAGACGTTTTCCCATGTAAGTGGTTGATCATTCAACCATGGCACAGCACTTGTGTTAGCAGATTCACTGTGATGGAGAACATGCTCTGGGATTGGTTGTCGGGTGAAGGTGATCCACTGTGAGGTAAGAATTTCGAACCAGCGCTTGGGGTGTTTGATACTGGGTTTGTTGTGTACGGCAGGAAACGCTGCAAAATTCTCTGGTATCGGCATAACGAGGTGATAGCCACGACCACTCATGGACACCTCTGTGTAAAAGGCGGTGGGGGAGAGCGTGAGTAGTGTGGCTGCGACCTCGGGGGGACAGGTTTTTTCAATATCTAAAATAAGACAGCCATCTTGGACAGCATCGAGATAAAACGCATTGTTGGCAGCGGTGGGAATCTGTGTACGCAGTTCATCCAGGGTAAGTAGGGAGGTTGCTGCGTCTTCAATGCGGGCACCATGAATAACGGGGCTACCGTAGGTGGCCGTGGTCAGCATCTGTTGGACATTGATGGGGCGTTTGTTGATGTCTGAGATTGTCCAGGCGCGACGGCGGCCCAAGTGATTGATAAGCGGGTTGTGATAAAACGCAGGAAACTGTGCCACCGGATCAAACGGTGAGTTATCAAGCGTGTGAAAAGGGTTGACCATAAGTGACCTGGGCTTTGTTGTTGGTAGGTTGACGAAAAGTGGTGGGCGAAAAGTGGGTCGAGGTGGGCACACAGACCGCGCCTCGACCCTGGTGAAAAAAGACCCCAAACCCTGCAAAATGCGAGTCTGGGGTCTAAGGGTTGTGCTGGTTGTTATGCCGGGTAGGTGATGCCCTGAGCTGGCTGCGCTGGCTGACTAGGTGCAGCTGGAAGATCCCATGGGGATGCTGGCTCGGTCATATCAACTACTGGCGCGACAGGCGCCTGAGCTACAGCGGGAGCAGCCTGAACTGCTGGTGCCTGTGGCACAGCACCCGGAGCATCGGTAAATGCAGAACCGGCTTGTGGTGCTGGTGGCTGAACTGGTTGTGCCGGTGTTTGTGGGGCTTGGGTAGGCATTGCCTGCTGTACTGCCGGAGTTGGCTGGTTGAGTGGAGCCTGTGGTGCAACTGGCTGACCTGCTGCAAGAGGATTACCGGCAGGAAGTGGTGCCTGATACTGCTGCTGTGCTGGCTGAGCAGGTGCCTGAGGCGCTGCCTGCTGGAACTGCGCAACTGGTGCCGGTGCAGGTTGTGCCTGTGGAGCTGACTGCTGGTACTGGGGCTGTGGGGCCTGGTACTGCTGAGGTGCAGCCGCTGGGGTTGCCTGCTGATACTGAGGCTGCGCCTGATATGGCTGATCAGGTGCGCTATATCCCTGGCCTGGAAGCGGGAGACCGGATGCATCGGTGGTGGACTGGTCTTGTCCTGCAGCGACCTCATTAGGAACGAGCTGAATAGTGTCCTTTGGCGGTGCGTTAAGTACGATTCCGAGGGCAGCGAGCTTATCTGCATTGTAACCAGGGGTGTAGTAACGAATGGGCTCCTGCAGGAACACGGCGTTGAGGCGGGAGCCGCGATTAACCTGTGTACGTGGCTTATAGAACTCGATGAGAATAATGACGTTGAGCCCTGCGTCGAGCTCACCTTCGAGACCTTCAAGCTGCTCATAAGTACCATCAGCATTGGTGGATGGCACCCAAACCTGTGGTAGACGGTTGCTCTTGTTGTCAATGGAGAATTTTGGACCCTCTTCAGGACGCTTCTTGCCGACAAAGATTCGCTGCTCAAGGAAGAGTTCTTCATTGGTCTTTTGTTGCGGGTTGCCGTAGATGATTTCAGGGTGGCTCAAAGTCAGGGAGGTGTAGTCGAATTCGATTGGGTGAAGCCTGTCGCGATTACGGTTTTCGCGCTCGGTACCAGTAATAAAGCTTGCGATGCGGGAGTAATTAACCCGACCTTTGATAAATACCTGAGTGCCTTCTTTGAGGCTTGATGCCTTGATCTTTTCGGCGACTGGTGCTGGCTGCACAGGTTGAGGGGTAACTGGGTAGGTCATGAGAGAAAAAGCCTTTCGAGAACTGGGTGTAGTGATTTCTGTTGCAGGTTTATGTAGACGAAACTTTAAAAAACCTATATGTTAATAGTAACAGAAATTAATAAGATACTAGAGTTTAATTTGTAGTATCCAGGGAACATTAAACGGGTAAAGGTAAAGGACAAACGAACATGGCGATTAAAGGCGCAATGCCGAAAAATCGAGTACCAGGTGTGGCAGCAGGTGCGTTTATTGCTGCTGCCGTTATTGCAGGTGGATCAGGCGTGACCTTTCTCGCCCAAGGCGGTGGTGATGTCAATACAGTGGCCGTCGTCGAGCCACAGGACGAGGTAAAAAATCAGGTCGTGACAGAAACCGAAATTGTCACGAAGGTTCACGATCCTTCTTCATCTGACGCCAGTGATGCTGACAGCAACACAGGCACCGCCGAAGGCGCAGACTCAGATCACAAAGAACCCCGTGAGCACGACAGTGCTCAAGAGCCAACGGCTCCGACCGACCCCACCTTGACCATTACCGGCAACGGTGACACACCAGTATCAGCACTTGATGCTGTCGCAGGACCTGCCCGTCCAGGTACGGTGCACGTCATTGAGAATGGCGAAACCTTGTCCTCTATTTCTCAGGACAGTGGTGTGCCGGTTGGGTTGATCATTGATCGCAACAAGCTTGTTGATCCAGACCTGATCTATGCAGGCACGCCATTGGCGATTCCGACTGAGCAGGAACTTGCTGCTGCGATACAGTAATGTAGTGGTAGAGGGTTAAAAAAACAGCCATTAACGTTATGTTGATGGCTGTTTTTTGTGCTTAGAGCGTCGCTGCTCTCATCAGAGGGATATTTTCTGGCTTGGGTATTACAGCCTGCAGTGCAATATGAGCTGGTGGAATATCCCAGACCAGGGATGCACAGGCGAGCAGGGTATTTTGATTGAGCTCAGGGATGATTTCACCAGGGTCATGATCGCGTCGATCAAGACTCCAAGCAGAGAAATTACCGAGATTCCAGCCGTAGAGATCTGCCTGCGAAACCAACCAGCGACGGATGGAGCTCAGCGAGCCAGTAATAGTGGTGGCGCGTTCTTTGTGGTCATGGGAGGGATTGGCGTGGAGGGTGAAGAGTATGACAAGTGGTTGGGTGGTCATAGTTGGTTCTCCTTTCAAAGCGTGTGTAGAAATGCACAACAGCCCAGCAACATGATGCTGCTGGGCTGTTGTGGCGTGCGAATTGGTGGTTTTGTTTAGAGGGATCAGAAACCAGGCTGTTGAGACTTTTTCTGGGCCTCACCTTTCTCTTTTTCTAGAGCCTCAAAATCTGCGTTAATGAGATCCGGGCTGAGTTGCAATCGTGTTGCGATCTGCTCAGCATCAAGACCTTCATTGAGCAATTGCCCAATAACTGCACGTCGTGCTGCATAGTATGTGCCGAGATTAGACATGGAAGTGCTGCTTTCTTTTCTTGACCTTGTGGTTGATGGTGGTGGGGAATGCCTTGGCTGCGTTGATGACACCCGCACGCGACATGCCGCTTAGTCGGGAGATGACTGCCGGCGTAAGGCCGTGATAGAGCAGTGCACGGACAGCGGTGCCGCGTAGTTGCATAGTGGTGCGACGTTTCTTGATAAACCTCACTACATCACCCATTGTTGTGGCGGGGTTAACGCCTAAATCAGTAGGGGAATCAGCCGGAGTAGCACTGAGAATCCGATGTATCTGATTGGTGGTTAAACCAAGTACGTCTGCGATATTTTTTGGATCAACACCACGACGGGCAACAACAAGCAACATGGCGTTGCGCTGTGCCAAGAAGTCTTGATGCCGAGTATTAAGGTCATGCAGTGTGCGGGCGTAGAGTCCAATTTCAGGGACGGTCACTGAGCGATCGAGCTTGATCGAGAACGCCGGATCAAGCGTGGCAATTTGTTCCAGGGCCCACTCAAAAGGGTGGGTGTTTTGATGAGGTAACTCGTGCTTATATGGCTGCGTGATGACAAGGGTGTCATAGATATAAGCATTGCTTCGATTTTCATCGGTGATGACGGCGCCCGCCTTGAGATCAAAGGCCCTGATCGGCACAGCATGTGTTGGCGCTGGGTCAGTGCGCTGTAGTGCTGGAAAAGCGTCCCTCCACCCCAGGTGTGCGATGAGTTTTGCAGCCTCGTGGAAAATATCGCGAGTCATTAGGATGCCTTGCGGTTGGTCACGTAGGTGCGCATGGTGACAGTGGACCAATTCTCGGTGCCAACTTGACGAGCATTCTCCATAGACTGCGCTAGAGCGTCGATCTCATCACCAGGAATGATGACCCCTAGGGTGCGAGATAGGGTCACCAGTGCGTGCAGCTGGGTAAGGTGCCAGGACGCGATGCGCTTGTGGCTAGCTTCTTGCGATGGCTGAGGGCTAACAATGGCGTACCAGCGGGCAGCAAGCTCATAGCGATGAGCCGATGCCTTATTCAGTGCCATGTTGTAGAGCAACCCAAGTCGGATGTTATCGGTGGTGAACTCGTCATTGGATGCGGAGGTTGCGCTATTGAACCACAGCTTGTCGGGGAGCTGTGAAATCTCATTGTCACGGAGCTGTTCGATACCGCCACGTGCATCAATGGTGGCTTTTACCTCGGTTGGGCCGTCTGCAACACAATTGCGGACAAATGTGGTCTGCGCGCCGTTAAGGGAATTTTTGGACTTAAGGGGTGATGAGGTGGTCATGTAGTGACTGCTTTCTTGGTTGTGTGTGGTTCTAAGAGATAGTGGGGTTGAGATAGCGCTGTACGCCGGCTGATTTCCATGAAGCGATGCGGTTTAGTCGAGCACGGTTCATGGACATGCTGAGATCGTTGATGACTGCACGAGACAACGGGTTGTCGAAGTGAATACCATCTCGCTGTGTTTGCTCGTGGAGTTCACGGATGTGTTTGCGATGTCTAGCTGCGACGCTGCGGTAGTAGGTTGATTTAGCCGCATTGTCATAGATGAGCTGCTGTACCCTGGATAGACCCATGGCAGCGCGGCGTGCACAGTCGTGGTAGGCCAGCTCAACGAGCACTGCAAACTGAGGATCAGAGTCAATGAAATCTGCTGCTTCGTCATCTGCGCTGGTCACAGTGGTGCCGAAGAGCGCGTTAATAAGATCAAGCACATCGGTATTAGTGAGCTTGCGAAGATCGGTATCTAGCTTGTAGCCGACTGTGTGCATCTGACCTTTAAGAAAAAGTAACTGCACTTCTTTGAGGTCATTGCATGAGATGAGCGGAATTTTCCGCTTGAGAGTCTGCATCATTATTAGGCAGCCTCAGTCTGAATGGTTGGATGCACAGCACGTGCGATTTTCTTGTCAATTTCGCTGATGCGTCGGGTGAGCTGTTCGCGTTCAGCTCGAAGAGCAGCAATATCAATGCTCGGCGGTGCAGTGATAACAATAGGATTAAATCGCGGGGGAATAGTCGAAACAGCATCTACAGGGAATTCCTGCACATGGATAACAACGGGTTGAGCCTTCACACCCATGATGAGGGGGTACTGGGGTGATCCTGCTGCTTCTGGGAAATTGCCACTGATGATGCGGACATTATCACCCAACCACACCGAGTAATTTCTGCGTAAACGGCTCAGAAGTGTAACACCAGCGATGGTGAGTGTGTGTTTGTTGAGCACTGCCTCTGGGGTCACAGTGAGCTGCACCGTGCATAGCTCGGGTGTGGTGAATTCATCCCAGCCGTAGACATCCTTGAGTGCGCGTCTCACCGGTTGTTCTTTATCGGGGCTGAAATGCCAGGTCTTCGTTTCGGGTGACCAGAGACCGTTGAGCTTTCGAGCGCGGGCGGCAAAAGCCTTTGAGTAGGGGCTATGGACATGGAGCCGGCCTTGATGCTCGGCGATGCGAATAAGCACTTTAAAAGTCACTTTCTTTTCTCTAATTAAATTACAATAATAACGTATTAGTTTGTTTCTTGAGATGATTTATTTTTCTCAAGTGCGGTGCATCACTGCCGGCGTGTGCCTATGCTGGTGGTATCCGCGGATTGACTGTGCTTTAACTGGTCGTCTGTGTAGCTACAGTGTGCGTGAGCGTACTTGCGCGCGTTTGAGCGTAGACGTGGGAGCCCTACCAGGTCCCACTATGGTGTGCGCACGCTGCGACTAAAAAATGACATGACTTTATTATTGTTTTTGTCGAAGTGGTGTCGTTATTTAGGTTATTAAACAGTTTCGCTGTAGGTATTGGTGTCGTAGTTAAAAGTAGATATGCGACAGTACTTTTCATTAAGCCTAAGAAAATTCCTTTAATTGACACTTAATTGACCAATAAGAGTCGATTAGATTGCATTATTAGGTAATTTAGTGATTTAATGGAGAATAAGAGCAACTAGTGAAGAAAAGGCTTGATGAAAGAAGTTTTTTATCTAGCTAGATGTTCAATCACGAGCTTTAAGAAAGTATGTCAATAACTTTGACATAACCTAAACACAATAAATTATGTAGTATTATGTGACACTAAGTTATTACATTTATTACATGATTGGTTAGGACTATGGACATGGCCATTATTCAGTCGGTCGAATACACATCTGATGTCTCACATGAGCGCATCACCAATGTCGTCTCTGTAGGCGTGGTCTACGAGGGTAAACAGTATGTAGTGGACCTTAATGGTGACGACATTGATACTGAGCTCGATATGATCACGCTCAAAGAAGTCATCAAGATTGGTCGTGAGGAATCTGCACGCCAGATCCGTCGTGGATCTGTAGATGCAGAGCTGCACCGTAAGGCGCGTTTGTGGGCTATTGACAATGACATGGCCGTTGGTCAACGTGGTATCGTGCCACAGGAAATCATCGACGCGTACAAAGAGTACTGCGAAAAAGAAGGCATTCCTTTCGAATAAGAGCCCTGTGGAGAATTGTTGAACGGCACTAGAGGTAAATATCGAGACAGCACATTAATTCATGATCGCCCCCGCTGAGATTGTTGCTCAGTGGGGGTTTACGCTATGCCGGAGGCGCCTTAGGATGCTGGTGGTTCTTCATAGGTAATGGCAAGCCTCAATTTCTGTGCAATATCGTGCTCAAGAGTGGCACCGGCGCTACTCTGCCATCCCTGAAGCATGTGGACAGCATCAGCCTTGAGCAGCTTTTCGATACCGAGACGCAAGTAGTGGTCGTATTTGTGCTCAGCGTTCTCAGGCAATGGTGCAGTGAGCTGGGATTCATATTCGTCTTCAGCGGGGGAGAGTACGGTGTAGCCAGCTGCACGGAACTTATTAGCCGCTGCATGGAAGGTGGGGTAGTTGTATTCAGGGATACCTGTCATGGGTCCTGCGAGATACATGGCGATCTGAGTCATGGCGGTTGTCCTTAATTATTAGGCGGGATGAGGTCGCCGCGTTTCACGTCGCCCTCGATATAGGTAAACGATTCCTTGGTGTATTTATGTGTCATGACGTAGTAGTACTCGGCGCGGTAGTCAGTCATGCGCCAATCACAGTTAATGAGTACGTCGGCTAAGCCGTTGTCTCCGCCAGAGCCTGAGAAGAAGGCTGAGTTGGTGTCAAAGGTGACAACGCCGTAGCGATTACGGTCATGAACAATGGCGGTGTAGGCAGGATCAAGCAAAATGTCACGCAGTGCTGCGAAGGTCTCTGGGCGCTGCGTGCCGAGGCGATCGAGTTGGTGGTCGATCTGCTGCCAAAACCCCTTGGGGATCGGTGTTTGTGGGGCGTCGTGGTCTGACATGGTAAAGGTGTCACTTTCTTAGGGGATAAGACACACCCCAACCGGCACGATCATGCTGATTGGGGTGTGTTTGTGGTGTTGTAGGTGGTGCTGATTAGCTATAACGGTGCGATCGTGCCGGTCTTAGACTGGATCACGGCGCACGGCGTCGATGAGACGTTGCTGTCTATTTGCTTTACCGGCCAGAATCGCCGGCATATTCGCATCATAAGTATCAGCGGTAATAATGCGGTGAATGGTCACGGGATTCTTTTGACCAATGCGATGTAGACGAGCATTCGCTTGCATATAATGCTCGTTATTATCGGGCAGGTTGTACCACACCAAGCGATGCCCGCCGTGCTGGAAATTCAAGCCGTGACCAGCAGACGCAGGCTGCAAAAGTAAGACCGGAATGCGTCCCGCATTCCAACGGCTCAGCATGTCAGGCGACCCGTCAAAAACCTCCACACCCTGCACACCCGCCTGCGCCAGGTAATGAAGCAGGATTTCTTTGTCAGAGATAAAGCGATAGGCGACAAGCGTTGGGGTGGGTGTGTACACCTGTTTTCCGGTCTCGTCCTGGTCGATATTGACAGGTTCACCGCCGAGTGCAGGGTTGCATAAAATCTCAATGACTTTTCGCACCTTGTGCAGGTGCACAATCATGGTGGGGCGAGAGGTAATAGTGGTCATGGCGGTGTTGGTAGCGTCGATAACATCACGTGCAGTGCTGGCATCCAGGTCTTGGGACTGCGCAGAATCTTCTGGATCGACATAGACAGCACCACCTGCGTATTGCAGCAGTTTCATGCGCAGAGTCGCTGCGTGAACAGCAGAGATAACAACTAAGGTGCCAAGATCTTCTTGGCGCTGTACTGGCAGATCATCAAAATGATCAAGTTCAGCTGTGGTCACAGGCGCGATGGCGCGACCATTGGTGTCCTGGGTTTGTTGTATTGCCTGAAGCAGTCCAGCGGGGATGGCAGGGTTTGTTGGCTGTGATGACGCAGGTGGGGTCGTTGTCGCTGAATCAGCAGCGTCAGTGTCATCAGCGCCTTCGCCACCCTCATTCTCTTCAGCCATATCGAGCAATGCAGCAAGCACCGCGTCCTTTTTGAAGAGCTCGTAGTCGCGGTGCTCATCGTCGCTCATGTGTACCTCGTGATCAACAAAATGCAGCGGTGGCAGCTTAATATCCGTGTTGACGGCAGACATGACCAGGTGGCTAATAGTGCGGTACACCTCTGCTTCAGCCTGCTTGTTAGCCGGCTTCCAGCGACGCACTTGTTTATCGGTAATAATGTCGGGCGCACACCATCTGGCTCGGAATACGTCGATGTTGTCACCCAGGCTGGCACCATAATCTAGCACTGCGACTTGGGCGTAAATGGAGTCGAACTTGTTGGCGCTGGGGGTTCCGGTGAGCAGAATTAGTCTGCCGATATAGGGTCGCACAGAAAAGAGCGCTCTAGTGCGCTTGGAGGATATATCAGAGATTGTCTGTGACTCATCAATAATGACTGTCCAAAACGGCCACCTATCACCAAAGTAATTGACAATATCTTCGAGCAGATTAATGGTGATGTAATACAGCGTTGGTGGTGTGGTCGCTGTTTCCTCATAGAGTTTGAGGCGTTTGGCGCGGGTGAGTTTGGTGCCGCGCTCATTGGTGATCAGCGAGATTGCGTTAACAGGGATATTCCACTTGCGAACCTCTTCGGGCCAGGTGAGTCGAGAGATATTTAGAGGCGCGACAACCAGAATGTGTCCAGGTGGCTGGATATAGGTCAATGCGGAGAGGGTAGTGAGTGTTTTGCCGCCACCCATGGTGAGGAAAATGCCGGAATAGGGGCGGTCAATAATAAATTGACGAACGACTTTTTGAAAAGGTTCAAGGGTGTTTTCGATGACGACATCCCAGGGCTCAGAATGAGTGTCTGCGCTGAGCTCAGGTGTTGTGCCAGGTTGGGTTGTTGAGGTCATAGCAGTAGTCTCCTATGCTGCACAAAGAGGGGATTAATACATATAAGTATATTTTAAAAAGGATGAAAAAGAACCCCTCTGGGGCGTGTGGCCGGGGAGGGGTTCTATGTGTCGTGTTTTAAGTTAGGCGCAGCCCTTATTGGGCTGCCGGTGGGGAAAGTCTTGGACAAGTATACCTTAACGGTGTTTGTCGCAATCACAGGGCTTGAAGAATCCATAAGCGATCATCAAGCCTACAGGGAGAATAAACACCATGACATACCAGTCAAACCCGCGCTGTGTGATCAGTGAGTACACCGCGATGGATAAAACGATAGGTAGGATAAAGAGTGCAGTGCTCCACACCTTGTGCCAAATATCGACCAAAGGATCTTCCTCATAAGGGCACGCTTTGCGCATATTGGCTTGGTAGAACCCGATAATGAGGATCATGAGGCTGATGTAGATGGTGATGGTGTAGACCCAGCTGATCTTAAAATCGAAACCGTCAATGGTGTAGGTGGTTCGATAAAACCATGGTGGCGTGGTCATCAGGCTCGCAAAGATCGCGTAGACAGGCGGAGCGATGATGTAGGGAACATCGTGACGAGTGATCATGATGACCAGCTCTCCTTTTCTTTTAAGAGTTGTTAATAAATTAAGTTTCTTGAATGAAATCGTTTGAAGCATAGCAAGCACCCCGGACATACGCCCGCAAGGAACCCCACACTTCACCCTCCTCTCCGGTTGCGTGTTTCACGCAACACCCTTAATTAAGACAACCACCCATGAGAGGCTATTAAACCTGCTCGTAGGTGGTTGTTGATGTAAAAATCTGTGTAAAAAATGTCAATTTATAGTGCTGGAACAGCGCTATATGTGTTCGCTTTTGTGTTTGAATTAAACAGGTCAAAGCGCTCGGGAACAGGTATCTTAGTGCTGAGAAACGTGAGCTCTAAGAGTGATTCCACAGTGTGATAGTTGTGTCGGAAATGAGTTACGTCGATGTCTCTCGCATCGACGACGAACACTAATGCGCCATGATTTATAAGTCTGTTCATGACCTCCTTTTGGCGAGTACGCGGGTGTGTTCCTGGACGCTTGAGTTCCACATAGACGGTTAATGGTTGTCCTGCTGCGTTAATACCCTGCAGGATGCGATCAGGCACGCCGGTGACACTTGAGGTGAACTTTAAGTACATGATGTTGTGTACTGCACAAGCATCCTGTAAGGCTTGTTCGATGACTGTCTCTAAAGGTCGAACAGGTGCGTGTTTTGTGGTGGTGGACGTGGTGGTAGACATGACAAAAACCCCTTGATGTAAAAGCGTTGGTAGTACTGAATTTTACCAGCTTTACCAGGTCTTTTAGGTCATCAAGGGGTCTACCCAGCGGTAGTTAAGCCGGGATAATGTTGTGCCAGGACTTGTTGTAGGACGAGATCGCCATGTCAATGTAGGCATCCTGGTCAATAGCGCCCAGTAATGCATTAATCACATCGTCGTTGGGGTTATGCCAAATGGTTTGGTTAAAGACCACGACAGGCAGTGCTGGGTCTTGGCCAGTGTGCTTGGTGACCTTGAGATCCTTTTCATGGCGCAGCGATTCCACATCAGCTCCTGCAATTTCTAGTACATGCTTGGCTACTGGGTCAGCGTTGGTGGAGGCCAGGCCCTTCTTTCTACGTGAATCAGCAGAAGCCGGTGATATGGATGCAGCTTTTGCTGCGGCGATGAGCACGGGGTTGGCGCCAATAACATCAAAGACAGCCTGCTGCGTATCTTGTCGCACATGGAATGTACGCGTGTAATACTGCAGCAAAGAGGGCACGCGCTTATCCACAGTGGATTGAGTCGGCATGACCTCGGCCTTATTACCATAAGCATCAAAGCTCAAGGTTGGTGTCGCAATAGTGCTGGTATCTGTTGCAGGGTGGGTTTCTTCTCCTTCTGTTGCAGGGATATAGGGGACAGAGAATAGGAAGGTATTAGAACCGCGTGAAGAGGCCAAAATGTTTTGGTAAAACGACAGCAGCTTTTTCGGCTCGAATTCCTTGTGCATAGTGGCGACAATCTTCGAGACTTCGTGGCGGTTCATGGGTTGATCAAGAGCCAGCGGTACACCCTCAAGCTCAGGTGTTTCTGGAATCTCTGGCACAGTGTTGTTGACGACGAGCTGGAAATACTTCACCAGCACATGGTCAACAAAGGCCGGGTGATCTAGTGAGTTCCGAGAGTTGGGTCCATCCCAACACGCCAAGTCACCGGCCGCATTGATGTAGCCATTGCCGAGAAATTCGGCACGTGAGTTGGAATCCTTGGAGACAATATCCAGTTCTTCAGGCTCAATTTGCACACCGATGGCTGTAGCGTGTTCATCAAGAACGCGCTGGTTAGTCCCCATATCGAGTACGGAATACAGGCCATCAGTGTTAGTGGAAATAATCGTTGCACCAGCCAGTGATTGAGCTTGCCCAATTCTCCAAGAAAATAGCTGCCCAATAATCCTCATGGCAATAACGCGATTGTTCATGAGGATCGGGGTGTCGTGACCAGCATCAGCAGCACCGGTGGCCGAGTTAAGAATCAACTTGGTACCTTCGCGCAAAATCCCTAGACGTTGCTTTGTTTCTTCATCAATGGAGGGGTCTTTGCGCTGTGCGCCATAGATCTCTTTTTGTTCGTAGATTTCACGGTAGCGGTCACGAGGGCGCCCGGTTTTCTCATCAATACCTAAGTCAGCATTGGTAAATGCAGCCATATTGGTGAGCAAGAGCGGATAGTAACTGCTAAAGTCCTCGTGAATAGCAGTACCCACAGAGGTGTAGTTGTACTTCTTCTCAAGCGAGGAACCACCAGATTTTGCTACGGGAAACAGCTGTGGTGTTTTGGGTTCGCTACGCCAGTACGCCACGTTGTCTCGGAGTGGGTAGGACGCAGATGCCAATACAGATTTGTGTTTTACGGTCATTGATTCACCTGTTGGTAAAATAACCTCAACCGGTTTGTTGCGAATCCACCATGCTGCTTGAGCGACAAACTCCCACTCATAGGTGACCCCGGTTTCGGGGTTGTATAACTGAGGCGACTTAGCGATGAGTTTTTGATCGCTAAGTACATTCTTTGCCCAGGCGAGTGCGTCTTGTGCAATCTGGTAGTCCGCCGATTCAGGTTCGGCTTGGTGGGCTGCGTAGAGAGCCGCTAATGTCGCATCAAGAATGGCGAAGAATTCACGGGTTGCCACTGTGTGTAGATCTTGATCATGGTCAAAACGATCTTCGTTGTATTCCGCACCGTGAATACCTCCTGTGGAGAAGTTAGCAAAGCCACGAGTAGGTGAACCATCTGCACGGAAATACGGCAGGGTGGTTGGGCGCTTGCTCACAGCAGCGACTGAGGTGATCTTGTTGAATTTCTCTGCGGATGCAGGGGTGAGCGGTGGGTAGATCACTGTGAGATGCGGATGGGTCACCGCTGGGTCAGCGTCATTGAAGCGGCGTTGAATGGGTCCCCAGGCACGGTAAAATGCCTGAATATAGTGCAGCTGCTTGCGCATAGCATCCACCATCTCATGATGATTCGGAGATGAGATCTCTAAACCTCGATCAAGTACACCGCGAATATCATCACAGAGTGCAACCAGATCGTCAAAGCTCGATACTGCGCGAGGGGTCATATCCGTAGCATCGTTGATGTAGCTGCGATCCTTGGGGAAGATCTGCTCAAAACGTGTACGTACATCATAGAGCGCATACCCAGCTGCATCGAATGCGACAACCTGGTTGAGATAAGCACGTAATTGGTTAATCTGGGTATCAATAGCCTCATTGTGACTGTTGAAGTTGCGACCCTCAATATCAGCGTAAAAAGCAAAGACCTCATCAAAGGCAGCACGTGCTTCCGGGTCGGTGATGTTGTCATAGAAGAACTTCTTTGACTCATCAAGCACGTTGACTTGTTTTTGACCTGTTGCTTCGGCGACTGCTGCATCCGGGTACAAGTAAGACACCACCGGCATGTCGCCAATCGCATCAGGGACATCGCGGAGTGGGCGATATGGCGCCAAAATACGCGCTGCGAACTGAGCTGATGAGGTATTAATCGTTAGGCGATCTTTACGCATCTGCGTGGATGGCTGACGGAAAGTACCATCATGATCAAAAACAGTCTCTGGGTAGGTGCTCAGTAGACCTGCCCGCAGATCGAAAGAGCCGGAGTACACCGGGTCCTCAGCGAGCAGTCTGGTGCCCACCACGTCTGAGACGTTGTAGGCAATGAGATCAAGTACATCCTCGTTAGTATCAACATGGGCATCATCACCAGAGAGACGATCAGATTCGAGAATCTGGTGACCGAGGAGACCAAGCAGGCGCTTGAGTCCAACAAAGAGCTGTTTTTCATTGAGGCGTTGAATATCAATGTGGCGACCCGATTTGAGCATGGCGTTGCGGAAACCCGATGCAGCTCTGAGTCCAGCACCGCTGTCGCGATCCCAGAGATACTTTGGCATGTTTTTGATGAACTCAGGGCTAAAGAGCTTGTCGTTATGCGCACGAAGTTCCTGTGCGGTGATCACCGGGAAATACGTCGGTGTACTTCCGATATTTGAGGTCAACATTGCGAAGTACAGGCTGAGCAAGGTGGTGTCATAGTTGATCGAGTTGAAGCCAGCAGTAAAAGGGTGAGCGCTTGTTGGATCATAATTCACATCGAAGTCCCTGGTGACCAAGGTTGCCTCGGCAAACTGCTTGGCGAGATGGTTGTGGCTCTGGTGCTCAGGTACCTCTCCGCGCACACTAATACCCCCGAGTAGCCGGGCAAGCAGCACGTTAGACTGCCAGCGTCGGTTGGCGTTGGTGTCACCGAGATTGTGGAGGGCTACATCTGCGGTTGTAATGGGTGAGCCTTTAATTTCTGCGAACGCAGGGTTTTGCTCAATGATGGCAGCCATAACAGCATCGCTGCGCGTTTGATCGAAATAATCCATTGAGTGCGGCAGCACCGTGATCTGAGGGCTGGTTGTGTGATCGAGCAGGTAAAAGACATCGACGTGGTGGGACAGAGAATCGTAGGTTGCTACCGTGAAAATATTGTGGAGCGACTCAATATCGAAAAAGATGATGCGAGCGTCATCCATGGTGATCGGATCAATAGATGTTTTGGTGCCGGGGTAGATGGTTGGAGCGGACATGATAAATCTTTCTTGTGGTTGTTAAGGGGTGGGTGGTGTGGGGTTGAGCGGCGCTGCAGGGGGAGTAGCAGGTGTTGTTAGAGGTTTGCGGAGCAGTCCTCGATAATTAGCCTTGAGTGGTAGAGGGAGCCCCTTGTTGACGTGACCTTTAGGTACAGTGGCGTTTTGCCACTCGGTGAGGTCATAATCAATGACTAATGGCTCAGGAACGGCCATATCGCCACCGGGACGCTGTGCTGTCAGCGGATACTCCCACTGACCGCTATCAACGGCGATGGTGGTGATTTTTTGAATGAAGCTGCGTTTGCCGAGCACAGACCCGGATGGGCTGTCACGGTCAAACCACTTGCGATAAAACTCGTAGAGGAATTGCAGGGGAAGAAGATCCCAGACAAATTGATCGCTGAATTCATTCCAGAATGCGCGCACAGGATCGACAAACTCTTTGTATTCATCCAGCACAGCGAGAGCTGCAGCAGGGGTGGAGAGATTGTCGTAGTTCATATGCAGTACGCGGTGCAGTACATATTCGAGGACATCAGTGCGCGACATGTAGTCGTCTTTGATGTACTTGCGCTCGGCACCGGTGAAGCTTTTCTCAAACGGCACAAAGAGTTGGCGCCTGAAAAATGACTCCGACTGGTCTTTGACCTTGGGGAAGCCGTTAATACACTGCACCATAAAGCCATAAAACTGATAGCTGAGCATGGTTTTGTGCTTGCGGTTAATGGAGATGACGTCATTGGTGACAATCGCTTTAAGGTTTGCTGACTTTTCTAAGAAGGCGCCGACATCGTTCTCATCAACAAGGATTGCTTGTGCACGAGTCAGTGATTCAAGGTGGAACTCTTTAGAGAAGTCCGAGAGCTGGATACTGGTATAGGCCTCTGCGCCCAAGATGTTGCGCATGAGCTCAACGAGCGTGCCTTTACCGTTGTTGCCGGCCTCTGAGTAGAACCAGGCAGACTTGTTCCAGGACACATAGGGGCGCACGATAGCGCCGATAATCTCCCACAGCAGGTTAACGACTTCAGGGTCATCGGAGAGATCGTTCATCCATGATTCAACATCCCAGACAGAGCCATCCTGGGGATGAGTGATGACAGGGTTTTGTGCATTTGGGTTGTAGTTCACTGCAGATTTAGCAAGAAAGACAAACTCTTGAGAAAACGGTTCTAGTTGTTTAGTCGAGTAATTAAAGATGCCGTTTTTCACGGGAATCAAGTCACGCTGCTTGTGGCGGACTTTACGAGGTGCAGCATCTGAGAGTGCCATCTGCAGTTCTCTAAACTGCGCTGAGGTGAGGTCAGGGCAGTATTCACGGGCTACGCGGCGTATTTCAGCCTCTGAGGTGCGATAGATCCCGTAATGCTCGCTGCGTGGGTTGGGGTCGTAAATAGCCAACATATCGCTGTCAGGATCAGAGTTATGCGATGGCGCGATGTTGATAATCACATGCAGTCTGCGCATAAGGACAGCGACATGGGAGAAATCGAGCTTAAAGATAGGTGTGTAACGCACCGCAGCATTGGCATCTTGGGCACGTGTGTTTTCTCTGGCAATAGCAACGTTAATGGAGTTGACCACTTGATCAGCAATGTCTTCGCTGGACATGGTGACAACATCTGGGCCTAGTCGATTAATGCAGTCATCAATGGCAGTACGCGCAATCATGTTCACCTGCTTAATGATGGTGAATTTCTTCTTGGGTTGCTGGTTGGGGTCAGAAGTACCGGATGCGGCTGAATCGACTGTAGGGGAGGTTGCTGGGTCGTGGCTGTCTGTGGTGTCAGACATAAGGTGAACATCCTTTACTTTTATTTTCGATTGTGCGGTGTAAGTGGGTGGCATCCACACAGCCGGGGTCGGTGAAAAAAGCACGAAGTGAGTTGCTTTTTCTTGTGCACTGTGGGTGAACAACGGTGCGGGTGGCCGTGGAGCCGAAGTACTTAATTACTTACTTTCTTTAATCAGAATATAACGAAGTTTCAATTTAAACAAGCTTAGTAATAAAGAAACTCAACGGTTTATTAAGACGCATTTAGCGCACAGTTGCACGTGCACACATATGCGCGTGGTGGGTAGGGGAGTGCTGCTGCACGTGATCGAGCGTTACGAACCATAACTGTGTGCGTAATGGAGTGAGGGGAGTGTTTTAGAGGCTGCAGGTGCACGCCGACTGATAGGTTTAGTCAATTTAAAGGGTGCTGCGGTGGGGTCGATTTATGGGACGGAAATTCCACATAATGAGATGAACGCTAAAAAACCGTAAAAACGTGAATTTAATTCGAGCGTAACGTTACGTATCGTTACGTTCCGTTACACAGTGTTACAGCACTAAAGATGCACGTCAAAGACCCTTTTATTATATTAAAGTTAATTCTTAAAATAATATAAGCGTTACATCAAAGTTACATGAAAAACACACTGTGAACTGCATGAATGTAAAAGTGTAACGTTGTAACGATACTGTGCATGTTTTCTATACGCGCGGGAGTAGCTCATACAGGGTTATCTTATTTACCTATCATCACCACTGTGCGGAGTGGCAGTGCTCATGTGCACGCTTATGTGGTCGTAGGTAGTAAAACGACATGACATGACGCGCATATGTGCTTTTATGCACTTATGTGTCCTATATCATGTTTATATGTTTTCTCTCTTTCTCTTCTGTCTATATTAAAGTTGCAAAAGTATCGTTACAACGTTACAAACCACAATTTTAGAACTATAGAAGCAGGTTAAAGCGTACTTTTAGGTGTAACTTTAGCTTTTTCGTATCGTTACACCGTAGCGCTACAGATTCACCTTTACAGCAGCTCAAGGCATGTTTTTGAGGTGTAACGATACGTAACGTTTGTAACGTTACGTTCATAATTAAATTCATATATATGGCTGTTATGCACACATTTGTTCTATTTCAATAATCAAGTAGTTACTGTGTTCATTAATTGAAACTTATGGGAATTTTTAGTTTCTGCGTGATCTAAAAAGTTTGCGTACACTTTATGGCCCATAAAAATGGTTTCGGGCATGGGTGCGACAGGATATGGATAATTCTTCTTAGTGAGTAAGTAATTGACTTTGAAATAGATTTATAAACTAGTTGCATTGTCTTTAAAGTTTGTCTATACTGAAAAGTGAGTTAAACATTTACTGCTGCCCTGTCCAGGACCGCGATCAGTTTTCCTTTACTTGCCTGGTGTGCAGATAGTCCGGCAGGGATGGTGAACAGTAGGAATCTTTAACGGAGCGAGAAGAGTGTAGAGCCATTGGGAGTAGTGACCCAGTGGCTCTACTTTTTGTCTTTTTCTGGAATGTAGGAGAACTACCTTTCTTGCTGGTGTTACCTAGCTTTAAGTTTGTTAGAGTAATTAATGAATAACTAAGTAATGTAAGTAAAGGGACTTTTAAATAACTATGACTGTGACCACCGCACAACGAATCGCTGACGAATTTCAACGTGGCATTAGTATCGGCCCGTGGGATCTGTGCGAAGTACCAGCAGGCGATGACTATTTAGAGCACACCACCAAGGTCAGGCGACGCCACAGCACGGCTGTAGAGATTCACACTGACTCTTTGATCATTTGTGCGCCTGAAGGCAGTACGTACAGCCACAACCGCACTAAGGCTGGTCTTGCGTCCACGGGCACAGTCACTGTGCCAGTGAAGGGGCTTTCTGAGCCTGTGAAGCTTAGTCTCAATCTTCTTGCTGATTATGGAAACTCCTTTGACACTGTGCACGACGATCTGTGGCAACGAGAGCTGCGTGAGCAGACGCGGGGGCAGTTACTCACACTTAATGCAGTCTCCGGTCTTGGGGATGACAGCGTGGCGATTATGGGCACGCCATGGGGCGATGGTCTCACCGGGGAGGCCAACACCATTAAAGGTCGTGAGCATTTTGTCATGTGGGCTGCAGGGTGCCGCTTTGAAGACGGTTATGGTCGTCACGCACTTCGAGAGGATCGCCATGTGCGACACCAGGCACGTGCGGGTGAGGATTCCACTGCACATCACGGTTGGTTGCTTAAAGGCACAGTGTTCGGGAAAGAACTCACCGGTGATGCTGTGACGGCAGCCATGACAGTTTTTAGTGATGTGGTGGTCACTGTCGATGAGGGGCGTATCCCTGGCATGAAATCAGGACAACCGTTTTCTATGGCAACCCGTTTACGCGCATCATCTGCGCCTGTGTAGAGACTTTTTCAGACCTTAACGACCACAAACATAGCAACAACCCCCAACTGCCTGTGTAGAGGCTGTTGGGGGTTGTTTTTGGTGCTTATGCAACCAAGCTAGATAACTGTGCACGCAGAGACAATGCCTTGCGGGGAAATAAACCCACGGAACATATTGACATCGAGCTCCACAGACATGGTGACTAATTCAGACTGTGCGATCTCATCGAGCTGCTGAGCCTTATTCCACCACAATAAGGTCAACCCTGAGTGAGTGATCACCTTGAGATGTTGATGGTGCTGACCCATAACCTTGAATTCTGTTTCTGCCGGCCTGAACGTCACGTCGATGCGCGGATAGGTAAAACCATGTCCAAATGGCTGCAGTTGATCAAGCTGATCAATGAGAACAAGCAACTGTGCAGCATCCACTGCAGCATCGACCGTACTGAGCTCTTGGGTGAGTGAGGGGTTATCAAGCACAGGACGCGCGTGGTCAATGTCAACCAAATGCAGATCTGCCGGCTGTGCTTCCCGTGGCGTGTTTTTATCGAGTGCGTCGAGTGTTGCAACAAAGGTCACAATGTCATCATGGTTATCAAAACGCATACCACAGGCGTACTCATGGCCTGCAGCATGAATACCGCCGTGACCTTGTGCGCTGAGGGTGTTTACTTGGGTGATGATCGGTGCCCACTCAGGTGAGCGAGCTGAACCGGACAAGGTATCTGGATTAATGACAATGGCAGGCACGTCAGACTCACGAGTGAGCTGTGAGGCAATGAGACCAAGAATGCCGCTTGGTGCCTCAGAGAGCCACACAAAGGGCGCGTAGGGCTGATCTGAGCTGTGTACGGCAGCATAAGAGGACTTGGAGAGCTCTTTGCGACGTTCGTTGTTATCAATGATGCGAGAGATCGCAGCATGTCGATTTGGATTCATCGACGGCTGTGATGCTAGTGCGGCATGGGGCGCAAACACGAGAAATGAATCGTGCATGTCGCCACCAACACGACGAGTAGCGTTAAACATCGGACCAAGAGTGAAGCCAATGAATGACTCAGAAATATTGTCGATGTTTACTAGCTTCTTTTGCGCAATCAGTTCACCAAGAAGAATTGAGATGCCTTGGAAGGCTGCAATGAAGCGGTGATCATGCTGGCTGGCATTGACAATATGCATGAGTGTGGACGTATCAGGATTAACAGAGCGTGCAGCATAGGTATCCCAACCGCCGAAACGGTTTTTACTTACTTGTGGGATAGCAAGCCGAAGCAACGCAATAGCCTGCTTCACTGTTGGTCGAGTGTCACGGGTGAGAGGCATGACATCGGCGAGTGCACCAATGCCTGAGAAAACAGCCAACAAATTAATGTCGATAATCTTGTCCGCCCGATAACGACGTGCATAGTCACTCAATGTGGCGAAAATGACCTGCGCACCGCAAATATCTTTGTTGGGGTAGTCAGAGTCAATTCTGTTGGGGTTAAGAACCACATCGGCCTGGCAGGGTTCGACCTCCATGTGGTGATCTGTGACCAGGACGGCGATACTGCGTTCGTGAGCACGGGCAATACCTTCATGGGAGCCGATGCCGACATCGCAGGTGATGATGAGTGAGGTTGCAGGGTAGAGCTCTAGCGCACGATCAATATCGCTGGCTGTGACATTTCGTTCGCCACGATAGTCGGGCACCACCATATTGACCTGTGCGCCCAGTTCGGCAAGACCTGCATAGGCAATGACACCGGCTGAAATACCGTCCATATCAAAGTCGGTGATGATGGTTATCTCTTGAGCCTTGGTGATGTGGTCATGGATTAGTGCTGTGGCACGGTCGCTGTCTGGTAGCGGTGTGGTGGTTTCACCGGTGTTGATGGTGCTGTGGAAAAACTCGGTTGTCCATCCGCGCTTCTTCTTAATGATGTCCACATAGGACATGTCGCTGAGTGCGAGCGCTGCTGGTGAGGTAACGGTCATAGAAAAATCTACTTTCAATCGTAAAATAGTACTAGATATATTTTACTCGGTTGTTGGGGTGAAACACACCGCTCACCAGGTGTTTCATAAGGTATCCGGTGAGCGGTGTTGCTGATTGTTAGTTATTGAGAAGACCGTCTACTAGCGCTGCTGTGTCATCACTGGTTGCGTTGCCTGTGTCATCGAGGCGACTGAGGAGGTCTTGTGCTTCACGCAGTGCTGCTTCGGCCGCGTCACGTTCCTGAATTGCTGCGTTGCGAGCGCCCTCTTCTGCTTCTTTGGCGAGTCGCTGTTCTTCTAGTCGTGCTTCCTTTGCTCGTTGCAGTTCTTCACGTTGAGCAATTACCTGATCCTGTGCTTGTTGGGCACTGTCTCTGGTGGCAAAAGTGCTATCGCGTAATTCATTGATTTCATTGGTGATGTCTGTGAGTTGATCGGCAATGGAAATGACGGAGCCGGTGTGATCACGCGTGTCATTGTTGGTGAGTTCACGAAGATCATCGAGGTTGTCGCACTGGGTATTGAGATCAATATGCTGCGCACTGCGTTCCAGGCTGTCGAGACGACGTGACAGATATGAGGTGTTGGTTGCAGAATCCGGCTCAGTGCTTTGTGCGCTCGTTGTCGTTGAGCGCGTGTAACTGTCGCCACTGTGATCGGTACGGGACTCTTTAAGAATGTCGTTGACACGATCTTCTGTGCTTGATGTTGGTGTGGTCGAAGTGTCTACAGCTTGAGCACGTGCTGCTGCGTCGGCCTCTTTTTGCTCGCGGGCAAGATCACGTTCAAAGCTTGTTGTTTGAGCCCGAATATCGCGAATGTCTGTGGACGCCTGGTCAATGTCAGCTAGTGTGCGACGAAGCTGCAGCATGGTGCGATCAATGCGCATAAGAACATCTGATTCATCTCGGCTTGCTAGACGAAGGGCATCACAACGACGTTGCTGTTCGTAGGTGTCGGAGTTAATCTGCAGCGCTTTTTGTGCTCGGGCGAGTACATTCACTGCACCCACAACCTCAGACACGGCGTGTTCGCTGGCAATCTTGGACTCTTTAGAACCGTCACATGTTGGGCGGACAAAGCTGTCTTTGATTGCTACGGCATCGGCATAAGCGTTGTTGAGTGCAAGGTAATTGCTGCTGTGCGGTTGCTGGAAAAGATAGCCAGTAAGTAGATCCTGTTCGTTGCGGTGCAGTTCGCCTGTTTGTACCAATGAGTTTTTGGCCGTAGCGATGGTGTCGTCAAGCTTAACTTTGCTGTCATCCCAACGCTGTTGATTAAAAGCACAGGAGGATTCTGGACCGCTGATGGATTGTTGCGCTGCATGGACAACGCCGGCAGCAGAGGTACACAAGGTGAGGGTAAGAGTTGCGACAGCAACGCCGGTGGCGATCTTGTGCGGTCTAGATAATGCGGACATAAGGAATAGATTCTTTCTTGATATTTGTAAGTCATTAAAAATACTAGTTATTTATTTACTAAATATAGAAGTTAATTGTATGTGTTTGTGGGGCGGGTTGCTTTTCTTTCATAGCAACCACCCACCGGGCGGCGAGGCTGCGCACCCAACACTCCCAAGTTCATCCGGCCAGGCACCGCCTGGCGCGATGATCGGTGAAACCGAGAATCGCTTACCTCAACCTCGGGCAAAAAAAGAACCCAACTCACTACACGTGCACAAGCGCGAGAAGCAACCGTAGGTTGCGAGCGCTTGCCTTGAGTCAGACTTTTTGCTACTAATCCACGGCATCCATTGTGCGCCTACGGGGACAGAGTTTTCATAAATTATGTGGGTGAGTAATTAATGAACTTCTGAGTACCTTTGTTGATATTAAAAGGGGTGCATAATTATCTGATATTTTCGGATTCTTAGAGCTTGGTTTGTTGTGTTGGTTGGACTCTTGAACGTAGTAATTGAGCGAGTGTTGCGAGAGTGTTTTTTAAGTGTGCGTCGCGCACCGCTTGCGAAGAAACGAGAGGTTTCGTAGCGAGCTTCCCTTGAGTTTTTTGCAACCGTTTTTGTTGCAGGATCTTTTCATCTTTTAGCGCGCCTTCAACGGGCTGTGCGAGCTGATGTGGGAGTTCGAAGAACGGAGCAGCAGCCGTGCAAAGGTGATTGCTTTTAGGCGCGTCGCGGGCGCAGCGGGCAACGAAGAATCGTCACAACGATTATGAGGGCCGCGCAGCACGCCTGTCTTGAAAGCCCGTAACACCAGTGAGCGCAGCGAACCTACAGGCATGACGCAGCGACAGCTGCAGTCAGGTTGGTGTCTCAAGGGCTTGAATGACAACCACCGAAAAGATCGTGGCGCCAGCCACATCGGTGGTTGTTAGGGGCACCCCGAAGGGGCACACAGCGGAAGACGAAGAGGGGAGGAAAGACAGCGCAGCAACTGACCCCTCTTTGGCTTGGGAGCTGGGTGATAAGGGCCGTCCGAAGGACGGGGGTTTGCGTCAGCAAACCAGGTGTATCGGCTATGCCGATCGGATTGAGAATTGAGCGCAGCGAAAGGCTCAATGCGTCACACCCCCTTATGCCCTTTCATTCTTTTTCCCCTGTGGCGGGAGCTTTAGCGACCAGAAAAGGGGCGAATATGCTTGTTAAGCTGGGGAAATTAAGTTCATATACACGTGTATACGGCAGCGGTTTTTGCCGATTTCAGCCGTATATACGTGTATACGGTTTTGCGTTTTCCCAGGTAGGAGAGGTCTGCTGTATATATGAGCGAAGCGAGTGCGACGCCGGTGTATTTCAGTGGGGTTCGAGGCACGAGAACGAGGGTCCCACTGGAATATACCGGTGATAGAGATGAAGCAGACGTTGTAGCTTGATAAGTGCTTTTTCAGCCCCTGTAGAGACCGTTTAAGAGGTCCTGGAATGGATATTTTTAAGGGGTTCTGGGCTCACGGAGGGCTGCGACATGCGACAGTGCTTCAGCAGTGTCGCTGAGGGGTTTGCTGTAATTCTGTGGCGGGTTTTAAACGGTGCTGCGGCAGTGTTTCTGGGAGCTTGCTGCGAGGAATTATAGGAGCTTTTTCTAGCAGCCGTTGCAGTCTTGTGAGGTCTTGTTGCGGGGCGTGAGGAAGGTTTGCTGCAGAGTTTTTCTCAAGTGTTTGAGAGAGCCTGCTGAGGCCGATTTCGCAACCGATAGAGCAGGCTCGCTGGGGCACTTGTTGGGTGACTCAAGCTGATTGCCTCAACAGTCCGTTGGGGAGTTTTCCGGGCTATTGTTGCGACCTTGTTGCGACATTGTGGCGGGCTTCAAGGCGCCTGTTTCAGGCCGCTAGATCATGCGTTGCTGGCTCGTTGGTGTCCGCTGTAGCTGCGTTTCTACAAGCTCGTTGTCGGCTTGAATTGG
>JGI2924J29684_1078700_pt1 | contig 115682 bp, 122 predicted proteins | sample BenlonsequencITS_FD_29684 | JGI IMG/M metagenome (IMG submission 29684)
GTGGACGCGCATCTCCCAGTGCTCCCACGTCGCGGTGCCCTCGCCGTCAGGCGACTTCCGGGTCGGCACCTCGAGGGTCTTCGTCGGCAGCGGGATCGGCCCACTGAGGTTGACGCCGGTGTTGTTCGCGATCTCGCGGACGTCGTCGCAGATGTCGTCCAGATCGTCCGGACTGGTGCCCGCGAGTCGAACGCGTGCCTGCTGCATTTATTCGTTGACCTCGAGGACCTTGCCGGCCGCGATGGTCTGACCCATGTCGCGGATGGCGAAGCTCCCGAGCTCGGGGATCTCGCTGGACGGCTCGATGCTCAGCGGCTTCTGCGGTCGGATGGTGACGACAGCGGCGTCGCCCGACTGGATGAAGTCGGGGTCTTCCTCGGCGACCTCGCCGCTGGACGGGTCCATCTTCTTGTCGATGGACTCGATCGTACAGGCGACCTGGGCCGTGTGGGCGTGGAAGACCGGCGTGTAGCCAGCCGTGATGACCGAGGGGTGCTGCATGACGACGACCTGAGCCTGGAACGTCTCGGCGACGCTTGGCGGGTCCTCGGCGGGACCACAGACGTCACCACGGCGGATGTCGTCCTTGCCGATGCCGCGGACGTTGAATCCGACGTTGTCACCGGGCTCGGCCTTGGGGACCTCCTCGTGGTGCATCTCGATCGTCTTGACCTCGCCGCCCACGTCGCTGGGCTGGAACGAGACGTCGTCGCCGACGTTCATGATACCGGTCTCGATACGTCCGACGGGGACGGTACCGATACCCGAGATCGTGTAGACGTCCTGGATCGGGAGTCGGAGCGGCGCGTCCGTCGGCGGCTCCGATTCCGGCAGGTCGTTCAGAGTCTCGAGCAGGGTACGGCCGTCGTACCACGGCGTCTCGTCGGAGGCCTCGGCGATGTTGTCGCCCTCGAACGCCGAGATCGGGATGAACGAGTTGTCGTCGACCTCGAAGTTAACCTGATCGAGGAGCTTGTTGACTTCGCCGACGACCTCGTCGAAGGTGTCCTCCTTGTAGTCGACGACGTCCATCTTGTTGACCGCGATGATGAGCTTCTCGATGCCCAGGGTGCGCGACAGGAAGACGTGCTCCTGGGTCTGGGGCGCGACGCCGTCGTCCGCGGCGACGACCAGCACGGCGTGGTCGGCCTGGGACGCGCCGGTGATCATGTTCTTGACGAAGTCGCGGTGGCCAGGCGTGTCGACGATGGTGAAGTAGTACTGATCGGTGTCGAACTCCTGGTGGGCGATGTCGATGGTGACACCACGCTCTCGCTCCTCGGCGAGGTTGTCCATGACGTAGGCGAACTCGAAGCCGCCCTTGCCCTTCTCTTCGGCTTCCTCGCGGTGCTGCTCGATTACGTGCTCCGGGACGCTCCCCGTCTCGTAGAGGAGTCGGCCCACGAGCGTACTCTTCCCGTGGTCAACGTGACCGATGATGGCCAGGTTCTGGTGGGGTTTGTCTTCGCTCATTGTTGTAGCTCACGCGCAAAGGCGCTTATATTGGTCTCTTTTGCTCGTTGCGGTTAAAACCATTTCGAAAGCGTATTCGACCGAACCCGACGCCCGCTTGCGGTTTGTGTCACGTCCACACGATTTCGGATCCGGACGACGGCGGTCGAACGCCCGTCTGTGTGACTACAGTTCGGGGAGCCGCCCAACGTCGGACAACACCGCCGTCGCAGTCTCGGGACCGCCCGCGCCCCGGCCGCTGTTGTGGAGGCTGCCCGCGTGTTTGGTCTCGAGCTGGACGATGTTTCGGGTGCCCGTCACCGCGAGCGCGCCGTTTTCCGGAACCAGCCGCGGTCCGACCCGAACGCCCTCGCGGGAGGCTTCGCCGATGAGCCGGATCGTCCGGCCGTCCTCGGCCGCGAGTTCGAGCGCGCTGCCGGGGATCGACTGGATCCCCTCGACAGTCGCGTCCGAGAGCGAGAACCCGCCCTCCGAGAGGACGTTCGCGAGGATGACGAACTTCAGTGCAGCGTCGGTGCCGTCGACGTCGAAGGTCGGGTCTGCTTCCGCGACGCCGAGATCCTGTGCCTCCGCGAGGACGTGCTCGTAGTCGAGCCCCTCGGCGGCCATCCGGGTGAGGATGAAGTTCGCGGTGCCGTTGAGCACGCCACGAACGGCGGTGACGGCCTGGGGCGTACAGTCCTCGATCGTCGACAGCACCGGGATGGCGCCGCCGACGGTCGCCTCGAATCGGATCGAGCCCGCGCTGTCGTCCTCGAGTGTGCGCAACTCGTCGTAGCGCTCGGCGACGGGACCCTTGTTCGCTAGCACGACGTGGCGGTCGGCCTCGAGGGCCCGTTTCACGTGCGTGAAGCCGGGCTCGGCGTCGCCGAGCGTCGTCGGCGTCGCCTCGATCAGGACGTCGTATTCGGTTTCGAACGCGCGCGCAGGGTCGTCGGTGCCGATCGCCTCGCCCCCGGCCTTGCGCTCGAGGACGTCCTGGACGTCGATTCCGTCGGGATCGATCGCCGCACGCTCGGAGTCGGCGAGCGCGACGACCTCGTGGCCGTACTCGCCCGCGAGGTCGGCGACCGAGCGGCCGACGTCGCCGGCACCGAGGATCGCGAGCCGCATCAGGCCTCACCCCCGACCAGCGGTTCGACGACGGTCAGTTCCTTGTCGGTCCCGATCGAACGGATCGTCTCGAAGGCCTGCTCGGTGCGCCCGGAGTCGATCGCGAGCCGGAGGCGGGCGCTTGCGGTCTCGTCGGTGCCGTCGGGCGCTGCGAGCGAGAGGTCCTTCACGACCGCGTCGGCTTCGTCCTCGATCCGCGAGAGCGTCTCCGAGAGGTCGGTCTCGACGAGGTGGCCGACGAGGATCACGTTGAGCTCCTCGCCGTAGTGTTCCTCGCCGGCCTGGATCACGTTGACACCGGCGTCCCGGAGCGCGTCGACGATCCCGTCGAACCGCTCGGGCGGGCTCTCGAGGTCGACCTCGACGGGGATGTGGCCCCGCGGGGTAATGTTGCCCCGCTCGTGGTGGATACTCAGCAGGTTGCCGCCGTTGTCCGCGATCGGTGCGAGCGCGCGAAGCAACTCGCCGGGCTCGTCGACCAGTTCGAGCCGAACGGTGTAGGCGCGAACGCCGCCGTCGGTCTCGGCTTCCTCCTCGTCTGACTCGGGTTCGGGGACGTTACCCATCGTCGTCACCTCCGATGTGCGGGCGTTCAGGCGTCGTCATGCTCTGTGACTCCGTAATGGGCGGGTAAAAGGATATAGGAGTTCCCAAAACTATCCGGGCGTGTCAACAGCCGCCACGACCCAAGCGCTAGAGGTGGTCCTCACCGGGGTTCGAGGACCCCCAGTCGCCCCGTCCGCCCTCGGTGCGGTCGATCCCCATGATCGATTCGGCCTGGTCGGGGCCACCAAGGCTCTCGCGGGCGTCGGGAACCCGCACCGTCACCTCGGCGATCTCGGGCCACTGGATGAGTTCGGCTTCGATGTTGCCCGTCGTCACGTCGCTGACCGAACAGCCCTTGCAGCCTCCGCCGAGTTCGACGATGACCTCGCCGTCCTCGGGGTCGGCCTTCCGGACCGCGCTGGTCCCCCCGTGCATCTGGATGATCGGCATCTCGCGGGCAAGCCACGACTCGACGCGCTCTTTCAGCGGGTCGTCCTCGGAGTCAGTCATCGCCCGACCTAAGGACTCGAGGGCTGAATAGGTTTGGCCCGAAACCTTCACGATCGTTCGGTACAGCGCCGACGAAGCGCCTCGAGGGTAAGGACGCCGCCGGCACCGAGCGCACCGACGGCGGTGAATCCGGGGATCGACGACGCGTCGTCGGCGTCGCCGTCGGTCGCGTCGATCGGAAACGTGTACAGTGCCCCCTCGAGGTCCGCGTTCGGGAGCAGATCGGTGCTGCTGGCGACGAACGTCTCGCCGGGCTTGGCGACCCGGGCGGTCCAGAACGCGGTCTCGTCGCGGTCGCTCCAGGCGGCGATCTCGACCGGATCGGCGGGATCGCTCACGTCGTGGACCCGAACGCCGCCGCGGTACCACGAGGAGTAGAGCCGATCGTCGCGCAGTTCGAAGTTGTGGGCGGTCGTCCACCGCCCGGCACCGTAGGTTTCGTCGTCCGCTCGGGGCGGGTCGATCGACCCGAACTGCTCGGGCGCCGCCGGGTCGCTCGTCCCGTAGAGATCGATCCCGCCCGGCGCGTCGGGCTCACCCCCCTCGACGGCCCAGGCCTCCCGACCGACCGCCAGCAGGTCGCCCGTCTCGTCGACCGCGGCGTAGTGGTCGTTGCCCGGCAGTCCGAGCCGGGCGTCCTCGTCGCTTCGCTCGAGCTGGCGCTCCGGGTCGGTCTCGCGGACGTGGGAGACGAACGTCGGGTCGGTCGGGTCTTCGACGTCGATCAGGTACGTCCCGGGGTTCCAGTGGGCGAGGTAGGCGATCCCGTCCCGGACGGAGACATCGTGGGCGTAGCGGGCCAGCCAGTGAAGCTCCGCCCACTCCGGCTCGCGCTCGAGCAGCGACCAGCGGCCGAGCTCCTCGACGTCGTCGGCGATATCGAAGATCACGAGCGCGTGGTCGTCCTCCGCGTTGGCGACGACGAAGAGGCGGTCATCCTCGAGATAGCAGTTGTGAACGTGATAGCCGGTCTCGTAGGGGTCGGTCGCCCGCTCCGGCGCGGCGGGATCGCTCACGTCGTAGACGACGATCCCGTGGAAGACGTCCTCGGACTGGACGTTCGCGGGACCGACGACCGCCAGTCGATCGCCGTCGACCGCGACGTCGAGCACCTCGATCAGCCGCTGTCCGTCGGCCTCGAGACCGCGCTGCTCGGTCAACACCCTCGGCTCGGCGGGATCGGAGATGTCGACGGTCGCGAACCCGTCGGTCGCGGCCAGGTAGGCGGTGTCGCCGTCGTCGCCGACCACGGCCTCGGCGGCGCCGTCGACGGCGACCCGTCCGAGCGGGCCGAACGCGTCCTCCCGGTCAGTTGCCGTCCCCGTGGTCGTCGCGGCGATCGCGAGGGGACAGCTCGCACCTGCTCGGAGGAGGGCTCTACGATGCATATCCGAACGGACGGGGTCGAGTCGTAATAGCCTCCGGGTCGCTCTCCGGACGCGCTCAGCTTCGCATCCGCTCGCGGTCCCCGGTTCCTCGCGTGAGCGCGCTCGCGACCGCGCCCTCGAGGACGACGTCGTCGCCGTGGTCGGTGACCCGGATCTCGGGGACGTTGTTCAACAACATCGCGGAGACCCGCTCGCGGATCGGATCGACGACCAGCTCCTCGTTGTGTAAGGCGACGGCCCCGCCGAAGGAGACGACGATCGGCGCAAACGACTGGACGACGTTCGTGACGCCGATGGCGTTCCAGTGGGCGAGCTGCTCGATCGCGTAGTCGGCGAGCTCGTCCTCGCCGGCCAGCTCGAAGACGTCCTTCGCGGTGAAGTCGGGGCTCTCCAGGGGAAGCTCGGTATCGATCGTCGGATCGTCGTCGGCCAGCAGCCGGACGTAGTCCGGGATCGCGTTCCCCGAGCAGTACGCCTCCCAGTGGCCGTCGTGACCGCAGCCGCAGGTCAGTCGGCCGCGGGGGTCGACGACGCAGTGACCGACCTCGCCCGCGTTGCCGTCCCAGCCGGCGAGGATCTGGCCGTCACAGCAGATGCCGGCGCCGATCCCCGACGAGACCGTGATGTAGACCATGTCGTCGGGGTTGCGGTCGGCGTGAAACCGCTCGCCGATGACGCCCGCGGTCGTGTCGTTGTGCAGATAGACCTCGTCGCTGTCGATAAGTTCTGCAACGGGACCGGTGAGGGGAATGCGATCGATCGAGTCGGGAAGGTTCGCCGGGTCGATCACCGCCCCTTCGGCGAGGTCGAACGGCCCGATCGAGCCGATCCCCGCCGCGACGATCTCGCCCGGTGTGACGCCCGCCTCACCACACGCCTCGCGAAGCGTCCGGAGCACTCCCTCGGTGACGTCGATTCCCGTGGGACCTCGCGGCGTCCCGTTGCGGCTGACGCCGATCGTCGCTCCCTCCCCGTCCGCGACGGCCGCCCGGACGTTGGTCGCGCCGAGATCGACGCCCGCGTAGTAGACCATGCTATCCTAGCGAGTGCCGTCGGCGTACTTAACTACCCGTATCTTCACTCGAGTGCGAGTAGCGACCCGTGCGCCACACGTATGGAATGTGACCACGTAACTGCTGTATGGCCACCGACGAGCACGACCCCGACCCGCAGCCAGACGCCGCGCTCACCGACCGGGAGCTCGAGGCGCTCCACGAGGTCGAACTCGGTCTCGAGTGGCTCCAGCGCGCCCAGGGCTGTCTGCTCGAGTTCCACCACGCGACGGGCCACGGGATGGACCACCTCGCCGACGCGGAAATACTGCTCAGAGCCAGCGGACACGAAGCGCTCGCCGACGCGATCCGAACCGAGCTGCTCCCCCACGGCGTCGTCGACGGCGACCGCTGGTCGTACGACGTCCTCGAGGACTTTCAGGAAACGTTGCTGACCGAGACGGACGTCCTCGAGAGCCGCGTCCGCAGGGAGCTGGCCGACGGCAGGCGCCACGTCCCGGAGCGACGCCAGGAACGACGCTGGAAGGAGCGGGCCGAACGGGACTGAACGCCGTCAAAACGGGTACTCGGGCCCGGACTTCGGCCCGATCACTCCATCACGTCGAGATCCCGGTAGTAGGTGACCGGGCAGGGCGCAGCGAGAATGATCTCCTGGGAGACCGAGCCGAGCACCGCCTTCTCCGCCGGCGAACGGCGCCGACCGCCGACGACCAGCCGATCCGCGTCGACCGCCCTCGCCATCTCGACGACCTCGGTGGCCACGTCGCCGAGCGCACCCTGAACCTCGGTCTCGACCCCCGCTTCCGACAGTCGCTCCTCGAGGGTGGGAACCGGCGATCGGCGGGTCGCGACCGCGTCGGGGTCGACGTCCTCGGCGCGGTCCTCGAACCCCAAGTTGTCGCGGAACTCCTCGTACTCCGCGGCCGTGAAGGCGTGACCGATCACGACGGTCGCCTCCAGCGGCGCCGCGATCTCGAGGACGGTGTCAGCGAGGTCGTCGGCACGGACGGTGTCCATCGGCCCCACGGCAAGTAAAACGGTATCGATGCCCATGAGGGGTGGTATCTTCCCGCCCGGTTAAGTGTTCGCGATCACGCAGTTGTTCGGCCGGACGAGACCGCGTTCCGCTCAGTCCTCGGCGGCGTCCTCGGCGCTGCGGACGAAGGTTACCGGACACGGCGAGGAGAGCAACACTTCCTGGGCGGTCGAGCCGAAGACCGCCTTTCCGGTCGGTGACCGACGGCGTCCGCCGACGACGACCCGGTCCGCGGCGACGCCCGTCGCGAGCTCGACGATCGTCGACCCGTGGTCGCCGATGTCGCCCCGCACGTCGTAGTCGATGCCCGCCTCGTCGAGTCGTTGCTGAATCTTCCTGATCGTCGAGTGGCGGGAGGCGACCTCATCGGGGCGAACCTGGTCGCTCTCGGCGTCCATCTCGAGGTTCTCGAGGACTTCGTTGTACTCGTCCTGGGTGAAAACGTGGGCCAGGACGACCGTCGCGTCCGCGGGCGCTGCGACCTCGATCACGGTCTCGGCGAGCTCCTCGGTCCGATCGGCGTCACCCGGACCGACGGCAAGGAGGATCGTCTGTAGCGTCATGCCTCGACTATGTGGCGGTGTCGGCTTAAATTCAGGAGTTGCAACGCCACGCGGGCCGGCGCGTCGGTCGCCGATTTCGGGTCGCTTTTCCCGCCCGTCCCCGACGACACGGCGTATGAACGAGCCCGATCTCTCGGATCGCATCGTGCTGGTCACGGGCAGTGCCAGGGGCGTCGGCCGCGAACTGCTGCTCGCGACCGCCGACCGCGGCGCGAGCGTCGCCGTCCACTACCACACGAGCGCCGACGCCGCCCGCGAGGTCGCCGACGAGGCCCGCGAGCGCGGCGCCGCCGACGCGATGACCGTCCAGGGCGACGTCACCGACCCCGAGAGCGTCGACGGCCTGTTCGGTGCCGTCGAGGCCGAACTCGGCGCCGTCGACGTGCTCGTGAACAACGTCGGCGACTTCGCGCCCGCCCACTGGGAGGCACTCGAGTTCGACACCTGGAACCGCGTCCTCGAGACCAATCTCAACAGCACCTATCTCTGTACGAAGCGCGCGTTGCCGGCGATGCGCGAGGACGGGTACGCCCGGATCGTCAACGTCGGCTACGCCTCCAGCGAAAAGGGGCTCGTGAGCCCGGAGAACTTCCCGTACTTCGTCGCGAAGGCCGGCGTCTTGATGTTCACGCGGATGCTCGCCGCCGACACCCAGGACGACGGGATCACGGTCAACGCAATCTCGCCGTACGTCGTCGAGAACTCCGAGGAGTTCCCCGAGGAGCTCCCGCGGGATCGTCCCGCCTCCTTCGAGGACCTGATCGCTCCGCTGCTGTTTTTCCTCGATCCCGACAGCGGGTACGTCAGCGGCGAGAACGTCGAGGTCGACGGCGGCTGGCTCCCCGAGACCGTGTAGGCGTCATCGCACGACCCCTTTTTTGCGGCGTCTCCCGTACCCGCGGTATGGTACTTCCGGTTGCGATGGGGTGGCGCCACCTGCTGTTCGCGAACTGGCCAGTCGCTCCCGCACTCGTCGACGCACACCTCCCGGCAGGGCTCGAACCAGACACGTACGACGGCCGCGCGTGGCTCTCGATCGTCCCGTTTCGAAACGTCGTCGTCCGTCCTCGGGGTACTTCGGCAAGGCTGGGGTTCGGACTCCCCGAACTCAACCTTCGAACCTACGTCCGCTGTGACGGGACACCGGGGGTGTACTTCTTTAGCCTCGACGCCGACGGCGTTCTGGGCGTCCTCGCAGCCCGGCTCTTTCACCGCCTGCCGTACTACAACGCGCGAATCGAGATGGGGCTGGGAGCGAAACACGTCCGGTTCGAGAGCGAGCGCCGCCACCCGGGGGCTCCGTCCGCGAGCTTCGCGGGACGGTACGAACCCGTCGGCGAGGCGTTCGCTCCCGACCCCGACTCGCTCGCGGCCTTTCTCACCGAACGCTACCGCTACTACACGACGGGGCGTCGGGGCGAGTTGCGGTACGCCGATATCGTCCACGACCGCTGGTCGCTCCGGCCGGCCACGATGACGATCGATCGGAACACCCTCTTCGAGGCCAACGGGTTCGAACCGCCCGCGGCCGCCCCGGTCTGTTACTACAGCCCCGGCGTCGACGTCGTCACGTCCCGAAGTCGGCGCTGGTGACGGCCGGGGGATCCGCCCGTCTTCGGCGAGATCCGTGAGCGGGAGCCGTGCCGAACGGATTCGGCCGCTCGACGGCTCGACGGAGGGAAACGCACATTGGCGCCGACTCCAATACCCGAGTGATGAACGAGCCCGGCGTCCAATCGTTGCTGGATCAGGAGACGCTCGACGAACGGGTCCGAAACGGCGACACCCCCGACTGGGTCGCCGCTCACTGGCGCTCCTTTCGGGAGGGACTGCTCGGCGAGCGAAACGGAACCCCGTTTCCCTGTTTTTTCGGTGCAGAGTCGGTCCGGGACGGTGAGCCGCTCTACACGGCGGTGCCGTCGATGTCCGACGCCGACGCCCTGTTGACGCTTCGGGATCGGATCCTCGAGTACCTCGAGATCTACCGCGAGCGCGGGGGGCGGACCTCGCTGGTCACGTTCTTCAAACCGCCCGAGGACGCACTCTCCGAACGGGAGTACCACGACGCGCTGTGGCACATCCTGCAGACGCTACACTGCCACGATCCCGAGCCCTGGCCCGAGGACGTCCCCACGGATCCCGACGACCGCCACTGGGAGTTCTGTCTGGGCGGGGAGCCGATGTTTCCGACCTGTCGGGCGCCCTTCTACGACCAGCGGAAGAGCCGCTACTGCCCGATCGGCCTGGAGATCACGTTCCAGCCACGCGCGCTGTTCGAGAACCTCGGGGTGACCGCCGACACGCAGGCCGGCCAGCAGGCCCGCGACGTGATCCAGGACCGCCTTGAGGGGTACGACGGCGTCTGTCCGCACGCCGACCTGGGCGACTGGGGCGTCGAGGGCGACCGCGAGTGGCCCCAGTACCTGTTCTCGGCCGACGAGACGCAGGCGCCCGACAGCTGTCCGATCACCGTCACCCGGGAACACCCGAAGCCGGGGGCGCGGTTGTCGTGACGGACGCGACACTCGCGGACGCGGTGCTCGTGTTGGTCGACCTCCAGGAGGGGTTCGACGATCCGGCGTGGGGACGGCGCAACAACCCCGACGCGGAGCAACGGGCGGCCGAGTTGCTGTCGGCCTGGCGCGGGGCCGACCGCCCCGTCGTCCACGTCCGTCACGACTCGACGGAGCCCGACTCGCCGCTGCGCGGTGACGGCCCGGGCTTTGCGTTCAAACCCGAAACCGCCCCCCGCGAGGACGAACCGACCTTCGAGAAGTCGGTCAACAGCGCGTTCGTCGGGACGGGCCTCGAGTCCTGGCTCCGCGAACGCGGGCTCGAACGGCTCGTCGTCGCCGGGCTGACGACCGACCACTGCGTCTCGACGACGACCCGGATGGCCGAGAACCTCGGGTTCGACGTCACCGTGGTCGCCGACGCGACTGCGACGTTCGACCGCGAGTTCGACGGCGAGCGCTTCGACGCGGAGACGACCCACCGGACGGCGCTTGCCCACCTCGAGGGCGAGTTCGCGACGGTCGCGACGACGACGGCGCTGGTGGGCGACGGAAACTGACGGTGGTGGCGACGTCCTTGGGTCCCCGGATCAGACCGTTCCGATCCCCTCGACCGCCGCGATGATCGCCAGCGTCGCGACGAACCCGACGAGCGCGCCCGAAGCGAGTTCGACGCGACCGCGGTTCTCGAGATCGGCGCCCGCGGCCACGCCGGCGGGGAGGAACTCGACGACGATCAGGTAGAATAGGGCGCCGGCCGCGAAGCCGAAGCTCAGCGCCAGCAGCCCCTCGAAGACCGTGACGAAGTAGTAGGCGGCGACGGCGCCGATCGGCTGTGGCAGCCCCGAGAAGACGGCCCAGCCGACGACCTTCCACCGCGACATCCCGTAGGCGATCAGCGGGATCGCGATCGCCAACCCCTCGGGCACGTTCAGAATCGAGACCGCGATCGCCATGAACACCGCCAGCGAGGGGAGCGCGAGTCCGGCGACCTCGACGCTGCCGTCGGTTCCGAGATCGACGAACGAGACCCCGACCGCGATCCCCTCCGGGATGCTGTGGATCGTCAACACCGCGACGGTGAGGACGACCGTCCGGGGATCGACGTCGGAGACGTCACTTGGGGCGAGGTCGTAGCCGTCGATAGCGCGGTCCGCGAGGGCGACGAACCCGACCCCCGCGAGCGCGCCGAGCGCGACGGCGTCGACGCCGCCAGCGGCGACACCCTCGGCGAGCAGTCCGAACGTGGCGGCCGACAACAGGATGCCGACGGCGAGCCCCCAGAGGACGACGAGCCACCGGTCCCGGATCTCATCGAGGACGAAAAACGGGAGCACGCCGAGCCCGGTCGCGAGTCCGGTAACGAGCCCGACCGCAAAGACAAGCAGCAGTTCGCCGAACAGGTCCATCGAGCGTCTCTCGGCGCTACCGACCGCAGTCGGTTACCACGGTAGCTTGCCGGCGAGCTGTCGTTTCGCGAACTGTGCGAGCATCGGGACGTCCTCGGCGCCGAGCAGCTTCGCGATCCCCAACGGGTTACCGTCGTTGGCCTTCGCCAGCGTCTCCTCGTCCATCCGGCCGAGGTCGCGCATGAACTCGTCGTACCGTTCGTTGTCCGCGAGATAGAGCAGCTGGGTCATCAGCAGCCGCTTTGTGGCGTTCGGGGCCACCTGTTTGTGCCACAGCGAGTCGTACATCGAGAGGTTCTCGGCGGTGGGCTCGACGTTGGCGTGTTTGAGACAGCTGTCGGCGGCGGCAGCGGCCGCTCGCCCCGACTTCATGCAGGTGTGGATCCCCTCGCCCCAGACCGGATCGACCGTCGGGACGGTGTCGCCGATCGCCATGAATCGGTCCGTGTGCATCTGTCCCGGCGGCTGAATGTGGGCCGATCCACGGTGTTGTTTCCCCTCGAGTCGCTCGGCGTTGCGAAAGCGCGGGTCGGTGTCGAGCCAGTGAGAGAGGTAGTCGTCGACGGTGTAACTCTCCTTGGCGCGCTGGTCGTGGTACTCGTTTTGGATGTAACAGAGCCCGACCTTCGCGGTGTCCTCGCCGGTGTGGAAGATCCAGGAGTAGCCCCCCGGGGCGATGTTGTGATCCAGCCGGAGCATCATCGCGTCGTTGAGATCGGCGAATCCGGGACGGTCGACCTCGATCCCCTCGAGCTCGTACTCGATGCCGATGGCGTGGTTCTCGCGTTCGAGATCGGTGACGCCGAGTTTCTTCGCCAGCGGCGCGGCTGGCCCCGTCGCGTCGATCACGATGTCGGCGTACACCTCCTCGTCGCCGTTGTAAGTGACGCCGACGGGCTCTCCGCCCTCCGTGATCGGCGCGGTCGCTCGCGCGTCGAAGCGATACTCCACACCCTTCTCCCGCCCGTCTTCGACGAGGTAGCGCTTGAAATCCGCAAACTCGAGGACGGCGCCGGAGTGGTCCTTGACGTAGTGGTTGGTCGGAGACTCGAGGACGACCGTGTCGGTGTACTGCATCACGACGTCGTCGGGGATCCCGAACGCAGCCATCATGGAGTGGAACGTGCCCGCGGTGGACTTGTTGCTCTGGCGCGGGAACTCGTCCTCGGACTCGGTCTCGAGGACGACGACGTCGTGGCCGCGCCTCGCGAGATCGCGAGCACACTGGGCGCCGGCTGGTCCGGCCCCGGCGACTACTACATCGTAGCGCTCGTTCATACTGCTGAAACTATCTCGCCCCCTAATGAGTTTGTCCAAGCAGTTGCGTCCTCGGCCCGACGACGGAACCCGGGGACAGTGGTGCGATCGATGCCGGGTGAGCAACGGTTCCGGAACGAATCACTCGGTGTATCCTTCCTGCATAAACGTCCCCTCAGTCTCGTAGATCGAGACCAGCTCTTCGACGAGCTCCGCGGGGGACTGGCCCTCGTCGCAGTGGCTTTCGAGTCGGTCCATGAGGTCGTCGCTGATCTCGAGTGTCTGAGTCATGGGTATCGTCGGTCGAACACTCGGTCGCCGCGAGGAAATAGCTCGGGGGCGCGTATGCAGCCACCGGGGCAGGCACGAGACGGCACCGCGATTATTCCCCCGCCCGAGAAACAGGGGAGTATGGTAGCGACACTGTCCGACGACGAGGTCGGGAAGAAAGTGATCGACGCGGAAGGGAAGGAGCTCGGAATCGTCGCGAAAGCCGAGAACGGCGAGGCCGCCGTCGACCCGAACCCGAGCGTCGCCGAACACCTGCTCGCGAAGATCGGCGTCGAGGGCGAGGACGACGAGGACTACCTCGTCACCGAGAGCATGGTCGAGCGGATCGACGACGATACCATCGTCCTGCAGGGCGACATCTAGGGCCGCGGTCGGCTGCTCCGCGCTCGAGAGCCCGAGAGTGACCGCTGGCTCGAGCGACTCAGGACGGATGCTGGTGGCTGAGACGCTCGGCGACGACGTTCGGAATCGGTGTGTTACAGTCCTTGCACCGCCAGCTCCGGCGCACCCCGCTTCGGTCCTCGATCATGTCCTGTCTGAACCGCAGCGTCGCACCACAGGTGCAGCTGTGGGTCGTCGGCGACATACGGGAGCGTTCGGGCGCTCGGTTCATAAGCTCACTCCCCGTCGGCCTCCAGGGCGACCTCACACAGGGTCTCGCGCTCGTCGAAGTACGCCGGTGCGTCGGCCTCGGCCTCGAACTCGACGATCCGGGTCAGCGCTTCCTCGGCGTCCTCGACCTCCGTCTGGAGGTCTGCAGCCAGCTCGGTGTAGCCCGCCGAGAGCTCCTGAAACGCCTGTATCCGGGCCTGTTTGGCGTCGACTAGCGTCTGTTTCTCCTCGAGGTCGCGGCCCGTCGCCTCGAGGTCGTCGACGTCGGTTCCGCCGTCCGGTCCGGTCGCCGACGGCGGACGTTCGGTTCGTGGCGTGTCGCCCGATCGGTCCTCGAGCTCCGAGCGCAGTTCAGCCAGCTGCTCGTCGATCTCGTCGAGCAGCTCGTTTGCCTCCTCGGTCATCGTCTCGACGCGACCCGACAACAGGCCGGCCTGCGTCTGACAGTATTCGACGTACTCCGAGACCGCCGGGGCCGAACCGAAACCGGTGTCGTCGCTCATACCGCCTCCAAGGGGCTTCCGACCGAAGTCAGTTCGCCTCGAGGTGTGCGAAGCGGTACCGTTTCACTGCTGGTTGGGCTTTCAGACGGGTTAAGTTGCTCCGACACCTGACTCGGGTATAATGATTCGATCGTCCGCTCGATCACCGTGTCACGCCCGCTTCCGGAGGGATCTATGAGTCGAGACACGATCGAGGTTCGCGGCGCCGAAGAGCACAACCTCGAGGATCTCGACGTCTCGATCCCCCGCGAGGAGTTCACCGTCGTCACCGGTCTCTCGGGGTCAGGGAAGTCCTCGCTGGCGTTCGAGACCGTCTACGCTGAGGGGCAGCGACGCTACATCGAGAGTCTCTCGGCGTACGCCCGGAACTTCCTGGGACAGATGGACAAACCCCAGGTCGAGACCGTCGAGGGACTCTCCCCGGCGATCTCGATCGACCAGAAGAACGCGGCGAACAACCCCCGCTCGACGGTGGGGACCGTCACTGAGCTCCACGACTACCTCCGCCTGCTCTACGCTCGGGTCGGCACGCCCCACTGTCCCGAGTGCGGGCGGGAGGTTGGCGAACAGTCGGCCCAGAATATGGTCGAGCGCATCCTCGAGCTTCCCGAGGGGACGAAAGCGAAACTCGGGGCGCCCGTCGTCCGCGACCAGAAAGGCGCCTTCGAGGACCTCTTCGAGGAGCTCGTCTCCGAGGGGTACTCCCGCGTCGAGGTCGACGGCGAGGAGTACGACCTCACGCTCGACGATCCCGAACTCGACGAGAACTTCGATCACACGATCGACGTGATCGTCGACCGCGTGAAGGTCTCGACGGAGGCCCGTCCGCGGATCATCGACAGCGTCGAGACGGCCCTCGAGGAGGCCGAGGGCGTCCTGAAGGTGATCCTGCCCGACGCCCCCGAGGACGTCGCCGCCGACCTGGGCGCGGAGTCGCGCCAGACCGGAGCGCTCGGCGACGAGGGCGAGGACGACGACCGTTTTGTCGTCGAGTTCTCGAAGGACCTCGCCTGCACGCACTGCGGGATCGACGTCCCCGAGATCGAGACCCGCTCCTTTTCGTTTAACTCGCCCCACGGCGCCTGCCCCGAGTGTGAGGGGCTGGGCGAGACCAAGGAGGTCGACGAGGACCTGGTCGTCCAGGATCCCTCGAAACCGATCAAACACGTCTTCGAGGCCTGGAGCTACAACCGCTCGTACTACCGGACCCGGCTCGACGCGGTCGCCGACCACTTCGACGTTGCGCTGTCGACGCCGTTCGAGGAGCTCGACGAGGAGATCCAGCAGGCGTTCCTCTACGGCACGAGCGGACAGGTGCTGTTCAAGCGCCAGACCAAGAACGGTACTCGGCGAAAGAAGAAGCGCTTCGAGGGGGTCATCCCGAACCTCGAGCGCCGCTACCTCGAGACCGACTCGGACTCGACACGAGAGCACATCGAGGACTACATGTCGGCCACGGAGTGTCCCGCCTGCGACGGCACTCGCCTGAAAGCCGCCTCGCGGGCGGTGCTGGTCGACGGCACCGCGATCACGGAGATCAACGCGATGAGTATCGGCGACGCCCGGGATCACTTCGACGCGATGGAGGCCGACCTCACCGAGCGCGAGCGCGTGATCGCCGAGGAGATCCTCAAGGAAATCCGCGCCCGCCTCGGGTTCATGTGCGAGGTCGGGCTCGAGTACCTCACGCTCGACCGCGAGGCCGCCACGCTGTCGGGCGGCGAGAGCCAGCGCATTCGACTGGCGACCCAGATTGGCTCCGGACTGGTCGGCGTGCTGTACGTGCTGGACGAGCCCTCGATCGGGCTCCACCAGCGGGACAACGACCGGCTGCTCGACACCTTGGAGGAGCTGCGCGATCTCGGGAACACCCTGCTGGTCGTCGAGCACGACGAGGAGACGATGCGCCGCGCGGACAACGTCATCGACATGGGTCCCGGTCCCGGGAAGCGGGGCGGCGACGTCGTCGTCAACGGCTCCGTCGACGAGCTAAAAGCTTGCGAGGAGTCGATCACCGGCGACTACCTCTCGGGCCGCCGGCAGATCCCGGTGCCCGACGAGCGCCGCGACCCCGACGGCGCCCTGACGATCCGGGGGGCCCGCCAGCACAACCTCGCCGATCTGGACGTCGACCTTCCGCTGGGGAACTTCACCGCGATCACGGGCGTCTCCGGCTCCGGGAAGTCGACGCTGATGCACGACGTGCTGTACAAGGGGCTGGCCCGGGAGATGAACGACAACACTTCCGTCATCCCCGGCGAGTACGACGTTCTCGAGGGGATCGACGAGATCGAGACGGTGCGGCTGATCGACCAGTCGCCGATCGGCCGCACGCCCCGCTCGAACCCCGCGACCTACACCGGGGTCTTCGACTACGTCCGCGAGCTGTTCGCCCAGACGAAACTCGCCAAACAGCGCGGCTACGAGAAGGGACGGTTCTCGTTCAACGTCAAGGGCGGCCGCTGCGAGGAGTGTGGCGGACAGGGAACAGTAAAGATCGAGATGAACTTCCTCTCGGACGTGTACGTCCCCTGCGAGGAGTGCGACGGCGCCCGCTACAACGACGCCACGCTCGACGTCACCTACAAGGGGAAGACGATCGCCGACGTGCTGGAGATGGAGGTCGAGGAGGCCTACGACTTCTTCGAGTCCTCGAGCCAGATCCGCCGTCGGCTCCAGCTGCTGAAAGACGTCGGGCTGGGCTACATGACGCTCGGCCAGCCCTCGACGACGCTGTCGGGTGGTGAGGCCCAGCGGATCAAGCTCGCCGAGGAACTGGGCAAGAAAGACACCGGCGAGACGCTGTACCTGCTCGACGAGCCCACCACCGGGCTCCACAGCGAGGACGAGCGCAAGCTGATCGACGTCCTCCACCGGCTGACCGACGAGGGCAACACGGTCGTCGTCATCGAACACGAGCTCGATCTCGTCAAGAACGCCGACCACGTCGTCGACCTCGGTCCCGAGGGCGGCGAACACGGCGGCGAGATCGTCGCCACCGGCACCCCCGAGGACGTCGCCCGCCTCGAGGACTCCCACACGGGTCGGTACCTCCGGGATCTGCTCCCGAAAGTCGATCTCGACGGTCCTCGCGGCGAGCGCGTCGAGCCCGTGACCGCGCCGATGGACGACGACTGAGACGGACTGCTGTAACGATTTACCGTGCGACCGCAGAAGTGGTCACGGCCACACCGAAAATAACGTACAGTAGACCGTATGAGACAGCCTATCGTAACTGCGTCCACACCGGTACGCGCCCCGAGTGACTTCCGCTCGCCGACGAGGGGTGAGTCGTAAAAAACTGTAGCGACGATGTGTGGGATGTCTGGAAAGGCGTTATGAAAAAAGCGAGACGGACCGTCCTGTACGCACACGGTGGGCCCGTGTCCAAACCCACGAGACGGGCTATTCGATTCGGATACTGGTCGTCCACTCGATGTTCTCGAACACGTCGACATCTGGCGTCTCCGAAGAGAGGACCGTCGCCGTGGTCAGTGACAGTGGTACGCGGGACGTTTCGACCGCGACGCGGTATGAGCCGCCCCAGCCGAACGACGAATCTCCAACGTCGAGCGCGATATTCTCCTGAGAGTGTCGGTAGTGAATCTGAGGGGCTCCGTCGACGACCGTAGCTGCCTCAGGATTGTCGAAGCCGACGGGGATTCGGTCGTCACCGGACGTTCCTTTCGGTGAGTGATCGATCATCCGGAGTACCGAGGGAAGCTGGAGTTCGAATGCCAGCTCGGTCACCGTCTCGTCTGTGGGTGGATCAACGAGTCCCCACGTCCATAGCGAGTACTGCGTCTTTCCTTCGAAATCGTCCTCGGGAAACTCGTACAGAAGGGCAATATGCCGGGAGTTGATATCGTCATCGGCGAACAGGTCCTTGAACATCCAGCCGGCGGTTATTTCGAGTTCGTGCTCCGGCTGGGACTCAGCGAGACCCCAGAACCCGTTGTGGCCGTACTCGACAACCGACTCGTCAGTTGCTTCGACGACTTCCTCGGCCGACAGACGATCGTCCGGGGGGAGCGATACCGACAGGTCCGAGGACGTTTCGCCGCTGCTGTTCAGTGGAACGCTGTCGACACAGCCGGCGAGCGATACGGCGATTCCCGCACCCACTAGAACGTGCCGTCTGGAGTATAGTGACATGATCAACTTATACGACGGTTCCGCTATCCCAGTAGTTAGCACTCACTTGGTAGCCACTCTCACCTTCGAATAGCGTCAGGCCTTCCATTTGGATGGTCCGGGTGCTTCGTCCCTCCCATTCAAGCATAAACTTATCGGATATTGTACTGGTCTCGGACATGTTTGGCTGGACTTGGTCGGTGACGTACTCAAAGGTGGTTGAAGCCTTGCCACCGGCGTCAACGCCTTTGTGTTGTCCGGAGAGGGAGAGCGTAATGTCTACGTTGGAGCTACTCCGCTCGATCGTTCGATCCGGAGTAAAGTACAGGAGGTTTCCGTCATCTATAACAATCTGGTTTTCCATCGTGGTCAGTCGTGGGTCACGACCCCAGACACTGTTTCCGTCTTCCGATCCAACGCTCCAATGCCACGACACATACATTGCTTCGTCATTACGGGAGCGTTCGTTGAGTTTGTATATCTCCGTCACGTGATTAGCAGTCGCATAGGCAGAGTCTGTCTCTCCATCCATTCGTCCAACCTTTTCGCCGGTAATGTCGGGTCCTGGAGATTCTTGAGCGAAATTCGCACCGATCTTTCCGAGTTGCTCTGCAAGCTGATCATCGGGTTCGCTCACGTGATTGTCGGCAACTCGCCTAACAAAGTCTTCCTCGTTCTGATACATGAGGTCAGTCGGGTTTTCGGAGGAAATCCGTTTCGTCTCGGTATCGCTTGTCTCTCTGGCTGTCCGAACGCCGCCCGGTTCATCGGAATCCCCCGAGGCCGAAACCGTACCGATTCCAGTCAATGTAATACCCTCATCGCCAGAAACGATCTCCGATAGCTGTTGTCTACGGTAATATATTTCTGTACTAACTAATATATCTTCTGTTATACATGAAGTTAAGGTTAGAGTTCATCTATAAATTATAATACTATATATATATTCTATTATATGAGATTCTATTAACTATTTAGCCCTGCTCCCCCTACCTTCGAGGGACCGCGCGGCGAGTGCGTCGAGCGACGACTGAGACGGTCGGCGCGCGATCGGAACCGTTACCAGCGCGATCGCCCTACGTTCGCGGACGAATGACCGACCGAAAGGACCGCCTCCGACGGGGCTTTCTCGGCGCCGGGGTCGTCACGGTCGTCCTCGCGCTGGGGATCATCGTCCTCGCGGGAACGACGCCCGTGACGGCGGCGCTGTTCGGCTGGCTCGCGGTTGCCGGGAGTCTGCTGGTCGTCGCCAGCGTCCGCGAGCGGGTCGCGAGCGTCGGCTGGCCACGAATCGGCGCCGTCGGCCTGGCGGTGCTCGCGCTCGGAGCGACGACGCTTGGGTTCACCCAGCTGCTCGCCGGCGCCGGCGGCTGGACGCTGTTCAACGGCCTCGTCATGCTGGTCGTTGGGCTCGTGCTCGTGTTGCTCGCCCTCGAGTGCTGGCTGGGCGGCGTCGGCATCCCCGCCGAGACGTTCGCGGTCAAGTGAAACGGAACGGATTTGATCGCCGCGACTCGAGCGAGCGTATGGGGTCCGACGACTGCCAGATGCGCGGCTGTCCGCGCGAGGCCGAACGAACGATGACGTTCAGGCGCTACGAGGACGTCGCCGTCTGCGAGCGCCACTACAGGCGCAACGTCGCGATCAAGTACGGCGTATTGCTCGCGCTTTCTGTCGTCCTCGCCGGGCTTGGACTTGGCGCGTACTGGCTTATCGCGTAGTGCCGGCCGAACCTTTCTGCGTTCCGGGTCCCTTCGATCGCGTATGACGACCGTCTACGCCGCGTTGCGCGATCGTGTGCTGGTCTGTGAGGACGACGACGAGGAGTGGACGACGACGACCGCCCTCGAGGGGTACGACCTCGAGTCGCTGGCGGTCTCGCCCGCCGCACCCGAGCGGGTGTTCGTCGGCACCTTCGAAGGCGGGCTTCAACGATCGACCGACGGGGGCGATTCCTTCGAGTCGGTCGAGACCGAGTTCGTCCCCGAGCGCGAGTCGGGGTTCGGCGGCGCCGAGAACCTCGAGAGCGACGCCGTTACGGCGGTGACGGTCAGCCCCCACGATCCCGACGTGGTCTACGTCGGCACCGAACCGAGTCGGGTCTACCGTTCGACGGACGGCGGGGACTCCTGGGAGCACCGCGACGGACTGACCGATCTCCCGTCGGCCGACAGCTGGTTCTTCCCGCCCAGACCCCACACCCACCACGTCCGCTGGCTCGAGGTCGATCCCTTCGACCCGGAGCGGCTCTACGTCGGGATCGAGGCGGGAGCGTTCGTCCTGAGTCCCGACGGCGGCGAGAGCTGGCGGGAACGGCCCGAGGGCTCGCGCCGGGACAACCACAGTCTGGCGACCCACTCGGATCGGGAGGGGCTGGTCTATTCGGCCGCAGGCGACGGCTTCGCCCGGTCGACGGACGGGGGCGAGAGCTGGGACCACCCGCAGGAGGGCCTCGACCACCGGTACTGCTGGAGCGTCGCGCCCGATCCCGGCGACCCCGACGCGGTGCTGGTCTCGAGCGCCAGCGGCGCCGGCTCGGCTCACACGGCGAGTTCGGCGGAATCGTACGTGTATCGAACGTCTGGCGGGGAGCCGTGGGAACGACTCGAGGACGTCGGCCTTCCGACCGGCGAGGGCGTGGTCCGGGCGGAGCTCGCCGCCGGGACCGAGCCCGGCGTCGTCTACGCCGCGACCAACCGCGGGCTGTTCCGGACCGCGAGCTTCGGGGACGACTGGGAGCGCGTCCCCGTCAGCCGGCCCGGCGCGTTCGAGACGCAGGCGCCGCGTGGACTGGCCGTCCTCGGGGCGTAATCAGGGTTCGAACCGATCGCTGGTGCGGCGGTGCTCGCGTCCAGAGCGAGAAGACGATCGGTTCCGGGATCGATCGTGTACACCGTCCCGTCCGCGGCGACGGGCGACGGCTCCCGTGGCGTCGAACTCGACCAGCGCCGCGTTGCCGAACCCGGACTGTGCCAGCGTTCGGTGCCGATCGACAGTCCGAACAGTTCGTAGCCACCGTCGGCGCTCAGCCCGTGGACGCCCGCTCGGCCGCTGACGGCGAGCGCGTCGCTCCGGTAGGTCCGCGCTGTGGCACGTGTCGGGCTCGACCAGTACTGTTCGCCCCGCGTGAACCGAACCTCCCCGGTGTCGGAGTCGAGCGCGATCAGGTCGTGGCACCCGACCGCGTACAGCGTCCCGCCGACGAGGATCGGCGCCGAGAGAGGGGGCATCGCGGAGCCGATATCGCTGCGCCACGCGACCGCGACGCCGTCTTTCGGACCCACGGCGTCGGGGTCGTGCACCGTCCCGGCGGGGTCGTACCGAGCCATCGGCCAGCCGTCACCGGCGTCCTCGCGCTCGCGGGCGAGAGCCGTGGCGCTACCGACGAGCACCCCCGCCGTCGCGCACAGTCCAGCGAGAAGCTGCCGTCTGGATCGCATGTCGGCCCCAGACCACCTCAGTTGTATACTATGTCTTCTGATCGGGAACGTCGGGACCGAACGGATCACGTCCTCGGGTCCGGCGGTACGACGGCCGAGGACGGAGCTTGCGGGCTCGCCCGGCGATACCGGAGCGTCGACGGCGAGCATCGGGCGCTTCGAAATCCTTTTAGGCGCTACACGGGGATACTAGCGTAACTGAGTGATATCATGGACGTCGACATCATCTCCGAAGAGGAGAACCCCATGTTGCACCGAACGGACGTGACCTTCGAGCTGTCCCACGAGGACGCGACTCCCGAGCGACTGCAGGTTCGGGACAGTCTCGCGGCGAAGATGAACAAGGACGCCGACGAAGTCGTCGTTCGCAAGCTCGACACGAAGTTCGGGATGCGAAAGACCGTCGGCCAGGCGAAGGTCTACGAGACGGCCGACCACGCCCGCGACGTCGAGCAGGACCACATGCTCGAGCGCAACAAGATCGGCGCCGACGAGGCCGACGCCGAGGCCGAAGCGGAGGAGGCCTAAGATGGCACGACACGAGCTCTACGGCGACGACGGCACCACCGATCGAGAGCAGTGTCCCCGCTGTGGCGACAGCTTCCTTGCGGACCACGGTGACCGACTGCACTGCGGGAAGTGCAGTTACACCGAGTGGGAGTAGCGAGGGATCGAGCACAGCGAGATCCCTCGAAATATGCGAACGGGGAACGAAGTGACTCGTGAGCGAGACGCGGTGCACCGAGCGGAGCGAGGGGCATCGGAGTACGCGAACGGCCAGCGGCCGTGAGCGAACGCGGACCCGCACCGCCTCGCCCGCACCCGTACTGCGTTCCGAACTGACACCGATCATCCAGTCGTGAGTTCTCACACCCGCGTCCTCGGCATCGAGGGCACCGCCTGGGCCGCCAGCGCGGCCGTCTACGACGCAGCGACCGACGAGGTCGTCATCGAGAGCGACGCCTACCAGCCCGAAAGCGGCGGCATCCACCCCCGCGAGGCCGCCGAGCACATGCACGACGCGATCCCCCGCGTCGTCGAGACCGTCCTCGATCGCGCTCGGGAGAGCGACGATGGTCCCGCCGACGAACCGCCCGTCGACTGCGTCGCCTTCTCTCGAGGCCCCGGACTCGGTCCCTGCCTGCGGATCGTCGGCACCGCCGCGCGGGCGCTGGCCCAGTCGCTGGACGTGCCGCTGGTCGGGGTCAACCACATGGTCGCCCACCTCGAGATCGGGCGCCACACCTCGGGCTTTTCGTCGCCGGTCTGTCTGAACGCCAGCGGTGCGAACGCCCACCTGCTCGCGTATCGGAACGGCCGCTACCGCGTACTGGGCGAGACGATGGACACCGGCGTCGGCAACGCGATCGACAAGTTCACCCGCCACGTCGGCTGGTCACACCCGGGCGGCCCGAAGGTCGAGGACGCGGCCGAGGACGGCGAGTACGTCGACCTCCCCTACGTCGTCAAAGGGATGGACTTCTCGTTTTCGGGGATCATGAGCGCGGCCAAGCAGGCCTCCGACGAGGGTGGCGTGTCCGTCGAGGACGTCTGCTACTCGCTCCAGGAGAATATCTTCGGGATGCTCACGGAGGTCTCCGAGCGGGCGCTGTCGCTGACCGGCAGCGACGAACTCGTGCTGGGCGGTGGTGTCGGCCAGAACGCTCGCCTTCGGGAGATGCTCGCGGAGATGTGCGACCAGCGGGGCGCCAGCTTCCACGCGCCCGAGGCCCGGTTCCTGCGGGACAACGCGGGGATGATCGCCGTGCTGGGCGCGAAGATGTACAACGCCGGCGACACCCTGGCGATCGAGGACTCGCGGGTGAATCCGGACTTTCGGCCGGACCAGGTGCCAGTCTCCTGGAGAGCCGACGACGCCAACCTGACGCTCGGCCGCGAGGAGGGTCCCGTTCAGGGTGCCGAGGCGCTCGTCGACCTCGAGCCCGAGGCGGGTCGCGTGACCAAACGCCGCGAGCCCAAGAGCTACCGCCACCCCGAGCTCGACGAGCGGCTCCGCACGGAGCGGACCCGCAGCGAGGCCCGGCTGACGAGTCTCGCCCGACGGGAAGGGGTGCCGACACCGGTGCTCTCGGACGTCGACGGGCGCGAGGCCCGGCTCGAACTCGAGTACGTCGGCCACGAGGACCTCCGGACATCGCTGTCACCGTCTCGGGTCCGTGAGGTCGCGGGCCACCTCGCTCGGCTCCACCGGGCCGGGTTCGTCCACGGCGATCCGACGACCCGAAACGTCAGGCTCGGCGCGGACCGTACCTACCTCATCGACTTCGGGCTCGGCTACCACACCGACCACGTCGAGGACTACGCGATGGACCTGCACGTCTTCGACCAGAGCCTCGTCGGCACCGCCGCCGATCCCGAACCGCTGCGGAGGGCCCTGCGCGAGGGGTACCGCGAGGTCGGCGAGGGGCACGTCCTCGATCGTCTCGAGGACGTCGAGGGGCGCGGACGGTACGTCGAGTGACGGCCGCGGTCAGTTCCGGCCGTCGGAATCGGCCGTCGTATCGATTCCGAACAGGTAGTTCCCGCCACAGAAACACGTCACGGCGTTCTGGAGCAGGCCGAGCCCGGCGATGCCCGCGATCGCCGCGCGTTCGCGGGCGCCGTCCCGGTAGGCCGCGGCCGCGACGACGACCAGCCAGATGCCGAGCACGCCACGGACGATGCGGTCGAGACCGCCGACGTTCCGCTTCATACGGTAGTTGTTGGCACGAATTCAGTTAGCTGTGTCGCCACTGCTCGAGGTTGCGGTCGCGAAGCGGTCGGCGAGCGAGTCCGGGCCGTCGACCAGCGGAGACGATCCGAGGACCGCGCCGGCTCACGGTTTCATCGCAGGCTGCGCACACAATACTCTTAATCGTGGACGACGTTCGGTCGCGCATGGCAGACAAGCCAACCTCCGGAGAGGTTTTCGGCGTACCGTACAACTTCGACCGGCCGAGCATGGGTCGGATGCTCTCGGCGTACTGGCAGCCCGGCGAGGGGATGCTCGTCGAGAAGCCGTTCGGCGTCGGGTACACGCTGAACCTCGCGAACTGGCGTTCGTGGATCGTCGTGGCGGTCGCCGGACTGCTCCTCTGGCAGCAAGAGCAGGGCAAGACCGAGGGCGCCGACGGGACCGAGGAGGACGAGCCCGTCGAGGTCATCGTCGACGACGAGTAACGGCGTTCGGGTCCGGGCACTGTGCCCGCGGATCGGTTTTCGGGTCGTCGACCACGGAGTGGCAACGCGAACCCTTTTTCGGCGAATCCACGATATAGAAGTATGGCGACGGAACGGGGAACCGTCTGGGAGTACGAGACGGCGCGACCGCCCCGCGCAGCGACGATGGAGGAAGCGAGCGATCCCGAGGAGCTACTCAACGAGTACGGCCGGGAGGGCTGGGAGCTCGTCAGTACGATCGAGTACACCGGCGGCGGCACCAAGTACCTCGTGTTCAAACGACCGGCAGACAGGAGTAGCGATGAGTGAAAGCGACGACGATGTCAGCACCGGGGACACGATGCGCGAGCGGGCCGACGAAAGCAAGCTCAAGCTCTGGCTGATCGTCGGTGCGAACCGACAGCTCGTCACCGCCGTACTTGCGGTCGGATTTTTCGTGCTGTTCATGCTCGGGAGCCTGCTGGATCCGACGCTCTCTGACCTGCTTCAGGACCGGGGCGTGATCGAGTCGCTGTACGCACAGATGATCGGCGCGCTGATCACCGGCGTCACCCTCGTCGTCACCATCAGCCAGCTGATCATCTCCCAGGAAAACGGCCCGCTCGGCGAGCAACGAGCCCGGATGAGCGAGACGATGGACTTCCGGAGTTATGTCAAGGAGCTGACCGCCAAACCGGCGCCGGCCGATCCGTCGGCGTTTCTCCGAGAGATCGTTGACGCGACCCAGGAGCGCGCCGAAACCCTCGACGAGGTCATGGAGTCGACAGACAACGACGACCTCAGAGACGAGGTCTCCGAGTTCGTCGACAGTATCACGGGCAACGCCGAAACCGTTCGCGAGGAGCTCGACGGCGCCAAATTCGGTACGTTCGACGTCGTCTACGCCTCGATGGACTACAACTACTCCTGGAAGATCTTCCAGATCGAACGCTTGATCGCCGACTACGAGGACGACATCACCGAGGAACAGCGCGACGCCTTCGAGGATCTGCGGACTTCCTTCGCGATGTTCGGACCCGCCCGGGAACACATCAAGACGCTGTACTTCCAGTGGGAGCTGATCAACCTCTCGCGGTTCATCCTCTACGCGGCGATTCCGGCGCTGCTGGTCTCGGGGATGATGCTGACGTTCGTCGACGTGACGACGTTTACCGGGACGATTCTCGGGATCGAGACGCTGCTGTGGCTCGTCGCGATCACCTTTACGATCACGCTCGTGCCGTTTTTCCTGCTGACGTCCTACATCATGCGGGTCGCGACGGCCGCGAAGCGGACCCTCGCGATCGGACCGCTGATCCTGCGGGACTCACAGCGCTGATCGTTCGATGGGGTTCGAACGACCTCCGCTACTCGACTGACACCGACGTCCCCGCTTCGGCGGAGCGGTAGATCGCGTCGATCACGCGCTGGACCGTCAGCCCCTGTTCGACCCCGTTTAGCGCCGGCGGCTCCCCCGTTCGCACGGCCTCGAGGAACCGCTCGTCGCTGCCCTCCCAGCCCGTCCGATCGAGAGAGCCACTCGTCAGCGTAGAGTCGACCAGGTGATCGGTGCCCTGCTTGCCCGCCTGGTACAGCGTCAGCTCCTCGCCGCCGAGCTCGAGCGCCGCCCCCGCCTCGGTGCCGCGGACGACGAAGTCGTTCGTCTCAGCCTGGTTGGCCGCCCACGTGACCTCGAGCGAGATCGTCCGATCGTCCGCACACCGGAGCATCGCCGTCGCCGAGTCCTCGACGTCGAAGACGGCCTCCTCGGTCTCGTCGTACCAGTCGCCGGGGTCGACGTAGTCCTCGCGGTGGCCGAACTCCGTGCGCGTGACCGCGAAGACCTCCTCGACCTCGGGGTAGCCCATCAGGTACAGCGCGTAGTCGATCGCGTGGACGCCGATGTCGACGACGGCGCCGCCGCCGGAGAGCTCGCGGTTCGTGAACCAGGAGCCGACGCCGGGGATCCCCCGTCGCCGAACGTAGTTCGCGTCGACGTGGGTGACGTCGCCGAAGAAGCCCTCCGCCTGGCGGTCCTTGAACACCTCCGTTGCGGTCGAGACGCGGTTGTGGAAGTTGACCATACAGAACCCGTCCGACTGCGCGGCCGCGTCGGCGATGCGCTCGGCGCTCTCGAGGTCGCTTGCGAGCGGTTTCTCACAGAAGACGTCGTAGTCACGCTCGAGTGCGGCGACCACTGCGGGCTCGTGGAAGGCGTTGGGCGTCGAGACCGCGACCGCGTCGAGCTCCTCGCTCTCGTACATCTCCTCGAACGCCTCGTAGGTCGCGGCGTCGTAGGCGGCGGCAAACTCCTCGCGGGTCGAGGCGACGAGGTCGGCGCCCGCGACGACCTCGTGGCCGAGGGTTTCGGCGTTGGTCGCGTGGGTCTGTCCCATGAATCCGAGTCCGACTACGCCGAGCCGGACGATGTCAGTATTACTCACACTCCGAGTAAATCAGTACACCGACGAAAGTGTTGCTGTGGCGGCCGACCGTGCCGTGGGAGGGTCGCGGCCCCGCGAGGACGGCGGACGAAGCGCAACCGACGACGCTTTGACGCCGGTGGACGCGGGTTCGTGTATGACCGTTCGGTTCGTCACGAGCAACGAGGGGAAAGTCACGGAAGCACAGGACTACCTCGAGGGGATCGACACCGTCGAGCAGGTCGAGTACGACTATGCGGAGCTGCAAAGCGATTCGCTCGAGGAGATCGTCGTCACCGGGGCCGAGGAGGCATACGCGGCACTTGGCAACGAGGAGCCGGTACTGGTCGACGACACGGGGCTGTTCGTCGACGCGCTCGGGGGATTCCCGGGGCCGTACTCCGCCTACGTCGAAGACACCGTCGGGATCGAACGGCTCTGGCGACTCGCCAGCGAGGAAGAGAGCAAACGCGCCCGATTCCGGACGGTGCTGGCTTACGCTGACGGGGAGCGAACCGAGACCTTCGAGGGATCGGTCGCGGGTACGCTCGTCGCGCCGCGGGGCGACGGCGGGTTCGGCTACGACCCGATCTTCGAGTACAACGGCCGGACGTTCGCGGAGATGGACACCGACGAGAAAAACGCCATCTCCCACCGCGGCCGAGCGCTAGCTGCGTTCGCGGACTGGTACGCCGGCCGATAGCGACGGCGGGGCTCGCGACCCTCACGCTCACAGGCGACGGACGAACGTTCTCGAGGACGGCGCCGAGCGGAGTATTTTAACCCGCCCGGACGAACGCCAGGTATGACTGACGATGCGGTTCACGTCGTTGCCGTCGTCGGGAGTCTCCGCGAGGAGAGCTACACCCGGCCAGCGCTTCGCCACGCCCTGGACGCGGCCGAATCGAGCGGCGCGACCACCGAACTGATCGACCTCCGGGAGCTCGAGCTCCCGCTGTTCGACGCCGACGAGGACGAGGCCGGCGACGCCCCGGAACTCGCGCGCCGGATCCGGGAGGCCGATTCCGTCCTGCTGGGGACGCCGATGTACCACGGCTCGTACTCCTCCGTGCTGAAGACCGCGCTCGACTACTGCGGGTTCGACGAGTTCGAGAACAAGACCGTCGGCCTGCTGGCCGTCTCGGGCGGCAGCTTCCCGGTAGGCGCACTCGATCACCTGCGGGTCGTCTGTCGGGCCCTCGACGCGTGGGTGTTGCCCCACCAGGCCGCGGTGCCGAACGCCCACCGACGGTTCGAGGACCGCGAGCTGGCCGACGAGGACCTCCGCGAGCGCGTCGAGACGCTGGGGGTCCGGGCGGTTCAGTTCGCGAACATCGAGCCCGATCCCGCCTCCTTCGAGAGCCACGAAAACGTCGGTGCCGAGGAGAGCCCCGACTGACGCGGTTCGGCGCCCGCTATGCTCGCGGGTCCCGGTCCGGTCCCGGGTACTCGCCGCCGACGGTCGCCTCGTAGAGGCTCTCGGGGTCGAACAGGGTCGCGAACGCGTCCGGCGGACGGACGCTGACCGAGACCCGCGGCTGGAGCGAGAGCCCCGCCTTCGCGGAGTTCAGCCGATCGTCGTACGAGAGGAGGTGTGCGGCCTCCCCCTGGTACGCGGAGGCCAGCGCGGGGTGGTCGTCCTCGGGCTGGTCGACCGCGACGCGGTCGGCCTCGAGTCGCTCCCGGTGGGCCGCGGCGAGGTCTTCGTCCGCGAGCGCCGCGACGACGTCCTCGGTCGCCGCGAGCAGCTCGTCGCTCGCGACGAGCTCGACCCAGGAGTGGCGGCGGACGTGATCGAGCGCCTCGCTGGCGTCGCCCCCGACCAGCAGGTCGGCCGCGAGGACGGCCGGATCGGCGACGACGCGGCTCGGATCGGGTTCGTCGCGGCGCTCGCTCATTCCTCGCCCTCCGTCCGCGCGTCGTACGTCTTGCGGACGTCCTCGCCGTCGACGTCGTACTCGCTCGCGCGCTCGAACAGGTCCTCCCAGCTTGCGGTCATAGGGAAGCGTTCGACCGCCGAGCGGAAAGGTCGCCCGCATGCTGGCGGCAGACGGATTCGGTTCGATCACTCCTCGCGGGCGAGCAGCCAGAAGACGACGGTCCCGAGGACGAACGCGATGCCGACGTTGACCGCCAGGCCGACGATCCCGACGCCGACGACCAGCGCGAGCGCCCGTCCGTCCTCGACGGGAGCGAACGCCGCACGGCCGAGCTCGAGGGCGACGACGACCAGCAGGACTCCGAGCAGCGCCAGCGGGAACGCGGCGAGGACGGCGCCGGCGGCGACCAGCGCGAGCGCGAGGTAGCCGATCCCGAGCAGGACGTTCGCCCCGCCGGTTCGGGCGCCGAAGGCGTACTTGCCCGCGAGGCCGCCGCTGCCGTGACACATCGGGACGCCGCCGATCGGGACCGCGGCGAGGCAGGTGACGCCCATGCTCTGGGAGAGGTCGTCGGCACGGACGTCCCGATCGTAGAGGTCGCCACAGAGCAGGGCGGTCGCGATCGCCGCGTTGCCGATCGTCATCCCCAGCTGGGCGACGGTACCCTCGAGGGCCGCGGTCGTGAACGCGGGCTCACCGGCGGGAAAGAGCGCGAGCTCCGGGAAGCGCGGGGTCGGGACGCCAGCGGTCGCGACGGCCGCGACGGCGCCAAGCGCCAGGACGACGAGGACGCTGGACTGGCGGTAGCCGACGACGGCGAGGACGCCGACGACGGCGAGCCCGGCCGCGGCAACGGGGAGGCTCTCGAGCGAGAGGCCGACGGCCGACTCGAGCAACAGCAGGGCGACGGCGAACTGGATCCCTCGAATAACGGGTTCGCCAACGACCCGCTGGAGGTGGCCGACGAGCCCGAGCCGACCGACGACGAGCAACACGACCCCCGCGAGCAGCCCGGCTGCGGCGAGTTCGGGATACGAGAGGGAGCCGACGATCGCCAGCCCGATCAGGGCCTTCATCGGCTCGACCGAGAGCGGCATCCCGTAGTACACCCCCCAGACGATCTGGAAGACGCCGAAGCCGACGAGGACGTGGGGAAGCGAAACGCTGGTCGTCGCGGCCAGCGCGACGAGCAGCGGCAACACCGTAACCGAATCTCCTAGCGCACCCGTCAGTTCCGACGCGGAGAAGTCGAGCTCCCAGTCGGCACCGGATCCGATCGAGTACGCCATCTACCCGGGGTTACCCGGGGAGGAACTTGACGCTTGTCAGTAACTCTTCGTGGTTCACTCGGGCTTCGGATACAACTGCTCCCGGTTACTCCCCGAGGGTTCGCTCGAGGATCGACTCGAGGACGGCCTCGTCCTCGCGCTCGAGCGGGCGGAGCGGACGCCGCGGGCGGCCGACGGACTGGTCCCGCATCGCGAGGGCGGCCTTGACGCCCGGAACGCCGAACCGGGCGGTGACGGCGTGGTTGAGCTCGACGAACGCCGCGTTTCGCTCGCGGGCCGTGTCGGTGCGGCCCGCACTGGCGAGTCCGAAGACCGCACTCGCACGCTCGGGGACGACGTTCGCGACCGCCAGCACGCCGCCGTCGGCCCCCGCCGTGATCCCGGCCGCGTAGACGCTGCCGCTGCCGACCAGCACATCGAAGTCGTCGTCGGTGTGGTCGACCAGCCGCTGGACCGAACCGAGGCTCCCGCTGGAATCCTTGATGCCGGCGACGTCCTCGTGGCTCGCGAGCTCCGCGACGAACTCGGGCGCGAGGGCGCGTCCCGTGAACTTCGGGACGCTGTAGAGGTAGATCGGGAGCGGCGAGCGGTCCGCGAGCGCGCGGTAGTAGGCCGCGAGGTCCGCGTTGTCCGCGCCGTAGTAAGAGGGCGTCACGACCAGCGCCGCGTCGGCGCCCGCCTCCGCGGCGAGCGCGGTCGTCTCGACGGTCGGCTCGAGCGCTTCCCGACCGGTGCCCGCGAGCACCGGGAGCTCGGTCGCGTCGACGACGGTCTCGACGACCGTGGCGCGCTCGGCGGTCGTCAGCGACGGCCCCTCGCCCGTAGAGCCGCAGGGAACGAGGAAATCGACGCCCGAGCGCTCGAGCCACTCGACGAGCGAGCGGAGCCGTTCGTGATCGATCGCGCCGTCCGAGAAGGGCGTCACGAGGGGAACGCCGGTTCCGTGCATGCGTCGCGGTACGACGGTTGGGGTCAAGGAACGTCGGGTTGAGGCAGCGATAGTGAGACGGACCCTCATAGCACCCGAGCGACTTTGTCCACCGGCGGTGACAGCCTACGTATGGAACTGCGTCGCCTCGAGGACCGGTCTGCCGACGCGCGAGCGATCGTCCGGATCAACGCCACGGCGATGCGCGCGGCCTACGCGGACCTGCTTCCCGAGGACGTCCTCGCCGAGTTCGACGCGGAGCCCACGGAAGAGCAGCTGCGGGCGTTCGCCGACCGGCTGCGCGAGGACCGGGAGGGGATCTTTCTGGCGGACGTGGACGAGGCCGTCCGGGGCTACGGCTACGTCCGCTGGGGGGAGGGAACGAAGGCCTTCGTCGGCGAGGACGAGGCCGGGCTCAAGGAGCTGTACGTCGGACCCGACTACTGGGGCGAGGGGATTGGCACGGCGCTGCTCGAGCGAGGGATCGAGGCCCTGCCCGAGCACGTCGAGCGGCTGCGCCTCGAGACGCTGGCGGAAAACGAGATCGGCCGGCGGTTCTACGAGGCGCGGGGCTTCGAGCGGGACGGTAGCTCGACGTTCGAGATCGGGGGCGAGACGCACCCAACGGCGATCTACGTCCGCGAACTGTGACGACGAGAGCTGTCGCGAAACCGCTACACCCGTTCTTCGCCGCTGCTCAGGCCGTGCCTATCGCGACGCCGTCGATCAGCATCGCTAAGGGCTCGCAAGCGAATCCTCCGGCCGTGAGCGAGCTCGGCAAGATCGATCGGCAGTTCTTCGAGGAACGGATCGCCCCCAACCTCGGCGCCGAGCGCGAGGACGTCGCGCTCGGTCCCAGCCACGGCGTCGACTTCGGCGTCCTCGACGTCGGCGGGCGGGCGCTGGTGACCGCGACCGACCCCGTCTCGATCCCCCCGGCGCTGGGTCTCGAGCGCGCCGCCCGGTTCGCGCTCGATCTGATCCTGGCGGACGTCGCCGTCAGCGGCATCGCGCCCTCCCACCTCTCGATCTGTTTTACGCTTCCCGAGACGATGGACAACGAGGCGTTCGCGACCGTCTGGGAGACGATCCACGAGGAGTGTGCGGACTTAGGCGTCGCGGTCGTGACGGGCCACACCGCCCGCTACGCCGACCCCTCCCACCCGTGGGTCGGCGCGGCGACGGCGATGGGCGTCGGCGACCACGACGAGATCGTCCGCCCCGACGGCGCGCGACCGGGCGATCACCTCCTACTGACGACCGGTCCGGCCGTCGAATCCGTCGGACTGTTGAGCACCCTCTTCCCCGACCAGCTCGAGCTTCCCGAGGACGTGATCGCCGACGCCCAGCAGCGGCTCGAGGACGTCTACTGTGTTCGGGACGCGCTGACGGCGGCCGCGGCGGGCCCGGTGACGGCGATGCACGACGTCACCGAGGGCGGACTCGCGGGGGCCGCAAACGAGATGGCCGCGGGAGCGGGCGTCGGCTTCGAAATCGATCGCGACGCCGTCCCGCTGCGTCCTGGGGTCGCCGAGGTCTGTGCCCACCTCGGGATCGATCCCTGGGCGGCGACCAGCTGCGGCTCGCTGCTGCTTACCGTTGCCCCCGACGGCGTCGACGCGGTTCGGGAGGCCCTCACAGAGCGAGGTACCGTCGTCGCCGAGATCGGTCGCGTCGTCGAGGGAGCCGAGGCCGGTACCGTTCGGGTCGACGGCGACGTCCTCGAGCACCCGCGGGTCGATCCCTCCTGGGAGGCCCACGCGCGGCTGGCCGAGGACGCCACCCGCTGACGAGCGCTGTGCCGACCACCACCGCTTAGTACAACGGTCCGATAGCTTCGGGTATGAGAACCCCAGCACCCGAGACGCGGCCGGTCGCGCTGACGATCGCGGGCAGCGACTCCGGCGGCGGCGCCGGGATCCAGGCCGACCTCGCGACGATGACCGCCCACGGCGTCTTCGGGACGTCTGTGATCACCGCCGTCACCGCCCAGCACACCCGCGGGGTCGAGTCCTCGTTCGTCCTGCCCCGCGAGGAGGTCGCGGCCCAGCTCGACGCGGTCACCGGCGACTTCGCGGTCGGCGCGGCGAAGACGGGGATGCTCGCGACCACCGAGATCGTCCGCCTGGTCGCCGACCGTGCCCCCGAGTTCGACTTTCCACTGGTCGTCGACCCCGTGATGGTCGCGACCTCCGGGGATCGCCTGCTCGAACCCGAGGCCGAGCAGGCCTACGAGGACCTCCTCGGGGAGGCGACGCTCGCGACGCCCAACGCCGACGAGGCCGAGGTGCTGTCGGGCGTGGAGGTCGTCGACGCCGACAGCGCCCGGGAGGCCGGCGAGGCGATCCTCGAGACGGGCGTCGACGCCGTCCTCGTGAAGGGGGGCCACGTCCCCGGCGAGACGGTCCGGGATCGGCTCGTCACCGAAAGCGGGGTCGAGACGTTCGAGCACCCGCGGATCGGTACCCAGGCGACCCACGGCTCGGGCTGTACGCTGGCCGCGGCGATCGCCGCTCGCCTGGCCGGTGGCGAGCCCCTCGAGTCGGCCGTCGAGGACGCGACCGACGTCCTCGCGCGGGCGGTCCGGTACTACTCCGACGTCGGCGAGGGCCACGGCGCGGTCAACCACGCCGTCGAACTGCGAAACGCGGCGGCCCGCGAGCCGACCGCGGAGGCGGTCCGGACCGTCGTCGCCGACCTCGTCGATCGGGACGTCTCGCGGCTCGTCCCCGAGGTCGGGATGAACGTCGTCGGGGCGACCCCCTACGCCGAGTCGGTCGCCGAGACGGCCGCCGTCGAGGGTCGGATCACGCGCACGCTCGACGGCGTCCGGCCGAATCGCGGGGTTCAGTTCGGCGCCTCGACCCATCTCGCCGCCGTCCTGCTTGCAGCCCGCGAGTCCGCGCCGGAGCTGCGGTTCGCGGTGAACTGCCGGCTCGACGGGGCGATCGAGGACGCGCTCGCGGAACTGGACTGGACCGTCGCCGAGAACGGGTTGGACGAGGACGTCTTCGCCGACAGCGAGGCACCCCCCGTTGCGGTGATCGACCGCGCCGACGTCGGGCAGGAGGCGACGGTGAAGCTCGTCGCCGAAGACGCCGAGACGCTGGCCGAGCGAACCCTCGAGCTCTGCGACCGGCTCGAGTGAGTCGTCGTCGCGTCAGTCGCTCCCGTCGGCGGAAGACAGCGCGTGGAGGTCGCCGCTGCCGAATGGACCGCCGAACGCGACCGCGTGAACCCCCTCGGGGTCAAGCCCCGAGGCACTCGGCCTGCTCCGCCTGTAGACCCCGTCGGCGACGGCGACGGGCTGGTCGCTGTAGAAGTCCGTCTCGAGGGTCCACAGCGGCTCGCCCGACTCGAGGTCGAGACAGACCGTTCGCGATCGGGTGTCCCGCGGCAGATAGACCTGCCCGTGCGCGACGGTCGGCTGCGTGGTTCCCGTCGTCTCACGATCGTGGCTCCAGACGGTCGTCCCGTCCTCGCGGTCGAGCGCCGCGAGTCGGCCCTCCTTCGAACTGGCCAGGACGAGGTCGTCGGTGACGACGGGCGGTTCGAAGCAGTCGGTGACGTCCTCGCGGGTCCAGACGACCTCGCCGTCGACGACGGCTGCCGCCCCGCCGTCGTCGCTCGTGCTCGTCGTATACACCGTTCCGTCGGCGATCGCCAGCGCTCGCGGGTGTGGCGGATCGGCCTCCCACGCCGTCGCGCCGGTGTCGGGCTCGAGCGCGACGACGCTGCCATCGAGCGCGTAGAGGTACTCGTCGGTCAGGACCGACGACCCCCAGCGGACGAACGCGTCGGTCGTCCACAGTTCCTCGCCGTCCTCGCGGTCGAGCGCGTACGTCCCGTTGTCCGAAGAGACGTGAAGTACCTCGGGGTCAAGTGGTTCGAGGATCGTCGATTCTCGTCACTGAGCGGGATCGAAGATCCCGCGAGGTCCGCGAACTCAAGAGTTCGCATGATCACGAGAGAGCTTCGCTCTCTCGTACGACCCCGAGGCTTCGCCGTTTAGGCCCGCACTGCCACCGCAGGTAAACGTAATTCCCCCCGACCTTCCCCGAACGGGGTTGGCTGGAATTAACACCCGAACGCGCGGTGCGTCCGTGAGGGTCGGTCGATCCACCACGACCCGACAACTCCCGTCTCACCGCCAATGGCGGGTTTTGAGAGGAGCCGCATTTCCAAACATTCGAACGACCAGCAAAGGCATTGAGGTCTTCAACGCCCTATTTTGAGGGTTGTGTTCTGGTCGTTATCCCTTATAAGATCCTGTGGTTTGGTAACTGTTTCGACGGGCTTTACCCCGAGGTCAAGCCTCGGGGCACTCGCCCTGCTCCGCCTGTAGACCACGTCCCTCGCGAGCGACGGGATCGAGCGGACCCCCGCGGCGGTATCGGCCTCGTACGCCCAGCGGCGCCCGCCGGGTGTCTCGCAGACGACATCGCCGGTGGCGGTGCCGAAGTAACACCGCCCGTCGGCGACCGCGACCCCGCCGCCAAGCGAGGTCTCGATTCCGGAGCCGTCGCGGGTGACGGGAGTCGACGATGGGGGCGCCTCGAGTAGTTCAGCCTCGGGATTGGATCCCGTGTTCTCACCCTCGAACCCGGCCAAGCCGTCGTCCCGTCGGCAAGCGGCGTGGGATCGCGATCGTCGATCGAGCCCGGATCCGAGAGGGGGTTCTCGACCGAGGACGCGCAACCGGCGAGCGTCGCGGCGACCGAGGCGCCGGCGACCGAGCGGAGAAACGAGCGGCGGTCCATACGAGGCGTTTCGTAGCAACGATATTGAACGTTCGGACCGGAGACATTCGCCGTGCCGGCTGATACTGCTGTCGGCCCTAGAACTATGCGATCGCGAGTCGCGGTCGGGGTATGGTCGAACCTCCGTTCGACGTCGAGATTCGGGTCGGTGACATCCTCGCGGCCGAAGCGTTCCCGGAGGCGAACAAGCCGAAGATGACCAAGCTGTGGATCGACCTCGGCGACGAGGACGGCGAGATCCAGTCGGCTGCGCAGCTGGATCACCACTACGATCCCGACGAGCTCGAGGGACGACGGGTACTGTGTGCGACGAACCTGGGATCGGTCCGGATCGCCGGCTTCAAATCAGAGGCCCTGACCGTCGGCGTTCCCGACGAGGAGGGGTATCCCGTCCTCGTCGAACCCGACCGGGAGAAGGCGGTCCCGCTGGGCGGACTGCTGTTCTGAGGCCGGAGGACGGCCCGAACTGCAGCGATCGCCCGCAGCAGAAATATACGTCCCGCTAGAATAACGGTGCGCATGGACGAGCCGTCGCCTGAGGGGACCAACGTCGAAGGTGAGTCGCCACGGGTCGAGCCGACGGTCGAGACGGAGGAGGCGACGATCACCGACGACGCCGAGCTCGAGCGAACGCTCGGGCTCTCGGGCGGACTGGCGATCGGTATCGGGACGATGATCGGCGCGGGAATCTTCGTCTTCCCGGGGCTCGCGGCCGGACGGGCCGGGCCCGCCGCGGCGGCCTCGTTCGCCATCGGGGCGGTCGTCGCCCTGCTGGTCGCGCTACCGGCCTCGGAGCTCGCAACGGCGATGCCGAAAAGCGGCGGGGGGTACTACTTCATCTCCCGCGGACTCGGGACCCTTCCCGGGGCCGTCGTCGGGCTCTCGCTGTGGTTCGGACTGGTGTTCGCGACGGCGTTCTATCTCGTCGGCTTTGGCTACTACGCCGTCGACACGCTCGCGGAGCTCGGCGTCACGGTCGGCGGGGGGCTCGTCATTCCGCTAGCGCTGCTGTTCGGCGCGGGGTTTACCGTGTTGAACGTGACGGGAACGGAAAACGCGGCGAAGCTCCAGAACGGGATCGTCGCACTGCTGTTGTCGATCCTCGTCGTGTTTCTGGGCTACGGCGGGCTCGACGCGGCGGGACTCATCGGCGAACCGACCGCACCCGAACAGTTCGCGCCGTTCGGGGCCGTCCCCGTGATGACGACGGCCGCACTGGTCTTTACCTCGTATCTCGGCTTCGCCCAGGTGGCGACCGTCGCCGGAGAGATGAAGGATCCCGGACGAAACCTGCCGCTGGCGATGGTCGGCTCGGTGCTGATCGTCGGCGTGTTGTACGTGGCGACGATCTTCGTCGCGACGAGCGCGTTCGGGAGCGAACAGCTCTCACAGTTCGGCGAGACCGCGATGGTCGAGGTGGGTCGTCACTACCTCGGCGCCGCCGGCGCGTTCGCGATCGTCTTCGGCGGGCTGCTCGCGACGATGTCCAGCGCCAACGCGTCGATCCTGAGCACGTCGCGGGCCATCTACGCCGTCTCGCGGGACGCCCTGTTACCCCAGGGCGCGAGCCGGATCAACCTCCGGTACGGAACCCCACACGTCGCGCTGGGGATGGCCGGCGGGCCGATCCTGGTCCTGACCGCGACCGGACGCGTCGAACTGCTGGCGGAGGTCGCCTCGTTTCTCCATCTCATCATGTACGGGCTGATCTGCGTCGCGCTGATCGCGCTGCGCCGGAACGAGCCGGAGTGGTACGACCCCGACTTCCGCGTGCCGGGCTACCCCGTCGTGCCGGCGCTCGGCGCGATCGCCAGCTTCGCGCTGATCGGGTTCATGCAGCCCGCCTCGCAGCTCGTCGGCGTCGGAATCATGATCGCGACCGCGGGCTGGTACTACTACTACGCCCGCGACATCGACCTGAAAGGAAAGCTATGACACGCGTACTCGTTCCGCTGGCGATACTGAAGCGAGAATCGGTCTCGGCCGGGTTAACGGCGCTGCTCGAGCCGACGAACGTCACGGTGCTTGGCTACCACGAGCTTCCCGAACAGACGCCGGCCGACCAGGCCCGCGACCAGTACGGAGCGCGCGCGACCGACGCGCTCGAGGACCTCGCGGCGGAGTTCGGATCGGCCACGGGGACTGCCGACCACCGTCTCGTGTTCACGCACGACCGAAAGCAGACGTTCGATCGCGTCGCCAGGGAAACGAACGCGGACGCGTACGCGATCCCGGGCGCGACGGGACCGATCGATCGACTGCTCGTAGCGCTGACCGGCGACGTCGCCGTCGAGCGGATCGTCTCCGTTGTCGCCGAGCTGGTCGGCGACCGCGATATCGGCGTCACGCTCTTTCTGGCGACCGACGACGAGGACGCGGGTCGCGAGCTGCTCGCGGCCTCGAAGGTCCCGCTGGTCGACCGGGGGATCGACGTGGAGACCGAACTCGCCGTCGACGAACTCGCCCTCGAGGCGCTCGTCGACGCGGCGGTCGGCCACGACGCCGTCGTGATGGGCGAACGGGCGCCCTCGCTGCTGACGCTCGTCTTCGGCGAGGACGCCGAGCGCGTCGCGGCCGAGTCGGTCGGTCCGGTGCTCGTCGTCCGAAACGTCGAGAACGCGTCGGCAGACGAGGGGTGACCGAGCCCTGCGCGGCGACGCGACGGACGGGAGCGCCCACGGTCAGGAGTCGGTCGCGTCCGCGTCGTCCTCGAGGTACTCCCCGCGAATCACGAGCACCGGGTCGACGGTCCCTCTGGCCAGCTTCTTCGCCCGATCCCGGAAGATGTACCGGCGGAGCGACGGCCGACTCTCGCCGACGACGAGCAGGTCGTGGTCGGCCGCGGCTTCGAGGATCGCCTGCGTCGGCGAGCCGTCGACGACGATCGAAGTGTCGATCCGGTCGCGGTCGACGCCGGTGGCGACGAGTTCGTCGACGGCGGCCCCGAGGAGTTCCGTTCGGCGGTTCCGTTCGTCCTCGTCGGGGGCGACGTGGAACAGCGTCACCTCGAGGTCGGTGTCCGCGAGCACCGCGCCCAGAAACCGGGCGATGTACTCGAGGTTGACGTCGCCCCGAACCGCGACAAGCACCCGCTCGAGCACCGGGGCGGGGTTGAGCAACAGGATCGCGTCGCAGTCGGTCTCGACGGCGACGCGCTCGAAGGTCTTCAACCGATCGTGCGTGAAGACGACCCGGGACGAGACGTCGAGACAGCCGGCGTCCTCGAAGACGGTATGCAGCTCGTCGAGTTCGGCCCGGACGCGCGAGCCGTACTGGTCACGGGCCTGATCGGTACCGGTCTGTTCGGGTAGTTCGCGGTAGCCGAGCAGGACGACCGGCACCGACGCGAGCACGTCGATCACCGTCCGCGGAACGCTCTCACCGCCGAGGACGTCGATCGGAACGAGCACGCTGTTGTCGGGTGCAGGCATGGGGCTGTGATAGCATACGCCAGTGGCCCTCATAGACCTCCGTAACGACGGTCGTGACAGTCATCGGGACTCACACCGATCAGTTCCACCGCGGATCCCGCAGGGTTTTTGCGATGGAACGCCAGGCTCCGCCTATGACAGAGGCGACGGGGATCGTCGGGGAGTTTCTCTCGCTCAAGGAGGAAACGGACGCCGACCTGCTGACGATGCAGTGTGGGGACTTCTACGAGTTCTTCGCCGAGGACGCCGAGATCGTCGCCGACGAGTTAGAGCTGAAGGTGTCTCAGAAGTCTTCCCACGGCTCGTCGTACCCGATGGCGGGCGTTCCCGTCGACGACCTGACGCCCTACCTGAAGGCCCTGGTCGAGCGCGGCTACCGGGTCGCCGTCGCCGACCAGTACGAGACCGACTCCGGCCACGCCCGCGAGATCGTTCGCGTGGTCACCCCCGGGACCCTGCTCGAGACCAGCGACGCCGACGCCCAGTACCTGGCCGCGGTCGTCGCCGACTCGAGCGCTCGCGGCGACGATCCAGGGTACGGCCTCGCGTTCGCCGACGTGACTACCGGTCGATTCCTCGTCGCTGAAGCCGACGACGCCGACGAGGCGCTGACTGAGCTGTACCGGTTCGACCCCGTCGAGGTGTTGCCGGGCCCCGAGGTCCGAGCCGACGACGACCTGCTCGGGCAGGTTCGCGAGCGCCTCGAGGCGACGCTTACCCTCCACGAAACCGAGTCGTTCGCGCCCAGACGGGCGGACCACGCCGTCCGCGAGCAGTTCGGCGACGGCACCGTCGACCGCCTCGGCGTCGACGAGCCCGCCGTCGCCGCCGCGGGCGCCGTACTCGACTACGTCGAGGAGACCGGCGCCGGCGTGCTCGCCTCGATGACCCGCATCCAGGCCCACCGCGGCGACGACCACGTCACCCTGGACGCGACCACCCAGCGTAACCTCGAGCTCACCGAGACGATGCAGGGCGACCGCGAGGGCTCGCTGTTCGCGACGATCGACCACACCGCGACCAGCGCCGGTGGTCGGCTGCTCAAGGAGTGGCTCCAGCGTCCCCGGCGATCGCTCGCGGACCTCAAGCGCCGCCAGGAGAGCGTCGCCGCGCTGTCGACGGCCGCACTGGCCCGCGACGAGATTCAGGACGTCCTCGGCGAGGCCTACGACCTGGCCAGACTCGCCTCGAAGGCGAGCCACGGCAGCGCCGACGCGCGGGACCTGGTGGCGGTCCGGGAGACGCTTTCGGTACTACCCGCGGTCGCCGACGCCGTCACCTCGAACCCCGACCTGGCCGACTCGCCGCTGGCCGACGTCCTCGAGCGTCCGGACCGCGAGGACGCCCGCGAGCTGCGCGCCGAGCTCGAGGACGCGATCGCCGAGGACCCGCCGTCGACGGTGACCCAGGGCGAGCTGTTCCGGCAGGGGTACGACGACGAGCTCGACGAGGTAATCGAGCGCCACGAGAAAGTCCGGGAGTGGCTCGACACGCTCGCCGACCGGGAGAAACGCCAGCACGGCCTGAGTCACGTGACCGTCGACCGGAACAAGACCGACGGCTACTACATCCAGGTGGGGAAGTCCGCGGCCGACGGGGTTCCCGACCACTACGAGCAGATCAAGACGCTGAAGAACTCCAAACGGTTCACGACCGACGAGCTGGAGGAGAAGGAACGCGACGTGTTGCGCCTCGAGGAGCGCCGCGGCGAACTCGAGTATGAGCTGTTCGAGGAGCTCCGCGAGGACGTCGCCGAGAGGGCCGAACTCCTGCAGGACGTCGGCCGGGCGCTGGCGACCGTCGACGCGCTGGCGAGCCTGGCGACCCACGCCGCGGAGAACCGCTGGATCAAACCCGAGCTCCGCCGGGACGATCGCCTCGAGATCGAGCAGGGCCGCCACCCCGTCGTCGAGCAGACGACCGAGTTCGTCCCCAACGACGTCCGCCTGGACGGGGATCGGGACTTCCTCGTCGTCACCGGACCCAACATGTCCGGGAAGTCGACCTACATGCGCCAGGTCGCCGCGATCGTGCTGCTGGCCCAGATCGGGAGCTTCGTCCCCGCGAAAGACGCGGAGATCGGGCTGGTCGACGGCATCTTCACCCGCGTCGGGGCGCTCGACGAGCTCGCGCAGGGACGGTCGACCTTTATGGTCGAGATGAGCGAGCTCTCGAACATCCTCCACACCGCGACCGAGGAGTCGCTCGTGATCTTGGACGAGGTCGGCCGGGGGACCGCGACCTACGACGGGATCTCGATCGCCTGGGCCGCCACGGAGTACCTCCACAACGAAGTGCGGGCGAAGACGCTGTTTGCGACCCACTACCACGAGCTGACCGGGCTCGCCGAGAAGCTCCCGCGGGTAGCCAACGTCCATATCGCGGCCGACGAACGCGACGGCGAGGTCACCTTCCTGCGGACGGTTCGAGACGGGCCCACGGATCGTAGCTACGGGATCCACGTCGCCGATCTGGCGGGCGTTCCCGACCCCGTCGTCGGCCGCTCGCGGGAGGTCTTAGAGCGCCTGCGCGAGGAGAAGGCCATCGAGGCAAAGGGAGGGACGTCGAACGAGCCCGTCCAGACGGTGTTCGACGTCTCGAGCGGGCAGTTCCGCGGCCCCGCGAACGCGGACGGCGGCGCGCGACCGACGGACGCCGATCCGGAGCCGTCGCTCGACCCCGAAACCGAACGCGTCCTCGAGGATCTCGCGGACGTCGACGTCAACGAGACCCCGCCCGTCGAACTGCTCTCGAAGGTCCGGGAGTGGCAACGGCGCCTCGAGGAGTAGACGGCGGCGACCGCGTCCTCGCCGGTTCTCGAGTAGTTCATCGTCGGTTGTACTTATCTCCGATTTAACTAGTAGTATCACACCATAATCAGAGATATTGAAATACATTTATTAGCTACTATATCCACGATAATGGTAGGAGGTGGAACGGGTGTTACGAGATCTGCTGATAGTCGACGACAATCCGGCTGACGTCCGGTACACGGAGGAGATGCTGAAGGAAGCGGGGGTAAAGAGCGACCGACACGTCGTGGGTGATGGGGTCGAAGCGTTGCGGTTTCTCCGCCGGCGCGGCGAGTACGCCGACGCGCCGCGTCCGGATCTGGTCCTGCTCGACTGGTACCTGCCGCGGAAAGACGGCCGGGAGGTGCTGGCCGAACTGCGAGCCGACGAGCGACTCGCCGGCGTTCCCGTCGTCGTGATGACCGGCTCGCGGCTCGAGGTGGAATCGCTCCGGACCGAATCGGGCGGGGCGGACGCGTACACCGTCAAGCCGATCGAGCCCGACGAGTTACGGCGGTTCGCCGAACGGCTGGGTGGCGCCCGGCGGCTCGCGTAGCGGTGCGGACGACACGCGAACGGCCTCTGTTATGTCCGACTCATCGCCGTGGTCCCGGTTCGGGTCGTCGGCGTGGTGACCGCCGACCACGATGTTGATCGACGCGCCGACGAGCAAGACCAGGGCGTTTCCGGAGAGCCAGACGAGCAACAGCAGTATCGAAAGGAACGCGGCGCAGGCGATGCTGCCGGCCATGAGCGTCACGTTGTACTCGCGGATCACGCTCGCGACCGCTCGAACGGCAGTCGCGATTCGCCGCTTTTTATACCGGACGTACGATGGTCGAAAGGAAACGGACGAAGCCGGAAGCTGCGGCCGTGCGCTCGTCGCGTCCGCACCGTATCGGAGCGCTACAGCAACAACAAGAGTGCGGCGTAGCCGACGGAACCGACGGCGAACGCCCAGAAGCGACTCTCCTGGGTCCGGGGAAGTTCGTCCTTGATCGCGTTGAAAACGATCCCGCCGGTCAGCAGACCGAGCAGGATCGTAAACGCCGCGTCGCCGATCGTGTACGCCGCGCCGAGACCCGCGCCAAGCACTACCGCGGCCGCGAGGACCCACCGGCCGACCCGCTGATACGCTTCGCGGTGGTGGTACTCCATCGCTGCGTCGTTTCCGAACAGGTGCAGCGCCATCGCGACCGCAAACAGCGCGGTGCTCTCGGTCCCCGTCTCCCCCTGCACCAGCACGTAGCCGATAAACGCGTTGTGAAGTACCTCGGGGACAAGCCCCGAGGCACTCTCGCTGTATCTCTGTAGAACAGCGCCAGCCCGACGAACGCGAGCCCGTAGATGTGGTGGTCGGCGAGCGAACCGACGAGGACGTCGACGTCCTCGAGGCCCTCTCGTCGACCGTCGAGCTCCGGAAAGAGATGGAGGACGGCGTAACGATCGAAACCCCGCCAGCGGCCGAGAGGAGCTCCTGTCGGGAGCGACCGCTCGAGAGCGGCAACTCGTCGGGAAGGAGATGCACCGCCGCGACCGCGGCTACGAGCGCCGCGGCGAGAAACGCGTCGCCGTCGACGAGAGCGGGAGGGAGGGACATCCGTTCGACCGTTCGACGCGTGGCGTGCTCGTTCTTTCGCCGGCGTCCTCGGTGGGGGACGCGTAAGACCTAACCAGCCGCTCTGGCTACGAGGTATCGATGCCCGTCGAGAGCGAGCGGTCTTCCGAGCGCACCCACCCACCATGAGCGAGGACACGACAACCCCCAACGACACCGCGATTCGCCAGCTCGACGACGACACCGTCGCCCGGATCGCCGCCGGCGAGGTCGTCGAACGACCCGCCAGCGCCGTCAAGGAGCTCGTCGAGAACAGCCTCGACGCCGGCGCCGATAGCGTCGACGTCACCGTCGAGGACGGCGGGACCGAGCTGATCAGGGTCGCCGACGACGGCAGCGGGATGAGCGAGGCCGACCTCCGGGCCGCGGTTCGCCAGCACACCACGAGCAAGATCGCCGGACTCGAGGACCTCGAGTCCGGCGTCGCCACGCTTGGCTTCCGCGGCGAGGCCTTACACACCATCGGCTCAGTCGCGAAGCTGACCATCCGGAGCCGTCCGCAGGGGGGCGACGGTGTCGGCACCGAACTCGTCTACGAGGGCGGCGACGTCGTCTCGGTCGAGCCAACGGGCTGTCCCGCAGGAACCGTCGTCGAGGTCGCGGAGCTCTTCTACAACACCCCCGCGCGCCGGAAGTTCCTCAAGACGACCGCGACCGAGTTCGCCCACGTCAACCGGGTCGTGACCCGCTACGCGCTCGCGAACCCCGACGTCGCGGTCTCGCTGACCCACGACGGCCGCGAGGTGTTCGCGACGACCGGGCAGGGCGACCTGCAGGCGGCCGTCCTCTCGGTGTACGGCCGCGAGGTCGCCTCGGCGATGCTCCCCGTCGAGGCCGAGGACGACGAGCTTCCCGTGGGCCCCGTCGAGTCGATCACCGGGCTCGTCTCCCACCCCGAGACGAACCGCTCGAGCCGCGAGTACCTCGCGACCTACGTCAACGGACGGGCGGTCTCGGCCGACGCCGTCCGCGAGGGGATCATGGGTGCCTACGGCACCCAGCTCGGCGGGGATCGCTACCCGTTCGTCGCACTCTTCCTGGAGGTCCCGGGCGAGGCCGTCGACGTCAACGTCCACCCCCGCAAGCGGGAGGTGCGGTTCGACGACGACGACGCCGTACGCAGACAGGTCGACGCGGCCGTCGAGTCGGCGCTGCTCGAGCAGGGGCTGTTGCGCTCGGGTGCGCCCCGAGGACGGTCGGCGCCGGAGGAGGCGCGCCTCGATCCAGGTGGGAAGCAGGGATCGACTGGCCGACCCGGGGCCGCAGACTCGCCCACCGAGGCGGGAGCGTCGACGGACTCCCGAGGACGGACGACCGATCCGGGTTCCGAGACGGAGCGACCGGAGCCCGGCGACGCCGGAGCGGAACCGGGGTCGGAGTCCTCGGAACCGGACAGTGCCGGGCCGGAGCCCGAGCCAACACCGTCGAGCGACGAGTCGACCCCCCGAGCCGAGGAGCGCGACGCCGACGCCGTTTCGGAGTCGAGCGCGGACGCTTCCCGCGAGGATCGCGGCCTCGGAGGACAGGCCGTGTCCGACGACGGAGCGAGCCCCGGCTCGGCCGCGGACGCTCCCGGAACGGCTCCGGATCGAGGCAACGACACGGCGGGATCCGAGGACGACGACGCTCCAAGCGTCGCGTCCGAGGCACACGACGACCGCGACCGTCGGTTCTCGGGCCCCACCGAGCAGCGGACGCTGGCGGGCGAGGCCGCAAACGGCGACGCCACCGAGTTCGAGACGCTGCCCGCGTTGCGGGTGCTTGGCCAGTACACCGACACCTACCTCGTCTGTGAGGCGACCGACGGACTCGTTCTCATCGACCAGCACGCCGCCGACGAGCGGGTCAACTACGAGCGCCTGCGGGAGGCTTTCGCCGACGACCCCGCCGCCCAGTCGCTGGCCTCGGCCGTCGAGCTCGAGCTCACCGCCACGGAGGCCGAGGCCTTCGAGAGCTACCGCGAGGCCCTCGCTCGACTCGGCTTTCACGCGAACCGCGTCGACGACCGCACCGTCGCCGTGACGACCGTCCCTGCCGTCCTCGAGGAGACCCTCGAACCGGAGCGGTTGCGGGACGTCCTCACGTCGTTCGTCGAGGGCGACCGCGAGGCCGGGGCGGAGACGATCGACGCGCTGGCCGACGAGTTCCTCGGCGATCTGGCGTGTTACCCCTCGATCACCGGCAACACCTCGCTGACGGAGGGGTCGGTCGTCGACCTGCTCCGGGCGCTCGACGACTGCGAGAACCCCTACAGCTGCCCCCACGGCCGACCCGTGATCGTCCGCCTCGAGGACGGCGAAATCGAGGAGCGGTTCGAGCGGGACTACCCCGGCCACCACGGGTAACGGCGTTCGCTATCGTTCTCCGTCGCTCTGCGGAGATTCCCTTCGAACGGCTCGGTCTCTCGCGTATCGAGGACGGCGTCGTCCGTTCCGGGCAGAAAGCATTTATAGGATAGAAATAAAATCACTATTGTTGAAAGATGAGTGTGGTACTCATAGCCGTCGGGTGGCTGGTGGTGCTCTGCCTGTACCTCGGGTTCTTTATCGGTATGGGTGTCCCCGAACGCGATCGTCGGGAGTCCGACCTTGCGTCACAGCGCCGCGGCTCACGGTAGCGCTGGGACGCGTCTCGAACGCCCCAAAAGAGGGGGCGATCTCACGACACACCATTTCCAAAATTTAGCTCTCAACGTCGATAGTTTATCCCCTCTCGATCACCGGTTCCATAACGACTACATTACTAATCGTTATCGGCTTTAATGTAGATATGAGAGAGCATACCAAAACCCGGCGACGAGTACTGCAGGGAATCACCGCGGCGGGACTCTCGGCCGGAATGATCGGTTCGGGAAGCGCCGGTTCGACGACGACGTACGTCATTACGGGCGGATCGCGAGGACGGCTCGAGGACGCGGGCTTTGCGGTCACGCGTGAACTCGCGGGCGGGTCGGTCTCGATCGTCACCGGCCCGGCCGACGCCGAGGACGACCTCGAGGCGATCGACGAGGTCGACGGCGTAACGGAGAACTTCGAGGTCGATTTCGCCGACCCGGTCAGCAGCGCCGAACCGCAGACGACCGACGACGCCGAATTCACCGACCTGCAGTGGGACAAGGAGATCACCGACACCTTCGAGGCCCACGAGCACGCCACGGGCGAGGGCTCCCGGATCGTCATCGCCGACACGGGCGTCGACGGCACGCATCCGGACCTCGACGAGAACTTCAACAAGGAGCTGAGCGTCTCGGTCGTCGACGGCGGCCAAATTGATGAACACATCGGAGACAGCGGCGACCACGGCACCCACGTCGCTGGAACCGCGGCGGCGTCGGGAGCGGAGGGAGTTACTGGAACCGCCCCCGACGCGGAGATCGTCTCGGTTCGAGTCCTCGGGCCCGATAGCAGTTCGTTCGCGGATATCCTGGTCGGCGCGGAGTACGCCGCGGAGATCGGCGCCGACGCCGCGAACTTCAGCCTCGGCGCGGGGCCGTACCCGCCCCAGGCCAACAGCGACGGCCTTCGCGTGGCGGTCCAGACGGTCATGCAGGACGTCGCTCGCCGCGGCACCGTTCAGACGGTGTCGTCGGGGAACGCTGAGACGGACCTCCAGCGGGGCGGGACGTTCTATCTGCCGGGAACCGTCCAGGGCGTGATGACCGTCTCTGCGAGCGGACCGAACGACGAACTCGCCTTCTACTCGAACTACGGCACGAGCGAGATCGAGGTCGGGGCGCCCGGCGGTGGACGCGCGACCGAAGGGGAAACCGTGACCCCCGACGATCTCGTCTTCTCGACGGAACCCGACGGCACGTACGGCTGGAAGGCAGGCACCTCGATGGCCGCACCGCAGGTCGCCGGTCTGGTTGGGCTCGTTCGCGAGCTCGCTCCCGAGATGCACGTGAACCAGGTCGAGAACAACATCGCCCACGGTGCGGAGCTCGTCCCCGGCAGGAGCAGCCCCGAGTTCGGCGCCGGGCGCATCAACGCGTTGAACACGGCCCAGCGAATCTGAGCGCCGTCTCGCTGTGATCGTCGTTTTTGTCGTGACCCCGAGGACGGAGAGCTGGAGCGACGCACGACGACGATAACGGTAGGTCGCTCCAGCTCGTATCCCGTCCCATGCGCGAACTCGACGGCTCGAACGCGGGCGGGCAGTTCCTCCGGAGCGCCCTCACGCTGTCCGTCCTCGAGGACGTCCCGATCAGGATCGAGAACGTCCGCGGCGACCGTCCCACGCCCGGGCTCGCCCACCAGCACCTGGCCGTCCTCGAGACGATGGCCGAGGTCTGTGACGCCACGGTCTCGGGCGCCGAACTCGGCGCGGAGACGATCGAATTCGACCCCGACGGGGCGGGCGCGGACGGGCTCGCTGGCGGCTCCTACGCCGTCGACATCGGCACCGCCGGCAGCGTCACCCTGCTGTTCGACGCCCTCCTGCCGCTGGCGACCGTCCTCGAGGCGCCGCTGTCAGTCACCGCGACGGGCGGGACGGACGTCGAGTGGTCGCCCCCGCTCGATTACTTCCGACTCGTCAAGCTCCCCCTGCTTGCCCGGCACGGGCTCGTCGCGTCCTGTGAGGTCGATCGCCGTGGGTTCTACCCCGACGGGGGCGGTCGGGTAACGCTTCGGGTCGCTCCCTCGAGTCTCGAGCCCCTGGCGCTCGAACGGCGCGGCGAACTCGCGGGCGTGCGACTGTACTCGACCGAATCGGCGTCGCTCGCCGATCGGGACGTCGCCCACCGCCAGCTCGAGGGGGCGCTCGAGCGGCTCGACCTCGCGATGGACGACGGAGACGAGGACGCCGGCCTTCCGATACTCGAGCGCCAGGAACGATCCGCCGAGAGCCACTCGCCCGGTTCGGCGCTCGTGATCAGGATCGATCACGGCACGGGTGTCGCCGGGTTCGGTGCGCTGGGCGAGCGAGGCAAACCCGCCGAGCGGGTCGGCGAGGACGCCGCCGACGCCGCGAACCGGTTTCTCGAGGGACGGGGGTCGGTCGACACCCATATGGGTGATCAGCTGCTGGTCTTCCTCGCACTGGCCGGCGGCCGGGTGGGGATTCCCCGGGTAACCGACCACGTCGAGGGCAGCCGGAAGCTGCTGGCCGCGTTCGGGATCGAAACCGTCCTCGAGCGGACTGCCGAGGACGTCGTCGTCTCGCTTGCCGACGACCGGGGGAACGACACACCTTAACCGCAGCCGATCGATCACCCCCACATGATCGCACGCACCGACGGAGTCGAACGGAGGGGAAGGCGGTGAGCGAGATCGTCACCTTCGGCGAGACGATGCTGCGGCTCTCGCCGCCCGACCAGCGCCGCCTCGAGGAAACGCGGGAGCTCGAGGTCCGTGCGGCGGGCGCCGAGAGCAACGTCGCCGTCGCGGCCCAGCGGCTCGGATCCGCGCCGGCGACGTGGACCTCGAAGCTGCCCGACTCGCCGCTGGGACGGCGCGTCGTCGGCGAGCTCGAGGGGTACGGGATCGACGCCGATGTCGTCTGGAGCGACGAGGGCCGACAGGGTACCTACTACCTCGAGCACGGCGGCAAACCCCGCGGAACGAACGTGATCTACGACCGGAGCGACGCCGCGGTCACGACCGCCGAGACCGGGGAGCTCGATACCGGACTGATCGAGGACGCCGAGCTCTTCTTTACGACTGGGATCACGCCCGCACTGTCGGACCGGCTCCGGGAGACGACGGCCGAGCTGCTCGAGACGGCCGCAGAGAGCGGGACGAAGACCGCCTTCGACTTCAACTACCGCGGGAAGCTCTGGTCGCCCGACGAGGCCGCCGACTGCCTGCGCGGGCTGTTTCCCTCGATCGACGTCCTCGTCGTCGCCGCCCGGGACGCCCGGAACGTGCTGGGACTCGAGGGGGAGGCCGCCGAGCTGGGAACCGAGCTCGCCGACGAGTTCGGGTTCGAGACTGTCATCATCACTCGCGGCGCCGAGGGTGCCCTCGCCTGGAACGACGGCGAGATCGTCGAACAACCCAGCTACGAGACCGAGACGCTCGATCCGATCGGCACCGGGGACGCCTTTACCGGCGCCTTCCTCGCGCGCCGCCTCGAGGGCGAGGACGTGGCGACAGCCCTCGAGTACGCCGCGGCGACGGCGGCACTCAAACGGACGATTCCCGGCGACATCGCTCTGGTGACCCGCGAGGAGGTCGAGTCGGTCGTCGCCGAGGACGACGCCGAGATTTCGCGGTAGGGTCGGCCTGCAGAATCTCTTTTTGCCCGTCGTCCGTACTCCAGGTATGGTTCACGTCGCGATCGTCGGAGCGTACGGGAGTGCGGGCGTCGCCGTCGCCGACGGGTTGCTCGAACGGAGCGCGGAACTGTCCGAACTGGAACTGACGCTGATCGACGACGGCGATCCCGGCGGGGGGCTCTGTATCCTTCGTGGCTGTATGCCCTCGAAGGAGGTCCTCTCGGCGGCCGACCACCGGTTCCGGGCGCGCCACGACGACCGCCTCGAGGGCGTCCCCGAGGTCGATCCCGAGGCCGTCGTCGCCCGCAAGGACGACCATATCTCCGGGTTCGCCGAGCACCGCCGCGGGCACGTTCACGAGCTCGCCGACCGCGAGAACGTCGAGCTCATCCGGGAGCCCGCACGGTTCGTCGACGACCGTGTCCTCGAGGTCGACGGCCGACGGATCGAGCCCGACTACGTCGTCGTCGCAACGGGGTCGACGCTGGACGTCCCCGACCTCTCGGGGATCGACGAGGTCGACTTTTCGGGGAGCGCCGACGTCCTCGACGCGACGACGTTTCCGGACTCGGGAATCGTGATGGGGTTTGGCTACATCGGCCTCGAACTCGCCCCCTACCTCAGCGAGGTCGGCGGGGTCGATCTCACGGTGATCGAACACGACGACCACCCCCTCGACGAGTTTGAGCCCGAGTACGGCGAGACGATCCTCGAGCTCTACCGCGAGCAGTTCGGCATCGAGGTCCTGACCAACACCGACGAGAAGCGACTCGAGCGGACGAACGACGGTGGGGTCAGGCTGTACGCCGACCGGGAGGGCGAGCAGCGCGTCCTCGAGGCCAACCATCTCTACTGCTTTACCGGTCGGCGGCCGAGCCTCGACGGCCTCGCCCTCGAGAACACCCGTCTCGAGCCCGTCGAGGGGTGGGTCGAGCCGACGATGCAGGCAAGCGCCGACGATCGGGTCTTCGTCGTCGGCGACGCGAACGGTCGCGAGCCGATCCTCCACGTCGCCAAGGAGCAGGGCTTTGCAGCCGCCCAGAACGTGGTCAACCACGTTCGCAACGTGGAGTGCGAGCCGTACGCGAACGTTCCCCACCACGTGATCTTCTCGGGACTGGGAACGTACCCGTTCGCCCGCATCGGCCACACGCCCGAGACGGCAGCCGAGACGGAGATGGAGACGATCGTCGTCACCCGCGAGGCCAGCGACGACGGCGTGTTCAAGACGAAGGGCCACCCCGAAGGGCGAGCGACGCTGATCGTCGACGCCGACGGCGGGACGGTGTTGGGGTTCCAGGGACTGCATCTCCACGCCGACGTGATGGCCAAGACGATGCAGGTACTCGTCGAGATGAAAGTCGACGTCCGCGAGGTACCCAAACGGGCCTACCACCCAACGACGCCCGAGATTCTGGACGGACTGCTCCGGGAGGCCTGCGAGGAACTCGGCGAGGAGCAAGACTGCGTCGACGACACCGACGCCCGCGATCTGGCGCTGTAGCGGCGTATTACTCCCGTTCTCGAAGCCATCGTTACTAAGCGTTCCTTAGATATCTCGATCAGTTATGAGATCATTTGAGGAGATGAACCACACGTTTCGCGAGACGGACCGCATGTTCGACCAGTTTCCGCTCGAACTGGGACGGGGAGTTCCCGGTCGACGACCGCGGGTTCGGTCGACCGGCGCTCGAGGACGCCGACGCGACCCGGGCGCGTCGCTCTCGTCGAAGCGCCGTCCAACGGAAAAGGGAGTCGTGGAGCGTGTGACAGGGATCCCGACTCCAGGCGTACTTATATACTATCTAATAAGACAGCTTGTCATGTTCTCGGCGCCTGAATCTCGGCGATACAGATAAGACGAACCGCTGACAGCGTCCGGCACGTTGGTCGCGCAACGCGGCGCCGTCACGGCGTTCGTCGAATCGAACAGGACAGGAGTGGCGACTACGCGTCGTCGACGACCTCGATACCGCGGTTGTTGACGGCCGCGGGGTCGAGACCGACCTCCTGGAGGAACTGCTTGTACTCCCGTTCGCACTGCTCGGCGTCCTTCTGTTTGTCGCTGGCCCGATCGCAGAGCTCGATCAGGTTCTCCGGGACGTCGTTCTGGTAGACGATCCAGTGGTTGATCAGGTCGCTGAGTCGACGAATCGGACTGGTAAAGTGGCCGTAGATCTCGAAATTCAGCGCGTGATGGCCGCCGAAGGGATCGTTCATGTACTTCGCGCGGGGCATCACCTTCATCACGGCCCACTGGATCTTGTCGAGCTGGCGGCCAGGGGCGTCCTCGAGGGTGGCGTTGACCGCCTTCCGGGGGTCGTCCCACTTGTCGCCGGGGATCGAGACGCCCTCGAGGTCCTGGATCTCTCGCAGCGCCTCGGACCACTCGTCGGGGCTCGGCTGGGGATGAACCCGGTACATCGCCTCAACGCCACGAGACCACATGAGTTCGTGCGTGACGGCCTTGTTGGCCTTCAGCATACACTCCTCGATGATCGTGTGAGCGCGATCCCGCGCAGGATTGAGCACGAGCGAGCCGTCCTCCTTGCGCTGTTCGTGCATCCGATCGGCCAGTTCGTGGACGAGGACGTTCTCCTCGTGTAACGGCGCGTCGGGATCCTCGAGGCGGTTCTCGGCCTGGGTGTAGGTGAGCCGTTCGTCGGACTGGATGACCGACTTGTAGATCTCGATGTTCTCGTAGCCCAGGTTCTCCTTATCGAGGTGCATCTCGACGGTGTGGGCCAGCCGATCCTCGTTGGGGACGAGCGAACAGACCGTCTCGGCCAGCACCGGCGGAAGCATATGGATCGTGTAGCCGGGCAGGTAGACCGTGTTGGCGCGCTCGACGGCTTCCTCCCACATCGCCGACTCGGGGTGGACGTAGTGGGTGACGTCGGCGATGTGAACCCAGAGGACGTACTCGTCGTCGCGTTCCGCGACCGAGATGGCGTCGTCGAAGTCCTGGGCGTCGATGGGGTCGGTCGTCCAGGTCGTCAGCTCCCGGAGGTCCTCGCGGTCGTCGACCTCCTCGGAGATTTCGGCCTGGACCCCCTCCGTGCGTTCGCGGGCTTCCTCAAGGACGTCCTCGGGGAACTCGTCGCGGATCTCGAACTTCTCGAACAGCTCCTCGCGCTTGTTCTCGAGGTGGCGCGCGACCTCCTCGGAGATTTCGACCGGGCCCTGACCCTCGGCCGTGCCGGCCTGGGCCTGTGCGTCGTCGCTCATGAAGAGGGCTACGAACGTCGGAGTGAAAGTCGTGTCGGGACGGGAACGGTCAGGACTCCTCCTCGATCGGCTCGTCGCGCTCCGCGACGGTCCGCAGATATCGGGCGACGACTGACTCCCAGGGGTAAGGCTCGGCCTCGAGTTCGACGAGGACGTCCTCGAGCCCGTCCCGCGGATAGTGACAGAGCTCGCCGTAGCAGGGTTTGCAGAGGTACTCGAAGCGCTTGTCCGCCCGATTCCAGCGATCGCCGTACTTGTCGTACTCGCGGGCCCGCGACCGCGAGATCTCGGAGCCACAGGCGGGACAGACGACCGAGCGGTCGCGGTTCCGGGAGAACCACATAGGTCCGACGACCGCACGGATCCACTTAGCGGTTACCACGGCTCGCGTTCGACCGGGATCCGCGATCGGCCAGCCACGGGAACGGTCGTTTTATACTCCGACCAACCCTTCCTGCGGGTATGCAGGTCAAATCGCGACACCACCTCCGCAGCGACGCCATCTCCGAAATCGAGGAGATGCTGTCCGAGCAACTCGGCGTCTCGCCCGAGGGCGACACCTACGAGCGCGTCGAGTTCGAGGCAACCGACTGGGAGGTCGTCCTGATCGACGGCGAACCGCAGGTCGCCTTTTTCGACGAGGAACCGTTTCTGACGGTCCGGGGTGCGAACGCGTACGATCCCGAGAAGCACGTGGTCACCGTCGACAGCGGCGCGATCTCGTTCGTCAGCGACGGTGCCGACGTGATGCGACCCGGGATCACCGAGGCGACCGACGACATCTCGCCCGACGACCTCGTGTTGATCGCCGAGGAGTCCCACGGGAAGGTGCTGGCGGTCGGGCGGGCCCGCGTCGAGGGGTCGGAGATGGTCGGCGACGAGGGGAAGGTCGTCGACTCGCTGCACCACGTCGGTGACGAGCTCTACGAGTTCGCCGGCTAACCGTCGTCATCCTCCGGAGTCGGCGGTTCCGGGTACGACTGATCCCGCGTGACGACCGTCTCGGGCGTGAACTCGAGGATCCGGTACGCGTCGGGATCGAGGTCGACGAACGCCGCGGGCCAGTCCTCGCGCCGCGCACCCAGATATTTTGTCAGCAGCCGTCCAGCCAGCCCCTCGTCGTACGGCTCGAGCAACGCCGTTCCCCGCATGCCGACGTGTTCGACCCGACCGGTGGCGGGGTCGAAGTCGACGATCGCGAGTGCGGTCTCGGGGCTCCGTCGCGCCCGATCCGGATACGAGCGCCTCTCGAGCTGGGCGATGAACCACACCCGTTGGCCCGCCCACAGGAACCACAGCGGCGAGACACGGGCCCCTCGTCGGACCGCCGGGCCACAAAACAGAACAGCGGTCGAGCGAGAAACGCCCCGAGGTCGACCTCGAGGGAGTCCTCGAGTCGCTCCACGGATTACAGGGGTTCGAGGAGAAAGCCCACGACTTCAGTCGTGGGCGGAAGTCAGTCCGTAGCTTCCTCGAGGGAGTCTTCCTCGAAGGCGTCCGCGTACCGGCCCAGGGTGTCCTCGTAGCCCTCGAGAGCTAGCTCGTACGTCTCCCGCAAGTCCACGATCGGCGACTCCGAGGCGTCGATCCGCAGATCGTTGTACGGCGGGGTGAACTCGTAGTCCTCGGTCGTCTCGACGACGACGGCCGCGCTCTGGACCGGGAGCTCCTCGCGTTTGTCCCCACCCTCGCCGTGGCCTGCCTCGAGGACGTCGATCAGCCGCTTCGCGAGCGGGTCGGCGCCGACCCCTGCGCCTGCGGTCTCGTCTGTCGTCTCGTGGACCGCGCTCTCGGCGTAGGCGTCGGCCGCCGCCTCGAGAACCGACTCGCCGACCAGCATGTTGCCGGCGACCGTGTAGTGGTCGCCCTCCAGGTCGCCGAACCAGCCCTCGCAGTCCTCGCCGGAGAAGGTAACCGTCGAGTCGGCGTCGACGCCGTGGAGCTGGCGCTGGGACGCGCCGTCGTCGGCGTTGAGCAAGGCTTCGAGGGCGTCGTCGACGGCCAGCCCGTCATTGACGTAGCGGATCCCGTCCCGACCGAGGTCGACGTTGACCAGACTCTGGGTCGCGACGGCACCGTTCTCGCTGACGAACGGACAGAGCGTGCCGACCCCCGGCAGGCGAGTCGTAACGGCGACCCCGAACCGTTCGTGGACCTCTCCGTCGGGCGTCTCGTAGGTTTCGTGGACGCAGATGCTGAACGTCATATCGGGGAGCAGGCGCCGAGCCGGCAAAAAAGTCGGTATCGCGGACGATCGCGACGCGGGGCCGAGCTGCGGCTCGAGCGGCGGTCGCGGATCAGCGGTCGGTGGTCACGACGACTCGCGCTCGAGTTTCGACCGGGTGCGGGCGCCGGCGTGGCCGCCCGCGCCGACCGCAACGACAACCAGGTACAGCGTCGTGAGCACGGTCCCGAGCGCGGCGCTCGCGGCGCGCGAGTCGGTCTCGTCCTGGGTGTCCGAGAGGGTCCCACAGCGTTCGACGAGCCACCGCGTCGCTCGCGCGGTACGGCCGTCGGGGTGGTCGGCGAGCGTGTCGGCGATCGGGGGACTGATTCGGTAGTAGAACTCGACCAGGCCGCGACCAACCGGGGTTGTCGCCAGCGACTCGTCCCGGAAGCGACGCAGCGAGTTGAGGGTGTGTCCCTCGCCGGTCGTCGCCGTCGTGATGAAACAGCCGCCGGTAGTATCGGTCGTAAACGTCTGGACGAACCCGGCGTCCTCCTCGGTCGCGCTCTCGGCGACAGCGCGGAACTCGTAGTCCGTTCCCTCGGAGAGCCCAGAGACGTCGTGACTGAACGATCCCGTCGAGGTGAGCGTCCGTGCGTCCGTCTCGTTCGGGAGGACGCCACCGGCTTCGCCCCACTCGAAGCGAACGTCGGCGCTACTCGCGTCGCCGAGGTCCGAGAGCGACCCGTTCAACGTTACGGCCGTCTCGCCGACTCCAGTCGCCGAGTCCGTCGAGACCGAAAGCTCGGGTTCGGGCGGGTCGACGTCGTCCAGAATCGCCGCCTCGGCGTCGAGCAGTCCGTGACCCTGCTCGTTGCCGCTGAGCCCGACGTCCTCGGCCGTGTCGAACAGTTGGTCGCGCGCCTCGGTGTTTTCCATCCCGTCGCCCATCAGGTGCGCTGCGGCGCCGGCGACGTGGGGACACGCCATCGACGTCCCCGAGAGAGTGTCGTAGTCGCCGCCGGTGTACGTCGAGTAGATGTCGCTGCCGGGTGCGGCGATGTCGACCTCGAGGCCGCGCGAGGAGAAACTCGAGATATCGTCGCTCTGGTTCGTCGACGAGACGGCGACGACGGAGTCGTACGCCGCAGGGTAGCCGACGCTGTCACAGCAGCCGTCGTTACCGGCCGCGGCGACGACCAGCGACCCCTGGTCGACCGCGTACTGGCAGGCGTCCTCGAGCGCCTGTACCGGTATGGAACCGCCGAGCGACAGCGAGACGACGTCGATGCCCTGGTCCGCGGCCCACTCGACGCCGGCGGCAACGTCGCCGAAGTCGCCGCCTCCCTGGCTGTCGAGTACCTTCACGGCGTACAGCTCCGACTGGAGCGAGACGCCGACGACGCCGGTTTCGTTGTCCGGAGCGACCGCCGTTCCGGCGCAGTGAGTGCCGTGGCCGTTGTCGTCTCCGTACGGTTCCTGACAGGTAGTGCAGGTCGTTCCGAACGCTTCGCCACCCGCGACGTCTAGACTCTCGTGGTCGACCTGGACACCGGTGTCGACGATCGCGATCGACCCGCCGGAACCGGTTTCGCCCGCGTCGTGGACCAGATCGCCGCCGACGCGATCGACGCCCCACGGCGTCGTCTGGAGCGCCGTGGCCCTCTGGTCGTCCTCGACGTACCGGACGTTCGGGTTGTTCTCGAGGCCGTCGATCGCTTCCTCGGGAAAGTTGCCGACGATCGCCTTCCCGATCCGATCGAAGTCCAGCTCGTGGTGGATCTCCTCGGCACTCTGCCGGGCGAGACCCGGCGGGGCGTCGGCAGTCAGGCCAATGATCTTTCGCTCCGGCGGTCCCTGTGCGGCTGCCGTGTGTACGACACCCGTGGCCGTCGCACCCGCTGCGGTGCCACGAAGCAGACGACGGCGACTGACGTTGTGTTCTGACATGGTAGTGAATGCGCGGCGTCAGCGCTCGTAGACGGGACAGCGAGGACGTCCATCGTCTCACTCATGAATCGGTGTGACGTCGGCCCTTCGCCGGGACATCGCCGTCCTCGAGCCGCGACCGAAACCCGTGTTCCAGTCTGACGTGCCGCACACTTGTACCTACAATTAAGAGTATTATATATTAGTTTTTCGTAATTATCTATATTGCTATTTTATAAGACTATCACGGAGGGGACGTCGCACTCGGGCCGGTCACCGTTCGGAACGGTCGACTCCGTTCCCGGGGTTCGACCCCGACGGAAAACGCGTCCCACGGCCGTCGTCTCGAACGGTGGCGTCGTCTGACGTAAGAACTATACTAACGGGTGCGCAGGATACCGTCAATGGGATTTATGGATAAGCTCGTCGGCGGTGGCGGACAGCCATCAACCACGACCGACGACTACGTCGAACTGGATCTCGACGACGTCTCGACCGAGTCGGCCGAGGCCAGAACGCAGGTTCGCATCGCGGAGATCAGCGGCCAGGCCGACGCAGTCGCGATCAAAGACGCCGTCTACGACGGCGACATCGTGTTCGCGGACATCACCCGACTGCGAACCAACGACAGCACGGTCGAACACATCGTCGACGAGCTCCGGCAGGTCGCCCAGGAGGTCGACGGCGACATCGTCCGGAAGGGTGACGATCAGATCATCGTCACCCCGGCGGGTGTACGGATTAACCGAACGAAGCTTGGCCAGGACTCCTGATACCGCCGACCTCCCGAGCCACCGTCTGTCGACAGACGTCGATTTCCTTGTTCGACGAGTGTAATCACTGACACGGCCGAGAACCCCGTTCCCGCGGCCTGCAAACGATAATACTTTTCCATTACTATACGAAAGCCCGAGTATGGTTGACGATCTCGAGAAAGGGCTGGAGGGTGTTCTGGTCGCAGAGTCTTCGCTCAGCTCCGTCGACGGCGATGCCGGGCGATTGATCTACCGCGGCTATCCGATCGAAGACCTCGCTCGCGGCGCGAGCTACGAGGAGGTCGTCTATCTCCTCTGGCACGGCGAGCTCCCGACCGCCGAGGAGCTCGACTCGTTTACCGCGTCGCTCAACGAAGAGCGGGCGGTCGACGACGACGTCCTCGAGACGGTCGAACGGCTCGCAGACGCGGGCGAGCAGCCGATGGCGGCGCTACGGACGGCGGTGTCGATGCTCTCGGCGTACGAGCCGGAAACCGACACCGAACCCGAGGACCTCGAGGCGACGCTCCGGAAGGGGCGACGGATCACCGCCAAGCTGCCGACCGTCCTCGCGGCGTTCGAGCGCTACCGCCTGGGCGAGGAACCCGTCGATCCGGACCCCGATCTCGGCCTCGCCGCGAACTTCCTCTACATGCTCACCGGCGAGGAGCCCGACGAGCTGGCCGCCGAGACGTTCGATCAGGCGCTGACGCTACACGCCGATCACGGGTTGAACGCCTCGACGTTCACCTCGATGGTTATCGGCTCGACGATGGCCGACATCTACAGCGCGGTCACCGGCGGCATCGGCGCCCTCTCCGGACCGCTTCACGGCGGCGCGAACCAGGACGTCATGGAGGTGCTGATGGAGATCGACGAGAGCGACCTCGACCACCGCGAGTGGATCGAACAGGCCATCGAAGAGGGACGTCGCATCCCCGGCTACGGCCACCGCGTCTACAACGTCAAGGACCCCCGCGCGAAGATCCTCGAGGAACGCAGCGAGGAACTCGCCGAGCAGGGCGAGAGCAAGTGGTACGACTACACCACGACCATCGAGCAGTACCTCGTGGAGGAACAGGGCCTCGCCGAGAAGGGGATCGCGCCGAACGTCGACTTCTACTCCGGCTCGGTCTACTACCAGCTGGGGATCCCGATCGATCTGTACACACCCATCTTCGCGATGAGCCGCGTTAGCGGCTGGATCGCCCACGTCATCGAGTACCAGGAGGACAACCGTCTCATCCGCCCACGCGCCCGGTACACTGGCCCCGAGGACGAGGAGTTCGTCCCCCTCGAAGAGCGGTAGAACGGGCCAGCGAGCGGAACCGACCCGGAAACCGGCGCTACTTTTGGAGACGCGCGAGAGAGCGAGCGTATGGTGTCGACGCGTCCGACCGAAACGGTGTTCGTCTACGGAACGCTGACCGACCCCGACCGGGTCGAGGACGTCCTCCGGAGCGTCCCGAACGCGACCTTCGAGCTCGGTTCGACGGTCGTCCTGGAGGGACTGACCCGCGTCGAAGGGGAGTATCCGACGCTGGCGCCCGGCGACCGGACCGAGGGGCGACTCCTCTCGGTCGACGACCGCGGGCTCGAAGCGCTCGACCGATACGAGGGCGTCGACCGGGGGCTGTACGAGCGGATCGCGGTGCCTCGCGAGGACGGCGACGACTGCTGGCTCTACGTCGGCGACCCCGATCGGCTCGGCGTCGCCGAACCGGTCGAGTGGCCCGGGACGTCCTCGCTCGAAGAGCGGGTTCGATCCTACGTCTCCGATCGAGGTGTCGTCGTTTCGACACCCGAATGACGGGCGTCTGTCCCGCGTCTGACGGCCCCATAATCCCGTCGCCGTCTTGCGGTTTCACTTTCGCTACGGGTGCATGGGTTTTATGGTCGTTCCACCCCCGACTACAGTCGCAGGTCACGCGCCGTGCGATCCTGTATTCCCTGTCGTGTTGCCGTCGTCGGCAACACAGACTATCGGGTTGAGGGGGCAACGACACACCACACCGATTCCCGATAGTAAATCCTTACAGTACTCGCCCGATAGTCGAACGTATGCTTCAGTTATCGGATATTCTCGAGGCGAAAGAGCGGGTTCGCGACACCTCCAGGTGGACACCGTTGCAGTACTCTCATACCTACTCGTCGATGACCGGGGCCGAGGTACACCTGAAACTGGAGAACAGCCAGCGAACGGGGGCGTTCAAGATCCGCGGCGCGACGAACCGGATCGCGACGCTGTCGGCGGCCGAGCGGGAGGCCGGCGTCGTCACCGCAAGCGCGGGCAACCACGCCCAGGGGGTCGCCCTCGCCGCGAGCCGAGCTGGCGTCGAGGCGACGATCGTCATGCCCGAGCACGCCCCGATCTCGAAAGTGAAAGCGACCCGCAACTACGGCGCGGAGGTCGTCCTCGAGGGTACCGACTACAACGAGGCCGCCGAGCGTGCCCACGAGATCGAACGCGAGGAGGATCGGACCTACCTCCACGCTTTCGACGACGAGGACGTGATGGCCGGCCAGGGAACGATCGGTCTCGAGATCCTCGAGGACTGTCCCGAGCTCGACACCGTCGTCGTTCCTATCGGCGGCGGCGGACTCATCAGCGGGATCGCGACGGCGGTCAAAGAACGCAACCCCGACGCGCGCGTGATCGGCGTCCAGGCCGAGGGTGCCTCGAGCGCTGCACCCTCCCTCGAGAAGGGCGAGCGGGTCACTCTCGAGGGCGTCGAGACCATCGCCGACGGGATCGCGACTCGCAGCCTCGGCGAGCGAACCTTTCCGATCGTCCGGGAGTACGTCGACGAAATCGTCACCGTCACCGATCCCGAGATCGCGGTCGCGACGGTGAACCTGCTCGAGCGCTCGAAGACCGTCGTCGAGGGCGCCGGCGCGGTGCCGCTCGCGGCGTTGCTGTTCGACCGCTTCGAGTACGAGGACGGCGAGACGATCGTTCCGGTGCTCAGCGGCGGCAACATCGACCTCAACACGCTCAGCAACGTCATCGTCCGCGGGCTGGTCGAGACCGGCCGGTATCTGAAGATCCGGACGGTACTCAAGGATCGCCCGGGCTCGCTCGAAGAGCTGCTGGCGATCCTCACCGCCCACCAGGCGAACATCTACGCGATCCACCACGACCGGACCTCGCGGGACGTCGAGATGAGCGACACCGAAGTCGAGATCGAACTCGAGATGCGAGGGACCGATCACGTCGAACGGTTCCTCGCCGCGCTGCGCGAGGAAGGATACGAGGTCGACGTTCTCGCGTAGAGCGGTCGTACGGAACGGTGCCGTTAAGGACGAGCGAGCGGAGTCTCCAGTCAAAGCGATGTCCGAAACCCCGTCCTCACTCGGCCTCTCACGGCGGGCCAAATCCGCGCTGCTGTGGGGAGTCGTCGGCGCCCTCGCCTTTCTGGTCCTCGTCCAGGGCTATGCCCTGCTGGTCGAGCCGCTGGTGACGATCACCCAGGGAGCGCTCGTCGCCGTCCTCGTCGGGCTCGGCGCAGGCCTCGGGAGCTACCTGCTGGAACACCGGATCGCCGCCTGGGCGACCCGTCGCGCAGAGTGATGGGATCGCTTCACATCCCCAAAGAGCGGGGTTTTCTCCCGGCTCTTCGTAACAGTTAAACGACCGACGTGGCTAGGATAACCCGAGCCAGGATGGCCGAACGGTAAGGCGCACGCCTGGAAAGCGTGTTCCCTTTGGGATTCTGGGTTCAAATCCCAGTCCTGGCGTACTCTACCGCGAGCAAACTCACGAGCGGCAGCTACCCGATACCGGATTCGAATCAGGCCGAGGTTCTGCAAGCAACGCGAGCAGGCTCTCGGACGTGGTTCGAATCCCAGTCCTGACGTTTTTGCGTTTCACACCGGTAGCGGCGCGTAGTAACGCGTAGCCGCGCTACTGCTCGATCTCGACCGGCGTGTCGCAGGCGATCCAGCGGTCCGGATCCGAGCGCTCCCGAACTTCGAAGAACCCGTCCTCGCTGAACCGTGCCTCGTACTCCGACTGCTGGTTCGATTCCATACCCGACCCGATCACGGGGGCCACTATGAGTACGTGTGGCGTACCACGGATCGACGGAGGAGAAATCGGCCCTTGGGTGACCGTTTCGTCGACGAAACGGTCGGCGACGAGTGGAGCATATTTGCTCGTGGAGCGCCTACTCGACTACATGTGCGGTCGCTACACGCTGTTCGTCGACCAGGAGGAACTCGAGGACCGGTTCGACGCTCGCGTCGCCGACTCGGCGGCCCCGCTCGAGCCGCGGTACAACGCAGCACCGGGCCAGAAGCTCCCGGTGATCACGGACGAGGACGCCGACGAGATCCGACGCCTCGAGTGGGGACTGGTCCCGTCCTGGGCCGACGACGACAGCGGCGGGCTCATCAACGCGCGTGCAGAGACGATCGACGAGAAGCCGAGCTTCCGGGCGGCCTACGAGTCGCGGCGCTGTCTCGTCCCGGCCGACGGCTTCTACGAGTGGGTCGAGACCGACGGGGGTGAGCGAATCGGCGAGTCGCGCTCCTCCTCGGATCGGAGATCTGACGGTGGGAACCAGCCCTACCGGGTCGCCTTCGAGGACGACCGTCCGTTCGCGATGGCGGGACTGTGGGAGCGCTGGGAGCCCGAGACGACCCAGACGGGACTGGACGCGTTCGGCGGTGGGCTGGAGGACGGGTCCGACGACGGCCCGCTCGAGACGTTTACGATCGTCACGACCGAACCCAACGAGCTGGTCGCGGAGCTCCACCACCGGATGGCCGTCGTCCTCGAACCGGGTCGGGAGCGAGAGTGGCTGACGGCCGACGATCCCCGGGGGTGTCTGGAGCCCTACCCTGCCGACGAGCTGCGGGCGTATCCGGTTTCGACGGCGGTCAACGACCCCGGAACCGACGAGCCGTCGCTGGTCGAACCGCTCGGGGCGTAGCGAGCGCTCGGATCGGCGCCGCGAACGATCGGGCCGTTCCTACCAACACTTAAATATGACCGATGTCGCGATCCGTACTCGTATCGACTGCCATGACAGATGTTCGCATAATGGGCGGCTATCAGCTTTCAGTACTGCGGTTTTCGGAACGGTTCGGGAATACGGCTGCGAGCAGTACCGGACCGATAGCAATAGTTTTATATAGAAGGACAATCAATGAATGAGCTGACTATGAGCCAGCGAATGCAGCAGGGACAGCCGATGATCGTGATGAGCGAGGACTCCCAGCGCGTCAAGGACCAGGACGCGCAGGATTACAACATCCGCGCCGCACGGGCGGTCGCGGAGGCCGTTCGCTCCACGCTCGGTCCGAAGGGGATGGACAAGATGCTCGTCGACTCGATGGGATCGGTAACCATCACGAACGACGGCGTCACCATCCTCGAGGAGATGGATATCGACAACCCGACGGCCGAGATGATCATCGAGGTCGCCGAGACCCAGGAGGACGAGGCCGGGGACGGCACCACGACAGCCGTCGCGATCGCCGGCGAGCTGCTGAAGAACGCCGAGGACCTCCTCGAGCAGGACATCCACCCGACGGCGATCATCAAAGGGTTCCACCTCGCCAGCGAGCAGGCTCGCGAGGAGATCGACGACATCGCTACTGAGGTCGACACCAACGACGAGGAGCTCCTGCGCTCGGTCGCCGAGACGTCGATGACCGGCAAGGGAACCGAGGTCAACAAGGAACACCTCGCCGATCTGATCATCGAGGCGATCAGCCAGGTTACCGTTGAGAACGAGGACGGCGAGAACGTCGTCGACCTCGAGTTCCTCAACATCGAGACCCAGACCGGCCGCAGCGCCGGCGAGTCCGACCTGCTGGAGGGCGGCATCGTGGACAAAGACCCCGTCCACGACAACATGCCCACCGAGGCCGAAGACGCCGACATCCTGCTGTTGAACACGCCGATCGAGGTCGAGGAGACCGACATCGACACCGAGGTTTCGGTCACCGATCCCGACCAGCTCCAGCAGTTCCTCGACCGCGAGGAGAAACAGCTCAAGGAGAAGGTCGACCAGATCGCCGACCTGGGCGCCGACGTCGTCTTCTGCCAGAAGGGCATCGACGACCTCGCCCAGCACTACCTCGCCAAGGAGGGCATCCTCGCGATCCGTCGCGCCAAGAAGTCCGACCTAGAGTTCCTGAAGGAAGTCGTCGGCGCGAACATCGTCTCCGACCTGGCGAACGCGACGAGCGACGACCTCGGCCACGGCGACGTCACCCGTGACGAGGAAGACGAGCTGTTCTACGTCGAGGGCGAGGACGCCCACGGCGTCACGCTGTTGCTGCGTGGCTCGACCGACCACGTCGTCGACGAGCTCGAGCGCGGCGTCAACGACGCGCTCGACGTCGTCGCCCAGACCGTCTCCGACGGCCGCGTGCTGGCCGGCGGCGGCGCCATCGAGGTCGAACTCGCCTCGCGGCTCCGTGACTACGCCGACTCCGTCTCGGGTCGCGAGCAGCTGGCCGTCGAGGCCTTCGCCGACTCGCTGGAGCTCGTCCCCCGCGTCCTCGCCGAGAACGCCGGACTGGACTCGATCGACACGCTCGTCGACCTCCGTGCGGCCCACGACGAGGACGACGAGACCGCCGGTCTGAACGTCCTCACGGGCGACGTCGAGGACACCTTCGACGCCGGCGTCGTCGAACCGGCCCACGCCAAGGAACAGGCCGTGACCTCCGCTGCCGAGGCCGCGAACCTCGTCCTCAAGATCGACGACATCATCTCCGCCGGCGACCTCTCGACCGACAAGGGTGGCGACGAAGAGGGCGCCCCCGGCGCAGGCGGCATGGGCGGCGGTATGGGTGGCGGCATGGGCGGCATGATGTAAGCGCGGTTCGAACGAAGCCAAAACCGCGGCGTAGCGAACGGCGCATCGCGCCGTGGGCAACGTGCGGTTCGACGCTCACTGTGCTCGAACCGCCGATTTCCGCCCACGTCCAACCCGAACGCCCGCACCGTCCGTCGACCGATCGACATCTCGCGTTTTTTGACCGTCCGTATCGTTCCGGAGCCCCTGCCAAACGCTTTGAATCGACGCGTAGAAGCGATCGTATGGCACGCCCACTCGTCTTGCTGAAGACCGCCGTCTTCTCGGCGCTCGTTCCGGGAACCGTCGCCGGACTCGTCCCGTGGGTTCTGGCCCGGCGCGATCAGCTCACGCTGCCGGTCCCGTCGAGCGTCGCTCGGGTCGCGGGCGTCGGGTCGCTCCTCGGGGGCGTCCTGCTGTATCTCCACACCACGTGTCGGTTCGCCGAACACGAGGGAACGCCGTCGCCGACCGACGAACCGCCCGAGCTGGTGACCGACGGGGTGTACGGCTACGTTCGAAACCCGATGTACGTCGCGGTCCTGCTGTGTCTTCTCGGCCAGGCCTTGCTGTATCGGTCGGTGCTCGTCGCCTGGTGGGTCGCGGGCTGCTGGCTGGGCTTTCACAATCGGGTCCTCGAGTACGAGGAGCCCCACCTGGCGGCGAAACACGGCACCGAGTACGAGCGGTACCGGGAGCTGGTTCCGCGGTGGCTCCCTCGAGGACGTCGTCGGTGAGTCGGCAGGCCCGCAAATTATTGTGCTCGACGGCGTCGCTCGAGTATGGCGTATCAAACGACTCTCGGCTGGTCGCTGTTCTCCTCGGGTATCGTCACGCTCATCCTCAAGGTCATGCCGGGTGACTCGCTCTGGTGGGGGCTGTTGTTGCTCGCGCTCGGCGCTGCCATTCTCTACATCCGATAGCGAGCGGTAGAGTGCCGTAGTACCCGTCTCAGGTCGCTTCGAACCGGTGAACGTTTACGATTCGAAACGGTACCGCACCGTCAGTGAGTACCCACGACGATGAGACGCCGTTCGACGCCTACCGCGAGGACGTCGACCGTCCGCTCGCGCGACTCTTCCGTGAGTACGCGCCGGGCCGGCTCGGCTGGTTCGGAGCGGGGATGGTCGCCAACTTCGTCGCGCGGATGGCAACGCTCGTCCCGCCGCTGGTCCTCGGGGTCGCCATCGACGCGATCTTCCTCGACGCGGGGCCGTTCGAACTGCCGATCGTCCCCGACGCCTGGCTCCCCGCGGGCGAGACCGAGCAGTTCCAGTTCACGGTCGTCGCCATCGCCGTCTCGTTTCTCGTCGTCGCCGTCTTCACCTGGATCTACGGCGTCACCGCCAACCTGTTCGCCCACGACGTGATGCACGCCATCCGGGTCGAAAGCTTCGAGAAGCTACAACGGCTCGACACGGCCTTCTTCGACGAGAAACAGACCGGGGAGGTTATGGCCGTCCTGAACAACGACACGCAGAACCTAGAGCGGTTCCTCGACGACGCCCTGATGAACTCGGCGCGGCTGCTGGTGATGGTCGGCGGGATCGCCGCCGTCCTCGTCTACTTGAACTGGCAGCTGGCGGTCGTCACGCTGTTTGCGGTGCCGGCGATGGTCGCCTTTACGATCTGGTTCATGCGGGCTGCCGAACCGCGCTACGTCCGCCAGCGCTCGGCCGTCGGCCGACTGAACACCCGCCTCGAGAACGCCATCTCCGGGATGGGGCTGACGAAGGCCACCTCGAGCGAGACCCACGAGGTCGACCGCGTCCGGGCGTCCTCGCGGCACTTCTTCGATCGCACGATGGACGTGTTGAAGCTGAGTTACGTCTATCGGCCCGGAATGGAGCTGCTCGCCGGAGTCGCGTTCGCTGCGACCTTTCTCGTCGGCGGGCTCTGGCTCACTACGGGGACTGCGCCAGGACCGCTGACTGGAACCCTCTCGGTCGGGGACTTCGTCGTCTTCCTAATGTTGACCCAGCGGATCGTCGACCCGCTGGCCGAGGTGTCGAACATCGTCGACCAGTACGAGAACGCCAAAGCCTCGAGCGAGCGCGTCTTCGGGCTGATGGACATCCCGGTTTCCGTCGACGACCCCGACGACCCCGTCGATATCGAGCCCGTCGCGGGCCGGGTCACCTACGAGGACGTCTCCTTTAGCTACGACGAGACCGCACACGCCGACGGGGACACCCAAACGACGTTCGAGGAACCCGTCCTCGAGGACGTCTCCTTCGAGGCCGACCCGGGCGAGACGGTGGCGTTCGTCGGTCCGACCGGTGCCGGGAAGTCGACGCTGCTGAAGCTGTTGTTGCGCCTCTATGACGTCCAGTCGGGGGCGGTCCGGATCGACGGCCACGACGTCCGGGACGTCGCCCTCGCCGACCTGCGCTCGGCCGTTGGCTACGTCAGCCAGGACACGTTCCTCTTCGACGGGACGATCGCCGAGAATATCCGATACGGTCGCTTCGAGGCGTCCGACGAGGCAGTTCGGGACGCCGCGCGGGCGGCCCAGGCCCACGAGTTCATCACCGAGCTTCCCGAGGGGTACGACACCCGTGTCGGCGAGCGGGGTATCAAGCTCTCCGGCGGGCAGCGCCAGCGGATCGCGCTCGCCCGGGCGGTCCTGGCCGACCCCGAGATCATGATCCTGGACGAGGCGACCAGCGCGGTCGACACCAAGACCGAACTGCGGATCCAGCGCTCGATCGACCGGGTGACCGAGGATCGAACGACGCTCGCGATCGCCCACCGGCTGTCGACGATCAAGGACGCCGATCGGATCCTCGTCCTCGAGGACGGCCGGGTCGTCGAGCGAGGGTGCCACGAGGAGCTGCTCGCGGAAGACGGAACGTACGCCCGACTGTGGGCGGCACAGGCGGGCGACCGCGAGCGGGCGAGCGAGGCGTTGCTCGGAAACGACGACTGACAGCTCCGGCGAGACGGGCAACGAGGACGGCGGGCCGTCTCAGGCGTCGTCGACGTCGAGTTCGAACTGCTCGTTCTCCGAGACGGAGTTCAGGACGACGCTCGTGTTCGAGGCCTTGATGTCGGGATCGGTCAGCAGCTGTTTGATCTGGTCGTTCATCCCATCGGTATCTTTGAACTTCCCGATCGCGATCACGTCGTAGTCGCCGGTGACCTCGTAGACGCTCGTCATCTGGCTGTGATCTCGAAGCGTCTCCGTAATGTCGGGGAGGGCGTGTCCCTCGACCTGGAGCTGAATCACGGCGGTCACGTCGTAGCCGATCGCGTCGTAGTTCACCCGCGGGGTGTACCCCTCGATCACGCCCTCGGCCTCGAGATCGGAGAGGTGGTTCGAGACCGTCGTCACCGAGACGTCGAGCTCCTCGGCGAGGCTCCGCAGGCTGGCCCGCCCGTTGCCCAGCAGGGCGTTTACTAGCTTTGCGTCGAGATTTTCGTACGTCATCACGTCGTTCCACACACGCTGCCCTTTAGAAGTTTACGAACATCCAATTGCGTGTTCGAGAGCGGAGGTTTGATCGGGAGAGTAGAAGTTAGTGACGAGAATACTCGAGACAGCGACGGGAAAGCTAACAAGCGAACATATTCGAGACTCGTTGCTAACTCGCGCTCCGTCGCAACGTCCTCGTCGGCGAGTTCGCCGCGGTAAGCGCGGGGAGTCCAACGACGACGCCCCCGCCGACGAACCCGACGAGAAGCCACACGGGGAGCGCGTCGACGACGAGCAGGGCCAGCGCCACGACCCCGAGCAGTCCCAGTCCGAGGACGGCCGGCACCGCGCCACGAAGCGTGCGGTCCCAGGGATCACGGGGTGGCGTCGCATACTGCCAGACGAGCAGACCGCCGACCGAGCCGCCCAACAGCGCCGCGGTCTCGGGTCTGCCGTCGGTCGCCAGTGCCAGTGCCGACAGAACGACGCTGACCCCGAGGACGGCCGTCGTGGCGCCGCGGGTGGATCGCATCCGGCTGCGGACTCGGTCGCGAAGGGCCACCATTCCGGCCACGTAGCCGAGGCCGACTAGGGCGCCGACGACGACGTCGATCGGGAAGTGGACGCCGACGGCGATCCGGGAGAGCGAGACGAGCCCAACCATCGCCGCGCCGGTCGCGATCCGCCCCGAACGCGTGCCGACGTCGAGTTCGAGCGCGAGCATCGTCCAGATCACCACCGCGGCCATCGCGTGCCCGCTCGGAAAGCTCGAGGTACTGATCTCGACGGCCGGAGCGTAGACGACCGCGACGAGCAGGGGTAGTGACTCGACCGCGATCGCCGGATCGACGCCGGGACGCGGCGTCTCGAAGAACCCCTTGAGCCCGATCATGAGGGCGTAACACCCCATTACGATCCCCAGCCAGGAGGCGAACCGGTGGCGGTCGAGATACCAGAACGCGAGGACGACCGTCGGCGCGACGAACCAGACGCTGCCGAGGTGTGAGAGCAGTCCGACGAACACCGCCAGCCACTCCGGAACGGCGTCTCTGACGACCTCGACCCGTGCCGACTCGAACCACATCGGTCGTCGGTACGGCCGGAGCACCAATAAGTCAACGGGCTGTCCGCTCTAGGACCGCCACTCGCCGATCCGGTTCCGGAGGCGACCGGGAACGCCGAGGACGGTGAGTCCGGCGCCGAGCAACACCATCAGAACGTACAGTCCGAGCGTCGAGGTCCAGACGACCAGCATCGCCAGGATCGCCCACCCGCCTTCGAGGAAGTAAAACGCCGCGATCGACATCGCGGTCCCGTACAGCAAGACGAGATACGGGCCCCAGCCGTGGGCGTGGCCGCGTCGCACGCGGCGGCGAACGTATCGCTTGAGCTCCGACTGGAGCGACTCCTTCTCGACCGTTCGGCGCTCGACCGACGACTCGAACTCGTCGACGCGGTCGCGAAGCCGCTCGATCTCTTCGCGAAGCGCGTCGGCGTCGTCTGCTCGGTCCCGAGTCCGGGCACTCGGACTCGAGTCCGTCCTCGTGCGATCCGCATCGCCCGGCGTCGGGCGATCTCGCGCGGTCCCCTCGTCGGCACCCGTGGCGTCATCAGTCATCGCTTCTGTCGAAAGCTGTCGAGCGCGGGGACTTTGTAGCTGCCGGTCCGTTTCCCGGTCGGCCAGGACCGCGTTCACCGACGCGCCGAAGACGAGGATGATCGCGCCGGCGTACAGCCAGACCAAAACGAGAAAGACCGCCCCGAGCGCGCCGTAGATAGCGTACTGTCCGGCGACGGCGGCGTACAGAGAGAACGCGCGACTGAGCACGAACCAGCCCACCGCGGCGAGGACGGTTCCGGGAAGCGCCTCCCGAAGGTCGACGTTCGCGTCGGGAAAGATCAGGTACAGCGGCAGGAACGCGGCGACCAACCCCAGCAGGACGAACAGCGGGCCGATCACGAACTGGCCGGTAAACGGGACGAATCGGACCGCCACCTCGATTCCGGTGACGATCGAGAGTCCGATCACGATCGCGACGGCGGCGATCGTCGCGTCCCAGAAGGTATCGATCAGCGACTTCGAGGCGACGGTGCCGTACACCGACGAGAACGCGCGATCGAGCCCGCGGAAGACCCGACTCGACCCCCAGAGCAAGCCCAGGGCGCCGGCGACGGTCGCCCCCTGCTGGCCCGCCTCGTCGACGATCATCTCCATGAGCAGCGTCTGTGCCGAGGGCGTGAGGACGTCCTCGGTCGTCGCCGTCACCTCCGCGGCGAGTGGCTCCCCGCCGATCGAGGCCGCAAGCGCCAGCGAGAGCAACGCCAGCGGTGCCAGCGAGAGAAAGGCGTAAAACGCGACCCCGGCCGCGAGAAGCGTCAGCTGCTCACGCCGTGCCAGTCGAACGAGCTGTGTCGCGAGCTCGCGAGCGTGGCTGTAGTCGAGCACGGTTCGATGTTCGCGCCCCGGACAAATATGGGATCGTGTGGCACCGGCCTGCAGGTGGGCGCGGCGACGGCCGCGACGCGTTCGACTCGTCGGCTACGTCAGCGAATCCGCGGTCGCCTCGCGGATCTCACCGACCGAGGCCGTCGTCTTGAACGTCGTCCCGCCGTAGTGGGCCCGCGAGGCCTCGTGGCCGGCTCCGCGGAGGTCCGCCAGGAACTCGTCCATCGCGTTGGCGGGTAGCCCCCACTCGCGACAGAGCTTGTGCTGGTCGTAGTGGGTCGGCGCGTCGAGTTCCGCCTCGAGTGTGGTACAGAGCTCCCGGGCCGTCTCGGCGGTGCCGAACCCGTCGGGAACCCGCTCGCGGACGTCGGCGACGAACTCGCGGTCCCGAACTGGGCCGAGCCAGACCGGGCCGGCCACGAGGACGCGATCCCCGCCGCAGTGGGGACACGTCTCGAGCGGGTCGGCGATCAGACCCGGGCTCGCCTCCCGGTAGAGACAGTCCTCGCAATGAGAGAGATACCCCAGCTCCTCGAGGGCAGCGTCGGCCGCGGTCGGCTTGTGCTCGAGCTCGAGGTAGGTCCGGACGTAGTGGCTCGTCGCGTGGGTCAGGATCGGTTCCACGCCGACGTCGAACCGGGCTCCGCTTCGGGCCAGCGCCGACAGCAGGATCCGGACGCCCATCTCGGCGTGGTAGTCGGTGTTTCGCGGCACCGCAGAGTAGGAACGAACGCCGCTGTTGAAGTGGGCGCCACACAGCGGCGCCGTGTCCGTCGCGGTCACACAGACCAGATCCCGACAGTTCGCGAACGCGGCGTCGGTAAAGGGCATCGGCGTCCCGTAGGGGTCGAGATCGATCACGTCGAAGACCTCGTCGTGCATGAGGGCGTTGACGTCGCGGCGGACGACCCTGCCCTCCCGGTCGTTTCGCTCGAGGTTGCTGCGGGCGAGCGAGACGGCGTCCTCGTCGACGTCACAGCAGGTAACGTCCCAGCCGTCCGCTGCCGCCCGGACGCCGCGCACGCCGCTTGCGGTCATCGCGTCGAGGTACGACTCCGCCCGCGACTCGCGCTCGCGGTAGGCCCGCAACGTTGCGATCGTCAGATCCCGGTTCAGCTCCTGGCGGGGGTTGTAGAACACCGACTCCTCGATCCCCTCGGTCTGTTCGCCGGGGATCTCGAGTTCGATCCCGCCCTCGGTGACGCGCATACGTCCTCTCGTCGATCGGCCTCGAAAAGCGGCGTGGTCTCGTTCCGACTCGATCCGTGACTCCCGTTACCGTCCACCAAAACATAGGGAAAATGAACCCTTATAGGTTCGTGAGAGTTCCGGGTTTGTATGGAACGAACTCCGCTTACCCGACGACGGTTCGGGGCGGCCACCGTCGCTCTGGCGACGATCGGAACTGCAGGCTGTATCGACGGTGACGACGGCGACAGAGACGACGGAGACGACGAGACGTTCGATCTCGAGGATCCCGGGACGCTGACGATCCTGCTCGAGACCGAGGACGGAGAGCCCGTCTCGACCGATGTCGAGGTAACCCTCCGAAAGGAGGAGGAGGAGTTCACGGGCAACTACGACGACGTCGAGGACGGCCGTATCGTCGCCGACACGCTGCTCTACGAGGGTGAGTACGCGGTCGTCGCCGAGAGCACCGACGGCGAGTTCGACGAGGTGGAAGAGACGGTCACCGTCGAGGAAGACGAGGACGCGGAGGTCACGCTGGTACTGGAGGGGGCGACGCCGGACACCGAGGTCGACGACGAGGAGCTGGCGGCGGACGACGAAGCGGCGTAGCTGACTCGGGATCGAGAGCCCGCCGCTGGCCGGTCGACGGCCTTCGTCCATCGGATCACCGCGTCTCGATCGTCGCGCGGTGGAATCCGTCTGCGTCGGAAAACGGGGGTTAGCGGTTGGCTGCGACCTGTTCGTCGGTCACCGACTCCTCGTCGGGCTCGTCGTCGTAGTCGACCGCGGTGTGTCCCTTCACGAACTCCTGGGTGCGCTCGTGCTGGGGGTTCTCGAAGAACGACCGCGTGTCGTTGGCCTCGACGAGCTCGCCCAGATAGAGGAAGATAACGTCGTCGGCGAGCCGTTTCGCCTGGTCCATGCTGTGGGTGACCATGACGATCGTGTACTCCTCTTTGAGGTCCTCGAGGGTCTCCTCGACCTGCTCGGCCGAGATCGGGTCCAGCGCGGAGGTGACCTCGTCACAGAGCAGGACCTCGGGCTCGACGGCCAGCGAGCGGGCGAGACAGAGCCGCTGGATCTGCCCGGTCGAAAGCTCGGCACCCGGATCGTCGAGTCGATCCTTCACCTCGTCCCAGAGGTTGACCTTCCGCAGGTAGCTCTCGACGAGCTCGTCCAGCTCCGCCGACGAGTAGTCGCCGTGGATCTTCGCCCCGTAGGCAACGTTGTTGTAGATCGACAGCGGCAGCGCCGTCGGTGTCTGCGGGACGTAGCCGACTCGACGACGGATCTCCGGCAGCGGCTCGTCGGTGTCGTAGATCCCCTCATCACCCAGATACACCTCGCCGGTGATCTCGGCGTTGGGCTGGATCTCGTGGAGGCGGTTCAGCGCCTTCAGCATCGTCGACTTCCCGCAGCCCGACGGACCGATGATCGCCGTCAGCTTGTTCTCTGCGAACTCTGCGCTGACGCCGTCGAGGGCGGTCACTTCCCTGTTTCCGGTGTACGTTACTTCGAGGTCGTCGGTGCGGAGTGCGATGTCGTCTGTCATGAGTGTCTCCCTCCTGGTGCGAAGCGGGCGAACCGTCCCGCGAGGAGTTTCGAGGTCAGTATCAGCGCGAGGACGGCGACGATCAGGACGAACGACGCCGCGTAGGCGTGCGAGCGGACTTCGGCGTTGAACGACGCTGCCTGCTCGAAGATGAGGATCGGCAGTGTCGTCGCGGGATCGAACGGTCCGCCGGGCATCTGCGTGCTGCGGCCGGCCGTAAAGAGAACAGTGGCGGCGTCGCCGATCCCGCGGGCGAAGCCCATGATGATCCCGGCGATGACGCCCGGTAGCGCCGCCCGGACGGTCATCCGGGCGGTCTCGAACCGCGTCGCGCCGAGGCCGTAGGAAGCTTCCTTGACCGTGTCGGGAGCCGAGCGAAGCGCCTCGTCGGCGTACCGGGTCATGATCGGGTACTGGAAGATCGCGATCGCGATCGTCCCGAAGATCAGGCTCGTCTGGGCGCCGACGGCGATGATGATCGTCAGCACGAACACCCCGTAGACGATCGGGGGCGTCCCCCAGAGCACGTTCAGGAACATGTTGATCACGTCCGACGTGCGTTCGCTCGAGTAGTCGCTCTGGAGGAAGATCGCCGTCGAGATCGCCAGGATCGAGGCGACCACGGTGGCGGGGACGACGATGAAGATACTGCCAAGCACGGCGTGGAGGAACCCGCCGCCCCCGTCGAGCATGTACCGCGAGCCCGGCGGCGTCACCATGACGGCCGGGTCGGTGATGAAGACCTGTCCGCCCCGGTAGAGGGTGACGCCGACGACCATCGCCAGCACCGCAAGGATGAGCGCGGCGCTGGCGCGGGCCAGCAGGCCGAAGAGCCGCTGTTCGGTGTAGCGGTCCATCAGTACTGCCACCTCCGTTGCAGGCGGCGACGGATGAGCATCGCCCCGAAGTTGAAAATCCAAACAACGACGAGCAACGTCAGCCCAACGAGAATCAGCGCCGACTGGGTCAGCGGGATCGACATCAGTTCGCCGAAGTCGTTGACGATCAGCGTCGGCAGCGTCTCCCCCGCGTCGAACGGTCCTTCGGGGATCGCCGTCTGGCCGCCGATCAACATTGCTGGAACGATCGTCGCACCGAAGACCCGACCGAAGCCGAGCAGGATCGCAGAGAAGATTCCCGGCCCCGCGGCCCGCAGTAGAACCGTGCGTATCGTCTCCCACTTCGTCGCGCCGACGCCCAGCGAGGACTCGCGGAGTTCGTCGGGCAGCGCCTCGAGGGACTCGACGGACAGCGAGATCATGAAGGGAGTGACGATGATCGCCATCACCAGACTCACCGTCACGATGCCGAGCCCGATGCTGTGGGCGCCAAGCGCCGGCGCGAGGTAGTCGCCGACGAAGGGAACGACGACGATCAGGCCGACGAGCCCGAAGATCACGCTCGGGATCGCCGCGAGGACGTCGATGAACGACGAGACCAGCACCTTCGTCCGTCCCTCGGCGTACTCGGCGATGTAGATCGCCGCGAGGATCGCCAGCGGCGTCCCCATCGCCATCGAGAGGACGGTGACGTAGATCGTACCGACGATTGCCGGCAGGAACCCGAACTCGTTCTGGGCGGGGTCCCAGTTCGCCGAGGTCATCATCTGGAACAGCGAGTACTCGGAGACGATCGGGATCGACTGCTGGACGAGCGTCAGGACGATCAGCCCGAACAGCGCGATCGCGAACAGTCCCGCGCCGCCGATCCAGTAGGAGCTCAGTCGCTCGAGCAGGAGCCGTCGGTCGAGCCGACTCGAGTCATCCGGGCTGGTTTCGGTCGCCCCCATCTACGAGGCCTCCGCGAGGATCTCGCGTTGTTCTTCGAGCTTCTCGTCGTCGATCGGTGCGTAGCCGTTCTCGCGGACGTACTGCTGGCCCTCGGTGAGGACCCACTCGACGAAGTCGGCGGCCTCGGCGTCGAACTCCCCGTTTGCGGCCAGGTACATATCCCGGGCCGGCGGAGAGGGGTACCGTTCTTCCTCGACGGCGGTGAGGAACTCGTCGCGAGTGTCGTAGAAGTCCTCCCCGTCCGAGAGGGTGCCGCTCTCCGAGCGGTCCAGTGGAACGGGGCGGATGTTCATCTCGAGATCGCCCGTGTTGAAGTCGTAGACGTAGTTGATGTTGTTCAGCGAGATGCCGTGGGAGTCGTTGTTGATCGCCTGGGCGACCTGCTGGTCGCCGTCGAAGTTGCCGTCGGCCATGTCCTCGAGTTCGTTCTCGGTGTAGCCGCCGAGGAACTCGCCCCACTCCTGGTAGGCCGCCGAGGAGTCAGAACGCCCGTAGACGAAGATCGGCTCGTCGACGTCGCTCTCGACGACCTCCCCCCAGTTCGTGATCTCCTTGCTGAAGATCGCTGCGAGTTCGTCCTGGGTGAGTCCGTGCTCACGGATTTCGTCGTACACGGGGTTGTTGACGTTGATCGTCCCGACCACGGTGTCGATGAGCATCGCGGTGGCGACCAGTCCCCGCTCGAGTTCGGCCTCGTCGGGATCGCGCCCCATCATCGCGACGTCGACCTGATCGTTCATAACGTCGGAGACGCCGACGCCGGTTCCGCCACCCGAAACGTCGATGCTGACGTCGCGGTCGTCGGTGTAAATATCGGCCCAGACCTGTACCATCGGCAGCGGACCGACACCGCCGGAAATGCGTATCGTCGTCTCCGAGCCGGAGTCGGAGTCCGACCCGGCAAGACACCCCGAGAGCGCGACCGCAGAGCTAGCTCCGAGCGCGGTCAGCGCACGACGGCGTGAGTAACCCCGATCCATACGTACTCCGCCCTATCAACTAGACGCTTGTATCCCCTCGTTAGCCTGCAATTCTTTGGTTTTCAACCCGAAACCAGCAAAGCTCTCGATGGAACGCGAACGCGACCCACGGTTTGAGGGGACGTTCTCGCTCACGCCTGTTACCGACGTTTTCGAGGGAATCGGCAAATGACGGCCCGTCAGCGACAGCGGACGACGGACGGCCGAGTTCACTCTTCGAACTCGTTTCCGGCCGTTCGTAGCTGAAACACCCCGAGACGGTAGAAGAACAACCATGCGAATCCACTTGCAAGTATTGCCGTATCCTTCGACGGCCTCGTCACAACGATCGATGAAGCTTCGGGATCGCTACGTCCCGAACAACATCGTAAGGACGACGAGCGAGACCGTACTGGCGACGAGTAGCGCCAGCAGGACGACCACCGCCGGGGTCACGCCGGTGCTCCGGAGCTCGGCGAGCCGGATCTCCGTCCCCAGACCGACGAACGCGAGCACGAACAGCCAGTTGTAGGCGTTCTCGATAGAGGCCTGCTGGGCCGACGAGAAGACGCCGGCGCTCGCGAGGACGACCAGGGCGAGAAAGCCGAGCACGAACTTCGGGAACTCGTTCCAGAGGGTCCGCAGGGAGGGGCGGCCCGCGGAGCCCGAGCGGGCGTAGTAGCTCGCGTAGGCGATGACGACGGCGCCGATCAGGGCGTTCCGGGCGAGTTTCGTCATCGTCGCCCACTGGCCGGCAATCTCGGAGTAGGCGAACCCGACCGCGACGACCGGGCCCGTCGAGAACATGCTGACGCCGGCCCAGACGCCGAAGACGACATCCGAGAGACCGAGCAGGTCGCCGACGATCGGGTAGACGACGATCGTGACCGCATCGAACAGCAACACCGTCGCCGCGGCGTAGGCGATCTGTTCCTCCCGGGCACGGATCGCGCCGGCGACCGCGACGACCGCAGAGACACCACAGATCCCGGAGCCGGCCGCAAGCAGCGAGCCGAGCCGATCGGCGAGCCCGAAGACGTTGCGCGCGAGCAGTTCGACGACGAGGATCGTCAGCGCCGTCACGGCGACGACGACCAGCAGGACGACGCCACCGACCTCGAGGACGGTCTCGAGGGTCAGCGACGCGCCCATGAGAACGATTCCGGCGCCGAGCCAGAGCTTGTGGGTTCCGACCCCCGGCGCGAGCCGGTCGGGGACGCCGACGGCGTTTGCCAGCACGAACCCGAGCGCGATGGCGACGAGCAGGTGGTTGAATCCGACGGTCAGCTCGATCGCCCGCGCGAGGATGGCGCCGAGACCCAGCGCGGCCAGCCCCGGAAGAAACCGCGTGGCCGACATCTCGCTACCAGGGGATCTGCAGCTCGAGAGCGGCGATCGCCGTCACCGTCATCGCGCCGACAGCGACGCTCTGCCAGTCGCGCTCGAGGTCCGTCCAGCGGGATCGAACGGCCGCAGCATCCCGACGCAGTCGATCACTAACCATTCGTGTAAGTTCTTCGGATCTGCGTACTTAACCCTTATCGGTTCGTCGGAGACCGAGGTCATAATTGCTGGTAGCTACGACGAAAGTGTCGTAGGTTGAAGCTGATATTGCGATTGTCTGTGACACGAAGCCCTTGTTGCCGCCAGCTACGTCACCACTCGTCCGAAGCTGCCGCGTTCGCGAACATGATTCCGGGATACCGAGCACGTCCTCGAGGCCCGGCGGCAGTGTCGCGAGTCAGCGCGGTCGGTCGGCGAACTCCCGCCACAGCGCCGCGGCGACGGTGAACTCCTCGGCGCTCGCGTAGCCTCGCTTCACATACGGCTCGCCCTCGAGGGTGAGCACCTCGAGGAAGGTTCCGTACGGCGCCATGACGCGTTCGATCCGATCGACCTCGCGGCGGGCCCGCTCCGCGAGCCCGTATCGCGCGAGGCCGTTTGCGTACATGAGGCTGTTCCAGGGCCAGACGTGGTAGTGGTAGTCCCGATGGAGCAGGAAGAAGGGGTGAACCTCACCGTAGCCGAACGGTCGCTCGCGCATGCACAGCCCGGTCGGGGTCTCGAGGGTCGCGAGGACGTCGACGATCGATCGCGCGCGCTCGTCGTCGACGAGCCCGAGGTACAGCGGAACGACGTTCGCGTCGCAAGCGAGCGCCGCGTCGCCCCGGCGTTCGTCGAAGTAGCGACCGTTCCAGAGGGTATCGAGCCTCTCTCGTACCGTCGCCGCGTTCGCATCGCCCGTCTCCAGACCGCGGCGTTCGAGAGCCTCGAGCGCCGCCAGCCACATCGCGGTGTTGTACGCCTCCCGGGGCGCCGCGGCCGAATCCCACCAGGAACTCCCCGAGCCGGTGACGAGCCCGTCCTCGACGAACCGCTCGCGGTGGCGCGCGGCCAGCTCGGCGACGACGTCGGCGTGGTCGTCGAGCCGTCCGACCGCGTCCAGCGCGAGCACGAGTGCGGGAACGGTGTCGACGCCCTCGGCCGGCGTCGCGGCGTTGTAGCCGGGATGGAAGTCGGTGTAGAAGGCGTCGGCGTCCGAGAGCTCCGCGAGCAGTGTCGCCGCGGTGTCGGCGACGACGGCGTCGTACCCCGCCGCCGCCAGTCCTCGCGCGGCGAAACAGAGGTCCCGGGGCCAGACTCCCTGGAAGTGCCCGCCCGACTCGAGGCCCCGGTCGGCCCGCTTCGCGAGGACGCGGTCGGCGGCGTCCGCGAGCGATCCCGCTCGCCGGTAGCCGCGGCGACGCTTCTCGGCGTAGTGGGCGAGGCGTCGCCGGAGCTCTCGGGTATAGTATCGGAGGGAAGAACCCATCAAAACGAACTGCAGATCGCGCGTCAGTCCTCGTCGTCCTCGTCGTCGGGCTCGACCTTTTTGTCCGAGGCGTCCTCCTCGGGGGTTTCCTCGGGCTCGATCGCGTCGGTCTGGGCCGGCTGGGCCTGCTCGGGGTCAGGGCCGGTCGCCTCCGCCGTTTCCTCGGCCATCGCGGTGTCGGAGACGTCGACCTCGGTCGTCTCTCCGTCGGTGTCCCGACGAGGATCTTCGGTCCCCGTGTCGGCGTCCGGTTTCGTGCGGGGTTCCTCGTCCTCGGGGTCGTCGGTGAACTCGATCTCGCCCTCGTCGTCGTCGGCAGCCTCGCCGAGCTGTGCCTCCTCGTCGACGTCGCCGTCGGCGTCGATCTGGGACTCCTGACCGGCGTCGGGGCGTTCGGCCGCGGCCGCGGCCTGGTCGGACGTCTCCTTGCCGTCGGTTCCGTCCTCGACCTCCTCGAGATCGGGTTCGAACGTCGTCGGCTCCGCCGCCTGCCGCTGTCGAAGGCCGATCCCGACCAGTCCAGCACCGATCGCCGCCTTCGGGATCGCCCGCAGCTGTCCGCGGGCGACCGACCGCAGCGTCGACAGCAGCATCAGTCCGCCGCTGACGACGGCGAGTCGCCCGTCGCGGGCGCTCTCACCTGCGATCTCCCGGGCCGCGTCCATCGGGTCGTCGGCCAGTTCCTCCAGCTCCTCGGCCTGCAGATCGTGATCGTGTTCGTGTTCGCTTGTCATAGATGGTCCTCGAGCACGCTTCGCTCACACAGGAGTACTCCGGCCCGACAGTTGAAGCTTTGACCGGCAACTGCGCTCTCGCTCCAGCTTCCGGCTACCACTCGAAGCGATCGGGATCGCGCGCCGCGAGCGCCGTCCGGACCGCGGCGACGTTCTCGTCGACGTCGTGGACCCGAACGATATCGGCGCCGCGCTCGGTCGCGAGCGCGCTCGCCGCGACGGTGGGCTCGAGGCGCTCGCCGGCCTCGCGGCCGACGTGGGCGAACATCGACTTGTGGGAGTGACCGAACAGGATCGGACAGCCAAGCGCCCGGAACTCCCCGAGCCGGTCGAGCAGCGCGAAGCTCTCGCGGGCCGACTTCGCGAAGCCGATCCCGGGATCGACCACGATGTTCTCGCGGTCGAGACCTGCCTTCTCCGCCAGCAGGATCCGCTCCCGGAGCTGGTCGATCACGTCCTCGACGACGTCGTCGTACGCGATCTCCCGGTCGGGGACGACGGGCGCGTCGACGCTGTGCATTACCACCAGGGTCGCGTCGTGGTCGGCGACGACGAATCGCATCTCGGGGTCTTCGAGTCCGGAGACGTCGTTGATGATGTCGGCGCCCGCCTCGAGGGCTGCGTCGGCAACCGCGGCCTTTCGGGTGTCGATCGAGAGCATCGCGTCGAGGTCCGCGAGCGCCTCGACGACGGGGACGACGCGGTCGATCTCCGCCTCGACCGGAACGGGATCGGCGCCCGGACGGGTCGACTCGCCGCCGATATCGATCACGTCGGCGCCGGCCTCGACCATCGCCTCCGCGCGGGCGACGGCGTCCTCGAGGACGTCGTACTCCCCGCCGTCGTGGAAGCTGTCGGGGGTGACGTTGAGGATGCCCATGACGGCGGTTCGGTCGTTCCAGGGCGGTGACGATCCGTCATCCGGCTGCGGGGCCGATTCGCCGTTCCCGTCGCGAGCGCCGTCCTCGAGTTCGAGGGTCGACGACAGCTCCCGACCGATCGCGGCTAGCCCGTCCGAGCGAGCCGCGAGGCGATCGACGAGCCGCGAGAACTGCTCGAGAGTGCCCGTCAGGACGGCGTTGATCCGCTCATCGCTGCGACGAAGCCCCGAGAGGGTACACTCCCCGCCGATCCGGGACAGCTCCGTTTGCAGCGCCGTCGCCTGCTCGTCCCGGAGCGCGGTCTTGACGACCCGGTGGACGGCCGCGTCGGTCGCCTCGGCGACGTCGGCCTCGGTCGCGTGGGCTCCCGCGAGGACGTCCCGGGCGTCCTCGCGATCCCGGATCCGTTTGGGGATCTGCAGGCCGGTCCACCGCGAGCGGGCCTCGGCGACGGCGAACAGCGACCCGGTCACGAGGACGCAGTCGTCGGCGTCGCTGCTCGCGATCGCCGCCTCGAGGGCGTCTCGCACGTCGGGGACGACCCGCACGTCGGGGACGCCGGCTCGCTCGAACACCGTCGCGAGGACGTCGCCGTCCTCGGCGCGGTCGAGGGACGGCTCCGTGGCGATCGTCGCGTCGGGGGTCGGTAACGCGTCGGCGATCCCCGTAACGTCCTTGTCGTGCATCACGCCGGCAACCAGGGTGAGCTCGTCGTACTCGTAGCCCGCCAGTGTCTCGGCCAACCCCTCGCAGGCGCCCGGGTTGTGCGCGCCGTCGAGCACAACCAGCGGTTCGGTCTCGAGGACTTCGAACCGTCCCGGCCAGTGGGCGCCCCGCAGTCCGCGCCGAAGCTCCTCGTCCGAGACGGCCGCGACCTGTCGGGCGAGCGTCGCCGCGATCCCCGCGTTCGCCGCCTGGTGGCGCCCGAGAAGCGGGATCCGTGCCTCGATCGGATCGCCGTCGTCGATCGAGACCGCGGCCTCGGTGTGGTTCACCCGTCCCTCGTAGGTGACGCTGACGTCGGGCTCCGCTCCCTCCCGATTGCCGAACCCGACGGTGACGACCTCGTCGGCGATTTCGCGAACCCCTTCCAGGGCCTCGCCGGAGGCACCGGTGACGAGGGGTTCGTCCGCGGGGGCGACGTGGGCCTTGTCGCGGGCGATCTCGGCCTCGGTGTCGCCGAGGATCCCCGTGTGCTCCAGGGTGACGCTCGTGACCGCGCTGGCGACGGGGTCGACGACGCTGGTCGCGTCGTAGCGCCCGCCGATGCCGACCTCGAGGACGGCGACGTCGACGTCGGCGCGGTCGAACTCCCGGATCGCCATCGCGGTCAGCACCTCGAAGAACGTCGGCGACTCCCCGTCGGCGGCCCGCTCGGTGACGTGCTCGCGGATCTCCGCGACGAAGGCTGACACCGACGACTTCGGGATCTTTCGCCCGTCGACCCGGATGCGTTCGCGCAGATCCTCGAGGTGGGGGGAGGTGTAGAGCCCGACCGAGAGCCCCGCTTCCCGAAGCGTTCGCTCGACCATTCGCGCCGTGCTCCCCTTCCCGTTCGACCCCGCGATCTGGACGAAATCGACGCCCTCCTGAGGGTCCTCGAGGTGGGCAAGCAGCCGGGCGGTCGACTCCGTCCCCGGTTTCGGACGGAACCGCCGTAACCCGAACAGAAACTCCGCCGCCTCGTCATACTCCATACCCCCACCACGGCGGTCGTCGCGCTTAGGAATGTCGGAGTCGGGACTCGCGGTTGCAACCGACCTACTGCGGTCGTGTGTCGGTGAACCGTCCGCCCTCCCACCCGGAAGCCGAGATCAGAACGCCGCCTCGAGCGCGGCGGCGACTGCGAGGACGAATCGTGTCCGAAGCGTCGTTCTCACGGATGATATACCCACTCCAACACGTAGCGAACGGTCACGACAGCGTTCCGGCGTGGCGATACCTGTTCGCGAGGTAGCCGACTGCCGTCAGCCAGAGGACGGCCACGAAGGCAGCCATGGCCGGAGCCGAGGGACGCGGCGATCCCAGGAGGGACGCGGCGACGTAGCCGAGGGCGAACCCACAGACGGGGAGACTGACGTACGCCCACACGTTCGGGAACCACGCCGACTCGTGTCGAGGGACGGTCGCGTCGACGAACACGCCCAGGAGAGCGGGAACCGAGAGGAGGGCGGTGCCGACGAGCAGGGACACGACCACGACAACCCCAGCGCCGTCGGGACCGAGGACGCCTTCCGCGAGCGCGACCGTCGGCACCAGCAGGACGTACGCGAGGACGGGCAGCCACCACCGCGACTCGAAGGCACCTCGCCGTCGGTCGTCCTCGTGCTTTGTGACACGGCGGTCGGGGTCGGCCCGTCGACGGAGCCAGCCGACGAGTACGGCCGTCCCCGCGGTTACCAGAACGGTAAGCGCAACACCGACCGCGACGACGACTGGCGCCAGGGCGATCCCGACCGCCGTCATGGTCGTCGACGCAGCGCCGACCGTCGAAACCGCATTAGCGGCGTACAGCAACACCGTCGCGATCGAGGCAGCGAGACCGGCCCGAACGCCGGCGCGGCGAACCCGGGACGGGGAGTCACCGTAGCGGTAGCCGACGAGCGCGCCGGCGATCAGGAGCGGCAGCCCCGAGACGCTGCCGCCGACCCTGGTCGTCGCCTCCGGCGGGGGCTGCCAGGAGAGCGCGACCGTAAACGGCACCGTCGCGAGCCCGACGAGAAGCGCGAACCGCAGCGGATCGTCGCCGGAATCCTCACGGCGACTTCGAAGGAGGGCCATACCCCTACCGATCGTGTCCCTCGGTTGAATATATTTTGTTGGTAACTGGTCGTGAGCTGCAGCCGACTACTCCGGTCGGGGCTCGGTCGAGCGTTCGGCCTCGGGGGTCTCCCGGGTGACCTCGAGGAAGGCGTCCTCGAGGCTGCGGGTTTCACCGGTCTCGGCGCGTGATTTGAGCGTCTCGGGGTCGCCCTGGGCGACCAGTTCGCCGTCGTGGATCACGCCGATCTCGTCGGCCAGTTCGTCGACGACCGGGAGGATGTGCGTCGAGAGGACGATCGTCATCTCCCGGTCGGCGAGGTCGGCGATCGTCTCCCGCATCGTCCGGGCCGCGCGGGGATCGAGCCCGCTTGTCGGCTCATCGAGGAAGGCGACGACGGGCTCGTGGAGCACCGCCTGGATGACCCCGACCTTCTGGCGCATCCCCTTCGAGTAGCCCTCGATGCGTCTGTCGGCGTCCTCGCGGAGATCGAAGCGCTCGAGCAGCGACTCGATCCGCTCGACGGCCTCGCGCTCGGGAAGGTCCCGAAGGCCGGCAGCGTACTCGAGCTGCTCGCGACCGGTGAGCTCGTCGTAGATCGGCGGCTCCTCGGGCAGGTAGCCGATGTGGGGCGTGACGGCCTCGCGGTCGGCGATGGACTGGCCCGCGACCCTCGCGGTGCCCGACGTCGGCCGGGTGAGCGTCGTTAGCATCCGCATCGTCGTCGTCTTCCCCGCCCCGTTGGGGCCGAGAAAGCCATACACCGTGCCGCGCTCGACGGTCATCGTTAGCCCGGCGACGGCCGTCGTCTCCCCGTACCGTTTCGTCAGCTCGTCGGTCTCGATCGCGGGGCCGTCGGCACCGTTCATACGCTTCCGTTCGACGCCGACCACGTAAAACCGACAGATCGATCGGGGACGACAGCCGCCGTTTCGGGACGGACCCACGTCCTCGGACCGGTCGTTGCGCCGTCATACGGTTTGCTGTCCGTCAGTTCCGGCGCAACCGCCGCCCGGGTCGCGGCTGCGTCGGTATCTCGGTACAGCGATCCGTATCAGAACCCAAACCGTTTACGTAGTGGCGGAACACGGTATCAGGCATGTTCCTCCAGACGGCACGCCGTCGCCCGGTTTCCGGCGGTGGTCGGCGGTGACGCGCGTCGCCGCGCTGGTCGCCCGGACGGAGTTCCGGCGGACGGTCCGTGCGATGACGACCGATCGGACGAAGCTGCTGATGCTGGCCCTGCTCGCGGCGCTGGTCTTCGGTTCGGTGACCGTGGCCGGCGGCTACCTGTTACCGGCGCTTGGCGAGCGCTTCGCCGACGGCGCGGGAGCCGAGAGCGTCGCCCTCGCGACGGGGGCGGCGACGGGCGGCGTCGCGATCGGCTGGCTGTTCCTGGTCGGCATGAGCGCCATCCGGGCGTTTACCGCCGCGGCCGACCCCGACGAAGCGGCGTTCCTGCTCGTCTCGACGTCGACCCGCAACGCCACGCTCGGCGTTATCGGCGCCGAGATCCTGCTGTTTGGCGTCTGGGTGCTCCCCCCGGCGATCGTGCTCTCGAGTGCGTTCGCTGTCGGCGCCGGGACGGCACTGCCCGTCGTCGGCACCGTTCTCGTCGGCGTTCTCGCCCTTCTGACCGCGGTTCCGGTCGGGTTCGTGGTCGGCACCTGGTTTCGCCACCTCGTGACCGTTTACGAACCGATCGCCCGCTACCGGTGGTTCCTGTTCGTCGGCTTCTGGGTGGCGTACTTCGGCGCGATCGCGACCGGGCGGTTCGACCTAGTCGTCAGCGAACTCTTCGTCGCCCTGCAGGACGGGCCGCTGGGCTGGCCCGGCCATCTCCTGCTTGCAACCGTGCCGAACGTTCCGGCCTCGGGAACGACGATCCTCGGCGCGCTCGTCGGGACGGCGCTCGTCGCTCCGATCGCCCTCGCGATCGGCGTTTCCTCCGCGCGGGTCCACTGGTTCGCCGACCCGGCGCGGTTCGACGACCGAGAGCGCTCCGGGGCGTCCTCGAGCCGGCTGGCGGAAGCGCTCTCCCGCGTCGTCGATCGTCCGACCCGGACCGTGACGCTCACCGCGATCCGCCGAACCAGGCGAGCCCCGATCCGCCTGGCGTACGTCGGCTACCCGCTGTTCGGCGCCGTCGGATTCGTCCAGGCGATCGTCGAGGCCGGTACGATCCCCGCCTACGTCGCCGTCGTCCTCTCGGGGTATCTGGTCTGGGCCGCCGGAGCCCTGTTCACCCTCAATCCGCTCGGCGACCTCGGACGAGCGCTGCCCGCCGTCGTCACCTCGACGCTCTCGGGTCGGCAGGCGATCGCCGGGCTGGTGCTCGCCGGCGTCCTCGTCGCGGCGCCCGTCGGGCTCGTCGTCTCGCTGGCGCTCGGGCTCGTCAGCCCGCTCTCGATCGAGCGGACCCTGGCGCTCGTCGTCGCGACGACCGTCGGCACCGTCGCGACGCCGGCGCTGGCCACCGGGGTCGGAACGGCGCTGCCGCGGTTCGGCAGCGTCAACGTCACGAACAGCCGCGAGGCAGTGATGCCGAGCAAGGCGGCGTTCGTCGCCTACTCGCTGGCGGTCGTTCTGCCGACGGCCGCAGGGGCCGTGCTCTACGCCGACGCGGCAGCCCCGATCGCCGGCCTCCTCACGGCAACGGCGGCCTGGGCGCCGACTCCCGAGATCGCGGTCACCGGAGCCCAGATCAGCGTCGCCGCCTGGACCGTCCTCGTCGTCGGCGTTCTTGCGCCGCCGGTGTCGGCGCTGTACGCGATCGAGCGGTTCGATCGCTACGCGCTCGAGTAGCCGTTAAAAAACAACTCCGTCGACGTCGCCGCTACTTGCCCCACTCGGCGGTCCGCTTCGGGCGCTCGGTGATCGCCTGGACGTCGATCGGCTCGTCCTTCGCTTCCAGCGCCTCGAGGGCAGCCCGTGCGCTCGCGTGAGTCGAGAAGTACGTCACTTCCTCCTCGACGGCGACCTCGAGCAGGTTGCGGTCCCGCGAGACGATCAGGTCGACCTCGCCGCGCTTGACAGCTTCCACGAGGTCGACTTCCTCGCAGAGATCGAAGTGGTCCGTGTACCCCTCGACGAGCGCCTCACCGTCCTCGGTGTCCGGATCGGGGAACTCGTCGGCCGAGAGGTCGACGATCGCCGTCCCGGAGTCGGGGATCGGCTTACCCGTCGCGTCCTGGGCCTTGTCGTAGGCCTTGCCGAAGCTGTCGGCGCTGCCCATGACCTCACCCGTGGACTTCATCTCCGGCCCGAGGCGCGGATCCGAGCCCGGCAGGCGGTCGAACGGCAGCACAACCTCCTTGATCGAGGTCTGCTCGGGGATCTGTTCCTCGACCGCGAGGTCCTCGAGCGACTCGCCGGCCATCACCCTGGCCGCGAGCTTCGCGATCGGGACGCCCGTCGCCTTCGAGATGAAGGGGACGGTGCGCGAGGACCGGGGGTTCGCTTCCAGCACGTACACCTCACCGTCGCGCACTGCGAGTTGCACGTTCAACAGCCCCTCCGTCTCGAGGGCCGCGGCGATGTCCTCGGTGACCTCGCGGACGCGGGCCATCGTCTCGTCGTCGAGCGAGCGGGGCGGGATCATACACGCCGAGTCCCCGGAGTGGACCCCGGCGGTCTCGACGTGTTCCATCACGCCGCCGATCAGGACGTCCTCGCCGTCCGCGACGGCGTCGACGTCGAGCTCGGTGGCGTCGGCAAGGAAGTCGTCGACGAGGATCGGCTTGTCCGGGCTCACGCGGACCGCCTCCTCGATATACTCCTCGAGCTCCGCGTCGTCGTAGACGACGTCCATCGCGCGTCCGCCCAGCACGTAGGAGGGACGGACGAGGACGGGGTAGCCGATGTCGTGGGCGAGCTCCATCGCCTCGGGCTTGCTGTGGGCGGCACCGCCCTCGGGCTGGGCGATGCCCAGCTCGTCCATCAGGGCGTTGAACCGGTCGCGGTCCTCGGCGAGATCCATCGCCTCGACGCTTGTGCCCATGACCTCGCAGTCGAGCCCGCGGCGGTCGATCTCGTCCTGCAGCGGGTCGCCGATGTTGACCGACGTCTGGCCGCCAAACTGGACCATCACGCCGTCGGCGTCGGCCGCCTCGGCGACGTCGGCGACCTCCTCGGCGGTGATGGGTTCGAAGAACAGGCCGTCGGAGGTGTCGTAGTCGGTCGAGACCGTCTCGGGGTTGTTGTTGACGACGTGGGCGTCGATCCCCTGCTCGCGCAGCGCCTGGACGGCGTGGACCGAACAGTAGTCGAACTCGACGCCCTGGCCGATCCGGATCGGGCCGCCCCCGACGACGATCACGCTCTCGACGTCGCGGTCGACCTCGAGCTCGCCGGCCGCGGCCGCGCCCTCGAGCGGTCCGGAGTCGAACTCCGACTTGCGGGCGGAGTAGTAGTACGGCGTCTGGGCCTCGAACTCGCCGGCGCAGGTGTCGACCTGCTTGTAGGTGCGGCCCGGGACCTCCTGTTCGACCGTATCGACGTCGACGTCGCCACCCGCCGTCGCGGCGATCGTCGCGTTGGTGTGGCCGGCGATGGCGGCCTCGGTGAAGTCGCCCTCCTGGGCAGCCCGGGTCGACTCCGCGATGCGCTTGAACCGCTCGGTGTACCACTCGAAGATCCCGGTCAGCTCGACGATCTCGTCGACGTCGTACCCGCGCTCGAAGGCCTCGAACATCGCGTACGGACGATCGGGCGAGGGACGCTCGAGGTACTGCTCCTCGAGTTCCGCGTCGCTCACGTCGGCCCAGTCGACGTCGGGCTCGTACTCCGAGGACCGGAGCGCCTTCAGCAGCGACTCCTCGAAGGTCCGGCCGATGGCCATCGCCTCCCCGGTCGATTTCATCGCCGTCGTCAGCTCGAAGTCGACGTCGTCGAACTTGTCCTTGGGCCACCGGGGCACCTTGGTGACGACGTAGTCGATCGCGGGTTCGAAGGCCGCGGTCGTCTCGCCGGTGATCTCGTTAGTGATCTCGTGGAGCCGTTTGCCGAGTGCGACCTTCGCGGTGACGCGGGCGATCGGATACCCCGTTGCCTTGGAGGCGAGCGCCGAGGACCGCGAGACGCGCGGGTTGACCTCGACGACGCGGTACTCGCCGCCGGGCGTCCCGTCGTCGCGCCAGGCGAACTGGATGTTACAGCCGCCCTGAATGCCGAGTTCGCGGATGACGTCCAGCGCCGCGGTACGCATCTCCTGGTGGCCCTCGTCGGGGACGATCTGGGAAGGGGTAACGACCGTCGACTCCCCAGTGTGGATACCCATCGGGTCGATGTTCTCCATGTTGCAGATGATGATACAGGAGTCGTCGGCGTCGCGCATCACCTCGTACTCGTACTCGACCCAGCCCGCGATCGACTCCGTGATGAGGACTTCGCTGTTGCGCGAGAGACGCAGTCCCTTGCGGACGCGGCGAAGCAGTTCGTCGAACTCGTGGACGACGCCCGACCCCGAACCGCCCAGCGTGTAGGTCGTCCGGGCGATCACCGGCAGGCCGCCGACCTCGTCGACGGCGTCCTGAACCCGCTCCTCGAGGTCGTCCTCGGTCAGTTCGGCGACCGCCTCGTCCTCGTCGAGCGCGATCGTCGTCGAGGCGGGCACGGGCTGGCCAATCTTCTCCATGCGCTGGCGGAAGAGATCGCGGTCCTCCGTCGCGTAGATCGTGTCCAGCGGCGTCCCCATGATCTCGACGTCGTGTTCCTCGAGGACGCCCTCCTCGGCCAGTTCGGCGGTAACGTTGAGCCCGGTCTGGCCCCCCAGGCCGGCGATGACGCCGTCGGGCTGTTCTTTGCGGATGATCTCGGCGATGGCCTCGGTCGTGATCGGCTCGATGTAGACCTCGTCTGCCATCTCCGGATCCGTCATGATCGTCGCAGGGTTCGAGTTGACTAGCACGACCCGCGCGCCCTCCTCCTGGAGCGCTCGACAGGCCTGCGCGCCCGAATAGTCGAACTCGGCGGCCTGGCCGATCTGGATCGGCCCGCTACCGATCAGCAGGATCGTGCGTCCGTCCCCTGTGGCGACGTCCTCGTCGCCCTGGTGGTCCGTACTCATTGGTCCTGTCCGTCCGAAGTTCGTACATCGTAATAAGCCCCACGAAACGATACGATTCTCGTAACTCGATTTCGAATTTCGAATATTGCCGAGAATCGACCGACGGGAGGTGTGGGAAGTACGCTCGGCGACGGAACAGGGCGGTCGAGAGGACGCGAGCCGACAACCGAACGCATATCACCGCCCCAGGCAAAACGGAACAGTATGACAAAGCGGGACGTCTCGCTTCCCGACGAGGCGGAAGCGGGAATGCGCGAGTTCATCGACGAGGTCGATCGACGCCTTTCGAGCGAGGAGGACACCTGTTCGGTCGTCGAGGACGTACTGATCGATCTCTCGGGAGACCGCGAGGCCTACGAACGGTGGAAGGGTGGCGAGTCGATGACGCCGGCCGAGCAGGTTCGCCTGCAGAGCTACGACCCGTGTAACACGACCCTGGAGAGCGAGTACTACGCCGAGAAAGACGAAGAGCAGTTTCGCCACTCGAAACACATCCAGTGGCTCTGGCGGCAGTTCGACAGCCTGCCGATCGCAGACAACGTCGAGTTCGCGCTACGATTTCGACGGATGCTCGCCGACCACCTCTTCGAGGAGTGTGGCGAGAACTGTCGGTTCTTCAAGGGCGTGACGTTCACGTACGGCCACAACATCACGATCGGGGACAACACCGTCGTCCACGACGACGTCCACCTCGACGACCGCGGAAAGCTGACGATCGGCGACCGCGTCTCGATCTCCGACGGCGTCCACGTCTACAGCCACGACCACGACGTCGTCGACCAGACCGAGGTCCGCAACTACCACACGATCGTCGAGGACGACGTGCGCTTGACCTACGACTCGATGGTCCAGGCGGGCAACCGGGTCGGCGAGAACGCCATCGTCGGCGCCCGCGGCGTCGTTCAACACGACATCCCCGCCCACCACATCGCGGTCGGGATGCCCGCCAAGAGCGTCAAGATCAAGCCCGGCTGGGAGGACGTCGCGACGCCGATCGACGAGGCCGGCGTCAACCGTCAACAACAGCGCCACCTCGAGTACGACCTGCCCGACGATCTCGAGGTCTTCGACGAGTTCCAGCGGGATCTCCGCCCGCCCCGGTGACGGTTCGGTACGGCACCGTCGCCGACGTCCTCGCGGTCGTAAAAAGCGTCGTTCAGCGACGGGAAACTGTCACGGAGCGATGAGGTAGGGAATACCCAAGTGCGTTGAGACCGTACCGCACGGTGATGGAGCTCTGGGGCTGGCTCGCGGGCTACGTAGTGCTGTTTGCCCTCCTTCATCTGTTACTGTACTACGTCTACGTTCGCCGCGAGGACGACGGCGTGCAGTCGCCGTCGGTGGCCGACCCCGGCCGCAACCAGTCCCGATCCTCGCCGGGATCCGAGCAGTACTCCTCGGCCCCGGACGGCGTCGGCGACGACGACCCCGAGGCGAGCTCCGAGACCGACGGGGAGACGATCAGGTGTCCCCACTGCGGGGCCAGAAACGACGCCGATCAGACGTTCACGTACTGCTGGAACTGCGTCTCCTCACTCAGACAGTAGTTCGGTCCGTCCTCGATTGCGGTCAGCGTCTCGTCGCCAAACACTGCGCTCGATCCGCGACCGCGAAGTCTCGGGGCCGACGAGGAAGCGTCGCTCGACGTTACCGCCGACGGGTCCCGCCGGAGGAACCCGTGAGCCGATCGGAGATCGAGCCGACCCGCTCGAACAGCCGCTCCAGCCGCGATTCGGCGCGACGTTTGGCGATGAGGACGGGACAGTCCGACTCGCGGGCAACGGTGTCGGCGACCGAGCCGATCACCGGCGGGCGGACCAGCCCGGTTCCGGTCGCCCCGAGGACGACCAGGTCGTGATCGACGGCCACCTCGAGGATCCCCGCCGCCGAGTCGGGAGCGTTGACGACGCGTTGCTCGACGGGGACGTCCGGAAACTGCGCCGCAGTCCGGCGGACCTTCCGTCGTGCGGCGTCGGGATCGGCCATCGGGCCCTCCCCGGTCACGACCGAGAGGACGGTCACCGTCGCGCCGTTCATTGCGGCGACGGCCGCGGCGACGTCGCTCGCGAGACCGGCGTGAGGGCCGCCGACGGTCGGCACCAGCACGGTCTCGACGCCGTCGGCGACCGTCCCCATCCGCTCGACCAGCACGTCACACGGCGGTCGACGCAGGATCGGATCGACGGAGCTGCCAAGAATCGCGTCGGCGGTACTGGCACGCTCGCGCCACCCCATGAGCAAGACGTTGGCGTCGACCTGGTCGACGACGCCCCGGATCGCACTCGGAACGTTGCTGTCGACCCGAAGGTCGGTCGTGATCGGTACCTCCGAGACGTCCTCGGCCCGCTCGAGCAGCTGCGTGCTCTCCTCGGCGTACTCCGCGGAGATGTGCTCGTCGGAGAACATCAGGAACGGCGAGTTGACGGGTTTGTGCTCGATCGCGATCGCGTGAATCCGACCGTCGTGGCGGGTCGCCAGGTCCGAGGCGGACCGTAACAGCTGTTCGACGGCCGCAGGATTCGAGAGCGCGACGACGATCGTGTACTGCTCCCCCGCCGTACCATCCCCTTCCATACTGTATGTTCGCACGCGACATGCAAAAGGTTCACCCGCCGATACCTCGAACCGCGACGGTCCGTTCGGCCGCGTCGTCGGGGCTCTCGACCCGGATCGGGAAGACGTCGGTTTCGGCGACGGGGTAGGTCTCGTAGCCGAGGACGACCGTCTCGCTGGTCCCGAACGGCACCGTAACGGTGGTCGTATCGACCCGTTCGCGATCGGTTCCGACCAGCAGCTCGATCTCCTGGGTCGTGTCGCCGACGTTCATCATCCCGCCCTCGTTGGTGACCGCGACACGGACTGCGAGCCGATCGCCCCCCTCGAGGGGCTCGTTCGTCGCGACGATCTCGACCTCGAACGGCGGGCGGATCTCGGGGCCGTCGACGGTGACGAGCTCGCTCGTCCGGCCGTCCTCACAGACCACCCGGGCCATCGTCGGATACCCCGCGGCCACCCAGCCGGGTCCGGTGCGGGTGAACGTCGCCTCGGCGCGGTCGTCCTCGAGCTCGTCGATCCCGACCACCGTGTGGTTCTGGCCCTCGATCCAGACGACGCGGGCGAGCTCGCCCGCGTCGTCTCGCGCGACGAGGGTGGTCTCGACGGCGTCGTCGATTCCGACCGTCGCGTCCGCGCCGGGATCGCTCTCGAGCGATTCGATCGTCGGCCGTCTCTGGCCCCCGGGATCGACCGCGAGCGTCCACTCGTGGGTCGCTGACCCCGATTCGGTCGGGACGGTGACCCCGATCTCGTGAGTACCGACGTCCTCGGGCGCGGCGAGGGAGGCGCCCGTCCCGGTGAAGTACGTGTAGTCGGCCGCCAGCGCGAGATCCCCCGCGAGCTCGTCGTCGACCGACCACTCGAGGTCGCCGGGCTCGAGGCGACGTCCCGTCGCCACCTCGAAGAGCACCGCGGTGTCCGGCCGTACCTCGACGCGATCGCTCGCGGGCCTGAGCGGCGCGCTCGCTCCGTCGTCGGTTCCGAGGACGGTGACGAGGCGTTCGTCGCTCCCGTCGCCCGTCTCGAGTCGAACCGGGAACGTCTGGGTGCGCGCGACGCGGGGCGTCTCGTATCCGAGCGTGATCGACGTCCGTTCGTCGGTCTCGAGCTCGACGGGCCGTTCCTCGACGGTCTCGGGATCGCGCCCGACGACGAGGCTGACGTCGACGGTCGTCGCCGCGGCGCTCTCGATAGAACCCGTCACCTCGATCCGAGCGCCCGCCGCGACGGGCGCGGTCGTCTCCAGAATCCGGGGCTCGACGGCCGATTCCGAGCCGACCGCACCCGTCGTCGCGAGCGCCGTCCCGGCAGCGATCCCCGCGAGGACGCGCCGTCGTGGCTGTCTCCCCCACCACATAGTGGTCGATACCCGTTCCGCCGGAGCGATAAGCGATCGTGACCGTTTCGCGAGCAATCACGGGTTTACTCGGGTGTAAGCTCCGCCAAAAGAGAACGTCGATCGCGGAGGGTTCCCGGACCGCCAATCGCGGCTCTAGACGCCGGTGCTGTACCGGAGGATGCCGGCAAACCCGCCGAAGGCGTTGTACAGCTGTTCGCCCTTCTCGAAGTCCGTCGAGATGAACTTCGTCTCGGTGCCGCGTTGCTCGGCGATCTCGATGAGGTGGTCGATGGCGTCCTCGCGATCCTCCTCGGTGGCCTCGATCTCGGTGCCACAGTCGCTGCAGCTGTGGTCTGGCGTCGCCTTGCGACGGTCGATCACCTCGCGGTCGGTGTTGCCACACTCCCCGCAGTCGTAGATGACGACGTCCTTCCGGAGGTCCTCGCTGATCAGCAGCCGGTCGACCGCGCCCATCATGAGGTTACGGCGGGTCTGTGCGAACCCGTACGTGGCGAGGTCGCCCGCGTTGAGCTCCTCGAAGAACTCCTCCATCTGCTTTTTGTCCTTCATCACCTCGGCGTCGGCCAGCGCGTCCTCGGCGTTGTCGACGAGGTCCGACAGCCCGGACTCGTCGGTGTAGGCGACGTCGAACTTGCCGATCACGCTGTCCTGAAGCTCGTGGTGGAGGTAGTCGCCGTCGAGGAACTCGTCTTTGGTCGGCGAGGGACCGCCGACGAGGATCCCGTCGAGTTCGTGGCGTCTGGGCACGAACAGGTCGTTTGCCATCCCGGCGACCTCCTGGTAGAAGTTGTCGATCGCCTCGAGGCGAAGCCGGGCGAACCGCTGTGCGGACTGCCCCCCTTTCCGCTGTTTGCCCGGCACCAGCGACGAGGCGGATTTGACGGCCTCGATCCGTTTGCCCTTCAGCCAGCCGACGTTTGCCTCCCGGCGATCGAGGACGACCAGTCCGTAGAGACCCTTGTCGGCCAGCATCTCCTCGAGCGGCTCGGTAAGGAAATCGGAGTCGCAGTGGTAGCGGAAGGATTCGACGGGCTGGGGCGGACTCTCTAAGACCTTGGTGACCATCTCGGTCCGGCCGCCGCCGGAGTCGACCGCGCCCGAGAACAGCACCATCCCGTTTTCGGGCGGGTAGGTGTCGTAGTAGCGCAATCGATCCTTGATGCTCGTCAGCGCGTCCTGGACGGCCGTCCGGGTCTGTTTGGACTTGATGTTGGCCGCCTCGCTGTGTTCCTGCGTGACGTGCTGGACGACGTCGCTGACCTGGCGGTCGTCGGGAACGTAGATCGAGACGAGCTGCGTGCCGGAGCCGTCGAAGTCCTTGAGATCCTCGATGACCTTCCGGAACTCGTACTTTTTCCGGTCGGATTGCTCCTGTTCGGCCTCCTGGCTCATTGGGCGTACAAAACGGTGCTGTGGCTAAGTATCCTTTGACACGCGCTACGCGCCCGTCGGTCGTTCACGCACTCCGGACTCGACGAGAGATCGCGGGAGCCCGGCGTCTCCCCCTACATCGAGCGCGGGGCCGCGACGCCCAGGATCGAGAGGGCGTTCGCGACCGTGTGCTTCGAGGCCGCAACGAGGGCGAGTCGGGCCTCCCGGACCTCGGCGTCGACGTCGTCCGCGAGGACGGGACACTCCCGGTAGAAGGCGTTGAACCGGTCGGCGAACTCGCGGGTGTAGGTGGCGATCTGGTGGGGCTCTAAGTCGTCTGCCGCCTCGTCGACGACCGCCGGGAACCGGGCGATCGTCTCGAGCAGCTCCCGCTCCTCGGGCGCCCCGAGCAGGTCGGCGTCGGCCGCGTCCTCGAGGTCGAGCTCCTGGTCGGCAAGCGCCGTCTCGGGGTCGAGTCCTGCTTCTTCCAGAATACCACAGCAGCGCGCGTGGACGTACTGCACGTACGGGGCGGACTGGGCCTCGAAGTCGAGCGCCTGCTCCCACTCGAAGGTGATCGCCTTCGTGGGCTGTTTCGAGACGATGTCGTACCGGACCGCGCCGATGCCGACCTGGTGGGCGATGCGTTCGATATCGTCGTCGTCCAGGTCGTCGTCGCGGATGCGGTCGTCCAGCCGATCCTCGACCTCCTCGCGGGCGCGGTCGATCGCCTCGTCGAGCAGGTCGTCCAGATCGACGCCGGTTCCGCGTCGCGTCGACATCTTCCCCTCCGGGAGGTTGACGTAGGAGTACAGCACCTGCTGGAGGGGGTCGGTGTCGTTGCCCAGCAACTCGAGTGTCGTCCGGAGCTGGCGGGCCTGGAGCTTGTGGTCCTCACCTAACACCGTCACCGCGTTATCGTACTCCTCGAACTTCCACTCGTGGTGGGCCAGATCCCGCGTGGGGTACAGCGAGGTGTCGTCGGCCCGCAGGAAGACGAGGTTCTTCTCGATCCCGTGGGCGTCGAGCTCGAGCTGCCAGGCGTCGTCCTCGTAGACGGCTTCGTCGAGCTCCTTGAGCCGCGCGACGAGCTCGTCGGTGTCGCCGTTGCGCATGAACCGCGTCTCCTTGACGAACTCGTCGAACTCCGCGGGCAGGCGAGCCAGACACTCCTTCATCCCGCCCAGCACCTGGTCGACGACCTCGCTGACCCGCTCGTAGGCCTCGTCGTCGCCGTTCTCGAGCCCCTGCATGATCGACTCGATCTCGGCTTCGGCGTCGGCGACCTCGTCCTCGGGAGCGTTCTCGAGGACGGCGTTGCCCTTCCGGTAGTAGCGCACGAGGTCGTACTCCGGGCGATCCCGTTCGGGCTCGCTCTCCAAGTCCGACTCGTCGAACGTTTCGTAGGCCCAGGTGAAGACGGCCATCTGTCGGCCCGCGTCGTTGACGTAGTAGTGGCGGTCGACGTCGTAGCCGGCGTAGTCGAGCAGGTTCGCGACCGCGTCGCCGATGATCGGGTTCCGGGCGCGACCGACGTGGACCGGTCCCGTCGGGTTCGCGCTCGTGTGTTCGACGACGACGCTCTCCTCGCGGTCCTCGAGCGCGCCGTAGTCGGCGGCCGTCGCGCTCTCGAGAGTCGTCTCGAGGTAGGCCTCGCTGGGCAGGAAGTTGAGATACGGGCCCTGGGTCTCGATCGCCGCGACGTGGGTCAGCTCGTCGGCGTCGAGCTCCGCCGCGATCTCGTCGGCGACCTGCGGCGGCGGGGCCTCGGCCTCGCCGGCCAGCCGGAAGGCGACGCTCGAGGCGAGGACGCTGTCGACGTCGTCGGGGGGCTCTTCGAGCCCGAGGTCGTCGGTCGGATACCCAAGCGCCGAGAGCGCCGTCTCGAGGGCGCTCTCGACCTCCGCGCGTAGGGAGAGGAACATACCCGCCCGTATTCAGGGGGGAAGTAAAGGAATGTCGGGTTTCGTTCCGGCTCTGTTCGTCGGCCCACAGTCGGGCGATCTCCGCTCGAGCCCTGAAATCGACGGCCGCAGCGTCAACCGTGGCCGTGGCTTCCGGCGAGTGCATGACGACGCTAACCGAAGGCGACGAGGCCGAAACGGACGTATCGAACGCGATCGAGGACACCCCGATGTCGTCCGGGGATCCCGTGTCGGTGATGGCCGCGCTGTCGGTTGCGTACTCGTGGTACCTGTTCTACCTCAAAGAGGACAAGGTCGCCGGTCTGTTCGTCGGCCTCTGGGCGCCGACGCTGCTGGGCGCCGCGTCGTACTTCCAGCAGAAGGAGCTGTACGCGAAGCTCGAGGACGGACTCACCTTCGCGTAACGGTCGGCTCGAGACGCGAGAACAACCCCGGCAACTACGCAGTTCTCACTCGATTTTCAGCCCGCTCCCGGTCAGCGGGACGACGACGTCCGCACCAGCGTCCAGCACGCCCGCCTCGCGGTACCGCTCCAGGGCCGCCGGCGCGACCGCGCAGGTCGGCTCGATGTAGAATCCGTCGCGGTGGAGCCGCCCGAGGGCGTCCTCGATCCGATCGGGCTCGAGGGCGAGGACGTCGCCGTCGGTTTGTGTGATCGCTTCGCGGATCTCCTCGAAGCGGGCGGGCTCGGCGATCCGGATCCCGTCGGCGACGGACGTCCCGTCGTCCGGCTGGAGCGTAGACTCGTCGCCGACGGCGTCGGCGATCGGTGCACAGCCCGCCTCCTGGGCGCCAAGCAATCGCGGCGGCTCGTCGATAATGCCGGCCTCGGACAGCAGCGAGAACCCCCGGTAGGCGCCCAGAAACAGGGTGCCGTGGCCGACCGGGAGCACGACGGCGTCTGGCGCCGTCCACCCGCGCTGGGCCGCGATCTCGAAGGCGAAGGTCATCGTCCCCGCGTAGAAGGCGGGGTTCCAGGCGTGGCTGGCGTACCAGCCCTCGCCAGGCTGGCGGGTGGCGAGTTCCGCCTCAGCGCCCCCGTTCCCGCCCTCGACGGCCTCGATACAGGCGTCGGTGACGGCCTGCCGAGTGCCCTCGATCCGAACCGGTCGAGCCCCGGTTCGCTCGATTGCCCCCAGCTTCGCCGGCTTGACGTCCGCCGGAACGTAGATCTCTGCGTCGATCCCCGCCCGGGCTGCGTACGTTGCGATCGCGGCCCCGGCGTTGCCCGAGGAGTCCTCGAGGACGCGCTCGACGCCCAGCTCGGCCGCCCGGGAGAGGGTCGTCGTCGCGCCCCGATCCTTGAACGATCCGGTCGGGAAGACGTACTCGAGTTTGAACGCGGCGTCCCAGCCGGGGGCCTCGACCAGCGGGGTAAAGCCCTCGCCGAGCGAGACCCGCTTCTCGAGGGGAAGCCACGGTGCGAACGTCCAGAGTCCGCGGCCGGGCTCGAGTTCCAGCGCGCCCGGATCGTCGGGGAGCGGACGGTCGGCGAACTCGAGGGGAGCGCCGCACGGACAGCGCCACGGCTCGTCGGGACCGGCAGCGTAGACGGCGCCGCAGTCGGGGCAGGCGAGATCGGCGGCCATCAGTACTCGTCGATGTCAGTCGCGACCGAGCAGACGTACTCCCCGGTCGCGACCTGCGGGAGCCGACGGCTCCGCCAGAGGATTCCGTCGCTGTCGGCGGTCACTGTCTGCTTGGGCTCGCCGAAGGGCGTCGTCACGGTAAACAGCGTCTCGCCTGCGCTCACCCGGTCGCCGAGGTCGGGCTTGAGGTCGACGAGCCCGCCGGCGGGCGCGCCGAACTGTTCGAACCCCTTCGCGCGGGTCTGGGGATCGGGATCGCGCTGGCCCTCGAGGAAGTCGTAGTAGCGAAGCACGTTGAACACGCCCTCGACGCCCTTCCGAACGCTCGTCTCGTCCCAGCCGACGGCGCCGCCGAGTTCGGGATCGACGGTCGGAATCCCCTCGTCGGGCGCCGCGCGGGCGAGCTGGCCGTCAGGACCCTTCTGGTCGAGGATGTAGCCACAGCCGAAGACCTTCGCCAGTTCGAGACACTCGCCGTGGAGGCGGTGGCGGGTGCCACAGCGAACCCGGACCTCGTCGATCATCCGGCTGGTCGACCCCTGGTGAAGATCGAGGATGAGGTCGGCGCGGGTGGCCGCCTCGAACGTTGCGGCCGCGATCCGCTCGCTCGAGGTTCCCGCCGCGTTGCCCGGGTACGCCCGGTTCATCTTCGTGTCGTCGATCGGATTGCGGTGTTCGGCAACCTGGAAGGCGTGGTAGTTGACGATGCCGACGATCAGGATCGTGCCGCTGAGTTCGGCCGGATCGAGCTGCGGGACGACGCGTCGAACGACGCCGACGCCGTTGAGCTCGTCGCCGTCGCTTACCGCCTGCATGTAGAGAGTTTTGCCCGACTTCGCACCGTTTACCACGGCGACGGGGAGGCCGAACGGGCTCCCGTCTCGAGTCTCGCCGACCTCGAGACGACCCGTATCGATCTCGCCGGGGTCCGCGCTCGCCGTTCCGAGCGTCGTTGTCATGTGTTCTGAGGTTGAACCCGTCAGCCTTTATTGATTCGGTTAGATCCCGCCGGGAGCGGGCCGATCGCCGGCCGAGGTGGCGACTCCGAGGACACCGAAGTCGGCAGTCGCCGTGGAAGCTTTTTCCCCGACGGCGTCGGAAACCCTCGCGTGAACCGACGTACGATCCTCGCCACCGCCGGCGGCGCGCTCTCGGCGACCGTCGCCGGCTGTGCCGGCGTGCTCGACGAGTCCGGCGACGACGACCTCGCGGTCGAGGAGGTCGCCGCCGGCTTCGAACACCCCTGGAGCCTCTCGGTCGTCCCGGACGACGGTCGGTTGCTCGTGACCGAACGGGAGGGCGCCCTCTCCGTCCTCGATCCGGACGACGGCGACGTCGAGGACGTCGACGGCGCCCCGGACGTACACGCGGAGGGACAGGGCGGACTGCTCGACGCCGCTTTCCACCCCGAGTTCCCGGACGAGCCGTGGCTCTATCTGACCTACGCGACGGCGAACGGCGACGGCGAGTCGACCACGGCGCTCGGCCGCGGCGAGCTCGATCCCGAGACCGGGAGTCTCGAGGAGTTCGAGGAGCTGTACGTCGTCGAGCCGCTCCTCGATGCGACCGACCACTACGGCTCCCGGATCGTCTTCGGCGAGGACGGGACGGCCTACGTCACCGTCGGCGACCGGGGCTCCAAGGAGTTCGGTCCCGACCACGTCTCCCAGGACACGACCACCGCCATCGGCTCGACGCTGCGCCTCGAGCCGGACGGGTCGATCCCCGACGACAATCCCTTTCTCGACGACGAGGACGTCCTCGACGAACTCTACAGCTACGGGCATCGCAACGCTCAGGGGATGACGGTCCACCCCGAGACGGGCGAGCTCTGGCAGTCCGAACACGGCGAGGAGGACGGCGACATGCTCCGGATCGTCGAGGAGGGCGCCGATCACGGCTGGCCGATCGCACACTACGGCTGCGAGTACGGAACCGACGAGCCGGTCGGCGACGAGTTCGACGATCGCGACGACGTCGTCGATCCGGTCTACTACTGGGAGTGCAACAGCGGCGGGGTCCCCCCCTCCCGCCCGCGGGGATGACGTTCTCCGAGGGCGACGCCGTCGAGGAGTGGGAGGGCGACCTGTTCGTCGGGAACCTCGCCGGGGAGTACCTGGGCCGGTTCAGCGTCGACGGCACCGACGTCGAGGAAGTCGACCCGCTGCTCGACGGCCGGGAATGGCGGATCCGGGACGTCGTGACCCACCCCGACTCGGGCGCACTGTACGTCGCCGTCGACGACGCGGACGCCCCGATCGTTCGGCTGACGCCCGAGTAGGTCCCGCCGTCCTCGGATCTCAGAGGAAGAGTTCGTAGTAGTACGGGCTGACGAACCCCTCGATGAACGCCGCGACGGCCAGGACGATCCCCAGGCCGATGACGACCCAGAACGCCCGCTCGAGAGCCTCGACGACGTCGCGTCGGCTCGCGCGTCCCCTGAACGCCCGCCAACCGACGACGCCGAGCCAGAGCCCCAGCGCGCTGGCGACGAAGATCGCAGGCACCTCGAGGATCCCGTGGGGGATGACGAACGCCGCGAGTTCAGCGATCTCGACCTCGAGTCGAGCGACGGCTCCGAGCACGACGCCGTTGAACGCCAGCGAGAACAGCGCCGGAATCGCGAGCGCGAGCCCGCCGAAGGCGGTCGTGTACGCGACCGTCCAGTTGTTCCCGAAGAACTCGAGGGCGGCCGTCGGCGGGACGTGGCCCTCGAGGCGCTCGTCGATCGAGGTCTCGACGGTGCCGGCCAGCGGCTCGGCTAGCTCCCAGCCGGCCCAGAACGTGCCGACGGCCGCGACGACGACGAACGCGTGCAGGAACGGCGTCGCCCGGACGAACGAGAACATCTCGGCCATGCCTCGTCGGAGCCCGTCAGCGAAGCGACTCCGGAACGGACGCTCCGGGGCCGACGGCGGAGAGAGCTTCCCCTTCGGGCCGCCGTACAGCGCCGTTTTCAGCAGGTCGAGAAACGGAAAGACGAGCAGCGTCGTGAGCAGCGTTCCGAGCGACGGCACCTCGAGAAACACGAACAGCCCCGTGAGAACCGACATCGCGACCGAGGCACCGATCGCGAGGACGTAGTAGAAGCCAGCCGCGACCGGGTGGCGCCGGAGGAAGCCAAGGGTCGCCGACAGCGAGCCGAACACGCCCGCGTCGTCGACGACGACGGCGACGGGCGCGAACGCGAACACGGCCCGGATCGCCGCGAACGCGACGATCGCCAGGAGCAGGGCTGGCAGGAGGACGAAAACGGCTGCGGCCCCGGCCGCGGGCGCGAGAGCGGCGCCGAGCAACGCGGTGCCGACGAAAACGAGCACGCCGACGGCGAGCCAGGCAGCGATCTCGAGAACGTAGAGCCCGATAAAGCGGAGCCAGAACCGGCCTGCACCGACGAGACCGATGACGAGTCCGCGGTCGTCCCGGAGCCGGCCGTAGCAGGACGAGAGCTGTGCGGCCGAGACGGCCGCGTAGAGGGCGACTGCGAGCACGATCGATCCGAGGACGACCGCGATCGCGAGCACCTGGAGTTCGAACGGGAACAGCTGTTCTGCCAGCGGGGCGACGTTCTCGGCCCAGGCCTCGAACGCCTCCGGATCGGTCTCGGGGTCGGGCGGTTCGGGGACGCCGGTCTCGAACTCGGTGAGCGCGGCGTCTAAGCGTCCGGACAGTTCGAGATAGACGAACGCGACCGCGATCCCCAGAAACGGAAGGACGCGGACGATCGCCGGTATCGCGGCGCCGAGCAGGTAGAACGGCAGGATGTCTGCCGGTCGACGCCGAAGGACGGCGATAGCAGCAGCAACGGATTCGGAGAGGGCCATACCGACGGTTCGGTCTTCCCCGGGTTAAAATCGATTGAATGTTCAGCCGAGAACGAACGCGACTCTCACTCGTCGGTCGGTTTTCCGCCGTCCGTGGCGACGTCTTCCGCGGACTGCATCGTCTCCATCGGTTCGGGGCTGTGACACTGGCGAACGAGACGTTTGACGTCCTCGGGTGGTTCCTCGGTGAACATCGAGACGACGATGATCGTGAGCATGACAGCCGGGACGCCGACGAGCGACGACGACGTCGCGGGAACGATCACCGCAAACGTCGGAAAGATCGCCTCCCCGGAGAGCGCGGCGACGTACTGCGGGAGGATCTCGTTGAGGATCGACCCGAAGCCGAAGAAGAGGCCGACGAACATGCCGGCGATCGCGCCCTCCCGAGTGGCGTCTTCCCACCAGAGTCCGAGGAAGAACACCGGGAACAGCACGGTCCCTGCGAGCGCGAAGGACATCCCGACGACCTCGGCGATGAGTGCGGGCGGGTTGAGCGCCAGGTACGTAACGACGACACCCAGCACGAGGATCGTCGACCGACCGACGAGCAGCTGTTCGCGCGCGGTCGCGTCCTCCTTGTAGAGATTCGTGTAGATGTCGTGTGCCGCGGCGGACGACGCGGAAATGAACAGGCCGGCGGTCGTCGCCAGTCCGGCCGCGATCGCGCCGGCAGCGACGATACCGACGAGCCACTCCGGAAGATCAGCGAGGTACGCGGTCAGTACAACGAGCGTGTCGGACTCCGTCCCGGTCATCTCGGTGTACTCGCCGACGTTGTCCTGGTACAGCAACGAGCCGAACGCGGCGTACGCCGTCGTTCCCAGGAACAACAGCAGGGTAAAGAGCAGCCCCCAGACGGTCGCCCAGCGGGCATTGCGCTCGTTGTCGGCGGTGTAGAACCGGACGAGCACGTGGGGCAGACCGCAGGTCCCTGCGATCAGGCTGACACAGAGCGCGATCCAGTGGTAGTACCCGGCGTCCTGGAACGGTTCGGTGTACTGGCGCTCGATCTCGGCCATCGCGGTCGCCTGTTCGCCGTACTCGACGAACGGCACGACCGTCGACCATCCCTGCGTCCAGCCGGTCGCGTACAGTCCGAGGAGGAACGCACCGATGAGGATGACGTACTGCAGTGCCATGTTCTTGGTCGCACCGAGCATCCCCGAGAGCGCGACGTACCCGATCGTGATCGCCATCAGCAGAATCACGCCGACCTCGTAGGAGACGCCGAAGATGTACTGGGCCATCAGGCCGAGCCCGTTTCCTTGCGCGATGATGTAGACGAACGCGATCAGCAGGGTCGTCGACGCCGCGATCGCACGGCCGAGATCGGAGTAGTACCGATCGCCGACGAAGTCGGGGGCGGTGAACTTCCCGAACCGGCGAAACTGCGCGGCCAGAAAGATAAGTAGGATGAAATAACCGGCCGTCCAGCCGACGACGTACGCCAGCCCGAAGTAGCCAAGCAGCGCGACCGTCGAGGCAACTCCGAGGTAGGCGGCGACGCTCATCCAGTTCGCCGCGATCGCCATCCCGTTCTCGATCGCCCCGATCGAACGGCCGGCGACCCACATATCGTCGACCGCCGCGACGCGGAAGAACCAGCCGACGCCGAGAAACAGCGCCAGCATCACCGTGAGCGTCAGCGCCGGGACGAGCTTGAAACCGCCGTCGAAGAGACCGGTGTTGATCTCGAGAACCGCCGCTTCGATCACGCGCGTTCACCACCGTCGGCAGCGACGTGCTGGCCGGCATCGCCGTCGGCTTCGGTCGACACCTCGTGGCTCACGCCGTACTGCGCGTCCAGCCGATCGCGCTGCCACGCGTAGGCCACACACAGGACGAACACGCCGATCGGAGAGCCGAGTGCGGTCAGGAAGTAGTGAAGCTGAAAGCCAAACACCTGCGTACTGGTCATGGTGTCCGTCGCGATCCAGGTCGCCGTCACCGGCCCGAACGTGACCAGTACCCAGACGGCGAACAGTCCCCAAATCACCTTCAGGTGATCCCGCATGAACGGCGTTGCAGGCTTGAACATGTGTATCCTGCTGTCGAGGTAGTCGGCGGTCTCACCGTTCGGCGTCTCGTCGTCGGTCATCGGTCTCCCCTCACGCTCGAACCGGCCATCGACGTTCCGCCCGACTGGAGCCGCTGTCGGAGCTTCCGTCTCTCGAGGTGAACGCAGTGGGGTTCGGTATCGCAGCTGTCTCGCATACGGGTCGGTGTTGAATTATAGTGATCGTTAAACCGCACATTGATCACAATAATTGCACGGAGTTTCCGCAGGAAAGTTCATAGGTAACACGTACCAGGGTCGAGACCGGTAGTTCGGATGTTGGGACGATCGAACCGGGTAGCAAGCGCCCAGGAAGTGACGCCGTCGTCGCTCGAACTCGAACGTGACACGCGGTACCCGTCTCGAGTCGACGACCGGCGTGTGAGGATGTGAAACCGCCACTACCGAGATAAACGATTAGGAACGTCGACGACGGGGTTGCGGTCGAATCGTCGTCGGCGTTTATCTCGCCGAACTCGGCGGCCGTCGGATACCGGAGCGGCGCCGCGAGCAGCGACGCGACCGAAACCGGTCGGAAGAGCCCGAGGACGGCGACGATCGCGATCGGGACTTTCAGCGAGCGGAAGCCGACCGCCCGCCAGGTCGAGGGAGCCTCGAGCCCCTCGAGCCGTGAACCGCGCGGCCGTCGCGAGGATCAGTTGTACGTCCGATCGTCGAACGTGGCGCCGTCGCTCGAGTCCTCGGACCCGGAGTTCGACAGCCGGGGCGTGAACCCACCCGTGAGGATGACGGCGACGACGACCAACGCCGCTGAGAGGACGACGAAGTCGGCGCTGGGTTCGTAGCCCGCCAGTCCCGCACCCGTCGAGACAACGAAGATCGCGACCGTGAACACGACCGTCGCCAGCAGGCCGACGACGACGATCCCGATCGCGCTCGCGAGCAGTCCGCGGAGAATGCTCCGTACTGAAGACATCGAGCGATCGTTTCGGGGCCGATGCCGTAGTGGTTGCGGCCACGGGCCCGTCGGGAGACTCTCACGAATCAGACGCCGACGCCGCAGCGGGCTCGCCCACAAGCGCCGCACAGATCCTTGCACAGACGTAGGCGACGCCGTTCGCGAGGTGAACGAAGACGATCAACCCCACCGCGCCGAGTACGCCCGCCAGCGCGGCTTCTGGCGCCGTCTCGATCGCCCACGTGACCGGTTCGCCGTTTATCTCGCCGAACTCGGCGGTCGTCGGATACCGGAGCGGCGCCGCGAGCAGCGACGCGATCGACGCCAGCAAGAAGAGCCCGAGAACGGCGACGATCGCGATCGGCACCTTCAGCGAGAGGAAGCCGACCGCCCGCCAGGTCGAGGGGGCGTCGAGGAACGCTCGGAGCCGCGACCGCGTGCCGTCGGTCGCCTCGAGGTCGTCGTACGCCCGGAGGTCGGTATCGAGCAAGACGTTGGCGAGCTGGCGTTCGAACCCCGCGACGACGCGGGCGGCGAGCAGCGTTCCGAAGAGGATCACCACACCGACGAGGACGACCGACAGCACGAGCCCCGCGATCAGCCCGACGCCGAACAGCATGTGGTAGAAAAACCCGAGCGGGATCGCCAGGAAGAGATAGAGGACGTTCTTGTAAGTCTGGGGATCGACGAGCGCGCCGAGACCGCCCGAGACCGCCCGTCGTCCGACGCCGGTAGAGCGCGTGGCCGAGCTCATGATCAGTTGATACGTTCGGACCGGTGACCAAAAGTTCCACCGGTTGTTCCCGTGGGATCCCGTCCGTAACCGCCCCTCAGCGGCTGTACGTCTCGAGGCGGACGATCGCTCCCGCTTCGATTCGGAAGAAGTCGGCGAACTCGAACAGGACTGTGTCGTCGGCGTCGTCACAGACGCGACCCCGGGCCGCGACGGCTCCGCCGTCCGCGAGGACGCCGTCGAGCTCGTGACGCGTCTCCGCGTTCGGGCGGTCCTCGCGCATGAACCGGACGAACGACTCCCGGTCCTCGAAGCGACGATCGGGGCGTTGCTGGACGAACTCGGGGGCGAGGACGTCCTCGAGGGCCGCGTACTCGTGGGCGTCGAGCGACTCGTAGTAGCGTTCGACGAGGGCGACGGCGTCCATACCCATAGCTCTCGGCGGCAGGGAGAAAAGTGCCGTCCTCGGCGTGCGAGGTTTGGCTCGCTTCTCCGGAACCGAACAGACGCAGGCGCAGACGTCGTCCCCGGGAACGCTTACGGCCGTGCCCCGCAATACCATACGCATGGCGACCGACGACTTCCGGACGGCCGTCTCGCTCGAGGAACTGCGTGAGCAGGGCCGCGCGCAGGTCGGCGTCGACGGGACGCCGCTGGCGCTGTTCTACCACGAAGGCGAGGTGCGGGCCGTCGACAACCGCTGTCCGCACATGGGATTTCCCCTCTCGGAGGGGACCGTCGACGACGGCGTCCTCACCTGCCACTGGCACCACGCGCGGTTCGAACTCGCCTGCGGAGACACGTTCGATCCCTGGGCCGACGACGTCCAGACCTACCCCGTCGAGGTTCGGGACGGCGACGTCCGCGTGAATCCGACACCCGATCGCGAGCGCCCGCCCGCCGAACGCTGGGCGAGCCGCCTCGAGGCCGGGCTCGAGGAGAACCTCGGGCTCGTCCTGGCGAAGGCGACGATCGGCCTGCTCGACGCCGGCGTCGACTACCGCGAGCCGACCGCGACCGTCCTCGACTTTGGCACCAGCTACCGCGAGGACGGCTGGGGGTCGGGGCTGACGATCCTGGGCTGTCTGGCGAATACGATCGACGTCCTCGAACCCGAGGACCGGAAGCGAGCGCTGTACACCGGGGCCCGCCGCGTCGCCGACGACTGCGTGGGGGAACCGCCGAGCTTCGACCAGCCCTCGTTCTCGACCCGCGAGGTCGCGTTCGACCGATTGAAGCGCTGGTTCCGCGACTGCGTCGAGGTCCGGGACGCCGACGGCGCGGAGCGGTGTCTGCGAACCGCCGTCGCCGCCGACCGATCCGCGGGCGAACTCGCCGAGCTGGTCTTCGCCGCGGCGACCGACCACCCCTACCTCTCGACCGGGCACGTGCTGGACTTCGCGAACAAGGCCTTCGAGAGCCTCGAGCACGCCGGTCGCGAGCACACCGACGACGTCCTCGCGAGTCTGGTCGAGCCGCTGGTCACCGCCGGGCGAAGCGACGAGCGCTCGGCGTGGCGCCAGCCCGTCGACCTCGTCGCCCTGCTCGAGGACGTCTACGGCGGCGACGTCACCGAAACGGAGGGGCTCGAGGACCTGGTCGCCGAGGCCGCGAGCGCGGACTGGGAGCCACCGGCCGACCTCCAGGAGACGCTGCTTTCGGACGACCCCGAGGCGATCGTTGCGGCGCTTGCGGACGCGATCCGGGAGGGTGCGGCGAGCGAGAACCTCGCGAGCGAGGTCGCACACGCGGCCGCGACGCGGGTCGCGCAGTTCGGGACGGGCAACGAGTTCGCCGACTGGAACACGGTCCATCACACGTTCACCTACGCCAACGCCGTCCACGGCGCGACCCGTCGGACCGACGCGGTCGAGCTCTACCGGGGCGTCTTCGACGCCGCGCTCAGCGTCTACCTCGATCGCTTCCTCAACACGCCGCCCGCGCCGATCCCGGAGCCGGGCGCCACCGACACCGACAGGGAGCCCGCGGACGTCCTCGCGGACCTGCTCACGACGTTCGACGTCGAGGGCGAGGTCGATGAGGCGGGACGGCTCGTCGGGGAGTTCCTCGACTGTGGGGGCGACCCCGAGGAGCTGAAACGAGTCCTCGGACGCGGGCTCTTGCGGGAAGACGCGGGCTTCCACACGATCCAGAACGTCGAGGCCGCGATCCGGCAGTTCGATCTCGCCGAGGGACGCTCGAGCGGCGAGCGCACCGGGAGCGTCGACCGCGAGCTCCGTCGGCGCGTTCCGCTGATCGCCACGGCCCGGTACATGGCCGCGCACTTCCCGACCCGTCGGGAGGCCGAACAGACATTTACGATCGCCGCGCGGCTGAACCGCGGCGAGGCGATCCACGAGGAGTGACGAGGACGACGTCCGCGATCGCGGTTCGGGCGCCGATACCGTTTTGACGGGTCCTCTCGTAGCTCCCTGATATGTCAGTTCGCGACGACGTGGTGGCTCTCTCCGCGGTCGGGCTTTCGGTCGTCATGCTCGCGTATCTCGCCGCGATGGGGTACGACCTCGCGGTCGGGACGCCGCCCTGGATCCTGTTTTTCGTCTCGGTGGGCGGGTTCGCTTTCGTCGCCGCGCTCGCGGTTCGTTCCGGAACGTGGACCGCCGTCCTCGTCTCGGTAGTCGTCCTCGCGCTCGTCCCTCATCTCGGCGACCTCGGGCTCGGGCCGTACTTTCTGACCTTCGGCGCCGTCACTCGCGCGCTCGCGTTCGCCTGCGTCGGCGGAACCGTCCTGATCGCGCTCGAGCACGCGGTCCGGAACCGGGAACGGGTGCTCGAGTCGGTCTCGAGAGGGACGATCATCGCGAGCCTCGGCGTCGGCGTCGGTCATCTGCTCACGGTCGTCCTCGTCGCCGAGGCGGCCGGCGACGGCGTCTCCGGTATCGTCAGCGAACCGTTCGCCGCACAGCCGGTCGAGTACGCCATGCTCGCACTCGTGGTGACCGGCCTCGTCGCGCTCGGCGCGGTTCCGACGCTGCTGTACGCCCGCTGGGGGCTGCGGTTGCCCGCGGTGGTCGTCGCGGTCGGTTTCGCGCTCGCCACCGTTCGCACGTGGCGCTACGTACACGACACCGTCCACCTGGGTGCCTCCCCGTCGCCGATGATCACCTACGCGGTGTTGTGGTTCGTTCCCTTCGCGCTCGCACTCGTCGTCGGCGGTCTCGAGTACCTCCGGATTCGAGGACGTTCGGGGCGGGCCGGGACGCCGAACTGAATCGGTGGGGTCGCATCGACTCGCTTTTTTCGTCGCCGGACCTACCGTCGGTTGACCGTGGAGTGTCACGTCTACTACGAGGGCGACGACGATCCCGAGAAGTGCACCGCGCGCCGGCTCGAGCAGTTCGACGAGGCGACGCTGTACCGGACGATGGGACAGGTGCCCTACGGCGTCGTTCTCAACCCCCACGCCGAGCGGGCGCTCTCGCCGGCCGACGCCGATGAGGCCCTGGGGACGCTGGTCGCGCTCGACTGCTCCTGGGAGTCCGCCGAGGAGGCCGCGTTCCGGATGAACGGGGTCCATCGGGCGCTGCCCTTCCTCGTGGCCGCGAACCCGGTCAACTACGGCCGTCCGTTCCGGCTGACGACCGTCGAGGCGCTGGCGGCCGCCTGCTGTATCCTCGGCGCCCGGGAGCGGGCCGAGGAGCTGCTCGAACCGTTCCGCTGGGGGGAGACGTTCCTGACGCTCAACGAGGAACCGCTACGTCGGTACAGCGAGTGTGCGGACTCGAGCGAGGTCGTCGCGGTCCAGGAGGAGTATCTGGCCGACGAGGACGCGGCCTGAGCTCAGCGCCGATCCGCGTCGGGACGCCCGCGACCGCTCGCGCTGGCCCGCTGGCGGCGTGCGAGCCACCACTCGTAGCAGGCGTAGCCGAACGTGACACCGCCGCCCAACAGCAACACCGGGACGACGGCCAGCACTCGACCGACGTCTCCGCCCGGTTCACTGGCAGCAAAATAGCCGACTGCCAGCCCGAGACCGGCAAACTTGACGGCGACGAGTCCGAGGACGATCCGCATCGGTCGGGTCGTGCTCGGCGTCCTCGGCGCCGCGGTCGGCGCCGCTTCGGTCCCGTCCTCGAGTGCGCGTTCGAACGTCGGGCGGTGACGGTCGGGGACGGAGACGATCGTCGGGCTCGCGCCGACGCGTCGGCAGACGTACAGGCTTACCGTTCCAAGCGAGAGCCGGTGAGCGGCCGTGACGTTCGCGAGATCGATCCGCTTCGTCCCACCGCTGTCGCGCCGGCGGTCGTTTCGCACCGTGACGCGGCGTTCTGACGGCGCGAACTCGACGGTTGCCTCCGCGGCGCTCGAGACGATCGCCAGGACCATCGTTCCGAGGAAGACCAGCAGGAACGTCGCTCTCGGCCAGAGAACGCCGACGACGCCGACCGCCGCGGCGCCGACGGCGATCGCGAGCGCCAGGCCCCGGAGGCTGAGTCGATCGGTCAGGTACAGCCTATCGAGCCACGTCGGGAGGCTGTCGTGGCGAACAACCAGCCAGCAGGCGACGATCGAGACGGGGCCGCCGACGAGCGCGACGACGAGTGCGAGCGCGACGGGTGAACCGATCAGCGCCTGGCCGATGACGAGGACGACGGCGGCCGCGACGATCCACGCGCCGAACCCCCCGTACAGGCCGTACGGGGCGTACACCAGAACCCGGCGGAACGGCGTCTCGGCCGGCAGCGCCGACCACTCGTGGACCGGTCCGGACATGGGCGACGGTTCGTGTCGGAAAACGATAACTATTGGGCTCGCTCTCGGCGGACCACAGCGGTTATATGCACTACGGGCCAACGGAGCGACATGCCAAGTTTCGACGCCGCCGAAAGCCGGACGCTCCAGAAGATGATCTGCATGCGCTGTAACGCTCGCAACCCGCGCGACGCCGACAGCTGCCGCAAGTGCGGCTACAAGAACCTCCGCCCGAAGGCGACCGAGCCACGAGCGGCGTAACGAGTCGTTCTCCGCGGGCCGTGTTTTGGCCCGCAGCGTTCTCTGCTCCCAGCACCGACAGTCTCGGGTCCGCGTCGAACCGGAGCGCTACTCGTCGGGGTACTTCGGCTCTCGCTTCTCCGCACGCTCGAGCGCCGTCTCCACGACGTCCCGGACGTCGCCGTGGAAGGCCCCACCGTGGCCCGCGTACATGTGTTCGACTCCCTCCGGCATTCGCTCGAGCAGGTCCTCAATGCTCTCGATGAGCCGTTCCCGGGACTGGCCGGCCATGTCGGTGCGGCCGAAGCTGCCGTAGTCGAAGGCGCCGTCGTCGTGGACGACCACGTCCCCCGAAAACAGCGTCGTCTCAGAGACGAACGAGACGTGGTCGTCGGCGTGACCGGGCGTGTAGACGACTTCGAACTCCTCGTCGCCGATCCGGACCGTGTCGCCGTCCTCGATCGAGGACGTCCGCGTCGGATGGTGGTCGTAGGCGTATACGTCGGGATCGAAGGCCTCGCAGACGGCCTCGAGCTGCTCGACGTGGTCGCCGTGCTGGTGGGTCATCGCGACCGCGTCGAGTTCGTCGGTGTGGCTACGGACCTCGTCGACGATACCGTCCCACGAGCCGGCGTCGACCAGCGTCGTTCGTTCGCCCGTGGCGAGGTAGGCGTTACAGGTGAACGTCTCCGCGTCCTCGGTGACGTGATGAACCTCCATACGGGATCGGTCGTGAGCCGACGGCAAAACGGTACTGCCGGAGTCGCGGTCCCTGGATGAGTTCTCGAAGGTCGTGTCGGAACGTTCCCGGCCCGGACCGGTTCGGTAGTTGATATTTAAGGTGGTTAAATGACGACCACCACGAAACTTTTCAGTCCTACTCTCCAACTATACACTGTATGGGATTCGGGAGCTACGATGAATCCGAGCAACAGGAGGTCGAGGCCGATTTCGACGAGGACGACGCTGTCCAGTCGGAACAGAACCAACACGAGGGCTCGATCGAGTTCGAGAACGGCGCCTCGAGCGACGAGCTGCTCGATCGCCTCAAGGATATCAAAGACGACCCCGAATGAAGGCCGGGACGCGGGCGCTCGGCGTCGCCGAGTCGTTCCGCGGTGAGTCGTCGACCACGGAACGCAGCACGGTCGCCGGGGCCGTCGTCCGTGCCGACCGCGTCGTCGACGGGCTCGGCTACCGACGGTGTACCGTGGGTGGCACCGACGCGACCGACGCCGTGTGCGAACTGATCGACGACCTCGGTCGACCAGACGTCAGATACGTGTTGCTCGGCGCAATCGCGCCCGCGTGGTTCAACGTTCTCGATCTTTCGGCGATCGAACGACGAGTCCAACAGCCGGTGGTGTCGGTAACGTTCGAGGACAGCGAGGGGCTCGAAGCCGGGCTCGAGGACGCCTTCTCCGGACCGGCGCTCGAAGCGCGGCTGGATCGGTATCGCCGACTGCCGGAGCGTCGACCGGTGTCGGTCGACGGCGAGACGGTCTACGTCCGCAGCGTCGGCCTCGAGCCCGAGGACGCTGCCGACGTCGTCCGCGCGTTCACGCCGGAAGGCGGTCGTCCGGAGCCGATCCGGGTCGCCCGTCAGGCCGCTCGGGCGGCCGATTCGTACGCGAACGCGCTTCTCGGCGAGTGATTCCGGTTCGGGGACGGCCGGCAGCCGCGACCCGAAAGACGTAGTAGGTCGCCGTCTGAGCCACCGCCATGGGAGCGATGGAAGATCTCCGCGTGACACAGTGTACGCGCTGTCCGAAGCTCGTCGAGTCGCGGAGTCGGATCGTCAACGGCACCGGCCCCGAGGACGCGGACGTGCTGTTCGTCGGCGAAGGCCCCGGGGCGAACGAAGACGAACAGGGCGAGCCGTTCGTCGGCCGGAGCGGCTCCGTCCTCGACGACCAGCTGCGGACGGTCGGTCTGGATCGGGAGACGGTTCGGATCACCAACTGCGTGCGCTGTCGGCCGCCGGAGAACCGGGATCCCACGACGGAGGAACTCGAGAACTGCCGGGGCTACCTCGAGACGGAGATCGATCGGCTCGATCCGGACGTGATCGTCACGCTCGGGAAGGTGCCGACCGAACACCTGCTGGATCGCTCGGTGTCGGTGACGAAAGAAGCCGGCTCCGTCGAAGAGATCCGCATCGAGGGGACGCCGCGCCGATTGCTGATCTGTGTCCACCCCGCGGCGACGCTGTACGACCGCAGTCAGGAGGAGACGTTCGCGGACGCGATCGAACGCGCCGCAGAGCTCGCGGACGTCGACGGATCGGAAGGAGGCCAGACGCGTCTCGACGGGTTCTGACGCTGTACACGTCGCAAGCGCCGACACCGCGGATCGGACGTCGGGTCCCTACACCTCGTCGCGATCCGTAAACGAGTAGCGCCGCGCGATCTTCCCGGCCTCGAACTCGTGGAAATCGGCGAAGGCGAAGCCGACGTCCTCGCCGTCCTGTCGGCCGGAGAACGTCCCCCGCACGGCGACCGTGTCGTCCTCGACGACGAGGTCGTCGACCTCGTGGCTGCCGTTCTCGAGCGGACGCCCCTCGAGGTAGAACTCCCGAAGCTCCTCGCGGCCCTCGATCGCACCCTGGCCCGGCCGTTCGTAGCGGACGTCCTCGGCGAACAGTTCGACGAGATCGTCGTACCGCTCGTCGTCGACGGCGTCGTAGTAGTCCTGTACTACGGTCTCCGGATCGGTTTCGACCATAGGAGTAGCTACGAACGGTGCGGGTAGTAACTCCTGGGTTCGCACTCGACGCTGGAGGGGTGGGTGGGGCCAGGAAGCTGCGGCAATGGTAATACACTTCCTTCCGCCCCACCGAGATCGGAGCATGAACACCGTCACGTCCGACCAGCAGCAGTCGCTCGCCGATGTCGTGGTCGTCGACTACGGTCTCGGCAACCTCCGCAGCGTCACCCGCGGACTCGAACGCGCGGGCGCCGACGTCGAGATCACCGACGATCCCGAGGCGTTCGCCGACGCCGACGGGGTCGTCCTCCCCGGCGTCGGCGCGTTCCGCGAGGGCGTCGAGAACGCCGACCCGCTCCGCGAGGACTTACTCGCGGTCGCCGACGCCGGCACGCCGCTGTTCGGGATCTGTCTCGGCATGCAGATGTTGCTGACGACCAGCGAGGAGGGAGCGAACGAGGGCGAGTCCGCGGTCCAGGGACTCGATCTGATTCCGGGAACGAACGTCCGCTTCGCCGAGGGCCAGAAAGTCCCCCACATGGGCTGGAACGAGCTGTCGGTCGAGCGCGACCACCCCCTCGTGGAAGGAGTCGACGGACGGTACGCCTACTTCGTCCACTCCTACTACGCGGTTCCCGAGGACGAGGACGCGACGGTGGCGACGACCGACTACGAGCGCGAGTTCCCCGCGATCGTCGCCAACGAGGACGGTACCGTCTTCGGCACGCAGTTCCACCCCGAGAAGAGCGGCGAGACGGGACTGCAGATCCTGCGGAACTTCGTCGAGATCTGTAGCGGAGAGTAGCGGTTCGGCCGTCGCGAGACGAGTAACGATCGGGCGGTCGTGGGACGAGTAACGCTCGCGATCGCGAGACGGGTAACGCTCAGGCGGTCGTGGGACGAGTAACCTTTTAAGGTCGTTCGCGCGGCACTGCGAGCCATGTACGCCATCCTCACCGACGACTGCGAGCTGGCGCGGTCGGGCGTCGGCGACCGCAGCTACTACTTCACCGAGTCCGTCGACGGGCGACGGCAGTCGCCGCTCCCCGAGACGGTCAGCTCCATTGCTTGCTGGGGCGATACGGAGACGGTTCGCGACGAACCGGAGCGGGCGGCCGTCGACGCCGACGGAACGCGCGCGACACCCGACGCCGAGGGCCACCACTGGGGGACCGTCTGTCCGACCGATCCCGACTACCGCGAGGGACTGCTCGAGCGGATCGGAGAGACTGCAGGCGACGTACGACTCACCACGCTTGGCTTTCCCGGCGAGGAGTTCTGCCGGTGCGAGCGCTGCGAGGGGCGGTTCGCGGCGAGCGAGCACGCCGACCGCGCCGCCTGGCGCACCGAAACGATCACCGCGTTCGTCGCGGCGGCCGCGAGCCGGGTCGACGGCGACCTGCTCGCGACGCTGTACCCCGATCCCTATCCGGGCGACCTCCGGGCGCGTGCGGGGCTCGATCCGGAGACGCTCGCGGCTCACGTCGACGGCGTCCTCGTACCGCTCTGTGGCCCCGGTTACGGGACGAGCTACTGGGTCGAGTCGCTGGCTCGCGGGTTCGCGCGTCGCCTCGCGGAACTCGAGGTCTCGCTTTCGATCCAGCTCTCGGGAGCCGAGATCGACCCCGAGCGACTCGCCGACGTCACCCGACGAGTCCAGCCCCACGCCGACGAGATCGTCTACGGCACCTACCCCGAGGACGTCGAGACGGTTCGGGAGACGATCGCTCGGCTTCGGGGCCGGGACCGGGACGTCCTCGATCCCGCCGACGGAGGGGACGCCGGCGTCGGGAAGGGGTAATCTGACGTTCGTTTCGGAATCGTCGTGATCGGACGACAGTTTCGAAGGCCCGTGCTGGAAAGTGAAGGCACGGAAGCCGGGAGAGACAC